>Ga0209415_10017085_pt1 | contig 11585 bp, 15 predicted proteins | sample PeaSoiSIISIP2007_FD_187696 | JGI IMG/M metagenome (GOLD analysis project Ga0209415, IMG submission 187696) | Peat soil microbial communities from Weissenstadt, Germany - SII-SIP-2007 (SPAdes) (version 2) | ecosystem: Environmental > Terrestrial > Soil > Wetlands > Peat | place: Germany... | reverse complement strand
TTCTGGAGAGCAGATACGCGCTGGTGGCGAGAATCGAGCCTAACCAGTACAGAGAGAAATACGACTGATGAAACACAGGTGCAGAGAACCCGACGGCATACAGCGCGTAGGCCATTGAGAAGAGAAGACCGAACACGGCCGTCCCTCCCCCTAGGCCCATCATCAACCTCCCTGCGAAGCCTTGGTTGCCCAACAACAGCAAACCCCCAGCAACCACCAAGAGCCCACCGAGTCCCACGATGAAGGTAAGCATTGCGATGGCGAGATTCAGAAGGAGACCCCCTTCGGTGCCGACGCTCGTTCCGAGGTAACGGTCAGCGTAGTCCAAGCCGGTCAAGAATATGGAGCCCGAGGTGATTCCGCTAGCGATCAGGATCAGACCGGCAATCACCCCGAGCACGCCGGGAGTCAAGCGCCGTTTGGAGTCTGCGTCTTTCATCCGCTGCACCCTCCTAGGGCGGAAGGTGTGAATGTCGTCATTTCGTTACATTCTCTTACAGAAAATACCTTCCCCTTAAGTGACAAGCACGCCGTTGACAGAGCATATGTCAATAACCCTAAGGTTTCTGAGGACGAAGAGAAGTGGCGACGGCGGAGACATGATCGTCTTTGCGGTCATAGTGGTCGCGGTCCTCGCGTTTTTCGGATTCATAACTCTGCACTTCTAGGAGTCGAGGACGAATGGACCTCTTCTGGACCGTAGCGGTGGTTCTTCTAGCCCTTTGGTTCTTCGGGCTGATAGGCGGCATCGGCGGAGAACTGATCAACATCCTGGTAGTCGCCGCCATAGTGGTGGTTGGCTACAGACTGTACCAGGGCAAGAATCCCATTACCGGCAGGTAGAAGACTGGCCGCGAGGAGAGGAGGTCGCCTGGGCCTCCCCTCTCGAGGCTCGGCGGATCCTAACGCAGGACCCAGACTTCGCACGAACAAGTCGTGCGCTTGGCTTCGCTGTCGAAGTCTGTGACCGATGCCAGTCGGTTCTTCCATCATAAGGATCGGGGCCGGTAGGGCGACTCAGCCATCGCTTTGGTTCCCGAATCGAATGAATGTTGAGCTAGGCCAGCTTCTTCTCGAAGCAGACGCTAAGGCCGCTGTCGCGGTACTCGCCATAGTTTGGAATCCGGTGGTAACCCAGGCTCTCATAGAGCGAGATCGCCTCCGGCTGACGGACGCCGGTCTCCAATCTCATGACCTTGTATCCGCGCACCCGGGCCTGCTGCTCAAGATCGTTGACGATGGCCTTCGAATACCCTCTTCCCCGAAAATCGACCTTGACGAAGACTCTCTTCAGCTCGGCGACGTCTTCTTCCAGAGGGCGGATTGCGCCGCAAGCAACGGGATCGCCACGTATGCGGCCTATGACGAACGCCCCTCTTGGGCCCAGAGCGTCCTCCGGTTTGAAGCCTCCCGATCCGTCCTCCATGTAATCATACCTTCGCGCCAATTCAGCGGATAGCGCGCGGATGAGCTCAGCAGCCTCCGGCCCGCGCGGGTCGGCAACGTCAACCTTCAACGTCTCTTCTCTCATCGTGCGTTTGCCTGAGCTGTGTAGGTATAACGATTAGGCCCCGGGCGAAATGTTCGCGAGAGACCGTGCAGCCTGCGGATGCGCGATGGACGAGCGGGGAGGAAGCCCACATCAAGCCGATTACGGAACTTGAGATTGGCTGACACCTCGCATGTCCTGGCGCAGGCGGAATCAAGCAGGGTTCGGGTTATCTTGAAGCCTTCAACGCGGAGACTTCGGCCTCCAGCTTCGAGAGCCTGTCAGCCATTTCGAGCCTTGTCTCTATGGCCAGCAGCCTACTCTCAATGGAGGCGAGCCTGGGCTCGATCTTCTGGGTTAGGGCCCGGTCTACAGACTGCTGGACGACGTTGTTGATGAGGGCGTCAATACCCTTCTTTCCAAGCCGAGTAGACAAATCTGCTGCTGCCATCGAAACCTACCCTATTCCTGCAAAGAGCCAATGGGCTGATATAAACGCCGCGGAGCCCATCGCGTTTGCGACTAATGACTGCCCTTGCCGAAGGACGACCTGGGGACTATGAAACCACTCTGTAGTCGTCTTCAAGCCTGACGATGTCGCCTTCGTCGAAATGGCCTTTCGAGACTTCAAGGATGTCCGCGCTATCTTCCCTGCACCCAAGGCGATGAATCGTCATCCGAGGAACTACGACGTGCGAGTCTTTCTCGAGGGGAACTTCCTCGAAGACGTCGCCGCGCTTGAGAGTGGCGTAGGCGTGACCGGAGAGACAGTACCACTCCTCGGTGCGGTCGCGGTGGTATTGAAGACTGAGCCGCGACCTTGCGTAGACATGGATGATCTTCACGGTCAACCGTTCGCCGTGTTCGTGTTTCAGGAGTTCGCCTTTCGAATGGTAGGTCTGTTCGAGTTCCTTGAGAAAGCTCGCCTGCCAAGACGGCGAGGGGACCTTCTCTTGAAGGTAGACTGAGAAGGAACCCCATGGGCGGTGTTCGATTTTGTCGGGTGTCGAGAGAATCGTTTGCACCACTCACCGTGTAAGATGTTCTCGTTTCCGGGCGGACTCCTCGCGCATGGCCCCCTCCCCCCTCCCGGTGCTACGGACGTTGTCCTTGTCTGTCGTTTTCATGTTTTCGTTCAATCCACTTAGGCGCTTCTCGATGGAGACAATCCTGTGCTCGAGCTTTGCCAGGCCGCCACCCGGGAAGGCCTACTGCTTAAAACCGTTTAATGGGTCGCCCCGGTTGAGAACTCGCGGACGTTCTTGCGCGGCGGGGGTCACATCGAGCCGATTGCGGGGACGCTGGGAAGGGCGGTCCGTCGCACCGCGTGGAAATTGTAACGGCTTTATTATCACATCCGCCGATTTTTGTCCGACTCTCTTGAAGCGTAGCGGAGTGTATCTTGTTGCGGCGATACTCTTCCTCTTCGGTGTCTGGCTGCACATCCCGTACGGCGGTGGACACGTGTACAGCGACATTGTGTCGGTCTTCCAGAACAGGGAGTGCGGCGGCACCTGCCTCACCATTCCATACCTCAATGGTTTCGTTGAATATCCCATCATCGTCAGCGAGTTCATCTATGCGATGGGCGCCGTCGCAAGGACCTTTCCTGGGCCGATACTGACCAATTATTACTACCTGACCGCCGCCTTCCTTGCAATCCCGACGTTCCTCCTGGTGCGCGAGACCTTGAAGATCGCCGAGACCAGGGGCTACTCGGACAGGAGAGTTCTGGCGTACTTGATCGTCACGCCGACGTTTCTCTTCATGGTCCTGCTGAACTGGTACGTGATAGGCGTGTGCTTCGCCACCCTGGGCCTCAGAAAGTTCCTGCAAGGCAACTGCAAGATAAGCGGGATTCTCTTTGGCCTCTCCGCCGCCTCGAATCTGGTCACCGCCGCCCCGGCTATGGGACTGCTCTTGGCTGCCAAGGACGGAAGAGACAGGGACGCCTTTCTCTTTTCAGCCCTCGCATGCTACGGCGCGATAAACCTCCCTTTCTTCGTCGTCAATCCCTCCCTGTGGCTCTCCTTCTGGCAGTTCCATTCAAGCTGGCACATAGAAGGCTCGTGGATGCTCGCGTTCCTGCCGTTGTTCTCACCTCTGCGCCACTATATTTTTCCCGTCTTGCTGCTCTCGCTCTATGCGGTCATAACGTGGGTCTCGCTCAAGAAGACCAAGGACGCGGTCACCCTGTCCTGGTTGAGCACGTTCGCCTTCCTATTCAGCACGTACGTCTTCACGCCCCAGATGAACCTCATGCTACTCCCGTTCTTCGCGACCGCTCCCATAGTCAAGAGATACTGGGAGTTCCTCGCGTTTGACGTCATCAACTCGGTGTTCTTGGTCACGGGTTATCCAGAACCCATCTTGATTTTCGGCGTCCATCTTGACGTCCTTTCTTATCTGCCCCCGATCATCTGGTTTGGGATAGCGCGATCAATCTGGCTGGGAAAGATGCTCGTCTTTGACGGCTTTTCACCCTTCATCAACTGGAGACGCTGGATTCGCTTGAGGAATTAGCCGCGAGCTTCCTGTCCCCTGGGTGGTCGTCAAGAGCCGAATCGTTGTTTGGGGACAGGGGGCACCGAGGCTATTCTCCCTTGAGCGTCTTCGCTACCGGGCCTCGAACCTTCCTGAAGATCCTGTAGCCACACTTGCTGCACGGGAGCTCGGGGAGCTTCGAGAGCTCTTCGCCGGAGAAGCGCAACCCGCACTGTCCGCACACAACAGTCGCGCGGGTGTAGCCGGGGTAGAAGTCTTCGGCCGCTTCCTTGGTCGTCTCAGCTACGTATCCCAACGAGCGCCAACCGTGGAGGCGGCCACCCGGGAATCTGGAACCGCACGATACCCAGGGGTTGGCCATCTGTCGGGCTACTTCTTGATCTGCGGAGTCCCGGGCCTAGTCCTATTCCAGAAGGAGTTCACCCAATCGCTCAAATCTCGGAGCCTCTCCGGTCAAGGACGTGGACGACTGGTCTCGCGTTCTGGGTCGGGCCGAGTATCACGCAGAGAGCAGAAGGCTCCGCGCATTGATGGAAGAAGCCTTGTCAAGTTTCCCCGCTGAGGTTCCGACGCTCCGCTCGGTCGTCGAAGTCCGAATGAGGAAAAGGGCGACCCAAGGCACCGTGGGCCTCACCACCTACCGGTCGGCCGATTCCGTTCTCATGAGAGGTCGAGAGACGGCCGACCGCAGCACGCAGAAGATCACCTTCTACAGCGAACTCCTCGACCAGCTCTCGGACGACGCTGCCAAGGGGGTGGTGGTCCACGAACTGGCCCACGCCTGGCTGAACGAGCACGTCTCGCCCCAGTCCTCGCGGAGAAGAGAGGCGGAGGCCGACGCGCTTGCGCGAAGCTGGGGGTACGGGAGATATCTTGATGCGCTAGACGCCGAGACCACCCCCTGTTGAGGGGCGTCGCCGCGCTTGGCTGGAAGTCGTCCGTTCGGGCTTGTGAGCGGCCGAAGCGGGATAGGCGAGCAGGGCTGGGAATTCCACGTCCGGCCGATAGCGTGGTTATAGGCCACCGACTCTCAAGGCGGATGTAGTCATAGGCATGCTGTGCTACTGCGGGAGACACCTGTCGCGTGATGAGGAAGGGGTCCTGGTCTGTGCCTTTTGCAAGCTTCCGCCACCGCGATGCCGGTGCCTTCCGCTCGGCGTGGGATGAAAGGGCCATCAGTCCCATCCCTTCCCGGCAATGGCTGGTCGTCGCGCCCCTCTCGCTTCGAGCGTCGGCTAATCCTTATACCGCCGTGGATGCAACCGAGGGCCTAAGATGCCAACCAAGGGCAAGAGGAGAGAAATTGTGGAAGCAGACCTGAAGAAGGCCGGTCGTGACGTGAAGAAGGCTGGAAAGGACATCGAGGTCGCCGTCGAGAAAGGGGCAAGCGATGTCAAGAAGGCGGGCAGCAAGCTCAAGAAGAAGCTCTGAAGCGAACCGCTCGACCCCGGTCGGTCCTCAAACCACGCTGCGGTAGCTAGGCTTCCGCAGCGGGGCAGGATATCTCACGCCCCAATCGTGAAAGCTGGCGGAGATCATGCAAAGCCCTTTAAATCGCGAAGCCCGAACTGAGATTGATGGGAGTCACCACGCCCGAGTCGGTGGTCAAGAAGATCTTCGCGACTGACAAGAGGATCAAGTTCTGCGCCCTCGTTGACTCGGACGGGAAGATAGAAGCCGGCGGGATGAGGCGCGGGGTCCGATTCTTGGAGCCAGAGGCCGAGACCGAGAGGATAGTGACGAGGATGTTTCTGAACCAGGCGATGAATCAGGCGAGCGATCCTTACTTCGGCCGCGTGAACTGGGCGATAATCCACAGGGAGAAGCTGGTCCAGATAACCTTCCCCCTGCCCGGGCAGAAGCAGATGCAGATTACGGCCGCGCTCGGCTATCCGGTCTCGAAGGTGGCCAAGCTGGGAAAGTATGTGAACCAGCTAGGCATCACCGCGTAAAATCTCCGCTCGATTGCGCAGGGCTCGCCTGATTCCTCATCGGGCACTTCATCGGCGCGCGCCGGCGTAATCGGCGCGCGTGCCAAGTTGGTCGGCCATGCATTCGCTACTCCCCGCGCAAGAAAGAAAAGGAGAGGAATGGCTGAGAACTAAGAGACAGCGCGCGCGTAAGCGGCGACGAACTCCGCGTCAGCAACACCGGAGACGAGCTTCTCCCTGCCGTCGGGGAGAGTTATTGGAAACGCTGCGGCGTGGTAGGGAAGGTCCAGCGTCTCGGTCACTTCCGGGCTTTCACGCTCGCACACCTTCTTGCATTCTCCGCCGCCACACACATACCGGAAGACCTTGAGGATGCGCCTCTCGCCGAAGCCGCCACCCCTGCTTCCCGCAGCGGTGGAGAATCCTTCGGGCAGCTGAAGCACGAAGATGGTGTTGGGCACGTCGAGCTTGCTGAGATCTATGGGGCGCTCCGCCACATACACGCACCTCGTCCTCGACTCGATTAGCCCGACGAATTCTTGCAGGTCCGTTTCTACCAACCTAAGCTCGCCCGCTCAGGGTACCCGCTCGGCTCGAACTTCATTGAAATCAAGGCGGTCATGTCGCGCTCTCCCCTGCCGTTGTCCTAAATCAGTCACGGAGAGTTCATGGAGGGCGAAATATTAAACCGGGGACATGATTGCCAGAATTGAGAATCGTGCGGCGAGCAGAGGATGAGGCTCAGCCTCATGCCGACCCCTGGAACCTAAATAATCGACCGGCGCCCTCGGCACGGCGTTGAGGTCAAACGCTCGCTGCCGGTGACATGAAGGGGAAGGTGTGCCTGGTGACCGGCGCAAGCTCCGGTATAGGCAGGGCTTCCGCCACCGCGCTGTCGCAGATAGGCGCGGTCGTTGTGATGGTCAGCCGCGACGAGGCGCGCGGCAAGGCGGCCCGAGCCAAGGTGGTGTCCGAGAGCGGAAACCAGTCCGCCGACCTGATGACGGCAGACCTGTCCTCCCCGGCGTCCGTGCGCGGGCTCGCGGCAGGGTTCAGCGCCAAGTATCAGAAACTGGACCTCCTGGTCAACGACGCGGCCGTCTTCGTGAGCAAGCGCGTCGTGACGTCGGATGGCCTTGAGCTCATGTTCGCCACCAACTACCTGGGGCCTTTTCTCCTCACTCGTCTCTTGGTCCCCAATCTGGAGGCGGCCCGCCCCTCACGCGTGATCAACGTTTCAGCTCCCTCCTCCATGATGCCCGACCTCGACGACCTCCAGGGCGAGCGTGCCTTCGGGGCCATACGGGCCTTCGGGGCATCGAAGGCCGCAGACCTGCTTTTCACGTACGCCCTCGCGCGCAGGCTCCAGGGCAAGGGAGTGACTGTGAACGCCTATCACCCCGGGATCGTCCGCACCAGGGTCGTCCGCCGGGCGCCCGCGGCGGTCCGCGTCATAACGAGCGTGCTGAACGTCTTCATGGGCGTCTCTCCCAGGCGCGCTTCCCGGGGACTCGTGCACTTGGCCTCCTCCGCGGAATTCCAGAACATCACGGGCGCACTCGTCCACGACGGCAAGGCGATGAAGGCCCCCTTCAGCGACGACATCGAAGCGCAGGATAGGCTCTGGCGGGCGAGCTGCAAGCTTGCAGGCCTTCCCGAGGAGGTTTGAGGGCGCGCGGTAGGGTCACGACCACGAGGCGTTCACGGTGAGGCCGAGTCGTTTCCTATCAGCGACACAGCCGCCACCGTGTTGTTGACCATCACGTTGGAGACCAGCCTGTTGTTGTCCGAGTCGCCACCCTCGCTTACTCCGAAATTCTGCGTCTGTGCCGAGTTCCCCTCGTTGCCGAGCCAGTTGTATGAGATCAGGTTCCCAGTGGATCCGACCTGGCCAGGGTCGTTGTAGAGGAGGATTCCGTATCCCGAGTTGTTGTAGCACTGGTTCATCGAGATCACGTTGTCTATCGCCGAGTTCAGGATTATCCCGCCGAGGCCGTTGAAGCTGCAGGTGTTCCCCAGGATCGCGCTGCGTCCCATGTCTGGCGACAAGCCGTGGTAGAAACTTATCCCATATCCGTTGTTGTCGTTGGCGATGTTCCCGCTGACCGTGACGTTCCACGACCTCTCGACGTAGAGGCCGTACCTCCCGTTCGACTCGACCACGTTGCCTGCTATGGTGTCGAAGGAGCTGTGGTCGTTGGTTATCCCCGACTGGTCCTCGGCTCCCGCGTTGGAGGTGGATATGTTGTCCGAGATGACGGTGTAGTTGTTGTAGTAGGCCTGTATCCCGAACCACCCCATGTGGGATACCTGGTTCAATGTCACCGTGTCGTTGTGCCCGTTGGTCACCCCAATCCCGATTTCACCGGGGCCGTCCCCGACGGTGTCAGCTACGACGTTCCGTATGATGGTGACGCCCGCTATCCCGTTCGTGTAGATGCCCCCGAGCGTGTTGTCAAGCGCCACGTTCCCGGAGATGACGGTGCCCATCATCGGGGTCGAGGTGTTGGTGTACTCCTGGACGCCGTATCGGCCGTTGTCGTGCAAGGAGTCGTGCAATATCGAGACGTTGAAGCTCGGTCCGAGGTTGTCGAAGATGAGGATCCCGTTATACCCAGCCTTGCTAACGTCGGCGCCCTCGACGACAGTGTTGTTGCTCCCGAACACTATCCTGATGGCAGATTGGTTCCCGTAGCCAGGACCAATCCACTCTCCGCCCTTCACAACGGTTCCGGAACTGCCGTAGACGAGCAGTAGGCTCCTGTTAGAGGACGTCGTCACGACCGCGCCGGGGTCGAGGCTCAGGGTCACCCCCTTCATTCCTCTGATCTCCATCTCCGAGCTCATCGCGTACTCCCCCGCCGTGAGGCAGACGGTCTCGTGCGACGCGAACAGGGAGTTTACGAACGCCCCAGAGTCGGCGCCTGCGGAGGCTCTGATCTCCGACCCCGAAGACGCGAGAGCGACCGGGGTCGTTCCGTCTTGCGAGACCGTGTAGTTGCACCCGGCTTCGGGACCGTCGATGGGGCTTCCTGCCAGCGCGGACTGGGTCTGCGCTTGTGAGGAGGCCGACGTCAAGGACGTCGAGCTGACGTGCGTAAACGCGCCGGCACCGGCGGCGACTATTAGGAGGACGAGCACGAGCGCAGTGACGAGCAGCAACGAAAGGCCTGCCTTGCCCGGGGCGCCTAGTCGGGGCGGTGAGGAGCGAGCCGCCCCCGCGGATTTCGTGCCCAAGGTCACACTGACGCAGCCTGGATTTCCCTTGGACAACCGCGAATTGCTCGCTATCTCGCTTCCTCCTTGCATTAATCCCTTGTGCCCGGAAGGGTCGGACGCCGAGGCTCATCCCCGGGGAAAGGACAGATATCCTCGGAGCCCCTAGGCCCGCCGATGGCCAAAAAGCTGATCATCGTGGGATTGGGGGATTCCACCACTGCGGGCACCCCGGGATTCATGTCGCCCGTCGAGGCGCCTCCCGCGGGAGTTGGAGACCCGGAGAGCCAGTACTGCCACTGGATGATGAAGGCCCACCCTGAATGGACGGTCTTGAACAGGGGCGTGAATGGCCAGCGGTCCGACGAGATACTCTCCAGGTTCGATAGGGACGTTGTGGCCGAGAAGCCCTCGGTGGTGATCGTGTTGGCCGGCGTGAACGACATCTACCAAGGGCGCACCGCCAAAATGGTTGAGCGAAACCTGGAGTCGATGTACCTCCTGGCGGAGGGCAGCGGGATTGTCCCGGTGGCGGCCACGGTCCTCCCATACAACACAGCGCGCGCGAAGGAGCGCGGCTCCATCCGGGAGGTCAACGCATGGATCGAGACCGCCTCGAGGGCTCCGGGTCGGCTCTTTTGCGACACGAACCTCGCTGTCCGTGACAAGGACGATCGTGACTTTCTCGCGTCGAGCCGCGACGGGCTTCATCCTGACATCGGTGGATACAGGGTGATGGGGGCAGCGCTCTCGGCCACGCTCGAGAAGGCCGGCTACTAGGGTCGCACGCGTCCCCCGTTTGGCATCGTCAGCAGCGCGACGTCTCGCCTGAGCCGCGCGAGGGAAGTGAACCTGAACGCCCAGCGTATCCCAAAGTCCTTCGCGCCCTTGACATTCCCCGCCTTGTCGTCGATGAATACGACCTCGGAGGGCTCCGCGCCGACGCTTGCCAGGGCCTTCGCGAACGCCGAGGCGTCAGGTTTCATGCTGCGCAACTCGCACGAAGAGAGGAACCCGTCGAAGAGCTTGTCCCAACCCTTCCGCCTCACGAGTCGTGCGTGAGGAATCGAGGTGTTGGAGAACAGATAGACGCGGTATCCCCTCCTCCGCAGCGACCTCACGAGGGCTACCGTCCCCTTCCGGAACTTGACGAGCCGTTCGAAGGGCAGCGTCCAGAGCCCCTCGGGAGAGTCTCCTTTCCGCAGTCGCTTCCCGAACTCGCCCAGCACTCCCTTCAGGAAGTCGCTCGTCGAGACGTCTCCCGTCTCGAGCCTAGGAAGGGCGAGGTCGAACGCGCGCCGCATCTCGGCGCGCGGTATCCGGTATCTCTCGGCGATGTAGTCGTATATCGGGTCGTTGTTGTTCCACTTGATGACGACACCGCCAAAGTCGAAGATGAAGACCGGACGTTTGACGGATCCCTTCCCCGTCGGGCGCATTCCGCTCGCGCCTCGCGTGAGGCCGATATAGTCTTGCGCGTGCCCTTCGTAACGTATAACCGGAAACGACCTCGAACCCCAGGCGTGGTCCTCGCGTGGCGCTTCTAAGATGACGGCCGCCGGGGGCACCAAGAAGGATGGAAGAGGCACGCGCTGGTTCTACTCGCAGCTGCCCGTCGACATAGCGGCCGGTCCGGTCGGCACCCTCATCCAGCTCTACATCCTCGAGCTCCACGGCACCGTCATCGACGTCGGCCTCGCGATAACCCTCTTCAGCGCGGTGAGCATCCCCGCCGCGGTGCTCTGGGGCTACGTCACCGACCGGTTCCAGAGCAGGAGGACGATAATAGTCCTGAGCTGCGTAGCCATCTCCGCCAACCTCATCATCCTCCCGCTGGCCAAGACCATATCGGGGGCCGCTCTGATCTACGCCCTCTTTGCGCTCGTCTCCTCTGCGTCGGCGACCCCCGCGAACCTCCTGATAATGGAGACGCAGCGCAAGTCCCGTTGGGCGTACGCCTTCGCGAGGTTCTCGATGGTCTCGAGCGTTGGGACCACCTTGGGGCTGCTTCTAGGATTCGCGTGGTCTGGCTTCCTTCCTATCTCTCTCCTTGTCCTCCCTCTCTCAGCGCTCTCGCTGGCCTCTGCGGCCCTCTCCATGGTGATGATAAGGGACCCCGCGGTCTCCTTCGAAAGGGAGTTCATCGTTCTCCAGAGGCGCAGCCTCCAGCAGAGGCTGCTCGCGATCCCGCTGATCTTCCTCCGGCTCCCCAACCTGGTGGACTTCAAGTCCGTCTTCAAGGGGCTGAGGAACACGCTGACCAGGCAGCTCCCACTACTCTACCTCTCGATCTTCGTGTTCTATGTGGCGAGCGGGCTGTTCAACACGTCCTTCATCCCCTCCCTTCGAGGGGCGGGGTTGAGCGCTAGCGAGGTCTTCCTGATCGTGATGGCCGCGAACTTCGCCCAGACGGCCTCGTTCTACTTCGCCGGGCCGTACGTGGA
>Ga0209415_10017084_pt1 | contig 11585 bp, 9 predicted proteins | sample PeaSoiSIISIP2007_FD_187696 | JGI IMG/M metagenome (GOLD analysis project Ga0209415, IMG submission 187696) | Peat soil microbial communities from Weissenstadt, Germany - SII-SIP-2007 (SPAdes) (version 2) | ecosystem: Environmental > Terrestrial > Soil > Wetlands > Peat | place: Germany... | reverse complement strand
AAAGTATTTTTGCGAATGCCTTCGGGTGCAATACCAACGTTCCGGCAGCGTGCACTTCAGCCGCCGCCTCGGAGCCAACCAACCCCAGTGTGCCTGGCAGCAGCGGTGTCGATTCGCTCAATACCTACGGCTGCTACGCGGAAGGAAATTCCGTGATCGTTCCTCCGGCGCAGGGGACTTTGGGCAACATGTTCCGCAACCAAATTACCGGCCCGCCCTTCCGCGAATGGAATTTCTCTGTAGCCAAGGAATGGAAGTTCTGGGAACGCCTCAACATGCAGTTCCGCGCCGAATTTTTCAATTTGACGAACAGCCGCAACTATGGGCCGGCCACGGTCGTTTTCACGGGTGAACCGTTCTTGGCGAACACCTATGGCATGTCCACTTTGCCGGTGACCAACGGTAACGCAGTCAACGGAACCGGCGATTCCCGCAGGATACAGCTGGGCATGAAATTTACTTTCTGAGACCAGAGTCCGATCCAGGGCGCAGCATCACGGAACAACTTTGGTAATTTTCGCGAAGCCTTCGGCCCTGCATGGTGCGATCATCTGTTGCGCCATTTTGCGGATGGCCTCTTCGGGAACCACGCGCTCTCGTCCTTGATTGCGGGCGATGCAGATCTCGACTGGAACGTCGAAGAACAGCGCCTCTAATATGCAATCGTAGCGTTGCGCGAGGATCGCGTAAGGTTTGCGCTCCCACGGCGTCAGATGAGTCGCATCGACGTAAGTGACGGGCCGCCCCGCGGCGATTCGCTGGCGAATCAGATAGCGAATGACGGAGAATATCCGCGCGTTCATGGTCTGATCGTACGGATCGTCGGCAATGAGCCGCCGGATTTCGTCGGAGGAGATGGCGTTGACGCCGAGCCCCGCAAGATAGGTGGACTTGCCGGAGCCGGGCAGCCCGACAGTGATGACGAGTCTCAACTAAACCAGATAACGGCCGGCGGAGAGTAGGCGTTCCGCGATGCGCCGTCGCGCGGCAATCGCGTTGACCGGCTCGAACTTGGTGAAGCGCTTGAGGACCGCGAGGTTGGTGCGCAGGTTGTCGCCCTCGGAACTGGCGGCTAGCGCGTTGCGTCCCGCGCTCTCGACAATTTCCATGGCCTCGCGCAGAAACACCGCGCAAGCGTCGGCCGCGATTTCCCCTTTGTGCAGTCCGGCCAGTTTTTGAGTGCGCAGGTACACCGATTCCATGGCGAAAGCATTCATCGCAATATCGGTGATCGACGCGAGCACCTCCTGCTGCTCTTCGAGCGCCATCCCGAACTTCTGATAGGCGACGCCGAGCGCCAACAGCGCCGTTTTCTTGCCGTTTTCCACCAATCGTGCATCTTCACTACCGCCGGTTCCCAGTGCCGGCCCGGCCAGAATCTCGGACTGCAACTTCATCACAGCTTCAACCAGCGGCAATTGGCCCCGCATCGCCCGCTTCAACAACATTCCCGTAGCGAGCAGCCGGTTGATTTCGTTGGTGCCCTCGAAGATGCGATTGATGCGCGAGTCGCGGTAGGCGCGCTCCACCAGATAGTCCTGATGATAGCCGTAGCCGCCATGGATTTGGACGGCTTCATCCGTCACATAGTCGAGCATTTCCGACGCGAAAATCTTGATGTAGGAGCATTCCGCGGCAAACTCCTCCACGGCCTTCAGCTCGGTTTGCGCGGCATCGGGCTGATCCCACGAAAATCCTTCCAGGTGACTTTCGATGAGCCCCACCGTGCGATACGTCGCTGCTTCGGTGGCGAAGATCCGGATCGCCATTTCTGCCAGCTTGTGCCGGATCATTCCGAATTCTGCGATCGATTTCCCGAATGCCTTGCGCTCCTGCGCGTACTTGAGACAAACACGCAGCGTTTCCTTCGCCCCGCCGCAGGCGAAAGCGCCCAGCTTCAGCCGGCCGATGTTCAGGATGTTGAACGCGATGATGTGGCCGCGCCCGATTTCTCCCAAAACATTTTCCACCGGCACCAGCACGTTGTCGAGAAAGATAGGCGTGGTGGAGCTGCCCTTAATGCCCATCTTCTTTTCTTCGGCGCCCGGTGCTACTCCCGGGAACCTGCGCTCCACCAGGAACGCGGTGAACTTCTCGCCGTCGACCTTCGCAAAGATGGTGTAGAGATCGGCCGCGCCGCCATTGGTAATCCACATTTTCTGGCCGTTGAGGATGTAGTGCTTGCCGTCCGGGCTCAAGTCGGCCCGAGTGCGTGCGGCCAAGGCATCCGATCCCGCCTGCGGTTCGCTCAGCGCATAGGCGGCGACCATTTCCGCGCTCGCCACTTTGGGAAGATAGCGCTGCTTCTGGTCCTCGGTTCCGAAAAGCAGCAGCGGCAGCGCTCCGATCCCGCTCTGTGCGCCGTGCCAAGCCGCGTAGGAGCCATCTTTCGCAATGCCCTCGGCCACCAGCATGGCCGAAGTGAGATCCATCTCCATGCCGCCGTATTTTTCCGGAAGATGTACGGACGTGAGGCCGATTTCGCCGGCCTTGCGCAGCACCGCCACGGCGACGCCCGGTTCCTGATGCTGGATGGCGTCGACATGGGGCGCGATTTCTTTGGTCCAAAATTCTTCGGTGGTGCGAGCGATCGCACGGTGTTCGTCGGTGAAGTCTTCGGGCGAGAACAGTTGCTCTGGCGAGGTAGGCTCGATGAGAAACGAGCCGCCCTTATGCTTGGTGGGAGAGATTGTCGAGGATGCCATCGGAATTATTCCTTATCAGGTTTTCAAAGATGCCGGCAGCGCCTTGGCCTCCGCCGACACACATGGTGACCATGCCGTAGCGCGTGTCTTTACGTTGCATTTCGCGCAGAATGGTCGCGGTGAGCTTCGCGCCCGTGCAGCCGAGGGGATGGCCGAGCGCGATAGCGCCGCCGTTGGGGTTCACGCGATCGAGATCCAGGCCCGCCTTGCGAATCACGGCCAGCGCCTGAACTGCGAAGGCCTCGTTCAATTCGATGACGCCGATCTCTTCGGTCTTCAGGCCCGCGAGAGCCAGCGCTTTGGGAATCGCCACAACAGGTCCGATGCCCATGATCTCCGGCGGCACGCCCGCAACGGCAAAGCTGACGAATCGCGCCATCGGTTTCAGACCAAGCTCCTCGGCCTTCTTTTCGGACAGCACGATCGCCGCAGCCGCGCCATCGCTGGTTTGCGATGAGTTGCCCGCCGTCACGGTGCCGTCGGATTGAAACACGGGCTTCAATTTCGCGAGCGCTTCGAGCGACGTGTCGGCACGCGGGCCTTCGTCTTTCGCGAACATGGCCGAGTGATGCTTGGGTGCGCCGTTATCGAGTGTGGTGGACTCGATGGGAACCGGTACAATCTCGTCATCGAACTTGCCCGAGGCTTGCGCATGCAAAGCGTTCTGATGGCTGCGATAGGCGAACTGATCGGAATCCTCGCGGGTGACGCCATACTTCTTCTGCACCTCTTCGGCGGTCAGGCCCATGCCCATGTAGATCTGCGGCAGATGATCGACCATCCAGGGATTCGGTGCGAATTTGTTGCCGGCCATTCCAATCATGCTCAGCGATTCAGCGCCGCCCGCGATGATGATTTGCGCGCTGCCGGAGCGAATGCGGTCGGCGGCCATGGCGATGGCTTGCAGTCCCGAGGAACAGAAGCGATTGATCGTGACGCCGGGTACCGAATCGGGCAGGCCCGCGCGCAGAGCGGCGATGCGGGCCATGTTCATCCCAGACTCGGCTTCGGGCATCGCGCAGCCCAGGAATACGTCATCGATTTCTTCCGGCGCAATGGCCGGATGCCTTTCAAGCAGCCGCCTGATGACGAGGGCTGCGAGATCGTCGGGCCGGGTGTTGCGCAAGCTGCCTCGGGGCGCTCGGCCAACCGGCGTTCGCAAGCAATCTAGAATTACTGCTTCCATAATCAGTCTCGATGTTAATTTCGGAGCGGTTTGCCAGTCTTCAGCATATACTGCATGCGCTCCTGCGTTTTCGGATTGCCGCACAGGCTCAGGAACGCCTCACGTTCCAGATCGAGCAGATACTGCTCGGACACGGTCTGTTCGCCTGAGAGCCGGCCTCCGCTCAAAATGTGCGCGAGCTTCTCGGCGACGATCATGTCATAGTCGCTGATGAAGTGTCCCTGGCGAGCCGTCCATGCCCCGAGCTTCATCATGGCGTACGCGCTTTCGCCCGCCACCTTGATATCGTTGCGCGGCGCGCCGGGTGAATAGTTCGGAACCAGCGAGAGCGCCAGCGCTTTGGCGTCGAAGATCAGACGCTCGGGATTCATTGAGACGGGATCCGAACGATGCAGCAACCCCAGCTTCTTCGCTTCCTCGGCGCTGGTCGCAACTTTTGCGTAGCCGATCAACTCAAAGATGCCCAACGGGTCTCGAAGCCGCGCGAGCAATTCCTTGCAGCCGCCGCCGGCCGGGATCAAGCCGACCGCCGCTTCCACCAGTCCAATGTACGTTTCGGCCGAGGCTTGGGCGCGAGTGCAGTGCATCACCAGTTCGCAGCCGCCTCCGAGTGTGCGAGAGAACGGGGCCGCAACCACGGGCTTCGCCGCGTACTTCAGCGCCATGTTCATGCCTTGGAATCGCTGAACGGCCAAGTTCAGCTCGTCCCATTCGCCCTCTTGAGCGGCCAGCAGCACCAGCATCAGGTTGGCTCCTGCGCTGAACGCCTCACCTTCGTTGGCAATGATCATGGCATCGAAGTTGCGATTCGTCTCTTCCAGGCCCGCCTGAACCATGGCGATGTTATCTTCGCCAAGCGTATTCAACTTGCTGTGGAACTCGACGCACAAAACTCCGTCCCCTAAGTCGACCAGCGACGCGCCCGCGTTCTCGAAGACGACGCCGTGCGTTCTCTTCCGGTCGCGCAAGGTCAGGATGCCGGGCCGAGGCTCAATCGGTTGGTGGCTGTTCGAACGGAAATCGAAGTACTCTGTCGTCGGGCGGCCGATCCGCTCGGGCGGCCGATAGAGCGCGATGGTGCCTCGCGCGAGCGCATCCCTGATGTTGGATGGAATAGCGCGCCGTTCTATTTCGAAGCGCGCCACTACTTCCAGAAAACCGATCGCATCCCACAGCTCGAACGGGCCGAGCTTGTGGCCGTAGCCCCAGCGCATGGCGCGATCGACTTCGACAATGCGATCCGAGATCTCAGGGATCATTTCCGCGCAATAGAGAAAGTAGTCGCTCAGAATCTTCCACAGGAACCGGCTGGCGCGGTCGTCGGAGCGGAAGAGGACACGAATGCGCTCACCCAGATCCTCGATGTTGTTTACGGCTTCGACGGATGGAAAGCGCGGCTTCTGGCGCGGCTGGTATTCGAGCGTCTTCCAATTGAGCGCCAAAATCTCGCGCTCGGGGCCTACGCGCTTGTAGAAGCCCTGGCCGGTCTTGTCCCCGAGCCATTTCTGCTGCAGCATCTTCTTTTCGAAATCGAGCGGCAGAAAGCGGTCGCGCCAAGGATCGTTGGGAACAAGCTCATAAAGATTTGTTCCGACAAAGGCCCAGACATCCAGGCCCACGAGATCGAGCAGCCGGAAGCTCGCGCTGTTCGGCGCGCCGATGAGAGAACCGGTAAGGGCATCCACCTCTTCGATGGTGAAATCCTCTTCGACCATCGTCTTGCCGACGGTGCCGCCTAGAAAACTTCCGATGCGGTTGGCGATGAAATTCGGAGTATCCTTCGTGCGAACCACGCCCTTGCCGAGGCGCCGGTCTGCGATTTCCTCGACGTCGGCCAGGACCTTCGGGTCAGTTTCGGGCCCTGGGATCAGCTCCATCAAGTGCAGGTAGCGCGGCGGGTTGAAAAAATGCGTGCCGAGAAAGTGACGCCGGAACTCGGGCGAGAAGCCTTCGGAGATTTTGGCAAGTGGGATGCCGCTGGTGTTCGTGGAGAAGACGGCGCCGGACTTGTGCACGCCCTCCACCTTACGCCACAGCGCGCGCTTCGCGTCCAGGTTTTCGACGATCGCTTCAATAATCCAGTCGCAACCCGCAAGCTTATCGAGATCGTCTTCGAAATTACCGGCTTCCACCAGCCCAGCCTTTTCGCCGATAAAGAATCCTGCCGGTCGCTGTTTCAGGGCATTCTGAATGCCCTGCAGCGCGGGTGCATTACGATTCGGCTGTCCGGGGATATCGAGCAGCAACGAAGGAATACCGGCGTTCGCGAAATGTGCGGCGATGCGTGAACCCATGGTTCCCGCGCCCAGAACGGCAACACGACGAATTGTTCGCATGATCCTTGACGATTATAGCGGACGGGGTTTCGCAGTCCCTACTCAGCGGTTCAGGGCGCTCATGTGCTGCTCGGGATAGCGCGTCCCCGCCGTGCTGCCTCGGGGTAGCACTCGATCGATTTCTTGCAGTTCGGCGGGAGTCAGCGTGATCTCGAGCGCCTTCAGATTCTCTTCCACGCGCGATCGCTTCTTGGCTCCGAAGATCGGCACAATGTCTTCGCCCTGCGCCATCACCCACGCCAGCGCCATCTGAGCGGGCGTCGCGCCTTTCGATTTTGCGAGGGCCTCAATGTGGCCCACCAGATCGAGATTCTTGTAGAAGTTGTCGCCCTGGAAGCGTGGGTTGAACTTGCGAAAGTCGTTCTCGGGAATGTCCTCGGTGCGCTTGAATTCGCCAGTCAGGAAGCCCCGGCCAAGCGGGCTGTACGCCACAAAGCCGATGCCGAGTTCGCGAACTGTGGCGAGAATCTCTTCTTCCGGATCGCGTGTCCAGAGCGAATACTCGGTCTGTAGCGCGCTGATGGGATGTACGCGATGCGCGCGCCGAATGGTGCCTGGTGCTGCTTCAGAAAGCCCCAGATATCGAACCTTTCCTTCCTTCACCAACTCCGCCATCGTGCCCACCGTATCCTCAATCGGCGTCTTCGGGTCCACGCGATGCTGGTAATAAAGATCGATCGCTTCCACGTTCAGCCGCTGGAGCGAAGCCTCGCAGCATGCGCGAACATATTCGGGAGTCCCATTCACGCCGAGGAATTTTCCGTCGACCGATCGCTGGTTTCCGAACTTGGTGGCAAGCGCCACTTCTTTGCGCCGGCCTTGGATCGCCTTGCCCACCAGCACTTCGTTCTTGAACGGGCCGTACATGTCGGCGGTGTCCAGAAAATCTACTCCGCGATCGAGCGCGGAGTGAATGGTGGCGATGGATTCGGCATCGTCCGTAATACCGTAAAATTCCGACATGCCCATGCATCCCAAACCGATGCGCGAAACTTTCAATCCGAGCGAACCTAAGGGAACTTGTTTCATCGATGACGATTATAGCGAACGCTCTCTCGTAAACTAGGTTTGGTGTGGAATCAAGCACGTCTTGTCGCCAGTGTCCTATTCACGGCGGTATTGGTTATTGCGGGCGGATTCCTGAGCTTCGACGCCTTCCTCCACTCCCCCTTGCAACACGCGCTCATGAATGTGGAGGGCATTGTAGCGCTCAGTTTCCTTGCCGTTCTATGCGCTCGCAGCCGGCCGCGGGAGTTGATGCCCGTCAGCTCGCCGGATCGCTTCGAAGCCTCACCCTGGGTATTGGCGGTCGCCGTGATCGCTTGCGTCGTTGCGCTTGCTTTCGCCCCGATTCTGCGGACTCCGTTCCTTTACGACGACTACACACACATCGCGGATGCGTCCCGATTCACTTGGCACTCCGTTGCGCGCGAGTTTGGGCCAGTCGCTGGGCACGGCCTGTTCTTCCGTCCGGTGGGTTTTTTCTTTTACTGGTTGAATTTTCTGTGGGTCGGGGCGAATCCAACTTTATGGCATGCCGGCAACGTAGCGCTGCACGCCTTCTGCAGTTGTCTGGCGTTCGCACTCTGTCGTGAGGTTGGTGTGTCGCGGCCAAGCAGTCTGGCAGGCGCGCTTCTCGTTGGACTCAACGGCGTGTCGGCGGAAACTGTCGCGTGGATCGACGCCGGGTTCGCGTTGGTCACGACCTCGCTGGTACTTTTGAGCCTGATCTTCGTTTGCCGCTATGCCGCGACAGCTCGGCCGGTCTGGCTTGCGGGAGCGCTGGCCGCCGGCGCTTGCGGCATGCTCTCGAAGGAAACCGGATACTGCCTGCCGTTTCTGGTAGGATGTCTCGCGCTGTTTCGAAGCCCAAAAGACGGGAGCCGAATTTGGCGCGCTGCCGGTTGGGCAGGCGCCCTCACGGTCGCGCTCTTTGCGTATCGCTGGTGGGCGCTGGGAGGGATCGGAGGATATTCAATCGCCGCCGGCGAGACCAATATCCTTCAGTTCAACCCTGTTCGCACCCTCGACGCGTTGCTGCTACGCCAATGGGCCGTTTTGTTTTTTCCCTTCAACTGGTCCAGTCCCGCTAACCCGATGCTTCGTGCAGCGCTGGCAGCTACTCCGCTCGTCCTCGCGGCGTGTGCCTGGATGTCGAGTCCTCCCCGTCGTCTTTTGCTGGGCTGCCTGCTGTTCATCATTGCCGCCGGCCTGCCGGTACAGCACTTGCTACTGATCAGTCCCGACTTGGGTGGCTCGCGCACGCTTTATCTAGGGAGCGTGGGGTGGGCATTGCTGTGGGCTTTCCTGTTCGACACGATGAATCGGACGCCGCGCATCGTCACAGCGGGGCTGCTTCTCGTGCTGCAGGTTTCCTTGATGGAGCACAATCTGGGAGTTTGGCGCGATACCGCGGAGCTTGCCCGTTCGGCGTGCGTTGCGTTCGGTAAGATCGCGGAGAATACACCCGGCCTTCTCGTTGTACATGGCCTTCCCGCAACCCGGTTTGGAACAGTTTTTTTGCATAACGGGTTTCCTCAGTGTGTCGAGTTGAACACCGGAGTTCCGGCCGCGCGAATTCAAGTGCGGGATCAGGGCCTCGCCTCGATCCCGCCACAATCCGGAGTCACGGAGTTCACCTGGAACGAAGCGCACGGCCGCATCGAAGCGGTGAAGAGATAGACTAGCCGGCTGGAATTTCTGGTTCCGGCGCGTGATGGCGGCGTAGCGGTACGTCGCGCAGGATAACGTGCAGTATGATTGCGAGCGTCATGATCACCGCGCTGGCCAAGAAAATGCGTTGCAGTCCATGCAGCAGCCCGATGCGCACGTTCGCCATCAGCATTTGCAAAAGGTGAAGTCCGCTCGCGGAATGCCCGAAGGTCGCGTCCAGCTTGCCTCGCATCTGGCCCAATAGCAACGGATTCGAAAACAATTTCAAAGCTTCCGGAGGGGTGTCCGATGGGATGCCCGCCGTCAACTCGCTATGATAGCTGGTCAGCAGCACGCTGCCAAAGACCGCCACCCCCATGGTGCTTCCGATGGATCGAAAAAACGCTATTGAGGCCGTGGCCGCCCCCATCTGCCCGCGCGGCGCTACGTTCTGAACCGCAACTGTGTAGACCGGCTGCAGAAGGCCCATGCCCATACCCGCGAGGATCATGGCAAGCACGACGTCCATCCTTTGCGTTGCGCCACCCATGCGGGCGAACAGGATCATCCCGGTCGCGACCAGCACTGATCCCAAGACCGCCGCGATCTTATAACTTCCCAAACGCAGAGTGAACTGGCCGCAGGCGATGCTGCCGACAACCGCGCCCAACATCAGAGGAGTGAGCAGACTGCCGGACTGCGTTGCCGAAACGCCCATCACTCCTTGCATGAACAGCGGCAGATAAATAATGACGCCGAACATTCCCATACCGAGCAGGAACACGCAAATCGAACAGAGGCTGATGACCGGATTGCGGAACAGGGACAGCGGGATCAACGGTTCAATGGCCTTCGTCTCGGTGCGCAAAAATACGACGAGCATCACCACGGAGAGGGCCAGCAACGACTCGACGCGCGCGGAACTCCAGCCGTAGTCAGTCACCCAGGTGAGCGCGAGCAGCAGAGGGGTGATGCACAAGATGAGGGAAATCACTCCCACCCAATCGAGCTGCCGCTTAACGCCCCCGGGATGCAATTCGGGGAGCTTCAAGTAAATGGCGGCGATCGCTACCAGGCCCACAGGCAGGTTCACATAGAAGGCCGCGCGCCACGAGACGTGATCGGTGAGCCAGCCGCCGAGCGTCGGCCCGAAGATGGAAGCCAATCCCCAGGCAGCTGAGAAGAAGCCTTGATACCTGCCGCGCTCGGCCGGCGAAAAAATATCGCCGATGATGATAAACGCGAGGCCCATCATCGCTCCAGCGCCGATGCCCTGCAGGCCGCGGAAAATGATGAGCTGGTTCATGCCGTCGATCGGCAAGGATGTGAAGGTTCCCGCTGCGCCGCACAGGGCCGATGAGAACACGAACATGATGGCTCCGCCGAGGAAAAACCACTTTCGGCCATACATGTCGGATAGCTTGGCAAAGATCGGGACTGCCAAGGTGGACGCGAGCAAGTACGCGGTGGAAACCCAGGGATAGCGGTCAAATCCGGAGAGCTGCGCGATGATGCGCGGTTCGGCCGTGCCCACGATAGTCTGATCGAGCGCGGCCAGCAAGACCGCGAGGAACAGCCCGGTCATGGTCGCAAACATTTGCGGACGCGTGAGCCGGATCAAGCCGGACGTATGGAACTGGGGCTCGACGGCTGGGGCGGGCATTCCTAATGTTATCCTTTCTCGGGCGGGGTTTTCTTGAAAGGTCACGGCGGGATGCCAACAGCAGATGCTTACTTACAGGCGGCGATTGAACAGGCGCGCAAGAGCTTGTCCGAAGGCGGCATTCCGATCGGTTCCGTGCTGGTGCACGAAGACCGGATCATCGGGCGAGGTCATAATTGCCGCGTCCAAACCGGCAGCGCAATCGACCATGGCGAGATGAATTGTCTGCGCAATGCCGGCCGGTTGCCGGCTCGAGTTTACAGAAACAGTACCATCTATTCGACTCTATCTCCCTGCTCCATGTGCAGCGGCGCGATCGTACTCTACAAGATCCCCCGCGTGGTGGTGGGCGAGAACAAAACCTTTCTCGGCGCCGAGGACTACATGCGGAGCCAAGGCATTCAGGTGGACGTGGTGCAGGATGAGGAGTGCATTCAAATGATGACCGACTTCATACGGGCGAATCCGGCATTGTGGAACGAGGACATCGGGGTTTAGGATGGCCGCCGTCCAAACTTTGAACCGAGCTTTGCTCGACCATCTGATCGAACAGGCGCGCCGAAGCCCAAGACTTCGCATCAATCACAACTTCCACGCGTCGATGGAGGACAACCCGCATCGCTTCTTGAATGTGATGCTGAAGGGAACTTATGTCGCTCCCCATCGCCATTTGGATCCTCCGAAGGCCGCGTCGTTCGTGGTTTTGGAGGGCGAAGTGGCATTCTTCATCTTCGATGACTCGGGCCACGTGACACGCACGGACGTGGTGGGCCGCGATCCCATCGGAATCGATCTCGCGCCCGGCGTCTGGCACACGTTAACGCCACTGTCGGCGCACGCCGTCTGTTATGAGGTAAAGCCAGGTCCGTATTTGGCTTCGACCGACAAGGACTTCGCGCCTTGGGCCCCGCGAAAAGGCGACCCTGAAGTCGCGGCGTATCTCGAAAAGTTGCTCTCGACGGTCAAAAGCGCACAGGCCGCCGAGCGGCGGCGCTAAACAAAAGAGGAACTTCCGCAATGGCCGACCCTGAGGCGAGTCCGTT
>Ga0209415_10017083_pt1 | contig 11585 bp, 3 predicted proteins | sample PeaSoiSIISIP2007_FD_187696 | JGI IMG/M metagenome (GOLD analysis project Ga0209415, IMG submission 187696) | Peat soil microbial communities from Weissenstadt, Germany - SII-SIP-2007 (SPAdes) (version 2) | ecosystem: Environmental > Terrestrial > Soil > Wetlands > Peat | place: Germany... | reverse complement strand
GCCGGCCAACGCAAAAGTCGCGGTGCCTGACGTAGTCAGCGCGGGCGCCGAAGAGAACGTCATCCCCGCGGGCAAAGTGACCGTGAAACTCGATCCGATCGCCAAGGTCGAGTTCGCCTGGTAGGTGGCTACTCCGGCAGGCACCGTCAACATGCCGCCTGCGAGTTGCACTTTTGCGGCGTTGTAATCGGCTACGTTACCGGTTATGGTGCCGGCCCAGCTTGAACCAGCCCAAACAAAGAGCGCAATTAACGCAAAATTACTTCGAATCAGTCGGGTCATCATGGTCCTTTCTGGGGCTGATTTTAGCACGCATTGGCTGGGCGTATTCCCCCGAAAAAACCGCCGGCGCAATGAGCCGGGAGAATTGCTAAGCTGAACTGGAAGGTTCACCGGCAAGAGCCACTGGTTCGATTCGGAGTCTGGGCAATCCGAGGCTGGACGAGCGGCTGAGGGTGAGCGAACAGAGTGAGTGCATCGGAAGTGCGACTGATTAGCAACAGGGCCAGTGAGGACCGAGATTAGAGCAACCGGGGAGACAGCAACGGATTTCCGTGTGGAACGCCTCATGAGGGGCAACGTGTGGGATTTTGCGGCCAGCCTCTCTGAGATGGATCGCAGCGTACGCGGGCGAAACTTGAGCGCGGACTTCTGGCCTTGGCTCTATTTCGGAAATCCCGCCGGCACCGGGACGGCGGTGGTGGCGCTCGCCGGTGGGCGCGTGGTGGGCAAAATGGGGCGGGTGCCTCTGCGGGTGACAGCCGACGGCGAAAGATTGACGGCGGAGTTGCGTGAAGGGTTTACGCTGCTGCCGGAATCGAGGACGTGGGCGAACTTCCGCGCCTTGGGCGCGGCGGCCGCCGAGCCCGAGCAGACGGCGGCGTTCGCATTCGGTTTCGCTACTCCCACCATGTCAAAACTGCACGCGTCGATGGGATACCCGGTCCTCGGACGGGTACGCATCTTCGCGGGAGTTCTGAACGGAACCAGCATGATGGCCGCACGCGGGTTCGCGAGGCCGGTTGCAGGGGCGGCCGGCCGCGCCGCGCAGGCGATCTTGGGCGTGAAGCGAAAGTATCGTGCGTCGGCGGGAGTCGATCTGGTGGAGATCGCGAGCTTCGGCGAGGAGTTTGACGCACTCTGGCGATCGATCGAGCCCAGCAGCGGCGTTGCGGTCGTCAAAGACGCCGCGTACCTCAACTGGCGCTATGTGCAGTGTCCCGCCGCACGCTACCGCCGGGTCGCCGCGTGGTGCGGCGGCGAATTGGCGGGCTACATCGTGTGGCGGGACAGGGGGCCGAACGATGACGGATATGTGCTGGAGTTTGCGGGCAAGGGCGATCGTGGGCCGGCGCTGATTGCCCTGCTGTTGGCCGCGCTCGAAGACATGGCACGAAACGATACGGGTCTGGTGATGGCTTGTTTTCCGCCATCGGCGGCCTGTGTGCCGGCGCTTCGGTCCGCCGGATTTGGCGTGTGGGCGACGCGCCTGAAGAACATGCGCCTGATCGTCGTTCCACGGGACGGCGAAGCGCGGCCGGAACGGGTGGCCGGCGCCTGGCAATACACACTCGGCGACTGGATCTATCATTAGGGGTACAAAGTTCCTTTCATGCAGGAAATTGACGTGGGTCGGGAGCGGTCGTTTGTGATTTGGTCGGCGCTACCGCCATGCATCGAGAACCTTGACCTGCTATACGACACGTCCGTCGCGTCCGAGCCGTTGGTGGACCTGAGGTTCGGCACGGCGGAATACAAAGCCCGGCTCATCGAGCGTCTTCTGGCCGCGCGGTTGCCGGGGTTGACGGTGTGCGGCGGCGCTGGCGAAGCGCTCATCGACCGGGTGATCGAGTCGCCGCCTCCAAATGCGCGCATCGTCCTGTGCACGCCCTGGACCGAGTCCGCTCTCTCGAACCTTCTCGATGCCGCGGGGCGCCGCCTGGTTGTGGGCGCTGAAGCCGACAGCCGCGAGCAGGCTTCTCTGGCGGCCCGGGTGGGGGCCGACTTTGTGGTCGCCTCGGGAGTGGAGGCGGCCGGCCCGGTGTCGGCCAAGACGAGCTTCATTCTGCTTCAGGAACTGGCCGGCGCAGTGGATATCCCCGTGGTGATTCGCGGCGGCCTCGGCCCACGCGGCGCGGCGGCTGCCTTCGCGCTGGGCGCGGCCGGCACCATCCTCGACTCGCAATTGCTGCTGGCTGAAGGCAACGGTCTCAGCGATGCGCTTCGCAAGGAACTAGCACAGCGCTCGGCATCCGACACCGCGGTCATCGGCGAACTGGCGGGCAGACCGTTCCGCCTGTTGCCGCTGGGCGGCCAGGACGCAGTTCGCGCGATGGTCGAGCGGGAATGGGATCTCTTCGCCCGCCGCCTGCCGAAGCAAGAGCGGGCCGGCGCGTTCGGCAGCGTGCTGGAACCAATGTTCCTGGCAGGGTTGCAGGACCGGAACGCACCGGTCCCAGTCGGTCAGGGGTTGGCATTTGCGCAGCGGTTCGCTGAGCGCGGATGGACTGGCCGGCAGGTAGTGGAAGAGTACCGCCGTGTTCTGGTCGAGTCGATCGACCGAGTCAAGCGTTCTTTCCCATTCGTGCCGGATTCGGCGCTCGCGCGGGAACATGGTGTGCGCTACCCCGTGGTGCAAGGTCCGATGGCCGTGGTGACCGACACGCCGAGGCTGGCTGTCGCGGTAGCCAAGGCTGGGGCGTTGCCGTTTTGCGCAACTGCCGGGTTGCCGGTGCGTCGAATTCGCGAGTTGCTCGGCGAGGCTCGCGCCGCGCTGGGCGGCGCTCCGTTCGGCGTCGGAATTATCGGCTTCCTGCCACTCGAAGGCGCCGATGGCGCTGTACTGGGCGACGATACAACAAGGCCGGACTTCGTGACCATCGCGGGCGGCAATCCGGCGCAAGCGAGGCGCGTGGAAGAAGCCGGTATTCGCGCCTATCTGCACGCACCCAGCCTGGCGACGATTCGCAACTTCCTGGATCACGGAGTCAGGGGAATGATCCTGGAAGGCCACGAGGCCGGCGGGCACGTCGGCAACTTGGGATCGCTGATTCTGTGGGAGCTTGCGGTGGAGGAGATCCTGGCGCGCCCCTCCGAGGCGATTTCCGGCCTGCGCGTGCTGTTCGCCGGCGGAGTCATGAACTCGCGCTCCAGTCTCGCTGCCGCCGTGATTGCGGCCCCGCTGGCCGAACGCGGAGTGCTCGTGGGACTGCAGGCAGGCACCGCATACCTGATGACGGAAGATGCCGTCGCCTGCGGAGCGATATCGCGCCAATATCAACGCGAACTCCTGGCCGGCGCGACGACGGTGCTCACCGGCACTACCGTGAACCTGCCGAACCGATGGCTCGAATCACCGGTGGTGGAGCGGATGCTGCTCGAAGAACGAGAACTCGCTGGCCATGAAATGCCGTTCCGCGACCGCAAGCGCCGAGTGGAAGCGCTGGGCGCCGCGCCGTTTTCGGCGGCTCTCGGCCGCGCCGATGGCGCTGAGGGAGCTTGCGTCTGCGGCCAGGGCATCGCGGTGCAGGAGGAAGGCTGGTCAATCGAGGAACTGCACGAGGCGCTCACCGCTGGGGCGTCCGATCTTGCGGCCGGGTGCCCACTTCCTTCTCCCGAGGAAGAGGCACTGGCCGGTGCGGTGGCAATCACCGGACTCGGTTGCGTGCTTCCCGGCGCGCGCGGAGTGCAAGAGTTCTGGGACAACATCCTCGAGAAGAGGGACATGATCCGCGAAGTTCCCCTGGCGAGGTGGAACACCTCCATCTACTACTGCGAGGACCGCTCATCTCCGGAGAAGACCTACTCGAAAATCGGGGGCTTCGTCGACGGTTTTCGCAGGGACCCTTTGAAGTTCCGGATACCGCCGCGCTCGGAGCCGCAGATCGACACGGTTCAATTCCTGCTCCTCGAAGCCACTTACCAGGCGCTGGTGGATGCGGGATATCTGGAACACGGCAAAGCGCCTGGCGAATCCACTCTTCCGAGAGCGGAGACCGCGGTCTTCGTGGGCCACGGCTCCACAACCGAACATGCCGGGCAATACGGGATGCGGACTCACTGGCCGCGATTTGTGGACGCTCTCCGGCACTCGCCGGAGTTCGCGCAGCTCGACGAGGAAACGCAATCGCGCATCCTCGATCATGGCGAACGGATCTTCAAGGACGGCCTTCCGGAGTTCACAGAGGACACCTGCGCCGGCGTGTTCGGCAGCCTGGTGGCGGGGCGCGTGGCGAACTGTTTCGATCTGAAGGGGCCGGCGGTGGTGATAGATGCCGCTTGCGCGTCCGCGCTGGCGGCAGTCGATTCCGCCGTGAACGCGTTGCGGCGCGGGCAGTGCGATGTCGCTCTGGCCGGCGCCGCGGACACACGCGTGGACCCGCTCACCTACGCATTCTTTTGCAGCCTGGGCGGCCTGTCGGCGAAGGGAATCTTTCCCTTCGACGAGCGTGCGGACGGATTCGTGCTCGGCGAGGGCTCTGGCATGCTCGTTCTAAAGCGACTGGAGGATGCGCTGCGGGACGGAGACCGCGTATACGCCGTGATCCGCGCCGTTGGATCGTCGAGCGACGGCCGCGTGAAAGGCATCACCGCGCCGGATGTGGATGGGCAGATGCGGGCTTTCGCGCGCGCGTATGCACAGGTGCCGTTTTCCCCATCGACGGTCTCTCTGATCGAGGCGCATGGCACCGGCACTTGGGCGGGCGACAAGGCCGAGTTGGCGTCCATCAGCCGCTTCTTCGGCGAGCGGGGTGCAGCGCCGGGCAGCATCGGATTGGGATCGGTGAAGTCGATGATCGGCCATCTCAAGACAGCGGCCGGAATCCCAGCGCTGATCAAGGCCGTGATGGCGCTGTACACCAGGATAATGCCGCCGGCCATCCACTGCGAGCAGCCGCGGAAAGATGTGGAGTGGAACTCGTCGCCCTGCTACCTCCTCACCAACGCGCGGCTATGGGAGGCCGGAACGTCACCGCGCCGCGCGGGGGTGAACGCATTTGGTTTTGGTGGAGTGAACTTCCACGCGGTTTTGGAAGAGGCGCCGGTGGCGGCGGACCGTCAACCCCGCGTGGACGCGCCCGCGCCAGCGGAGTGCGCCCTGCCGGCGGAATTGTTCATCCTCCGCGCCGCCGACCGGACGGAGCTTGCGGCGCGCGTCCGTGTGTTACGGGAGACGCTAGCCGTTACGAAAGCTGAGGATCTCCGCAAGCTGGCGCTGGCCGAGTTCGCGCGCAACGCTAAGGCAGGCCCCTGCCTCGCGCTGGTGGCGCGGGACGCGGCGCAACTTGCCTCGCATCTGGATACCGCGATCGAGACTCTCGCGGATTCCGAGCGCCATGAAGTCGCCGCCGCGCAGGGCATCTACTTCCGCCAGTATCCGCTTGAGCCTGAGGACAAGGTCGCGTTCCTCTTTCCGGGGCAAGGCCCGCAATATCCCGGAATGCTGGACGGGATTACGGAGGCTTTTCCGTTTGTCGAACCCACCCTGCACCACGTGGAGACTGTCGCGCGCCACCACCTTCGGACATCGATCCTGGGGCTGCTTCGCGATGGGCACACAGCTGGGGACCGCCAGCGGGATGCCGGTCTGTTGCTCAGGCCCGACTATAATCATCCGGCGATGCTGGCCGTCAGCATGTCGTTGGCGCAGGTGCTGATGCGGGCGGGAATCCGCCCCGACATGGTGGCGGGACACTCGCTGGGTGAATTCGCCGCGCTGCTGACCGCAGGCGTCTACGACGCCGACGCTGCCATCCGGATCACCACGCAGCGCGGGACGGGCATCGCAACCTACTGCATGGAAAGTGGCTCCATGGTGAGTGTCGGTCTTTCCGAGCAGGAGATCGTTCCTTATCTGCGGGGCATCGCCGGATTCGTCGCCGTGGCGAACAGGAACTGCCCGGCGCAGACCGTGATTTCCGGCGAAAAGAGCGCGGTGGAAACCGCCGCGGTCAGGATGGAGCAGGCGGGGGTGCGCTGCGTGCGGCTGCCGCTCGCCTGCGGGTTTCACTCGCGGCTGCTCGAACCGTGTGTGGAAGGGTTTCGGCACGTGCTGAATGCGTTTCCGGTGAAGGCCCCGCGCCTGCCCGTGCAATCGAACGTGACGGGCCGCGCTTATGTAAATGGCGAAGGCTTCGCCGCGCGCCTGCGGGAGTCCCTGGCGCGCCACCTCGTGGAGCCCGTGAACTTCCTGGCCAACATCGAATCGATGTACGAAGCCGGAGCGCGTCTGTTCATCGAGGTCGGACCCGGCGCGACATTGTCGTCTTTTGTGGACAACACGCTCGGCGGGAGGCCGCACTGGACTATTGCGACGAACGCCGCGCGGCGTCCACCGGCGGTGCAGATGCTGCATGCGATCGCCTTCTGTGCCGCACAGGGAATCGCAGTGGATCTCGAGAAGATCCTGCCGCCGCGGCGCCCACGCAGGAAGATCGAGCCGTCTCATGCGGCGGCGCCCGGCGGTGGCGCGGCCGCTGTCCCCGTCCAACCACCGCGGCAACTGTTGGCAGAGGGCGCGAGCACCGCCCCACCGGGGCCTGGCGCGGCCGGTCTTCTGGAGAAATCGCTGTCTCACGAGGACCCCGCCACCGTGGCGGAGTACCTGGCTGATCGGGGCGAGTTCTTGCGGCAGATGGCCGCCCTGGACTTCTCGTGCTACCGCACGGCGGCGGGCGCGTCTGCGCCGCGGACAACGCCGGATGCTGCCCCGCGTGAAGATTGCGGCTTGGCGCAACGCGTCATCGAACTGGTGGCGCGCAAGACCGGATATCCGGAGAATCTGATCGGTCTCGATCTGGACGTGGAGGCGGAACTGGGGCTCGACTCAATCAAACAGGTCGAGATCATCCGGGAACTGGCACAGGAACTGAAGCGGGACTTCGGCTCCGACACGCGGTCGGGCGGGTATCAGATCGGAACCTTGCGGGAACTGATCCGGAGGCTCGAGGAGACCGCACCCGCCGATCCACCGGTTCCGCCCGAGTCCGCCTCAGTGACGCCCGCTCCGCCCGCCATTGAGTCGGAGCCGGAGTTTCGCACCGGCTGCACCCGCCGCGTCTCCTCCCTGGTGGAGGCACCGCTGCCCGAGTCCGGCGGTGCGAGCATGCTCCATGGCAGACGCGTCGCGCTCGTCTCGGGAGACGCCGCTCTCGCTACTGCGATCGCGCGGCGCATCGAAGCCGCCGGCGCAATCGTAGCGGATTCACCCCGCGCGGCCGATTTCGTGCTCAGCCTGAGCGGAAGCAACGGCCATTTGCCTTCGTTAGCCGACTGCGCCGGATGGTGGGCAGGCGTGCGCGCGGAGACGGCCCGCCTTCTCGATGCGGCGCGGGAATGCGCGAATGCGCAGGCCGGCCCGGTGCGCTGGGTGTCGGTCTCGACACTCGGCGGCGAGTTCGCCGCCAAAGGCGTTTCTTCGTTCGCGCCCCAGGCAGGCCTCGGACTCGCCATGGGCCGCTGCCTCGAACTGGAAAGCGCCGCGCGGGTGAGCGGGCTGTACCTCGATTTCGATCCATCGATGGATGCGGGATCGATCGCGGCCGCGGTGTGCACGGAGATGGCTCGGGAACCCGGACTGCGCGAGATCGGCTACCGGAACGGCAAGCGATACGCGGTTCGCTGGGTTCCCGCAGCGCCGTCCGATGCGGTGCAAATCAAGCTGGACCGGAGCAGCGTCGTGCTGGCGATCGGCGGCGCACGCGGAGTCACCGCGGCCGTCTGCGAAGAACTCGCGCGCCGCAGCGGGGCGCGCTTCGTCTTGGCCGGTCAGGCGCCGGTTCCGCCGCTGGAGTTCGCTTCGCCCACGCCACTCGCGATCCACGAGGCACGCGAGGAGGCGCTCGCCAGGGCGCTCGCTGAAGATCGGCCACCTTCGCCCGCCGAACTGGATCGCGATGCGTGGGACGCGGTGTGGGCCGCGGAACGGACGGTGAGCATCGCCAGGCTCCGGAAATTCGCCGCGGAAGTGGAGTACCGGCAATGCAACTTGCTGGATCCGGACTCGGTGCGGGATTTGGTGGCGTCTCTCGCTGAACGCTACGGGAAGATCGACCTCGTCTTGCAGGGAGCGTCGGCGCTCTCGCAGAAGGCGATCGAGCATCTCGCGGTTGAGGACTTCATTCGCGACATGGCGCCCAAGTCGCTTGGGACGGCGCATCTGCTGGCAGCGCTCGAGGGCGTCGACGTGGGAGCGTTCGTCAATTTCTCCAGCGTCGCCGGCCGATGGGGAAACGCCGGCCAGGCGGCCTACGCGGCTGGGCATGAGATTGCCGCTAATCTGACGGCGTCGGCCGGCGCCGCACGCGGCGGACGCTGGTTCAACATTTATTTCGGGCCATGGCTGCGGACGGGCATGACGGAGCGTGGCGCCATTATGGAGCGGCTGCGGGAGCGCGGCATCGCATTCATCGAGCGCGAAGCGGGCGCGAAGTTTACCGCCGACGAAGTGGAGCGCGGAAGCGGTGAATCGGTGGCGTATTGCGGCGGCTTCGAGACCTCCGCTGAGACGCCTTCCGCCGCTTCCCTGGCCGCGCCGATTTTCGAGCGGATCGAAGTTGCGTCTGGCGTAGCGCACGGAGAGCGTACACTCGACCCTACCCGCGACCGCTTCATCTCGGACCACCAGGTGACCAAGGGTGTGCCAGTGGTGCCCGGTTTTCTCATGATGGAGATGATGGCGCAGGCGAGCGCCGCGCTGGTGGATCCGAACTGGCAGTTGACCGAGATTTCAGATGCGCAATTCGTTCGCGCGGCCATGTTTCGCCAGAGCAGGCCGCGCACATTTCATGTGCGTGCACGCGTGCTGCGCCGCGAACCGGAAGGTGCGGCGTTGTCCGGCGAATTTTACAGTCTGTTCACGCCGCCTGGCTCGTCTGCGGAACAGGAAGTGGTCCACGCGCGATGCCGCCTGCAATTCGGACACCGCGAGCCGGCCCCTATCCCCGCGCTGGTGGTTCCCCGCAGTGGATTGGGCGACGCGCCTGTCGACGCCGCTCCGCTGTGGAACACGGAGGCCTGGGCGCGGCGCCAGGGAGTGTGGGCCAACATCGGCTGGGTGCACTCCGTGACAAGGAACGGCGCGGTGGGACAGTGTCCCGCCCCCGTGTTGCCCGAGATTGAGCGGACGCCTTGTTTGACGCACATGGTCGCCCTCGATGGCGGTCTGACCATGGGCGGCCTCTGCGTGACGCTGTACAACAACGTCGGCGCGATCTACCTCGCCGCGGTACGCTCCATCCGCTTCTTCACTTCGAGCGAAACCTGCACCGGCCTGCTGTGCCGTATGCGAACCTGGTTTCACGCTTCGGGCGACGAAAGTTCCCTGGAAGCGATCGACGAGAACGGCCGAGTGGTGGCGCGGTTGGCAGGTTATAGGCGGCTGCCGGCCGACCCAACACAGCCAACGGCCCGCGACGAACCGATCTGGGCTCGCCTTCGTGAGCATCCGCGCCAGGTGAGAATCCGCGAGCTTCTCGAAATCGCCGCACCGTTCGCACTCGCGCAGGTGGATATCCCACCGTTAGCCGCCGCGCTCGATCTGGATGCCGAGGCACTCATCCAAGATTATCTCGGCGACCTCGAACGTGCGCACTTCCAAACGCTCACGCATGCCAAGCGGCGGCAGGAGTGGCTTGCCGGGAGAATCGCAGCCAAGACCGCGGTTCGCCAACTGCCAGCGCCCGGCTCGCTCGATGACCGTACGATCCGCATAGTGACCGGCGAAGCCGGCGCACCCGGCGTCGTTCTGGAAGGTGCGCACACGGCGGTCTCGCCCTTCATAAGCATCACTCACAGCGGCGACCTCGCGGCCGCGCTGGCGACTCTTCAGCCCGGCTTTGGTATCGACGTGGAGACGCTCGGCGAAGCGGCGCGGGAAGTGGAGGGCGAATTCGCCAGCCCGGAGGAAACAGCGATCATCCGCGCCGCGCTGAACGATCACAGCGTGGCGTTGACTTGCTTGTGGGCCCTCAAGGAAGCCTGCCGGAAGGCCATCGGCGCCGCGGATATTGCCCCGCGCGATCTCATTCTCCGCCATACGGACCGCAGTGGCGAGTACCTCGTGTCGGTGTTCGACCACACGAGCGCCGGAGCAATCCGCGGCGTGGCGTTCCACGATGCGACGCACGCGTACGCGGTGGCCGGACCCGCGGCCGCGAGCAAGCCATGAGCGAACCGCGTCTTGCCGATCTCGCCGAAATCATAGGTTCATACGTGGATCTGTCCTCGGTCATTCTGCGTCCGGAGAGTGTGCTCGGCGAGGATGTCCCCATCGATTCACAAGACATGCTGCGGATTCTGTCGCGCATCCGGGCGAAATACCGAGTCGTATTCGCTCCCCGCGACATTCTGGCAATGAAGACTATTGGCGACCTGCTGGCCATCGTCCGCCGGCTGGCCGCGAAGGAACCAGAGAAGTGACGGATCCGCGGACAGTCCAGAGCCTCCTGGTCCGCACCGCGAATCGCCTCGGTGGGCGGATGAGGTCTCATATCCGTCTCGACCCTGAGTATCTCTTGGAGCGGGCGCGCCGCCAGACCGGCCTCGATGACTTCGGCGACTCGCAGTTCGAGACCGCGCTCCGGATGCTGGTGGACTCGTGGGAGAGTCAAGCGCAATTCAGCCTGACCGGCAGGCTGCTGGCGCAACGCCAACTGCTGAATTGCCTGACCAATCGTCTCCGGATCGAGGAGTACTTCCGGCGGAACCCGGAGACGGCAACCGTCCCCGTGCCGGATCCGGTGATCATCACCGCGGCGCCGCGCACCGGCACTACGTTGTTGCACCGGTTGCTGGCGGCGGACGGTTCCAACCGCACGCTGCGGCTTTGGGAGTTGATCGCCCCGGTTCCGGGAAGATACGCGGTTCCCCGCGGCGGCGATCCCCGACCGGAAGCCGTGGCGCGGGGAATGGCGATTCACCGGGCCCTGCTGACGTCCGCCGCGGGTCGCAAGATCCTGCGCGCCGCGCACACCGCCGAGGCCGCCGAACCGGAGGAATGTATCCGGCTGCTGGAGAACTCCTTCATGTGCGAAGCGTTCGGGCTGGGTGCGCGCTCCGACAATTACATGGTCTGGCTGAGGAAACAGGATTGGAGACCCGCCTTCCGGTATCACCGCAAGCAGATTCAGATGCTGACAGCGGCCGATCCCGCGCGGCGGCTCGTTCTGAAACATCCCGGCTACCTGGGACATCTCGACGATCTTCTCGATGTCTATCCCAATGCGCGGGTGCTGTGGCTTCACCGCAACCCGGTCGAAGTGGTCCCATCCTGTTGCAATCTGTGCGCCGTGACGCGTGCCATCAGGACGGATTCCCTCGACCCGAAGCACATCGGCCCCTCAGTCGTGAGCTCGACGCTTTGGCGGTTCGATCGAGGGTTGCAGGCGAAGGTGCGGCAAATTCCGGGTCAACTGCTGAACGTGTTCTATCGCGACCTAATCCAGGACCCGATGGCGACGGCGGCACGAATCTACGAGTGGCTTGGTTTCCCGCTGACCGCGGAGGTCGAGGAGTCATTCGCGGCTTACCTGAAACAGAACCGGCGGGACCGCAGCCACTACCGGTCCGCCTACACCCTCGAGGAC
>Ga0209415_10017082_pt1 | contig 11586 bp, 6 predicted proteins | sample PeaSoiSIISIP2007_FD_187696 | JGI IMG/M metagenome (GOLD analysis project Ga0209415, IMG submission 187696) | Peat soil microbial communities from Weissenstadt, Germany - SII-SIP-2007 (SPAdes) (version 2) | ecosystem: Environmental > Terrestrial > Soil > Wetlands > Peat | place: Germany... | reverse complement strand
TCTAAAACATAAAGACGCAGTTCTGTCTTCGTTGGTCACCGCTCCAACCAAATATCTTTTTCATCATCCTGCTAGAGGATTGACAGGTGCGGGACAGTTTCACGTATTATGTTGGTTTCCGCTAGGCGCATTGATGGCCTAAAGAAAGTAGGAGCGCATGCATGATTCCAGAACTTCTCGGCGGGATCTATTAAAAATGTTTGCCACCGCCGGTGGCGTGTCCCTATTATGGTCACAAACCGGTTCGAACGCCGGCAGCACCAATCCGCGGCGGATTGATGTACACCACCACTACAGTCTTCCGGGAGGGCGTGGCCCTTTAGGATCATGGACTCCCACCAGAGCCATCGAGGAGATGGACAAGCATGGCATCGAGACCAGCATTATCTCGCGTACGAGTGGCGAGACGGAAGAGGGCGGGGAAAAGGCGCGCGCCTTCGCCCGGAAGACTAACGAGTTTGCGGCGAAGGTCGTCAGCGATAATCCGAAGCGCTTCGGCTTTTTCGCGAATATCACCTATTCGGATCCCGACGGCGCCATGAAAGAGCTCGAATACGCCTATGAGACGCTGAAGGCCGATGGTGTCAGTCTCCTGAGCAGTATCGGTGACAAATGGCCCGGCGATCCCGCTTTTGATCCAGTATTCGAGGAACTCAACCGCCGCAAGACAATTTTGTTCCTGCATCCGTTGACGTCCAAATGCTGCCGCGATCTTATTCCGGGCGGAGAGGGTTCTGTCGAGCGCGACTTCGACACGACCCGCGCCGTGACGAACCTTCTTTATTCCGGCACACTGTCCAGGTTCCCGGATATCCGCTACATCATTAATCATTCAGGCGCGGATGTGCCCGTCATGGCAGGACGCATCAAGGACCGGGTTCCCGGTTTTTCGACATTCGGAGGCCATCCGCTCTCGAACCGCGAGGGCAGGACCGAGAAAATCCCCCACGGAGTGTTCTACGAGCTGACAAAACTCTACTACGAATGCGCCCATGCAGCCTACCCGGCGGCGATGGCGGCATTGACAGCCTTTGCTCCACCAAGCCAATATATGTTCGGAACGGATTGGCCGGCGGAGCCGATGGAGTCGACTCTGGACGAGCTTCCGAAAGCCAAGCTTTCGCCCGCGACCATGCATGCTTTAAATCGTGGAAACGCCGAAAGGCTGTTCCCGCGATTTAAATCATAGGCCCTGCATTACTCGTCCAGCGTGTTACCGACAATGCGCAGAACGGACCGCGCTGCGCCGCTCTTTGTTTGTCAGCATTCAGTTCTATGGCAAGCTCTCGGATGCGATCGCTGATCGAGGTGAGCCACTCACCTCAGACGAGCTAGCTGCATTGGATCGATTTTCGGCTGAATATGAACGGGCATGCAGGGCAGTTGCCGAAACGGCACCTACAACCATTTCACGGCGGTATAGGTAGCGGGTTAGCATACACCGCCCGAGCACTTGCGATAACGTCACATTGAAGGAAGCGACGAGAGGGTTCGGAACGACGTTTGCTTGATGGGGATTGAATCGATTTCTCGGGAGTCATCGGGACCGACTCGTCGCGGAAACGGGATGGGCTCAATCGAGACTTTCCGACGCCAAGTGTGGGTGTAGAAGAAGCGCAGGGCGCAGACTACCTGGATGCAGGTCGATAGAGATGCGTGTCTGTCCTTCAGGAAAAAAGCTGGTACTGGCGAATATGTTCCGGGCCCAGTTGGTCGGGTGGTTCTCCAAAGTGGTGAGCGAACTCAGCGACGGAGTGCCCAACCACCGTCCACTATCCCGCGCTGCGTGCCCGACGAAGGTTATGCGCTAATTGTCGGGCTGGCCGGGGGTACTGACTTTTATTTCGCGACGCAGGCAGAGGGATTCCAGGCGGAGGCGTCAGCCTGCTTCTGGAAATGTTCGCTCGTCAAGTAGGGCTGCGAAAGATACGCCGGGTCCTCAAGCCTGCCGGTGATCAATAGGTATGAGTCGCCATTGGGTTCGCTGACCCGATCGTAGAATTCAGTCATCACGGCATTCGCACTATAAGGAACGCCATTCTTCCGCAAGTAGCCGGGTTTGAGTTTTGTCGTGACAACCTTCAGAGAACCTGCGCGGCGGTCGGTGCCAAGACCGGCGCGCGCTCCACCGATCACTCCGATCGCGGTTGGCAGAAACTCCCACGAGGCCTGGGAAACGCCCTGCCAATCTCCACCTTGACTCTGAGGGCTGCCAAAGTAAAAGAGGCGGGTTTGTTTTCCGGTATCAGTCTCAACCTTCAATGTTTGGTCATCCTGCCACGTGATGTGGAGACGTCCGGGAAGACGCATGATGGCCGGGGCGCCATAGCTCTTGCATTCGTCGCCTGACGCCTCATCTTTCGCCGGATCCCAGGCGTCGGCGATTTTCCGGGCGTCGGCGTTTAGCGGAACACCGCCATAATCGCCCTTGGGAGGAGTGAACATGCGGTAGGGCCAGTCCTCAGTGACAATTGACACCCAGTAGCCGCTGATGTCAAACGGAGCCGACTCCTTGGCCGTGCGAGGCGGTTGGGGAACGCCACCCCGGCCCTCCTGGCCTTGCGCATAACCGCCAACGGTAACGATCAAAACTAGGGCTACAAGAAACAACGGTCCCATACATCTCATTTCGATCGTGTCTCTCCTCACCGCGCTCGGACGCGAACTCAAATGCCATCGGTGGGCTAGTGTACTCCATACACATTGCGCTCACAACCCCCATTGTATGTGCCCTCGGTGTCCAGTATGATTTATGGCGTACTCTACTCCAGGAGACACACATGAAGCCCGTCGATGCCGTTGCAGTGCTGCTCGTGGCCTTGCTAGTGAGCGCCGGGGCTCTTGGCCAAGGTACTCCACAATCATCCGGCATCGATATTTCAGGGGCTTGGGTTAATACCGGGCAGAACACGGATTCCAACGCGACCATTATGCTGGTGGCGTACGGCGGGTACCCGCTCAACGAGGCAGGCCGGCTCTATGCTCTAGCCTGGAGTCCGTCCCGAAACGCTTCCCCGCAGCAGCAATGCGCGCAATACAGCCCGCATTTTCTGCTGCACGGCGGTGGAAACTACCGGTTCTGGGAGGAGCGGGATCCATATACGCAGAGGCTGATCGCAATTAAAATGTACGGCCAAATCACCGAGGGCGTCCGAACGATTTGGATGGACGGGCGCGCGCATCCTCCGGCTTACGCGCAACACACTTTTCTGGGTTTTTCGACGGGCAAGTATGAAGGCACTGCGCTAACCGTTTACACCACGCACATGAAGCGGAATTGGATCAAGGCAAATGGCATGACCCAAAGCGATCAAGCCACGTTGGTGGAGCATTTTCTCCGACACGGAGACACGCTCACGTACGTCTCTGTGCTGACTGATCCCGTGTATCTGTCGGAACCCTTGATCCGAAGTACAGAGATGCTGCGCAATGTTCGGAACCCGGATGCATGGCTGTACGCTTGTGACGACGGCGAGTTACTGTTGAGCCGCGCGAACGACCAAGCGCCGAATTACCTATTCGGCCAGAACCCTTTCGTGCCGGAGTTCGCGGAGAAGCACAAAGTCCCGCTGTTGGGGGCGCTTGGCGGCGCGGAAACGATGCGCCCGGAGTTTCTGGCAAAACTGAAGGACCCCGGCGCATCCGAGGCCACCGTGAAGGCGATGCAGTTTCCTTCCGGTCCCCCGCATCCCAGCCGCGCGGTGGACCCGGATCCGCACGACGGTGACATCCATGTGTTGCCGGTGCAGGGCAGCGTCTACATGCTGGTGGGCGACGAGGGCAACATAGCGGTTCAAGTGGGTGACCAGGGTCCTCTGGTGGTGGACACGGGCGCGGGCCGGCTGGCCGACAAAGTCATTGCGGCGATCCGCAAGCTCAGCGACAAGCCGATCCAGTTCATCGTTAACACTAGCCTGCACTCCGATCATACCGGCGGCAATGTGAAGCTTCATGCGTCGGGCGAGGACCCGAGCCTTATGGGTTCGTTTTTTTCCGCCCAATTTGCTGACGCTGGACGAGGTGCCACCATCATCGCGCACCAAAATGTTCAGAACCGCATGACCGCGACCGCCGGTAAGGCGGCATCCGTTTCAGCCGAAGGCATGCCCACCGACACGTTCGTGGAGGGCCGGAGGCGAAAATACCACAACGGCGAAGGGATTGAGATCTTTCACGAGCCGAATGCGATCACGGACGGCGACAGCATCGTGCAATTCCGTCGCTCGGATGTCATCGTCACTGGCGATATCCTCACCACCACACAGTATCCGTTCATCGACTTAAAGAATGGCGGCAGTGTGCAAGGGGAGATCGCCGCGCTGAACAACATTCTCGACAAAACGATATACAAGCACGAGGGGGAGGGTGGTACGTTGATCATACCGGGACACGGACGTCTGTGCGACGAATATGAGGTCTCCGAATACCGGGATATGCTGGCGATAATACGCGATCGCATACAGGCCTTGATCCTCAAGAACTCACCTACCCTCGAACAGGTGAAAGCGGCGAGGGTCACGGCGGACTTTGACGATCGTTATGGAGCGACTTCCGGTCCCTGGACGACGGATGCGTTCGTTGAGGCTGTGTATATGAGCCTCAAGGAGCCTGTGCGGAGATAGATCGATCTCGTGAGCGGCAGCGCCCGGGCCCAATAGATCCCGGTTCTCCGATCAAATTCAGGCGCACGCGGGAATTCCCGGAATTCGAGAAAGATGAACACTGGTAACCTGACGCGCGGCAAATGCTGCACCGAGCACGAACGCCTCGACCTAGGCCAGTTTCAGGGTTTCAGTGCTCGCCGCAGCGACTCGCTCGCCTGCGCTATCTCGCTGAGCAGGCCGTCGGATTCCAGCCCGAGGCGTCTGCCTGCTTCTTGAAGTGAGCCGCGGTCTCATACCGGTTGGTGAGATACGTGGGATCCTCGAACGTGATCGAGAGCACTAGATACTGATCGCCGTTGGGTTCCTTGATTAAGTCGTAAAACTCGGTCAAAGTGCCATTCGCGCTATAAGGGACGCCATTTTTTCGCAGGTAGCCCGGCTTGAACTTTGTCGTGACGACCTTCAATGCGCCGCTTGGGACCATGCCGACGCCCAAGCCACGGCCTGTTGGGACCATGTCCCATGAGGCCTGGGATGCACCCTGCCAGTCGCCGCCCGAACTTGGTGAGGCGCCGAAGGAGAACACACGAGTCTGCTGGCCGGCGTCCGTCTCTAGTTTCAACGTGTGATCGTCCTGCCAGGTGATATGAATCCGCTCAGGAACCCGCATGATGTTGGGGCCGCCATAGCTGCGGCACTGCTCACCGGAGGCCTCATCCTTCGCAGGATCCCACGCATCGGCCACTTTGCGGCCTTCGGCGTTGAGTGGAACGCCCGCGTAATCGCCCTTGGGAGGAGTGGTCATGCGCCAGCGCCAGTCAACGGTGACGACGGCTGCCCAATAACCGGTGAGGTCGATGGGCGCGGCCTCCTTCGCAGTCTGGGGTGGCTGTGCGCTCCCTCGGGCTCCCTGGCCATAGACGCTCACGGTCATCAGTGCCAGGATCGCGGCTGTACGAATTGAGAGAGCGAAACGTTTCCGGCGCATGGCTTTCACCCGGCTTTGGAAATTCAAGTCAGTTTACCATGGGACTGCCTGGTTGGCTGTATTATCTATGGTATGAAAAAACGCCTGGCGCGTGCTTTCCTGTTCTCGCTTTCGGCGGCATTGATGATCACGTCGATCGGTACATTGGCCTACTGCCAGGCTGCTCCGCCACCACCCGCGGTCGGTACCGACCTCTCGGGAATGTGGTTTCCGAGCCGTGATCTCGATCCCGGCTTAGGAACTGCGGCCGGCATGCTAGTCGATTACGGCGGAATTCCGATCAACGAAGCGAGCCGCATGTATGCGCTGGCCTGGGATGCGTCCCGAATCACCGTGCGGCAGCAACAATGCGCTGGGTACGTGCCTCCGTATATGTTCATGGCGCCCGGAAACTACCGGATCTGGGAGGACCGAGATCCCTACACTCAGCAGCTCAAGTCCATCAAGATGTACGGCCAGATCGCGGAAGGAGTTCACGAGGTCTGGATGGATGGGCGCCCACACCCTCCCGCGTACGCAAACCACACCTTCACTGGATTTTCCACCGGTAAGTACGAGGGAAATATTCTCACGGTAGAGACGACCCACGTCAAGCGCGGTTGGATACGGGCTCCCGGCGTGCCCCAAAGCGACGAGGCCACCGTGCGGGAGCATTTCATTCGGCATGGCGATCGCATCACTTATTTCACGGTGACGAACGACCCTGTGTATCTGGCTGAGCCTTTTTCCAAGGTTTCGGTTCTGGTTCGCCTCACCAGAGATCCCAACGGCTGGCTCTACGCCTGTGACGACGGCGAGCAAATTCTTGACAAGACCGAAGATCGAGTACCGTCCTATCTATTTGGTCAACATCCCTTCCTCAGGGAGTATTCAGAGAAGCGCCAGGTGCCACTGCTTGGCGCACTGGGAGGACCGGAAACGACGCGCCCGGAATTTATGGCAAAGCTGGGAACCGCAACCGATGCTGAAGCTATGGCAAAAGTCGTTCCATCCAGTGGTCCACAGCGCGCCAGTCAGGCCCAGGACCCGAACCCGAACGATGGCGAGATGCACACGCTGCACGTTCAAGGTAGCGTCTACATGCTGGTAGGCGATGGGGCCAATATCGGCGTCCAGATCGGCGATCAGGGCCCATTTGTGGTGGATACCGGCGCAGGCCAGTTGTCGGACAAAGCGATCGCCGCGATCGCCAAGCTTACGCCCAGACCGGTTCAGTTTGTCGTGAACACAAGTTTCCACTCGGATCATACGGGCGGGAACGTCAAGTTTCACGCTGTCGGCCAGGATCCGAGTTTGTTCGGCTCGTTCTTTGCAAACGGGAACCCCCGCGCGGGACAGGGCGCGACCATGATTGCGCACCAGAACGTGCAGAACCGCATGATCGCGGCGACGGGCTCCGAGAAGATAGCGGAGGAAGGCTGGCCCACCGACACGGTGCTACGAGATCGCCGGAGGAAATTTCACAACGGCGAAGGCATCGAAATGTTCTGGCAGCCTAACGCGGCTACCGACGGCGATATGATCGTGCACTTCCGGCACTCCGACGTCATAGCCACCGGCGACATCTTCGACACCACCCGGTATCCGTTCATTGATCTGAAGAGCGGCGGGAGCGTACAAGGGGAGATTCAGGCGCTGAACTTTATCCTCGGCCGGACTCTTTACGATCACGATGAGGATGGCGGTAGCTTGATCATCCCGGGACACGGCCGTGTGTGTAACGAGTTTGAAGTCGCCGAGTACCGCGACATGATGGTCATCATTCGCGACCGCATTCAGGCCATGATCAAGAACGGGGCAACGCTCGATCAAGTGAAGGCCGCCAGACTCACCATCGACTTTGACGACCGCTTCGGGGCAACCGCGGGCTCATGGACCACGGAAATGTTCGTTGAGGCAGTGTACATGAGCCTAAGAAATTCGCCCTAGGTTGGGGCGCGCAACGAGTTTTCGAGGAAACTTCGAAAGCTTGAGTTTAGGTGCCGTTAATGAAAAGCATTCCTATCGGGAGTGCTCACGCGACAGATCTTCGGGGACAAGAATAGCGTCGGCGTGAGCACTGCCGATAGAATTCATTGAACTGAACCGTTGCGAGCCTACTGGGGATTGATCGGAATCCGCCGCGCAGAATGCCTGAAACAGCACAGTTGGAGTCGTGCGAAGGGATGCGAGCAACGATAAGGATGGCCGGAGATGCGGGAGAACAGACTGGGACGCGCAGAGTTGCGGCGTGCAGGCCGGGATCGGCTGAAACCCAAGGCGGGATGGAGAAACTCGACGAAGAGAAGCCGCGCGATTGGGTCATGAAGTGTCGGGGACCATAGCCCGTTCTGGGTGGAGGAATTCGATCCTGATCAACCGCCCGAGCTTGCAGATCGGACAAGATGAGTAATCTTGAACGTTGGCATCGGCAGGGTCGTGGGAGTTGGCTGGCGCGGGAGTTTGGCGAACAGCGAGCAAATCGAGGCACAGTTGCAGGTTGCGAGTGCGGAAGCGGTTGGCCAGAAAGCCGGAACTGGCGGATGCGGACCAGGCCGGAAGGCAGCACGTGAAGTAAGACGCGGCGTATGAACTCGAGGTCCGGCTTCAATACGCCGATGTCCGTGACGACTTTGTTCGACTCCAGGCCAACCGGGCCAAGCAGTTTCCTACAGAATGAATGTTGGGCTCGGGCCGTCGCTTACGGGCTGAAAGACCCAAGCCCTGTCAAAGCGGGCTTACTCTTGCAATCCTTGAATCAGGTCATTGACTGGGAGTTGGCACGTTGGATGGCCTTGCAAAATCAAGTGCCTCCGGCGGTGATTTACGTGAACTGTATTGTCGCCTTGTCTGCAGCAATCCTAGTGGGTATGCTTTCGGCTTCCAGGGGAGGCGCCAAGTTTTCGCCACGTCCATTCCGGCGCTCGTGATCACCGTAGTACTTGCTGTTATCGCGGATCTAGACCGTTCCCGTCAAGGCTTCCTGCAGGTGAGTCAGCAGCCACTGATTGACCTGCAACGCCAGTTGTTGACGTTCAAAGAACACCCGTGACAATCAGAGTTCTCCCTTTGCGAGATGGATGGTCAACCGTCGATGATCGAGGTGTGACGATTCTATCGGGACGACCTACAGACTGCGTCAATCGTGCTGAATCATCGCTGGCAGTTAAGTCCTGGATCGGCGTATCCAGAAGACATTCCACTTGGCAGTATAACGGCTTAGTCGCGGATTGGCTGGCGGCGTGCCGATAATGCAATAGGTGTTATCGGTCCGACAGCTGGCTCATTGATTTGGATTGCTTAAGAGCCTGAAACTCACCAGTCTAACTGCGACTAAATGTACCGGCGATTTAGCGCCAACTGAGAGCTGGGGCGACAGTAGTCAGAATTGCCTGCATGACATGCGCATTGTAGGCAACGCCTAGTTGGTTGGGGACGGTGAGCAATAGCGTGTCGGCCTCGGCGATCGCCTCGTCATTCCTAAGCTGTTCGATCAGGACATCCGGCTCAGCAGCGTAGCCACGGCCGAAGATCGCCCGTGTGTTTTCGTCCAGGAAGCCGATCTTGTCCTCTTCCTGACCTCCTCGTCCGAAATAGGCACGATCACTGCCATCGATCAAGGCGAAGATACTGCGGCTGACCGAAATCCGCGGAGCGCGAGCGTGGCCAGCCTCCTTCCAGGCTGCGCGAAACGCGCGAATCTGGCCGGCTTGTTGGATGTGGAACGGCTCACCGGTCTCGTCGAACTTGAGGGTTGAGGTTTGCAGGTTCATTCCAAGCTTGGCGGCCCAGGCGGCTGTCGCATTGGTAGCCGCCCCCCACCAGATACGATCACGCAATCCTTCGGAGTACGGCTCTAGACGCAGCAGCCCTGGCGGATTGGGAAACATAGGACGTGGGTTCGGCTGAGCGAAGCCCTTGCCGCGCAGCAGCTCAAGAAATTCTTTGGCGTGCCGACGGCCCATGCTTGCATCGTCCTCGCCTTCAATAGGGCGGTGGCCAAAATAGCGCCAACCATCGATCACCTGCTCGGGGGAGCCGCGGCTGATTCCTAACTGCAGACGCCCGCCGGAGATAAGGTCCGCAGCCCCGGCGTCCTCCGCCATGTAATGAGGGTTTTCATACCGCATGTCGATCACTGCGGTTCCAATTTCAATCCTTCGCGTCTTAGCACCGACTGCCGCGAGCAGTGGGAACGGTGATGCCAGTTGCCGCGCGAAGTGATGAACACGGAAGTAGGCTCCGTCCATTCCCAGGCGCTCGGCCTCCACGGCGAGATCAATGGACTGCAGGAGTGCGTCAGCCGCAGACTGCGTTCGTGAGTGCGGTGAAGATGTCCAATGACCGAATGAGAGGAAGCCAATTTTCTTCATTTAAGTTTAAGTCTACTGTTCCGGTTCGGGTTCACCCGGGATGCCGTTCGACTTCCCTCAAGATTCAGCGTTCGGTTTCGCCGGAATCCTGAGGCTGGTTTGCGTTCATTTGTGTGTCAGAGCGAGCGAAGCATCGCTGGCCGCGAACCACTTAGCGAGTTCGACTGCTTTCTCTTTTGTATAGGGCGGAAGAACTGCATCAGTTTGCGCGTCGATGGCGGACACTCACGATCGACGTCGCATGGCTGTGCCTCTCAGGATAGCTGCCGATAATGGGCATTATCGGTGTTCATCTGGACATTACCTCGTGAGGGCGGAGACATCAGGCACAGACCTTTGGGGAGTCGCGTGATTCGAGCCAAGCTGGTATTCATCCCCGGACTATAGACCGGGAGGTTCATCCGAAAAGAAACCTGTGCGACATCTCGATCCAGGGAGAAAAGGGCGCGATACTCTTCTACTCGGCTGGTTCGAGAGCAGTGCTGGTGGTAATTTGCCCGAAGGGCTCAAACACCAGTCTAATCCACCTGGAAGCCAGAGCGACCGCAAAAAAGATCAGTGACCTGTTCCAGCGGAAAGCCAGTGACAGCCTTTGACAAAGCTTATGCATCTCTTCGCCCTCCGACACAAACAGCTCGTAGGGTTTCACCAGTGCCTCGACCTGCCGATAAAGCGAACGGGCCTATTCTTCAAACTCCTCCAGGTGCTGGCCCTGCCGGAGTTGTCGTATCACTCCCAACTAAGAGAAGTTCGATTCAGCCATCGTTGCTTTCGCATCCGGCGCGATGAGGATTTGCGTGTGTCTTTGTCGAGCCGGTTACCTTCGGTGCATCGTCAGGCTAACCGACGAGAGATGCATCGCGCGATTTTTAACTTTGCCGCAGAATGATGTTGCCAATCGGCGTTGAGTACTCGCATGTGCGTCGGCAGAGACAGATCGGTATATACTGAACTGGGCCGAGAGGTCAAGATGGAAATTCCGGGTACGATAGGCGCGCGGTCGGCGCTGCCTACGATATGTGCCCGTCGCGTTGACGGCGGGTCGTTCGGAGGTGGGGCCGCTACCGAAGCGAGGCAACGTGGATGTCGATTCTGGCTTAGATCTGATCGCTGCGTGCTACGGAACGGGGGCGCTTTCGTGCCTGCTGGCGCGGTGGTCGGGCCGACTCGCGCTCGGCGTGGGCCACTTGACTGCGCTTGCGGGGGCTACGGCAGGCCTCGGAGTTTCGCTCAGCATTCTCCTCGGCACCCCGGGCCGCGCGCTGACACAGCAACTCCCGGCCCTTTTCCCGTTCGCTCGGTTATCGCTTTCGGTGGATGGGCTTTCGGCCTACTTCCTTCTCGTCATCTCACTCGTGGCCGTCGCAGCGGCGATCTACGGTCCGGCCTACCTCCGGGCGCATTCGCCCAGCGCGGGACGGGCGCGGCAGGCTGCGCAGGTGTTCGCTCTGAATGTGTTCCTGGGCTGCATGACGTTCCTCTGCTGTGCCGGCGACGCACTGACCTTCCTCCTCTGCTGGGAAGGCATGACGCTCGCCAGCTATGTCCTCGTCGTCTCCGACGACCGGGATGGCGAGAACGCGCGGGCAGGTCTCCTCTACATGGTGATGGCCCACGGAGGGACGGCCTTGCTGCTCGTCGC
>Ga0209415_10017081_pt1 | contig 11586 bp, 10 predicted proteins | sample PeaSoiSIISIP2007_FD_187696 | JGI IMG/M metagenome (GOLD analysis project Ga0209415, IMG submission 187696) | Peat soil microbial communities from Weissenstadt, Germany - SII-SIP-2007 (SPAdes) (version 2) | ecosystem: Environmental > Terrestrial > Soil > Wetlands > Peat | place: Germany... | reverse complement strand
GGTGCCCGTCGGGATCCCGGACATAGGCGCGGATCTCGCGCCCGTGGTCCTTGGGCTCGGTCAGGAACTCGGCGCCCCTGGCCGACCACTCCCGGTAGACCCTGGCGATGTCAGCGACGCGTATGTTGAGGAACGCGCTGGCACGGCGGGGGTCAGCCGGCGTGGTGAGAGTGACATCGGGCTTATCGTCGGTGGGCCCGCCGCCCACATTGAGGATCAGCCACGTATTGGCGACCTTCATGATCACAGGGTCACGCTCCAGCAGGACCTGGCCGCCAAGCAGCGAGCGGCAGAACTCACGGGACCGGTCCTGATCGGCCACCACCAGGAAGTGCGTGATGACAAAACCCTCCGCCGGAGCGGGAAAGTCGTCTGGGTTCATGCCGCACCGCCGACGGGACAACGTACGGGCCGTCTCATGGCTCGTACCCTACGCGTGATCGCGGGCCAGCGGACAGACGCCATCCGGCTGCAGCGCCGGGCTTGCTGGCCGACCATCCGGAGCCTGGCGGGCTCACGCCGCGTGACCGGTGTTCAGCTTGAAGGAGCGCGCAGTGCCGCCGTTCTGGTCGGCCTTTGGATGTGGCTTTCCAGCAGCGCCGATCACACATAATTGTCGTTCTGTCTACGTTCCGATGCAGTGTCCCTGAATCGTTGGGTCCTCGTGGCTGATACTTGAAAAGTCTGGTCCGCCGTAGTCTGCCGTTTTCGTCGGCGAGGAGTCCTGGCTTCGGTTCGGGGTATTTCAGGTGGCTGATTCAGACTCGGCTGCGGCGACGCGCCAGGTCCAGGCCGTGCCAGGTCTCGCGCCGGTCGGCGAGCGCGGCCCGGCGGCTGCCGCTGGCCGGCCTTCCGCCTGGCGTCCCGCGCCCTGGAGACGTGGTGCACGGGCTCGGGCGGACTGATTCGTCCGGGCCGGGCCGCTGACCGCGCTGGGCCGGCGGCGCGGTCAGCGGCTGACACTGACCGCCGAGGCCGGCGTCGTGATCGCGCGCCGCGATCCTGGCGCCATGGTGACTGTGCCGACCCGGCCTTGTGCCGTGACGTCTTGCCAGTTTTCGCGGCAAATGCCAGTATTCAGTTATGGCGTGGCTGGAAACTGTCCCGCGCGCGCAGGCGACGGGCGTACTCGCTGAGGCCTACGCGGCAATGGACAGCCGGCCGATGCCGCCGGTCTACATCCCCCCGCATGGCGACGCGGCCGGAATCATCCGCGCGCACAGCCTTGACGCTGAGCTGCTCAGGCGGACGTTCAGCGTGTCAGCCGCGCTGGCGGCCACGAGCCTGCCCTGGCCTGACCGGGAACTGCTGGCCAGCACCACGTCACGCACTAACCAGTGCTTCTATTGAACGTCCGCTCACGCAGAGTTCCTGCGTGTCGCCAGCGGCGAGGCCACTGCTCCCCTGGCCGTGCTGCAAGGACAGGACGAGTCCCTGGCACCGCGTGCGCGTGCCCTGGCCAGGCTCGCGGTAACGCTCACGGCACAGCCGTGGGCGCTCACGCCTGAGGCGGTCAGGGACGCCGGCCGGCACGGCCTGGACAGCAAGCAGATCGAGGCGGCCGTCGGCGTCATCTCGATGTTCAACTACTTCACGAGAGTGGCCGACGCGACGGGCATTGAGCTTGACTATCCGACACCACTGCCCGCCTTCGAACCGGACAAGGACCAGGTCGCGGCGACCAGGCCGGATCATCCCGGCTCTTCCGGCCAGCCCGCCGGACGCCGGCGGCGTCCGGCGGACGAACGGCTGCGGGCAGCGTGGGAATCCTGGCGGAGCTATCTGCTAGGCACCGAGGAGCCGCTGAGCCGGCGCGAGCGCAGCCTGCTGGCATCCGTCGCCGCCCGGGAGTCCGGTGACCGGGAAGGCGCTGAGGCACTCAGCGGACGCGAAGACCTTTCCGGCGGTGACGACCGACTGACCGAGTTCGCCAGGAAGCTCAGCCGGCAGCCGTGGCAGATGGAGGAAGGAGACCTTGAGGGCCTGCGTGCGGCCGGCTACCCGGAAACGGCGATCCTGCACGTGATCTCGGTGGTTGCGCACCAGAACGCCGACTCCCGGCTCGCTCTCGGTCTCACCGCTGCCGCATCCTAGCTAGTGCGGAACACTGAACCCGGAAGCGGTGGCCGGAACGGCCGACTACCCTGCGTCACAGCGCATGGTATGTGGTCCGCACTTGAACCGCCGATATGGCTCGTTCTGCATCGAAGTAAAGCCGAGCTGAGGCGGAGCAGCTATGCGCCATGACTGTCGTTCTGTGCGTTGTCGAGAGCGACGGCTGCATCCAGGACATGCACTTCCAAGTCTTCCGCAGCCACTGCTCGGCAGCATCACCCAAGCTGGGCTGGCTCAGGTAGAGACAAGAGCAAAGAAAACTCGATAAAGCCCGGATCATGCTGGCTAATGCTTCTTAAGGTCATGCCAGGTTATGGTTGCCTTATATATTAACGCGGCTCTGGACGAGAAAAGGGTGGTTGTCTGCGGTGGCCGGGGATTCGGAGATACGGGATCGTGTTCTCGCGCTGGTTCACGTCCGGCTGGAACGGTTCGCTGAATCGCAGGATCCGGCCGTTGTACTCGATGCCACAGCGCTGGCCGAGGTTGCCGCGCTCCTTGACGAGACGCCACGTTCGGCTGCCGATCTGGAGGTCGCGCTGGCGGCAGGGTTAGTGCACTGGTGCCGATATCTGGTTCTTGATCAGGGTGAGGATGAGCGGGATCTGGCTGCGGCTCTGGAACTGCTGGAGCCGGTGTATCACGCTCGGCCTGGCATGCTGCCTGACAAGGTCCGTGAGTTTTTCGACAGTGAGAAGATGGCAGGGCCAGTTGATCACGAGGGGGTCGCTAGGCGTGGCGTCGGTCTTCTGCACAAGGCGCAGAGCACTGGCAGCATGAGCGACCTTAGTGAGTCCATTGATCTGCTGCGTCAGGTGCTAGCCGCTGGCCCGGACGTCAACCTTGACCGGGCGGCGTTGCTGTCCATTCTCAGCGCCGCGCTGCAGACCCGGTTCGATTGGTCCGGGCGGCTGGCCGACCTGGACGAGGCGGTCACCGCCAGCCGCGAGGCAGTGGCGGCGACCTCGGCCAGCCACCCTGAGCGTGCCGCGATGCTGTCTAACCTTGGTGCCGCGCTGGGTACGCGGTTTCAGCGATCCGGATCACTGACTGACCTGGACGAGGCTATCTCTGCTAGCCGCCACGCTCTGGCTGCTATCCCGGACGACCATCGCCGTCGAGCCCAGCTTCTGTGCAACCTCGGCGTTGCGCTGATTAGCCGGTTCGAACGATCCGGATCACTGGCCGACCTGGACGCGGCAATCACCACGAGCCACCAGGCAGTAGACGCCACCCCCAGCGACCACCCCGACCGCGGCCTGCGGCTGGCTAACCTCGGCGCTGCGCTGCATTCCCGGTTTGAGCGATCCGGATCGTCGACCGACCTGGACCAGGCAATCACCACGAGCCACCAGGCAGTAGACGCCACCCCCAGCAACGACCCATACCGCGTCCAACGGCTGGCTAACCTCAGCGCTATGCTGCATTCCCGGTTTGAGCGATCCGGATCGCCGGCCGACCTGGACCAGGCCATAACCGGGAACCGGCAGGCTCTAGCCGCCACACCCGACGACCATCCCGCCCGCCCCGCGATGCTGTCCAACCTCAGCCTCGCGCTGCATGACCGGTTCGGCCGGACCGGATCCCCGGCCGACCTGGACGAGACAATTACCGCGAGCCGGCAAGCCGTGAACGCTACCCCCGACAACCACCCCGACCACCCCAGGCGACTGTCCAATCTTGGCATCGCACTGCGTGCGCGGTTCGAGCGGTCCGGATCGCCGGCCGACCTGGACCAGGCCATCACCGTCGGCCGCCAAGCCGTAGCCGCCACGCCCGGCGATCACCCGGAACGGGCCCTCCGGCTGTCTAACCTCGGCGTCGTGCTGCAGACCCGGTTCGGGCAGTCGGGTGCGCTGACCGACCTGGACGAGGCTGTCATCGCTGGCTGCGAGGCCTTAACCGCCACCCCCGGCGATCACCCCGGTCGCGCGGGCTTGCTGTCAAATCTATGTATCGCGCTGCGTGCCCGGTTCGAGCGCTCCGGGTCGCCTGCCGACCTGGATGAGGCCATCACCGTCGGCCGCCAGGCCGTCACCGCCACCCCCGGCGATCACCCGGAACGGTCCGCACGGCTGGCGAACCTGGCCGCCGCGCTGTGGACCCGTTCCGACCGGTCCGGCACACAGGCCGACCTGGACGAGGCAATCAGCACCAGCCGCGAGGCCCTGACCGCCAGTACCGGCGACTATCCCGGCCGTGCCGCGATTTCGTCTAACCTGGGCCTCGCGCTGCGGACCCGATTCGACCGATCTGGATCGCCAGCCGACCTGGACGAGGCAATTATCATTAGCCGCCAGGCCGTAGCCGCCACTCCCGAAGACCAACCTGGTCGCGCCGCCCGCATGCTCAACCTCGCGACTACGTCGTGGATGCGGTTCGAGCTGGCCGGAGCACCGGCTGACCTAGATGAGGCAATCACCGCACGCCGCCAGGCCGTGGCCGTGGACACTGCACCGCCCAGAATACGAGTCCGGGCCGCGGCCGGATGGGCGGAACTGGCCGGGGTGGCGGAGCGATGGCACGAAGCCGTCACAGGTTTCGAGACGGCGGTCAGCCTGCTGGGTCTCATAGCACCACGCAGCCTGGTCCGCCGCGACCAGGAACATGCCCTGGGAGGCGTTGAAGGCCTGGCCAGCGATGCAGCGGCGTGCTGCGTGGCCGCGGGCCTGACCGACCGCGCGGTCGAGCTGCTCGAGCAGGGCCGGGCGGTCCTGCTGGGCCAGGCACTCGACACCAGGACCGACCTGACCGACCTGGCTGAGCAGCATCCTGCCCTCGCGCAACGCTTCATCACGCTGCGGGACGCTCTGGACCAGATCAACGATCCTACGGGCAACCTGATGACGTTGCCTGGGCTGACAGGTCAGCCCTCAGATCTCGGGATCGCCATGGCCCGGCTCGAGGCGGACCGGCAAAGGGCGTCTGGCGAAGCGTTCGAGCATCTCATCGGCGAGATCCGAAATCAGCGCGGTTTCGGGGGCTTCCTGCGCCCGCTGCCGGTGGGCACCCTGCTCGGCGCCGCCGAAGAAGGCCCGGTCGTGACCATCAACGTCTCCCGGTACGGGTCGCATGCGCTGATCCTGACCGCGGACGGTGTCCTGGATCCTGTCCCGCTACCGGAGGTCACGCCCAGCCGGGTCTTTGCCGAGGTGAGCGGGCTGCTCACAGCGCTGGGCCAGGGGTCTACCTCAGCACAAGCGGAAGCACGACTGGCCGGCACGCTCGGCTGGCTCTGGGACACTATCGCCAGCCCGGTGCTGAACCGGCTCGGCCTCACCGGACCGCCCCAGGATGGCCTGCCCTGGCCCCGGCTGTGGTGGTGCCTGCCCGGGCTCCTGGCTTTCCTGCCCCTGCACGCCGCCGGACACCACGACACCAGCTCAGATGCCGCCCCCCAGACAGTGATGGACCGCGCCATCTCCTCGTACACCCCGACCATCCGCGCCCTGCTCCACGCGCGCACCGCCCGCCCCGACCAGGACAGAACCCCCGCAAGACAGGGGCAGGTGCTTGCCGTCGCCATGCACTACACCCCTGGCGCACCGCCCCTGCCCGGAGCCCGCGCAGAAGCCAGCATGCTGCGCGACCTGCTCGGACCTCAGGTCAACGTCCTCGCCGATCACGAGGCCACCCGCGACGCGGTCGCCAGGGCCCTGCCAGCGGCACGGTGGGCGCATTTCGCCTGCCACGCCTCCGCCAATCCCGACAACCCGTCCGCGAGCTGCCTGCACCTTGCTCACCGCCACCAGCTCACCGTCACCGACATCGCGCGGCTACGCCTCCGCCACGCCGACCTGGCCTACCTTTCAGCCTGTTCTACCGCCCAGCCCGGAGCACGACTAACCGACGAAGCCATCCATCTCGCCTCCGCCTTCCAGCTCGCCGGCTACCAGCACGTCATCGGCACACTATGGTCAATCCCCGACCACCCAGCCGCCCAGCTCGCCAGCGACATATACACGAACCTCACCCGTACACCCACCGCGACCAGCCCTGCCCACGCTCTGCACACCGCTACCCGCCGCCTGCGCAACCTCCACATCAACAGGGCGACCACATGGGCATCCCACATTCACAGCGGCACCTGACCCGCGAGACAGGTCTTTGCCCCTCAGCGCGTCACGACATGTCCTGGTCGTCACCGCATCCGGCGACACCATTTCCGGATCACCGCAGTCTTACACAGCCTCGCGGCACCTTCGGCAACGGTCGAATACGCCCGAGGAAGTGCATCATAGTGAATTATCAGCGTCATCACCTGAACTGATCCCGGCAGGCCGATCAGAGGAGTCAAATCACTTGACGACACCCAGAGTTACTTCGACTTGAAAGGGCACCCGGCAGGAACAGGGCCGGGTGATTGATCTGGTTGAGATGGACATGCTGAACGCAGCTCAGCGGTCGGCGATTTCAGTGCCCGGATACAGCAGCGGGCCGCAACTGAGCTATTCGTCATCCCACTCTGGCAGTTCATCCCCGCATTGGTAAAGGAAGCTGTCAGGCGCTACCATTGCCTGTCCAAGTTCTTGAATTTTGCGGCGGATGTGTTCGTGCGTCAAATTATTTCTGGACCAGAGAAAGTCAACTACCCGATCCGGGTCACGTAAAGGATCCGGGGATGCTGGCGAATCCTGGCCGAATCGCGCACGGAACTCAGTTTGGTCGGCAACATCATGTAGCTCGCCTAGCAACCAATGTCCGTAGCCTCCGAGAAATGCTTTGACCCGAACTATGAGCTGAGCCATGTTGTGCGGCGTGGCCGGCTTACCCGTCTGCTGCAGGATACTTGTATAGTAATCGGGGTACAGCATTGGGATGTCGCGCCTGCCCGCAGGCGCTTGCGTCATACGGTGAAGCACTTGATAGAACGCTTGTGAATCACTTTCCCTGTCAAAGCAGGTAAGAAGATCGTGGTTCCCACTGCGAACCGTGGCGACAAATCTCCGATCAGGCGTTTCATGCAGAGAAATGTGCGTGACTCGCGACCAACCAAGTTCATCCGCCACCCGGCCCCGCCGAACTTGAAACACGCGAAGCGTCGTCACGACGGTTAATTGGTCGAAGCTCCCATCGGCACCAATGCCCTGAATGTTCTCGTCACCCAGCAGAAGCCCGGGAATAGCGGCTTGTTCCCTGGCTAGTATTCTAAGCGCGCCGCGGTCGGTGTTGACGAGTCTCTCAGCACAAGCCGGATCGACCTCAGGACCCCGCCCAAAGATGCCCATAGAATTTTCCTTCATAACTATGACGGCGAAAGCCGTGATTACCTGACCACTGCAGAACCGTGTCTTTTCGTGTCAATTCGTTAGCTCGGCTCGGAACTGTGTCGGAAACCATATACCACAACCCGCGGAGCCCGAACACTGCCTTGCTAGCCAGACTGAGCGAGGGCCGATGAGCCAAGATGCAGCGAGCCCGTCATCACAAACGCTTGCCGCGTCGCCCTGCAGGTTCAAGATGTCCTGCCCTAACCCGGACGACGGGATGCTGGAGCCGAAAATATTGCCGATTGCGTAGGCCAGTTCGTCCCAGGCACTCCCCGGCTGCTCCGAGGAGTGGCACCGGCCAGGAATGCCTTATGGGCCCCGCGAAGGATGCGCAGGTGGGATCGCTGCCCCCGCTAGAACCACTGGCCCCCATCCGCCCGAGGCGCTCGCGGCGAAGGACCCGCCACCACAGCCAACGATCGCGAGGCAGATGCCGGCAGCCAGCGTTTGGCACGTCAGCGCGCGTTACGAAATTCTTCCGTGACATTGTCCCGTCCCTTGCCATGCCCTTGACGCCTCAAGCACCTCTACCCCTGCTTAAAGCTGACTGGAACCAGGCACCTAAGCTGAATCGTAATCATGGGACGATAGCTCGTCTAGACGCAAATTTCATGTCATCGGCGACGCGGAAATGACAGGACAGAACTACCCGGCAGCCAGCCGGGCGACTACCGCGACCCGGCGCTCGCGGACATCCGCCGACGCGGCGCGGCCACTGCAAGGCGGCGGGTACACCGCCGACCGGTCCCTGGCGACCGGCCGGACAGCGAGGCTCACCGCACGCCTGGTCAATCCGGGCGCCGCCGTGGACAGCGAGTGCACCCGATACCAGCGGCTCAGGTAGCGACTCTTACCTTGGCGATCACCCGATCAGAACTGACATTCTGCACCTTGCCATGGCAGGCATAGCTACTGACTTAATAGGAATACCTATTCGGCGTTCGGCGCGCATTTACTACGGCTCTAACGACTACAGATATTACTCTCAGTGGCGGTTGGGCTTGACCGGACCCGAGTCAGCTGTCACCCGGCGCTCGGGCGTCGGCTGCTGTTCCTTCACTTCCTTCACTTGAGCGCGACCACGCGGCGGACGGGTGTTTCGGCGTTCTCGGGAAGTGCCGGCCGGATGGTCTTCAGTTTCGATCGCGGCCCGGCTGCATGGAATGGCAAGATCGTGCGGGCCGCTGACCTGGCCTCTTGGGTGACTGAGTTAGCGGATCTGCTGCGCGAGCACCTCTCCCCGCGGGGGTGACAGGCTTTTCGGCACCTGCAACCGGTGCAGGCAGCCGACCGGCAGCGAGCGCGATGGGATCAGCAGTGCCTGGTGCCAGTTGCCGGCGCGTGGGGATCTGGCTAGCGGGCTGGGCCGCGCGGCCTGGGCGGGTGCGGTCCTGGTGACGGGCGGGGTCCGGGTTGTGCGGGGTTGGGCGTGGCCTGGTTGCGGGCTGGTTGCGGGCCGGAGCGGGTCTGGTGGGATCGGGAAGCCGAGACGTGCCAGGCCGGCTGCTGTGCGGGCGCGTGGCCGGTTGCCGGGTACGCGGGTGGGGTAGCCGGTCCGGACGGCGTGCAGGTGCCCGGCGGCCCGGCGGGCAGCGGCTGCCTGCGCCGCGTGCCGCTGGGCCGCGCGCAGGTCGGCGATGTCCTCGATCAGGGCGGCGAGGCGTGCGACGAGCGCGAGCTGGGCGAGGCCCCGATCGCCGGTAAACGATAAGGCGGAGAGCAGACGGGCTGCCTGGCGCAGCCGTTCCCGGCGGGAGTGGCCCTGGGGACGCGGCCGTAAGGACACCGCGCGGCGCGGTCGTAGGCTGCGGCCGCCCGGTGCAGTTCCCGGCTGCGCAGCGCGGATGCGGCGACGCGCAGCGTGTCGGCGGCGGCCCAGGCGGCGTCAGCGGCATCGGCCGGGCTGGTGGCCGCGGCAGACCGGATGTGGGCGGAGGCTTCGGCGGCGGTACTGGCAGCGTGCTCCCAGATCGCGTTCCGCTCCTGCGCCGTGAACTGCCCGCCCTGAGATGTGCGGGCTGGCTCCCAGCGGGTGCGGAGCCGCGGCAGGGTCAGGTCAGCGGCGAGCTTCCCGCCGCCGAACCACACCGGGTCGGGCGCTTGCTCGGGCGCCGGGTAGCTGGCGACATCGCGCTGATCGGCTTCGACAACTGGGAGCCCATGGTGCTCGGCTCGGAGCCACCGCTGACCAGCATCGACATGTGCCTTGAGGATGTCGGCCGGACAGCGGCCCAGCACTTGCTGGCCGCCATCAACGATGCGCCGACGCATGGCGTGCACATGGTGCCGTGCCGGCTTGTGGTCAGGGAGTCGACCGGCCAGCCTGGCGAGCGACCGCGATCCGCCGATCAGTCATCCGTCTAGGCGGGAGCTCTCATGGCCGACCGGCTGCCGCTGGCAGCCGCGTCCAGCCTGATGGCGAAGGGCTACGGGTACCGCGCCGAGGGGGACGTGCTGACCGCGTGCCTGGTCTCGGTCGGCCACACGCTGATCGGTGATGCGCACTTCACCGAGGCGGCACGCACCCACGAGGTGATGAACCTCGGCCACCATGCCGCGGCCTGGCGGGTCTTCTGCCAGCTCACCGGGATCGAGTACGTGCAAGTCTGAAGCGAGCCCCGCAGGTGCGCATGCCACGGCCGCGCCGGCCGTGCCGCTACCCTGGGACGAGGCTGGCGGCGGGCGGAGGCGGGGCATGAAGGTAGCGCGCCTGCACGCTGCGGAAGACCTCAGGCTGGCCGACGAGCCGGTGCCTGAGCCAGGGCCTGGCATGAGCCTGGTGCGGGTGACGGCGGTCGGGATTTGCGGCTCTGACCTGCACTGGTGGACTGAATCCGGGATCGGGGACGCCAGGCTCGGTGAGCCGCTCGTGCTCGGGCACGAGAACGCCGGCCTGATCGCGGACGGGCCTAGAGCTGGTGAGAGGGTGGCGATCGATCCGGCCATCCCGTGCGAGCACTGCGGGCAGTGCCGGGCCGGCTACCGGAACCTGTGCGCGCAGGTCAGGTTCGCCGGCCATGGCGGACTGGACGGCGGCATGGCCGAGTTCCTGAGCTGGCCGACCGACCTGCTTTATCCGCTTCCTGACCGGCTGACCGACAGCGACGGCGCGCTGCTTGAACCGCTCGGCGTCGCGGCGCACGCTCTTGACCTCGGTCATCTGCGCCTCGGCGACAGTGCGGCCGTGGTCGGCTGCGGCCCGATCGGGCTGTTCCTTGTCCAGCTGCTGCGGCTGGCTGGCGCCGCCAGGGTGGTCGCCTTCGACCCGCTGGCGCACCGCAGGCAGGCCGCGATCCGGCTCAGCGCGGACCTGGCCATTGATCCTTCGGCCGAGACCGGGCTGCCCGCCGCCCCGGCCCGAGCAGATGAGGCGGCCGGTGGCGGTGTCGACGCCGCTTTCGAGGTGGCGGGGACCGACGACGCCGTCAGGCTCGCGATGACCGTGGTCCGGCCGGGCGGGAGGGTGGTGCTCGCCGGGATCCCCGACGGCGACGTGACCAGCTTCCCGGCGTCGGTCGCTCGCCGCAAGGGCCTGACGATAGCCGTGTCCCGGCGGATGAACGACGCCTATCCGCGGGCGATCCGGCTGGCGGAGAGCGGGAAGCTGGATCTGGCATCACTCGTCACGCACCGGTTCCCGCTGGCGGACGCCGCCGAGGCGATGCGCACGGCGGCCCGCAGGGACGGCCTCAAGGTCGTCGTCGAGCCAGGCGAGGCGCTGATGTCATTAGCGCGGATTCGGGCCTGGGCCGGGTCACGGTCGCTGCGGCGGCTGTGGTTTCCGTTCAACGGCGCGCCTGACCTGCCCCGAATCGCGGATTAAGGATTCACAGGATGCGGCGAAGGCCCGCGTCAGTCGGCTGCGGATGCTGAGCCATGCCAGAGGGCAGCTTCATATGGCTTCATATGGCAGCTTCACGACCGCTGGCATGGCTCGAGCTGTAGAACATTACAACTGGAGGCTGGAGCGCGCCTAGCTTCAGGAACTGCACGCACTTTCGCCTCCCTGCTTCATGAAGGTTGCATTTGAAAGCTACAGTGGCAGTCTTCCACCGCGCATGTCTCTTCACCTCCCCTGATAACGGTCAGGTGGCTATTTTCAGGCCATCGACATCATGAACTTTCCATGACGCTAGTTCGGCATCAGGCGGGAGTCAAGGCGTTCATCGGGCGGTGCTTGCGGGGGGTTTTCCGGCTGCCG
>Ga0209415_10017080_pt1 | contig 11586 bp, 7 predicted proteins | sample PeaSoiSIISIP2007_FD_187696 | JGI IMG/M metagenome (GOLD analysis project Ga0209415, IMG submission 187696) | Peat soil microbial communities from Weissenstadt, Germany - SII-SIP-2007 (SPAdes) (version 2) | ecosystem: Environmental > Terrestrial > Soil > Wetlands > Peat | place: Germany... | reverse complement strand
GCGAGCCTTGGTTGGTAGAGCAAAAGCAACACCAACAGCAAAAGCTTCCACGAGAGCGAAATGGCGCTCTTCGGAGTCCAGGGACTGGTGCGCCTCAAAAGTGCTTGACACTGCCGACATTGTTAGAGACGACATTGTTAGAGACGAGATGTTATAGCAATTAGGCTGAACGAACGGACGAATGGGAACTCTGAGGGCGCACGAAACGGTCCAGCGCGAACAGCAAGAGGTACAGGATGACGCCTGCAATCCCAGCAAGCAACAGCGTTTCCGACCGGATGCAGAGACAGGCGATTAGCGCGGATAAACCGCCCAGAAGGAAGAGGGTCTGAAGCGCCATATACGCGACCCAGATTTTGCCCGATGTGCCAGTCGGCAACCACGGCCCGTCGTCTGCCTTGACTTCATTTTGACCATAAGCGCCTTTGGCATCTGCCATGTCGCTACGACGAAAGAAAGGCCAAACCGCATATTCACCTGCTTCCTTCCCATGTTGGACTCTGCGGAATCGAAATATGTCTCCGGTTAGAATCGCAATGATTGGGTGAGCGAGATTGTGTCCTCTTAGGTCAGGCCATTCGTATTCCAAAGTTGTGTCCAAGAAGAGCGCACACCGTCGAAACAGAACTTCTTCGGGTGAATCTAAGAGAAACCCGCAGTGACGTCGTTTCACGTCATCGTAGTGAAACCAAAGACGGCGTTCGATTGCGTTCAAAGCGCGGTCGTTTTGATCGCGGGGAAAGTCCTCCATCAAGACGAAGTTGTCGACTTTTCCTAACAAGAACGCTCGAATGAGAGAAGCAGCTTTGGTTCTGGCCTGTTGATTTGTCACGTTATTGGACGCGATGAACGAAGCACCAGAGGAACATCGCAGTTCCATCATAGTGGCTTTGATTGTTGAAACCAGGGCGACTTCACTATCCCACCCCGAGCGCCTGTGTTTCGGTGCTGGTTGTCTTACTCCCTCCGCTCGTGCCGGAGGCCTTCGTCATACATTGCGCCGTAGTCCAAATACTGCGCAACGGGGTCATCCCAGTAGTGAATCTCGACTTTCTCTACTTCTCCGTTCTTGGCAAAGCTCGCGGTCAGGTGCGCGTTTACTCCGGCAAAATAGGGGGGCAGGTTTAGCTTCTTATAACGCTCCAATACCTGGTCGCGCAGCGCGGGGTCGAAGTGGACTGCATATTTATCGACTAGCGCCTTGATGGCTTCGTAATCGCCCTCGGCTTTGATGCGCATGAGTTCGGCTAGCAACATGCCTACGCCCTGACGCATTTTTTGATAATCGGTGACGCGAACGTAGGTCTTGCCGTCACGCGTGAATTGTTCGATCGAGCCGGGAACCCGGTCGGCGATGTAGTGGGCGATTAGCTGGCGGTCGCGCTCGTGGTCTTCTTCGATGGTGTCGCCGTGCGGAATGCGGCGCAGTTGCATCAAGGCGACCGAGGCCGCGGTGTCATACATGGCTTTGGCTACTTCTTCCTGGTTCGAGATCAGGCCCAGTTCTTTCAGTTTGGGATCCCAGACGTTCCAGAGAGCCATCAAGTCGGCGCGGCCTTCTTCGAGCGTGGAAAAATATTCCTTGAGGAAAGGCTGCGCGCCGCCGCTGAGGCGCTCGCTCAGCTTGCCGGAGCCGTGGCCTATGACTTCGTGGAGGGCGACCATGAGACTGTGCGCTTCCATGCCGTACTTTGCGCTGCGTTCGAGTTCAGCAGGTCCGGGGGCGAACTCTGCGTTGGCGGCTTTGCCGGTGGCTTCGTCGAGGGCGCGGTCGCTGCTGGTGAAAAGAAAATTCTTGGAGCCGTATTTCTCGTGGATCTCGTTTTCGTTCGGAAGATTGTCGCCGATGGTGGTTACGCTGAAGTCGCCAGTTTCAATCAGGGTCTCGACGGCCTTCACCACCGGGAGCTTGAACTGCTGACGCTTGTATTTTTCTTCCCAGGGAGCTTTTTCTTCAAAATAGCCGGCGTTTTCGGCCAGTTTTTTCATGGTGGTGGTGATGGGCTTGTCGGTGATGGTGACAAAACTCTGCGAGCTTCCTTTGGCCCCGCGTGCGTCGCGATAGACCTCGATGAATCCATTGTCGAAGTCGACGGTGGCATCGTTCTGCACCCAGGCGGTACCGAAGGCTACCCATTCCGCATAATCGCCGGTCTGGTAGTAGCGGATTAGATGGTCAATGGCTTCGGCTTGCCCGGGCTCGGCGTAGGCCTGTGCTTTCTGGAAGCAGTCATTGGCGCGCTTTAGAAACGTAGCGTAGACGCCGGGAGGGACTTTGCCGTCGGGCGTTCCGGCGCGGTAGACGAGTTCGGTAAGTTTCCCGTCGGCGGCTTTGACAACGCGCGAGTTCAGCGCATATTTTTCCTGAAATCCTTTCAGATCCTCCAGACTCAAACCGGGGTAAAAGGTGTTGGAACTGGCCTGGATCGTGTCTTTTCCGCCCACCGGACTTTTGGCTACAGTCATGGGCTCGAACGTGGCGTCGAACAACGAGACCCTCAGGTCGTCGAGTTCGTGCTTGAGATCGAGGGGAGTTTTTAGCGGCGGCAGATCGGCATAGGAGGTTTGAAAGCCTCCGTTATGCTGCGCGGACATGGCGGCGCGGTGCAGTTCTTCGAACGTGAACCCGGGCATGAATTTTTGCGAGGTCAGTTCGTTGTGGTTGCCGCGATTCGCCCAGAAGAGCTTGGCGAACTCGCTAATCCTCATGCGGGCCACGGGGTCGATTCCGCTCGAGTGCGCCATGATTTCTTCGAGCAACCGCTTCTGCCGTAAACCGTAGGCGGACAGTTGGTCGTAAATAATGGGGTCAATGGCGATGGAAGCTTGCGTCAGCCAGTAGGCCAACGCCTGCTGCCGGGGCGAAAGCGCCTGGAAGCTGGGAGCGTGCAGTTGGACGAACGCCGTGTCTGCGACGCGCTCGACTACGACTTTGTCGGCTTTGTCTTGGCAGAGCGCAGAAGTGGCGAGGGCCAGGATGACTAGCAGGAAACGCGAAAACGAGAGTGCGGAATGGAAGGGCTTCAAGGATGGCCTCCGTGCGATTCGGTCCTGTGGGGACCAAACTCCGCAGGCTACCACAAACCGGGCAAAGTGGTGGCGGAGCCCTGTCCCCACACATGCTAGAATTGTTACTGTGATGCTTGGGGCCGATGCTTCCTGATATCGAAAAATTGCTGGAGCTGCAGGTCGCGGATCAAGAGATCCGCAGACTGCGGGACGAAGTCGCCACGCTGCCAAAACGCGTAGCGGTGATCGAACAAAAGCTGGCGGGAACCAAGGCGCATCTGGAAAAGGTGCGAATCGCAGCCAAAGGCGACGAGGCTAACCGCAAGAAGTTCGAAGCCAGTATCAAAGACCTGCAAGGCAAGATTTCCAAGTATCGCGACCAATCTCTCGACGTAAAAACCAACGACCAATATAAGGCGCTGCTGCACGAGATCCAGTTTGCGGAGCAGGAGATCCGGCTCAACGAGGACCGCATCCTGGAGGTGATGGTCAACGTCGACGCGCGCGAAAAGGATGTCAAAGCGGCGGAGGCCGAGCTCAAAGCCGAGACCGCTGAAATCGAAAAAGAAAAGGAAGAAGCGCGAAAAGTTACCGCCGAGGACCAGAAGAAGCTCGCCGAATGGAATGCCAAGCGGGACGCGCTGCGGCATGAGATTTCCGAGGATACGCTGCGGCAATATGAGCGGGTGGCGAAGTTCCGCGGCAGTGGACTGGCGGAAGTGCGCGCGCAGAAATGCATGGGCTGCCAGGTGATGCTGCGGCCGCAAACCTACAACGAAGTCAAGAATGGCGAGAAGGTCATGGCCTGCGAATCTTGCCAGCGAATTGTTTACTACAATCCCGCGAACGAAGTGAAGCCGGAGCAGGAAGTGGTGACGGTGACCGGGAGAAAACGCGCGCGGCCCAAGGCGGATGCGCCGCAGGCATGGTTTTACCGTCCTGATTACGCCGAGGAAGGCGAAGTGCTGCTGGTGTTTACCAATAATGGCGACAGCTCGACGCGGCGCATCTACGAAATGCACACTGGGCGCCAGTTCGGGGACGTGCTGATGCGCGAGGGAAATTACCGGCAGGCGTTTCCGGAGGATCTGACGGAATCCGCCCTGCGGCTCAACGGCCATTGGGACGAGAAAGAGATGGACGAGTGGGGATCGGAAATCCCGTCGCATGTTCTTGATCTGCTGCAGAAAGATCTGCTCGCCATCCGGCGTGAGCACAAGGCGACGCATAAGCATTCCGCCTCTCCGGCGGAACAACCGGCGGCCAGCTAATTGCGGTTGTAATCCAACCTTCATTTCGACAGCCAAAAATCAGGGGAATCGCAGGCAGCGGAGGGTACCTTGGTAACCGGAAGCGCTGTTCCATTCATGTCATGCTATTGACACCGCTTAAACACGAGCTGAGGTGCGATGAATTCCATGTTTTCGACAGACGAGAAGGCTGGTTCGCGCCCAGTTGGGTCTGCAATTTTCGAAGTCCCACAAAAACGCAGATTGATTTTGTGTTTGCTGCTCGTTCTGGCTACGCTGGCGCTTTATAACTCCGTTACTCGCGCTCCATTTCTCAATTACGACGACCAGGTTTACGTCACCGACAATCTGCAAGTTCGTGCTGGGCTTACGTGGAAGACAGTGGGCTGGGCTTTTCGCAGTTCGGAACAGTCGAACTGGCATCCCATCACGTGGCTTTCGCACGCTTTCGATTGCCAGGTTTTCGGGTTGAACCCCGAGGGTCCGCATACCGTCAATGTGCTTCTCCATGCGACCAATGTGGTGCTTTTGTTTCTGATTCTGGAGAGCGCTACGGGTTTCGCGTGGCGCAGCCTGGTGGTGGCGGCGTTCTTTGCCCTGCACCCGATCAACGTGGAGTCGGTGGCGTGGGTCTCGGAGCGCAAGAACGTTTTGAGCATGCTCTTTTTTCTCGTCGCGCTGGCTGCTTATGGGTGGTACGTGCGACGGCCCGGCATTGGACGATATCTGGCAGTTACCTTTGCCTATGCTTTGGGGCTGATGACCAAGCCGCAGGTGATCACGTTTCCGTTTGCGCTTCTGCTGCTGGACTACTGGCCGTTGTGTCGTATCGGGCAAGGTGTCGCACGACCCGACGGTCGTTGTTTTGACAGCCCGTCTTTCTGGAGGCTGATCTGGGAGAAAACGCCTTGGTTCGCGCTGTCGGCCGTGAGCGCGGCGATCACGATGAAGGTGCAGGCGAACGCCGCCGAAGCGAACCTCCCGCTCTGGATCCATCTGGGAAATGCCGCGATTGCGTACGTCAAATACGTCGGAAAGGCTTTCTGGCCCGTCAATCTGGCGCCACTTTATCCCCATCCACAGCTTTCGATTAGCCTGCCCGCAGCTGCGCTGTCCTCGATTGTAATCATCGCCGTCACCGGGGTCGCGGTGATCTATCGCGAGCGGCGCCCTTACTTTGTGGGGTGGTTTTGGTTTCTGGGAACGCTGGTACCGATGATCGGGATCGTGCAGGTTGGCATTCAGGCTATGGCCGATCGTTATGCCTATATTCCCCTGCTGGGGATTTTCGTCATTGTCTCGTGGGGCGCGGCGGATTTGATCAAGCGTTGGCGGGTTCCGATGGCGGTGCCGGTGGCGGTCACTGCCGCCATTCTGCTGACGATGGGAATGGCGCTGCATCGGCAGGCCAGCTTTTGGAGCGACAACGCCACGCTGTGGACCCACACTCTTGAAGTTACCGGGCCCAACTACATGGTCGAAGATAACCTCGCCAGCGCATTGCTGGTGGAGGGCAAGGACGAGGAAGGATTTCCGCACCTGCTGCGGGCGCGCGCCTTGCGGCCCGACGACCCGGGCGCCACGCTCAACATCGCCAACTACCAACGGCTGCATGGCAATTATCAGGCGGCTCTCGAGGGGTATGCGAAAGTGCTGCAACTGAGCAACGCTCCCTCCAGTGTGGAGACCGCGCTCGTCGATAGCGGATATGCGCACCTGGCGCTGAAACAGTACGACAACGCCAGACAGGATTTTGAAGCGGCTCGGAACCAGGAGACGGTGGATCCGGTGGTCTACCGGGCGCTGGGCCTGTTGGCGCAGAAAGCTGGCGACATCGGGCAGGCGGCGCAGGATTACGAACAGTCGGTCGAGATCGAGCCTACGGCTGTGGGTTATCTGCTTTTGGCACAGGCGCTCGAGATCAGCGGCCGAACGCAAGCAGCGTTGGCAGCGCAGTCGGAGGCGGCCCGCAGGACTCAAGATATCAACCGCGACGCGGCCATGGTGAAGCAGTTATTGAGCATCTAGCACGGTGGATCGAAGTTTTGATGACAGCTTTGGCGGCACTCTCCACACGGCGGTCGCGGAGCGGCGCGGGAGTGAGTGGATGAAGTCCATGGATTTGGATTTGACGGACGCAAAACCCGGCCAGTTTCCCACTGTGGCGCACATTTTCCAGGTCCCGCAAAAACGCAGATTGATTCTTTGCCTGCTGCTTGCTCTTGCGACGATCGCGCTCTATAACCCGGTCAGCCGCGCTCCGTTTCTGAATTACGACGACCCGGTTTACGTTAGCGATAATCCGCAGGTTCGCGCCGGACTCACCTGGGATACGGTGGTTTGGACTTTTCGCACGCCGCAAGCTCTGGACTGGCACCCGATGACCTGGCTCTCGTATGCAGTCGATAGCCAGATGTTCGGCGTGAACCCGGGGGGATACCACACTACCAACGTGCTTCTTCATGCCGCGAATGCAGTGCTGCTGTTCCTGATTCTGGAAATTGCTACGGGCTTCGCCTGGCGCAGTTTGGCGGTTGCCGCACTTTTTGCTCTCGCTCCCATCAATGTGGAGTCGGTGGCTTGGATCGCGGAACGTAAGAACGTCCTCAGCATGTTTTTCTTTCTGGTCGCGCTGGCTGCCTATGGCTGGTACGCGCGACGGCCGGGTGTTGGACGATACCTGGCGGTTACGCTGGCCTATGTTTTGAGCTTGATGAGCAAAGGGCAGGGGATTACGTTCCCGTTTGCTCTTTTGCTGCTTGACTACTGGCCCTTGCGTCGTCAGGTGCTTGCGGAAGATATTGGAAGCGATTCGCCGAGCGCAACGGGCGGGGGACCGTCTTTCTTGCGACTGGTGGCGGAAAAGTTGCCCTGGTTTGCGCTGTCGGCCGTGGGCGCATACGTTACCGCGAACACGGGGAGAACGGCGTTCAGCTACGTCGTGCTGACGAACGCAACCGAACTGAAATTCCCGCTCTGGATACGCGTAGGCAATGCGGCGATTTCGTATGTCAAATATGTCGGAAAGGCCTTCTGGCCGGTCCATCTGGCGCTGGTGTATCCGCATCCTGGATTTGCGATCAGCAAGCCCGCGGCCGTGTTCTCGGCGCTGGCCATCGTTGCCGTTACTGTTCTGGCGGTGATCTTCCGGCAGCGCACGTGTTTCTTTGGCAAGTCTTTTTTTGTGGGATGGTTTTGGTTTGTGGGAACGCTGGTACCGATGATTGGGATCGTGCAGATTGGCGCTCACGCCATGGCCGATCGCTACGCTTATATTCCGCTGCTGGGAATTTTCTTGATCGTGTCATGGGGCGCGGCGGATTTGATCCAACGCTGGCACATTCCTGCTGCGGTGTCGGCGGTTGGCGCTGCCGCCATTCTGCTGACGCTTGCAATAGCGCTGCATCGGCAGGTGAGTTATTGGGGCGACAATGTCACGCTCTGGAGCCACACTCTGGAGGTCACTGGGGACAACTTCACCGCCGAAGAGAACCTGGCCATGATGCTGATTGCGCAGGGCAGGACCGGAGAAGCTTTGCCGCATCTGCAGCGGGCGCACCTTTTGCTGCCCGGCGATCCGTTGGCTACGCTGAACCTCGCCACCTATCAGCAAATGCTCGGCAACTATCAGGCCGCTCTTGATGGTTACGCGAGCGTCGTGCACTCCATGGCCGGTCCGTCATTGCAGGCGACAGCGCGGGCGAATAGCGGATACGCGCACCTCTCGCTGAAACAATATGACAGCGCGAGACAGGATTTCGCAGCGGCTCTCGACGCGCAGCCGGCAAATTCGGTGGCTTATCGCGGGCTGGGTTTGGTGGCACAGCGCACTGGCAACATCGCCCAGGCGGCCCAGGATTACGAACGAGCGATCGAATTGCAGCCGACGCCGGTGGATTATTTGCTTCTGGGCCATGCGCTTGAACTCGGCGGGCAGACGGAAGCAGCCCGGGCGGCGCAGTCGCAGGCGGTGCGCATGACTCGCGATCTTACCGACGATATCGCTACCGTTCGGCAGTTATTGGCGAACTAGAGGGCCCCTCGCTACTGGTCGTTCGCTGTTCGCGATCCGCTGAAGGTCAACCACAAAAGCTGGTTCATCGCAGGGGGCCCCTTCGGCTTCCGGTCCACAGGGGAGACCCCCGGGGAGTACCCGGCTGTCTGCGGTACCTTTGCGATTTGCGGTAAGATTGCGGGCACGAGGTGAGTGATGGCCGCCCGAGAAAAAGACGCCGACTTCCAACTCTCTTCCGCATCCCGACGATCGTTTCTTGGCTTGTCTGCCGCTGCTTCGGCGGCGATCGCATTGCGCATTGTCACCGAACCGATGCTGGCTCGGGCGGGCGGGCGCGAGTTTCCGAAGGATGGGATCCGGATTGACGCCAACGAAAACCCGCTTGGACCGAGCACTGCGGCGCGGGAGGCGGTAGCGGCCATCTTGCCGCAGGGCGGGCGCTATTCCTTCTGGCTGACCGGCGATCTGGAGAAGACGCTGGCGGAAACGGAAGGGCTGAAGGCGGAACAGATTCGCGTCTATCCCGGATCGAGCGAGCCTCTGCATCACACAGTGGCGGCTTTTACCTCGCCGCAGCGCAGCTATGTCACCGCCGATCCCGGTTACGAAGCGGGAATGTTCGCCGCCAATGTCATCGGCGCCAAGGTGGTGAAGGTTCCGCTGACGAAAACCTACGCGCACGATGTCCGCGCCATGCTGGCTGCGGCTCCCGATGCAGGCGTGTTCTATGTTTGCACGCCCAACAATCCCACCGGCACGCTGACCAGCCATTCCGATATCGAATACCTGTTGGAGAACAAGCCCAAGGATTCCGTCGTGCTGGTCGATGAAGCTTACATTCATTTCGCCGATGCGGTTTCGGTGATGGACCTGGTGAAGGCTGGCAAGGACGTGATCCTGCTGCGCACTTTCTCGAAACTGTACGGGATGGCTGGCCTGCGCTGCGGGGCCGTGTTCGCCCGGCCCGACCTGCTGGAGAAAATTGAAAATTATGGTGGCGGGAACCCCATGCCGGTTACGGCGCTGGTCGCTACCATGGCTAGCTTGAAAGATGCGCAACTGGTGCCCGAGCGCAAGCGCATCAACGCTAACGTCCGGGGGCAGGTCTTTGCCTGGCTCGACCGCAATGGATACTCCTACATTCCCTCGGAATCGAACTGCTTCATGCTCGATACGAAACGGCCGGCGAAGGCGGCAATCGATGCCATGGCCAAACAAAATGTATTCATCGGACGCATCTGGCCGGTGTGGCCGACGTATGCGCGCATCACGATTGGCACTGCGCCGGAGATGGAGCAGTTCCAGACCGCGTGGCAGAAGGTGATGACGGGCGCGGTGACGGCCAGCGTGGGCGGGGTTCCGGGCTGGGGAGAATTGGGCCCGCGTAGACGGAATCTGGATGGGATCGTGATTCGCAGCTAGGGCTTGCGTAGGGACAGACGCCCTCGTCTGTCCAGCCGTGCGCACCGGGGCCCCCGACAAGCCCGGTTTTGGCTTGACGGGGTGGAGCAGCTCGGCCCCTTCCACCGGCCAAAGCATCTTGAGAGCAGCTTAGGCTATAACATCAATTCATGCCGAAAAAACCTGCTGCCTCCACCAAACGTGCGGAGCCTTCCGTAAAACTCTCGGCCCGGGGAGTCGCCCGGCTGCACACGCGGCACCCTTGGGTCTACCGCTCAGACATCGTGGAAGAGAAGGACGTGCCGCCGGGCGCGGTCGTTCGTGTGCTTGATCAGCGCGGGAAATTTCTTGGAACCGCGCTCTATAGCTCTTCGTCGCAGATTGCGATTCGCATGATCTCTCATGGATCTGTGGCTGATCTGCCGGCTCTGGTTGGGGAGCGCATTCGCGCCGCCGTCGCCTATCGCGAAAACCTTGTCGCGAACACTGATGCCTACCGCATCGTTTTCAGCGAAGCCGATTTTCTGCCGGGGCTCATCGTGGATCGCTACGGCGACGTGATTTCGCTGCAAATTCTGACTCAGGCCATGGACGGTGCGGGTGTGCGGGAGGCCATCTTGCGAACGCTGGGGGAGATCCTGTGGCCGGTCGCTGCCGGGCTTGGCCCGGCGGGGCAGGTGGGGGCACCTGCCCCTACGTGTGAATCGCAGGCTGCTGGTATCGTCGAGCGCGTCGATGCTCGCATTCGCGACCTGGAGCAATTGCCGGCGCGGCAATCCGGGCTGCTTTGCGGAGAGAAGAGTTCGACTGAATACAGCATGAACGGAGTTCGCTTCCATTACGACGGCCTCGAAGGGCAGAAAACCGGCGCCTTTCTCGATCAGCGGGAAAACTACGCCGCGGCGGCTGAATACGCGCACGGCGAAGCGCTCGACGCTTTCTGCTACCAGGGCGGATTTGCTTTGCATCTGGCGGAGAAGTGTTCGAGCGTTACCGGGGTCGACAGCTCGCGTCCGGCGCTCGAAATGGCGGAGAAGAATGCCGCGTTGAATGGACGCGAGCTGGAGTGGATCGAGGGCAATGCGTTTGATGTCTTGAGGGAATACTCGGCCGCCAACCGGCGCTATGACACCATCGTTCTCGATCCGTCGGCGTTTGCCAAGACCAAGCGCGACCTGGAGAAGGCCTTGCGTGGCTACAAGGAACTCAACCTGCGCGCTATGAAGATGCTGCGGCCCGGCGGGATTCTCGTCACCTGTTCGTGCTCATTTCATGTGAGCGCAGCGGACTTCCTCAAAGTGGTCGCAGACGCTGCGCAGGATGCCCACAAATCGTTGCGCATTGTGGAGAACCGGGGGGCAGCGAAGGACCATCCAATTCTATTGAACGTGCCTGAAACCAGCTACCTGAAGTGCCTGATATTAAGTGTAAGCAATTGAAAATAATATACTTGTAATACTTGACAATACCACACTAAGATTTTATTATTAAATTACACTAATTAACAACCTGGGAGCTTCCGAAAGCTCCCCGAATGAATTTCAAGTAGGAGGATTTAGTTATGACTTTGCTTACCCGCTGGGATCCTTTCCGTGAGTACGCCACCCTGCAAGACCGCATGAACCGTTTGTTCCGCGACCCCCGTGGGCCGGAAGGGCAGGATGAAGCCCTAACCACGACCGCATTCGCTCCGCCCGTGGACGTCTACGAGGACGAGCACAACGTCACTTTGAAGATCGAAGTGCCGGGAATCGACGAGAAGGACATCGACGTCCGCATCGAGAACAACACGCTGACCGTACACGGCGAGCGCAAGTTCGAGAAGGAAGAGAAAGAAGAGAACTTCCGGCGCGTCGAGCGGCAGTATGGCAGCTTCACCCGCACCTTCACTCTGCCGAACACGGTCGACCA
>Ga0209415_10017079_pt1 | contig 11587 bp, 10 predicted proteins | sample PeaSoiSIISIP2007_FD_187696 | JGI IMG/M metagenome (GOLD analysis project Ga0209415, IMG submission 187696) | Peat soil microbial communities from Weissenstadt, Germany - SII-SIP-2007 (SPAdes) (version 2) | ecosystem: Environmental > Terrestrial > Soil > Wetlands > Peat | place: Germany... | reverse complement strand
GGAGATGCGCTCGATCTTCCGGGCGTCCTTGACCATGTTGGGGTCGGTGGTGTAGACGCCGTCCACGTCGGTGTAGATCTCGCAGACGTCCGCTTTCAGCGCCGCCGCCAGGGCAACGGCCGAGGTGTCGGAGCCGCCGCGGCCCAAGGTGGTGATGCTCCCCTCCTTGTCGACCCCCTGGAAGCCGGCGACCACCAGGATGGTCCCCTCCTTCAGGTCGGCCCGCATCTTCTCGTCCTTGATGTCCTCGATGCGCGCCTTCGCGTAGCAATCGTCGGTGAGGACCGGCACCTGGAAACCCAGGTACGACTTCGCCTTGTAGCCCATCGATTTCAGGGCCATCGCAAGAAGCGCGATGGAGACCTGCTCGCCTGAGGCAACCAGCACGTCGTACTCGCGGTTGTCCGGGAATTCGGCGATTTCATTGGCGAGCGCCACGAGCTTGTTGGTCTCGCCCGACATGGCCGAAACGACCACCACCATGTCATTGCCCGCGTCGTAGGTTTTGGCCACCCTCTTAGCGACGTTGCGTATACGTTCGACAGACCCCATCGAGGTGCCGCCGTATTTTTGGACCACCAAAGCCATGTCAGTCCTCCTTACTCAACTTATTGATCCGCCGGGGCGCTAAGGCCCGCCTGCGGTGGAACAACTTTAATAACAAGAATGAACGGGTGGGTCAAAACATTTTTTTGTTATCGGAGGGAAAAAGAGGAAAGAAAAGAGGCACCTGTCACCGGAAAAGGCGGCATGCCATCCCGAGCGACAGGTATGTCGTGCCGGGCGGCAGGGTGTCATCCTGAGCGGCAGGGGCAGCGTCATCCTGGCGACGGGGTGTCATCCCGAGCGAGCGCGAAGGATCTGTTTCTAAGCCGACCGCAGATCCTTCGCTTACGCTCAGGATGGAAACAGCGTCTTAAGCAGCGCAGTCGGCCGGGCACCGGTCGCGCTGAAGGTGACGGTGCGCTCCTCCGGTCCGAGATGGCTCAGGGTGACGGTCAAAAGCTCTTCGGGAAGTTCGTCCTCCAGCCGCTCGGCCCACTCGATCAGGCAGACGCCGCAACCGCAGAAGTACTCCTCGAACCCCAAAAGGGCCACGTCTTCGGCGCCCTGCAGCCGGTAGAGATCGAAGTGGTACAGGGGGAGGCGCCCCTGATAGATGTTGAGGATGGTGAAGGTCGGGCTGGTGACCGGCGTATCGGCGTCCACCGCCAGCCCGAGCGCGACCCCCTTGGCGAACTGGGTCTTGCCCGCCCCCAGTTCGCCCACCAGGGCGACGAAATCTCCCGGCTCAAGGAGCCGCCCCAGCCGGACGCCCAGTTCCGCGGTCTCGGCACCGCTTTCGGTAACGACTGTGTGCATCGATCAGCCGATCATGGTCTTGATCAGGTCGATACGGCTCACCACGCCGATCACCCGCTTGCCCTCGACCACCGGCACCGCGTGCACCCGCTCCCTGCTCATCAGGTCGGCCACCTCGCTCAGCGCGGTCTCCGGCGTGACGCAGTGGACCTGCTCGGAGAAGATGTCGGCTACCGTCTGCCCGGTCATCTTCTGCAGTTCCTTTTCGAAACGCTTGCCGCTCTCCAGGTAGATGACCCAGTCGAAGATCGACACCACCGTCGGGATGTGCAGGTTCTTGTCCTGCTCCACCAGATCGCTTTCGGAAACGATGCCGATCAAGTAGCCGGCGTCGTCCACCACCGGCACGGAGCTTATGTGCTTCTCGGAAAAAAGGAGCGCAAGATCCCGGATCGAAGTACCGCGACGCACGGTGATGACCTCGGTGGTCATGACGTCTTTTGCCTTCAGCATGTGTTGCCTCCTTTTGCTAAGCGCCAGTCAAGCGCGCTTCAAGTTAGTTGTTACCTGCCACTTCCGTGATCGCCTCCGGCAGGGTCTCCTGCACGTCGGTCGCGTTCAGCCCCTGTCCCCTGCCCCGTCCCGCCAGGATATCCGCGGACAGGCCGTGCAGGAAGACGCCCAGCCGGCAGGCGTCGAAGGGGGGATATCCCTGGGCGATAAAGGCGGCGACAACACCGGTAAGCACGTCGCCCATGCCGCCGCTGGCCATGCCGGGGTTGCCGCTGCCGTTGACGGCGATGGCGCCGTCCGGGGCGGCGACGACGGTGCCGGCCCCCTTGAGGACGACATGCACCCCATAGCGGGCGGCGAACTCGCGGGCGCAGGCGATGCGGTCCGCCTCCACCTCGGGCACCGTACGGCCGGTGAGCCGCGCCATCTCGCCGGGGTGCGGGGTAAGTACCGTCACCCTCCCCTGCCGCGCAAGAAGCAGCTCCGGCTGCAAGGCTAGGGCGTTCAAGCCGTCGGCGTCGATAACCAGCGGGGCGGACAACTCCGGCAGCAGCGAGTGTACCAGGTAGACAGAAGATGCGGCAGTACCGATTCCCGGTCCCAGCGCCACCACGGTTCTTCCCTCGGCCAGTTGCAGCAGCTGCGGCAGGTCCCCCGCCCGCAGCAAACCTGCGTCAGGCCTGCCGACCGGCACGGTCATCGCCTCGGTCGTTTTCACCTCCAAAACCTCGTTGAGCCCGGCGGGAACCGCCAGGGTCACGAGCCCCGCGCCGCTGCGTAGCGCGCTGTTGGCCGCCATGACGGCGGCACCGCTCTTGCCGGTCGAGCCGGCCACCACCAGGCAGTGGCCATTGCTCCCTTTGTGCGCCCCGGCAGCGCGCGGCCGGAACAGCGCCCGGGCGGCGGCAAGGTCGAACCATTCGTAACCTTCGGCTTCGGCGACCACCGTGGCCGGCATGCCGATGTCGGCCACGATCAGCCTGCCGCCCAGCTCGGCGCCCGGTTTAAGGACGTTTCCCAGCTTCGCCAGGGCAAAACTTACCGTCAGGTGCGCGCGCACCGCCCGTCCCAGCACCCGGCCGGTCCCCGCGTCGACGCCGGAGGGGATGTCGACGGCGACCACCGGCAGGCCTGAGCCGTTGATCAGATCGATCGCCTCACCGTAGATGCCGCTAACTGCGCTCTTCACGCCGGTCCCAAGCAGTGCATCCACGACCAGGCAAGCGCCGTTAAGAAGCTCCCTGTGCGCCGCCACCCCTTCCGGCGCGGCGCTCGCCACTCCCGGCCTAAGCCGCGCCAGGCTGGCCGCCGCGTCGCCGGTCAGCGTCTGCGGATCCGCCAGAAGCAGCACCGGGGCCTCCCAGCCACGCTCGGCCAGAAGGCGCGAGATCACGAAACCGTCCCCGCCGTTGTTCCCCTTGCCGGCGACGATCAGAGCCCTTTTCCCCGCGCCGGGGCCGAAGGCCTCGCAGATGGCGTCGGCGCAGGCCCGGCCGGCGTTTTCCATCAGCGTCAATCCGGGGACGCCGAATTCGCTCATCGCCCTGCGGTCCATGAGCTGCATGACCTGACCGCTCACCACTTTCATCGCTAGCGCTCCAGTACCACCATGGCAACCGCACACCCCGCGTCGTGCGACAGCGACAGGAAGCAGTTACTGAGCCCCGCCTCCCGGAACATCTCCAGCGCGCGGCCGGACAGTTTCAATTCCGGTTTCCCAAGCTTATCGTTGACTACCTCGACGTCTTTCCAGCTCAGGCCGTCCCTAAGACCGGTACCCAGCGCTTTAAGAAAGCTCTCTTTGGCGGCGAAGCGGAGGGCATAATGCTGTGCACTCTGTTTCTTAGCGGCGCAATATTCTATTTCGACCGGCGTGAACAGCCGGTGAAAGAGAGCGTCGTTTCCCTGTTTCAGAAAACGCTCGAACCTGGCTATCTCCACTATGTCAACACCGGTGCCAAATATCAAGTCTCAACTCCTTTTCTTCATGTCGTCCATAGTAGGTTGCGTTGAACGAAAGTGAAGCGCAACAAAGCCGCAGGCGCCATAAAGGATGTCGCGTTTCGTTCCTCAACGCGACCTACGGGGACCTCGCCTATTTCAACGACTGCCGCCACTCGGCGATGACGCCCGGCAGATCGAGCGAGAGGTCGGCGAGCCCCTGCGCCACGGCCGACTCGATGCTCGCCCGCTCGCCCAGGTGTTTCAGGATCTGCTGCACCGCGTACCAGCCGTAGCGGGAAACCATGAACTCGGCGATCGAGTGGCTCTGCTGGTAGGCAAGCCCCGCCTGCGCCCCGTCCATCTTGGCAAAGGAGCCGGAGAGCGCCTTGAAGGAGAGCAGATCCCCCTTGGCCGCCGCCCTGGCCAACTCCGTCTGCTGACGCTTGAATTCCTTTTGCCCCTCCACCTCGGCCAGACCCTCGTTGAACCAGGTCGGGACGTTGCCGTGGGTCAATTCGGCGATCAGCACGTGGGTGAACTCGTGAAAGATCACCGCGCGCAGCTGCTTCGTGACCTTGGCTATGCCGCCCACCGGCAGCCTGATTTTGCCGTCGTAGAGCCCGCCCGACCAGTCGGGACCGGCGGTGACCAGGCCGTAATCGCTCTTGGTATAGAGTAAAACCGGGATCCTGGTGGCGGGAAAAATCCCCAGATCGGCACCGACGCCGTTGTAGGCGCTCTCCAGGGCGTCCAGCACCTCGGCGGCGAGCCCCGGCGGCAGTTCCGCGTCAAAGCTCAGGTCGAACATCGAGGAATAGCCGCGGTCCATCCGGGACTCGACGGGCAACTCCCGCTCGGCCTTTTCGATGGCGCTGCGGATCTCCTTGTTGCCCGGTTCCTCTTCCAGCGCACGGCGCCAGAGGGTGAGCGCTCCCGGAAGGTCGCCGGTATCGTAGCTGATCCTGCCGAGATAGAAAAGAGGCTGCGCCCCGTCTCCCGCCTGGGTGAACTCGCTGCGGGCGGCGTCGTACTCCTTGCCGAGGTAGAGGGCTACGCCGCGCATGAAGCCGAGCTGGGTGGAACCGGGAGAGAGCTCGTGGGCGCGCCCGAAGTAGTCGGCAGCCCGGGCATAGCGCCCCTGCTTCAGCTCCCGCTGGGCCACCTGCAGATAGGCGGACAAAAGGCTCCGCTTCAATCCCTGGTCGAAGGGAAAAAGGGAAGCGGCGCTCATCAACTGGTCGAGTGCCTTGTCGTACTCGCCGCTGTCGATCAACTGCTGGGCCTGCCGATTATAGGAGTGCGGATCGTCGGCGCATGCCGGTGAGGCAAGGAGGACTGCCACTGCAGAGATGATTAAGCTTAAGCGTACGCTTGAACTCATGGTTCTCCCGTCAGCAGGTTCCCTCCCCCGGAGAGGGGAGGGCCGTTGGGTGGGCACCCCGTGCCCACCCGGTCCGTTTGGATCGGTGGGCGGAAGTGCCGCCCACCTGCCGGGAAAGGAGTCCTAGGCGCTTACGCAATGCCGGCGGCAAGCACCTCTTTGATCCTGCGCGCCATGCCGGCCGCATCGAGGCCGTAGGCGGCTTTCAGCTCCGCCTGCTCGCCCTGTTCCACGAAACGGTCCGGATAGCCGAAACGGGTGACCTTCACGCAGGTTACGTCTTCTTCTTCCAATAGTTCCAGCACCGCGCTGCCGAAGCCTCCCTGCAGCGCGTTCTCCTCGGCGGTGAACAGGTAGCCGCTGCCGCAAACGGACAGGATCAGCTCCCGGTCGAGCGGCTTCACGAAACGGGCGTTGACCACGGCCAGTTCCAGGCCGTCTTCGCGGGAGAGCCGGGCGGCGGCGTCCATCGCCGGCTGCACCATGGTGCCGATGGCGACGATAGCGCCGTCTTTCCCCGGGCGCAGAAGTTCGCCCTTGCCGATCGGCAGCTCGGCCAGTATCTGGTCCATCGGCACGCCCAGGCCCGGGCCGCGCGGGTAACGGATGGCGGCGGGACCGTTAAGCGACAGCGCGGTATTGAGCATGTGCTGCAACTCGTTTTCGTCCTTGGGCGCCATCACCGTCAGGTTGGGGAGGTGGCGCAGATAGGAGAGATCGAAGACGCCGTGGTGGGTCGGCCCGTCGCTTCCCACCACGCCGGCGCGGTCGATGGCCAAAACCACCGGCAGCTCCTGCAGGCAGACGTCGTGGGCCAGCTGGTCGAAGCCGCGCTGCAGAAACGACGAGTAGAGCGCCACCACCGGGCGGAACCCTTCCGCCGCGAGCCCCGCGGCAAAGGTGATGGCGTGCTGTTCGGCGATGCCGACGTCGAAGAAGCGCTCCGGGAACTCCTTGGCAAACGGGGTGAGGCCGGTGCCGTCCGGCATGGCCGCGGTCACCGCCACGACCTTGTCGTTTTCCTGGGCGATCTTCTTGATGGTCTCGCCGAAGACGCCGGTGTAGGAGGCGGCCCCCCCCTTCCCTTTCAGTACCTTGCCGCTTGCGACGTCGAACGGCCCCACGCCGTGGAACAGCGACGGGTTGTTCTCGGCCGGCTTGTACCCTTTCCCCTTCTTGGTGATGACATGGATCAGCACCGCGTCGTCGAAGCGCTTCACGTTCTCCAGGGTCTCGATCAACTGCGGGATGTTGTGGCCGTCGATGGGACCTATGTACTCGAAGCCGAAGGCCTCGAACAGCATCCCCGGCGTGAAAAGCCCCTTGAGCGACTCCTCGGCGCGCTTGGCGACCTGCAGGGCCGACTTGCCGAACATCGGCATCCCCTCCAAAAACGCCTCCAGCTCCTTCTTGGCCTTGTGCACGAAGTCGGAGGTGATGGTGCGGGAAAGGAGGCTTGAGATGGCGCCTACGTTCTCGGAAATGGACATCTCGTTGTCGTTTAGGATCACCACCAGGTCCTTGTTCAGGTCGCCTGCGTGGTTCAGCGCCTCGTAGGCGATGCCGCCGGTCATGGAACCGTCGCCGATCACCGCCAGCACCTTGTTGCGCTTTCCGGCGAGGTCGCGCGCCACGGCAAAGCCCAACGCCGCCGAGATGGAGGTGGAGGAGTGGCCGACGTCGAAGCTGTCGTGGAGCGACTCGCAGCGCTTGGGGAAGCCGCTGATGCCGCCCAGGGTGCGCAGCGTGTGGAAACGGTCGTTGCGCCCGGTTAAGAGCTTGTGCGCGTAGGCCTGGTGACCGACGTCCCAGACGATCTTGTCGGCCGGCGAATCGAACACCCGGTGCAGGGCGATGGTCAGTTCCACCACGCCTAAGCTCGGCGCGAGGTGGCCGCCGTTGGCGGCGCAAGTCTCGATGATGCGTTCCCTGAGTTCGGCGGCCAGCGTTTCCAGTTCTTTGAGCGAAAGACCTTTAAGTTGCCTCGGATCGGTTATCCCGGCAAGAATGGCTGACATCAGGATTTCCTCTTCACAACGTACGAAGCGATGGCGCGCAGCGGTTCGGCGCGCTCGTCAAAACCGGAGAGCGCCTCAAGCGCCATCTCCACCAGCTCCTGCGCCCGCGCCTTGGAAGCTAAAAGCCCCATCAGCGCCGGGTAGGTCGCCTTGCCGCGCGCCTGGTCGCTTCCCGCGTCCTTGCCGAGTTCCTCGGTGGTCCCCTCGACGTCGAGGATGTCGTCGGCGATCTGGAAGGCAAGGCCGATCGCGTCGCCGTAGCGGGTGAGCGCTGCCAGGCCGTCTTCGCTGGCGCCGCCCAAGATGGCGCCGGCGCGCACCGAGGCGCGGATCAGGGCGCCGGTCTTGTGGGTGTGGATGTAGGAAAGGGTGGCCAGGTCGATCTCCCCCTTCCCTTCGCTTTCCATGTCGACCACCTGCCCGCCCACCATGCCGCGCGAACCGGCGGCGTGGGCGATCTCCTGGATCACCTTCAGGCGCGCCGCGGGGTTGCCGGCGCCCGGATCGGTGGAAAGGAGGATGAAGGCCTCGGTCAAAAGCGCGTCGCCGGCCAGGATGGCGGTCGCCTCGCCGTACACCTTGTGGTTGGTGGGGTTGCCCCGGCGGAAATCGTCGTCGTCCATCGCCGGCAGGTCGTCGTGGATGAGCGAATAGGTGTGGATCATCTCCATGGCGCAGGCTGCGGCCATCGCCTGCTCCGGGGTCCCCCCCGCCGTCTCGCAGGCGGCCAGCATCAGCACCGGGCGGACCCTCTTGCCGCCGGCGAACATCGAGTAGCGCATCGAGCCGTGCAGTTGCGCCGGCAATTCCGTGGCAGCCGGCAGCACGCGCTCCAGCGCCTGATCGACCAGCTGGCATCTTTGTTTCAAGTACTCTTTCAAATCCATATCAAGGCTCGCTTTCTTGCGTGTAGTTAGCTGCTTACTCTTCCTCTGCAAAGGGCTTCTTGAGGAAACTGCCGTCGCGCTGCTTGATCAGAAGCTCCACGCGGCGCTCGGCCTCGTTCAGCTTCCCCGAGCAGAAGGCCGAATGCTTCACCCCTTCCTCGAAGGCCTTCAGCGACTCCTCCAGCGACAGTTCGCCCCCCTCCAGCTTTTTCACCACGTCTTCCAGTTTTTTTAACGCCGTTTCGAACTTCTCTACAGCCATGGGAACCTCTTTGCAAAAATGGACGTTATTATACAGATCGCGCGTCAGGCGTCAAGGTTTACGGGCGGCAGCACCTCTTCCACCCGGCAGTGTGCCGCACCTTCGGCAAAACGCAATTCCAGCCGGTCGCCGGAAGCGATTTCCCGGCTGGAACGGACCACGAAGCGCTCGGGGAGCTTCCGGGCGATGCTGTAGCCGCGGGAGAGGGTGGCGAGCGGCGAAACGGCGTGCAGGGTGCCGCAGGCCGCCCTAAGGCCGTCGGCTGCCGCGCCCAGGCGCCTTCTCAGGGCATGGTCCATGCGCAAGGAGAGGTTGGCGAGCCTCTCCGCGGTCTGGCTCAAGGTGACGGACGGGCTTCGCCGGGAGAGGCGCCCCGCCAGGGTGACGCTCATCTGGGCCGATTTCTCCAACAAAAGCCCGATCTCGCGCGTGAGCCGTCCGTCGAGCGCGTCCACCCGCTGGGCAAGATGGCCCAGGATGCGGCTCGGGTCGGCGACCGAGCGGGAAAGGAGCGAGACCTCGGCCTTAAGGCGCTCCTGGCGGCGCAGCATGGCCACGTCCAGGCGGTGGGTCAGCGCCTCGACCTCGGCGGTCATCTCGTCCTTGCTGCGCACCGCCAGCTCGGCGGCGGCGGAAGGGGTGGCGGCCCTGAGGTCGGCGACGAAATCGGCGATGGTGAAGTCGACCTCGTGCCCGACCGCCGAGATGACCGGGACGGTGGAGCGGTGGATGGCGCGGGCCACCACCTCCTCGTTGAAGGCCCACAGGTCCTCAAGCGAGCCGCCGCCGCGGCCGACGATCATCACGTCGACGTTCCCGAGCCGGTTCAGGTCTCCGATGGCGGCCGCGATCTCCAGGGCCGCCCCCTCTCCCTGCACCCGGACCGGTGCGATCAGAAGCTCCACGTTGGCGAAGCGGCGCGAGAGCACGGTTAAGATGTCCCTGATGGCGGCGCCGGTGGGCGAAGTGACGATACCTATGGTGCGGGGGAGCTTGGGGATTTCCCGCTTGTGCGCCTCCGAGAAGAGCCCTTCCTTGGCGAGCTTCTCCTTGAGCTGGATGAAGGCCAGCTGCAGCCCGCCGATCCCCTGCGGCTCCAGGGAGTCGATCACCAGCTGGTACTCGCCGCGCGGCTCGAACAGGGTCAGCCGCCCGCGGGCGAGCACGCGCATGCCGTCTTTGGGAGAAAACTTGAGCGTCCTGGCCGAGCCGCGGAACATGACGGCGCGCACCTGGGCGCCGGCGTCCTTCAAGGTGAAGTAGCAGTGACCCGACTGCGGACAGGCGAAGTTTGAGACCTCCCCCTCCACCCAGACATGCTCGAAATTTTCCTCCAGAACGTCCCTGATCAGCGCGGTCAGCGCGCTTACCGTCAGGACCCGCCGCTCCTTGAAAAGCTCCATGGTTACACCGTATCCCTCGACTGCCGCTTCAGCTCTTTCAGCGGTTGTTGGGCAAAGCGCGGCGTGCCCAACAACCGCTTGCATCAAAAATCAGATCGTTGCCGTACGTTTCTACCACGCGGGTCCTTCCCCTGTCAAACCGGTTGACCGTCGAAGGGTGTCGATGTTAGTATGCCGCCCATGAAAAATTACCCCTACGTGATAACGGTTTCCTCTGAAAAAGGGGGGGTGGGCAAGACCACGCTGGCGACCAACCTGGCTATCTTCCTGAAAGCGCTGGACGAGAACCTTCCCGTCTCCATTTTTTCCTTCGACAACCACTTTAGCATCGACAAGATGTTCTCCATCAAGGGGCAAAAGCTCGAGGCCAGCGTGGCCGACCTCCTTTTGGAGAAACGGGGCTGCGACCTTTTGCACACCGGCCAGTACGGCGTCAACTACATCCCCTCCTCCAACCAGTTGCCGGAAATGCGGGGCGAGTTGAAGGGACCGATGGCGCTCGCCAAGCTTTTGGCCGATTCCGACATCCCCGGCATCGTCATCGTCGACACCCGCCCGGACCTCGACGTCATGACCCAAAACGCCCTCTTCGCGGCCGACCGGGTGCTGGTGCCGATCAAGGACATGGCGAGCATGGACAACTGCCGCAACATCTTCGAGCTCTTCGAAAAGCGCGGCCTGGACAGAAAGAGCCTGTCGCTCATCCCCTGCCTGATCGACGAGCGCATCAAGTACGACGGCCTGTTCAAGGACCAGAAGACGCTACTGAAGGCGTTCGCCATCAATCGCGGCTACCGCTGCTCCGACACCTTCATCTCCAAGAGTCCCAAGGTGGAGAGCCTGAACACCAACCCCGAGGGGAAGATCTATCCCATCCTCACCCACGGCCGCGGCACCGACGTCTACAATCAGTTCACGTCCATCGCGCAGACAGCTCTCGACGAATGCCGGGGCACGCGCGAACCGCGCTCGTACCTGTTCGACAAGTGGCAGACCGAGGACGACCAGCGCAAGAAGGAGGCGTACTTCGGGAGGATGACGGGCCTTAAGAGCCAGTGCCTCATGTGCGGCAAGGAACTCAAGCAGGACTCGCAGGTCGCCTACTACTGCGAGACCTCGGACGGCGCAGCCACCGGCTTTCTGGAGTCGGAGTGCTTCAACGATTTCCTCATCTCGACCATCTTCAAGATCGACCGGCAACTCCCCGCCGAGGACCCGACGCGGCAGATGATCCACCACACGGCGCGCGAATCCGTGTTCGTGTTCGATCCCGAGCAGGGCGAAAGCCCGGAAAGCATCTTCTTCCACCGGTTCAACCTGGACGGCCAGCTGCTTTTGAAGAAGCAGTACCCGCTCGCCCGCGCCCCCCAGCGCGACGGCTTCTCCGGCATCGTGCAGGGGACGCTGTCCGGCTTCGAAGGGCGCCTGCGCGACGCCTTCCTGCTGGTGCACCCGGTGGACGGCGACAACCCCGCCTCGATCCTGGTGGAGGGGAAGTACCGCGAGTTCAACAGGTTGAAAAAGAGGATCGTGGAACAGCTTTGAGGCAGGACTTCAGATGAAAATCGGGCTCCGGCCTGTCATCCTTCGCGTCGCTCAGGATGACAAGCGGGAGCCCCTTTTTTGTTGCGGTCATGAAAGCCTTCGGAGGCTGAATCTATTCGGCTATCCTTTGCCGATGCGCCGTGTTACTGACCTCAAATCGAGGAGCGGGCTCCGCCCGCGATCGCGCCTGAAGGCGCTCCTACAGTCCGCACGAGCTACATGCTACGCCAAATTATAAAGACCTACAACTGACCTTACATGGTCAACGCCGAGGCGTGCACGAAGGTGATCCCGTCGCGGGCGAGTTGCGGCATGGTGGCGGCGAGCGCACG
>Ga0209415_10017078_pt1 | contig 11587 bp, 9 predicted proteins | sample PeaSoiSIISIP2007_FD_187696 | JGI IMG/M metagenome (GOLD analysis project Ga0209415, IMG submission 187696) | Peat soil microbial communities from Weissenstadt, Germany - SII-SIP-2007 (SPAdes) (version 2) | ecosystem: Environmental > Terrestrial > Soil > Wetlands > Peat | place: Germany... | reverse complement strand
GCGGGCATGACCATATCGGTGACAAGAAGATCGATGGCGCCGCTGTGCTGGCGGGCGAGCTGGACGGCTTCGGAGGCGTCCTTGGCTTCGATGACCTTGTAGCCGCCAGACTCCAGAAACTCCCTGGCGATTTCGCGGACGTCCTGCTCATCTTCCGTTAGGAGGACAGTTTCCGTGCCCATGGGCACCTCCGCGCTGGGCGTGGGAGCGCCAGGGTGCTCTTCGGCTTGATCGACGCGAGGCATATAGATTTTGAAAGAAGTGCCTTTGCCAAGTTCGCTGTAGACCCAGATGAAACCGCCACTCTGCTTGACGATGCCGTAGACGGTGGCGAGACCCAGGCCAGTGCCCTTCCCTTTTTCCTTTGTGGTAAAGAAGGGTTCGAAGATGTGCGACTGCGTTTCCTCATCCATCCCGCAGCCAGTGTCGCTGACGGTAAGCTGGATGTAAGGGCCGGGCTTCATCAAGGGATGGCTGGCAGTGTAGGTCTGATCGAGGTCGGCGTTTTGCGTTTCGATGAAGAGTTTGCCGCCGTTGGGCATGGCGTCGCGCGAGTTCACCGCAAGATTCATGATGATCTGTTCCATCTGGCTGGCGTCTGCACGCGTGGCACCCAATTGCTGGTCCGCGCGAACCACTAGTTCGATGTCCTCGCCGATCAGGCGCGGAAGGAGCTTTCCCATTTCCTCCACGATGGAATTGAGATTGATCACTTGTGGTTGCAGGACCTGCATGCGGCTGAAGGCGAGCAACTGACGTGTTAGCGCAGCGGCGCGATCGGCAGAGCGATCGATCTGCTCGATCTTGCGGGCGACGTGATCCGAAGGCGGCAGCACATTCAACAAAAGCTCCGTATGCCCTTTGATTACCATGAGCAGATTATTGAAGTCGTGAGCAACACCGCCGGCGAGGCGGCCAATCGCTTCCATCTTCAGGGCCTGGCGAAGCTGCAACTCGAGGTTGCGACGCTCGCTGATGTCCTGGGCAACAACGAGGCGGACGCGTTTGCCGGCGTAAACCAAAGCGTGGGAGATGATCTCGACCTCGAAGGTTTTGCCGTCCTTGGCCTGATGCAGCCAGAAGCCGTGCTCTTGCGTGCCGTCCTCCATCTCGCGGACATAGGCCACAGCTTTTTCGCGCTCGGAGTCGGGGCGAATGGCAAGGATGGACATGTTTTCAAATTCTTCGGGGGAGTAGCCGTAAAGCCGGACAGCGGCTTGATTGACGCGGAGGAACCTCAGCGAGTCGACCTCATAGAGCCAGGTCGGCAGGGGGTTGTGCTCAAAGAGAAGGCGCAGGATGGATTCGTTTTTGCGAAGTTCTTCCTCCGCGCGGCGGCGTTCGATGGCCAGGGCGATGTGGCCGCCAACGGAATCGAGGAATTCGAGATCGCGGACATCATAGGCGTTTTCGCTCTGGTAATTCTGAACGACCAGGACACCAATGGTGGCAGTGGGTGTTTTAAGCGGAACGCCCAGCCAGGCGGGCGAGGGCGAGCCGACGAGTTCGACTTCGTTGAGCGCGGCTAGACGATCAAAATCGGATTGCGGGATAAGCATGGCGCGGCCAGTACGGAAAACGTAGGCCGTGCAGCTCCGGCCCACCTTCTGGGGCGGAGGAGCCACGTCGTATTCGTCCGCAAAGAAGGGAAACTCAAAGGTGTCGTGCTCGGGGTCGTGGAGCGCCACAAAACAGTTTTGTGCAGAGACGATGCGCTTGAGGGCATCGTGGATGCCGTTGAGCAGCTGATCGAGGTTAGAGGTCTGATTGAGGGCGTGAACAACGTCGGAGATAACCTGGCGCTCGGCCTCCATGCGCTGAAGAGCGGTAACGTCCTGGGCGTTGAGCAGGATTCCTTCGATGCTGGAATCGTCCAGGCGATTGTGGCAGACCACTTCAAACCAGCGCCAGGAGGAGTCCCGAGTGCGCAAGCGGCAACGCTCACGCACACTGGAACCCGGCTTGGCGGCAACTTCGCGGAAGCGCTCGCGGATTTGTTCGACATCGACCGCATGGACGAGCGCATGGATGCTGCGCCCTAACAGTTCATCAGGCCCATAGCCCAGGGAATGGCGGAAAGCTCCATTGGCGAATAGAACCGTGCCGTCCGAATCAAGAATAGCGATGAGTTCCTGAGTGGAATCGAGCAGCGCGGCCAGGTGTCGTGCGCCAAGCCGCGTACCCGGCTCCGAAACCAGTTTCTGTGACATGAATTAACCGCTTCACAAGCCGGCCGGAGTGAGCTATCCAGTGCCGGCCGGAGTTCCAGAAGCCCCTGTAGGCCTATGGGCAATGAGCGAAAACCTGCAAGAAAGACAGTCTACCTTCTTAAAAGCTTAATCTTAACTCATTTAACCGTAAACGTTCATAGGGAAGAAGATTGCGAGAATATGACTGTACGAAAGGACAGGCGAAGGGTGACACAGGCTGCGGGATGGGAGGGGCGCGTGTTACCCTGCAGGGCATCCGGGGCGCATTGGAAGGACGAAGGAGCGCCTGAACTACACCCAAGGAGGTTGCGGCGCCATGCACGATATCTGGAAGGATATGTTTGTGATCACGCTCCCGATCCTGGAGAAGATACTCCGGCCGGTGATCGTGTACTTTTTTCTGGTGGTGATGCTGCGGCTGTCCGGGAAGCGCGAACTGGTGCAACTGAACCCGTTCGATTTGGTTGTATTGCTGACGCTATCGAACACGGTGCAGAACGCCATTATTGGCGATGACAACTCCGTGTCGGGCGGGCTGTTGGGTGCTACTTCCCTGCTGGCAATAAACTACCTGGTGGTGCGTTTCCTGTATAACCACAGGAAACTCGATCAATTGGTGGAGGGCCGGGCGGACGTGTTGATGGAAGGCGGGCGTGTGCGCACGCAGCACTTGAAGCACGAGTTGATCACCATGACGCAACTCGAGGCAGCGGCGCGGAAGCAGGGCTTTTCGTCGCTCGCGGAGGTGGATCAATGCATTCTGGAGCCGGGCGGCACACTCTCGTTTATCGGGAAGAAACCCGATGTCGAAGATCGGCGCCATCGCGAACTTCTGGAGCGGATTGACCATTTGAACGAGGAGATTACACTTCTGCGAAGCACGCGGCCTCCGGCAACGGCGTGAGGGATTCATCGCCCCAACGAAGCGTAGGCGGCGCAAAACCAGCGCTTCGGGGACTGTGTTGTCCTCGAAGCTCGGGGCAAGCGAAATGACCACGGAGCATACTACTTGCCGGGATGGGGTCGTGCGGTGCTCGACCCCTACACCGGCAAACAGAAGAGCAGGTTTTGGGCGCTAGTGGAGCAGGAAACCGCTGAGGGCCACGGTAAGGCCGACGAGGCCGAGAAGCGAGCCGGCAAACCAGAAGAACTTTTTCTTTGTGATCAATGTAAAAGAGGTGAGGATGAGCGCGATCTCGAGCAGCACCTCGGCGCCTTCGTAGCGGTCGCCCCTCCGCGCGATAAGGGCTCTCTCTCTTTGGAGGTCCTCGGCCTTTTCCTTGGCCTCTTCCTTCTCCTTGGTGTAACGCTCCGCTTCCTTCAGGTACTTCTCCCGCAACTGCTCGGCCTTCTCTTTGTCCACAGTGGTAAAGGTGCCGAGCATGTCCGCACCAGTTTGCATGCCGTGCAGCCCGCTATTCTTGGCCTGGAAAAAGGCCCACTGATCGGCTTCCTGATTTTGTAGAAGAAGCTCTTCCTTTGCGGCGCGATGTCCGAAGAGAGTGGCGATCGCGACCAGGACGGCGAGGATCGAGAGCGTGACGGTGACCGGGATAGTGAACGGGCTGTCCTCGTGCCCGCCGTGTTCTTCTTGAGCCTCCAGAACTTCATGCATCGCTTCCTTCTCCTTTTGCTGGATTTATGCGGGCGACTGTGCGGCCATTGCTTTCAAAGTATCCGCGGCAGCGGAATTGGTGCGGTCGATGTCGGCTGGTGTGTGCGCGGCCGAAACAAATGCGGCTTCGAACTGTGAAGGCGCCAGGAAAATACCGCGCTGCAGCATATCACGGAAGAAGCGCGCGTACAGTTTGGTGTCGGAGCGCTTGGCGCCGGTGTAATCGGTCACGGGTTGCGATGCAAAGAAAACCGTAGAGAGCGAACCGATGCTGTTGACCTGCGCGGCGATGCCTGCGTCCTTCAGGGCCTTCTGCAAACCGGCGGCGAGGTTTTTGGCGAGGGCGTTGATGCCTTCGTAGAGGCGGGGTTTGCTCAACTCTTTGAGAGTGGCGATGCCGGCGCGCATAGCCAGGGGATTGCCGGCCAGCGTCCCGGCCTGGTAGACGGGGCCGAGCGGGGCGATATGATTCATAAGTTCCGCGCTGCCGGCATAGGCTGCTACCGGAACGCCGCCGCCAATAATCTTACCCATGGTAGTGAGGTCGCCCTGCACGTCGAAGATCTGCTGGGCGGAACCGTAGTGCAGGCGGAAGCCGGTGATGACTTCATCCACGATCAGGAGTGCGCCATGCTTGCGCGTGATTTCGCGGAGTCCCTTCAGGAATCCATCCTTGGGAAGAACGACGCCCATGTTGGCGGCGACGGGTTCGACGATGACGGCAGCGATTTTGTCTTTGTGCTGCGCGAAGGCTTGCTCCACAGCGTTGAGGTCGTTGTACGGAACATTCAGTGTCAGGGCGGCCAGGGCTTGCGGAACTCCCGGACATTCGGCAATGCCGAGCGTGGCCAAGCCGGAGCCGGCCTGGGAGAGGAAGCTATCGGCATGGCCGTGATAGCAGCCCTCGAATTTGACGATGAAATCACGCTTGGTGACGCCTCGGGCCAGGCGCACGGCGCTCATGGTGGCTTCCGTGCCGCTGGAAACGAAGCGGATTTTTTCGAGGAAAGGAATGGCTTTGGTGATGAGGGTGGCAAGTTCTACTTCCAGTTCGGTGGTTACGCCGAAGCTGGTGCCACGTTGCGCCTGATCGGCGATGGCGGCGCTCACGGCGGGATGCGCGTGACCGAGGAGGATGGCGCCCCAGGAGCAGACGTAATCGAGCAAAGCGTTGCCGTCGGCATCATAGAGGTACTGGCCGCTTCCCTTCTCGATGATGAGCGGCTCGCCGCCAACCGAACGGAAGGCGCGGACGGGGCTGTTGACCCCACCGACGAGGACCTTTTCGGCCCTGGCAAAGATTTCCTTTGAACGGTGGCGGTCGGGTATGGAGCGGCTATGTGTTGCACTCATGTGCGCACCTTGGGGTTCAGGATTTCAACCAGCGAGCCGCATCCTTGGCGTGGTAGGTGAGGATTATATCCGCACCGGCCCGCTGAATGCCCGTAAGAATTTCCAGTACGACCCGCTTTTCGTCAATCCAGCCGTTGCGCGCGGCCGCCTTTACCATCGCGTATTCGCCGCTCACGTTGTACGCACCCACGGGCACATCAAAGCGATCCCGGACCCTGCGCACGATGTCGAGATAAGGGAGCGCCGGCTTGACCATGACCATGTCCGCGCCTTCCTCGATGTCCATCGCGACCTCTTTGAGGGCTTCGCGCGCGTTGGCCGGGTCCATCTGGTAGCTGCGGCGATCGCCGTGTTGCGGCGCGGATTGCGCGGCTTCGCGGAAAGGGCCGTAGAAACCGGAACAGTATTTCGCGGCGTACGCCAGGATGGAAACATTTTCAAAATTGTGCTGGTCGAGCTTTTTGCGGATGGCGGCGACGCGTCCGTCCATCATGTCCGAGGGAGCGACGATGTCGGCACCAGCTCGCGCGTGAGAGAGAGCTTGCTGCGCGAGGATGTCGAGCGTGGGATCATTGGCGATTTCGCCGCGCTCGATCACGCCGCAATGGCCATGATCTGTGTACTCACAAAGGCAGACGTCCGTAATGACCAGGAGGTTCAAGCCCGCTTTGCGGATGGCTTCAACGGCTCTTTGAACGACGCCCTCCGGGGAATACGAAATAGCACCGCGCGAGTCTTTCGATTCCGGGAGGCCAAAGAGAATGATGGCCGGGATGCCGAGCGACTCGACCTCGCGGCACTCTTCGACGATCTGGTCCACAGATTGCTGGTGAACGCCCGGCATCGAACTCACTTCCTGGCGCACTTTCGTGCCGGGGCAGACAAACATGGGATAGACGTAGCCGGCGGTGGTGAGGCGGGTTTCGCGCACCAATCCGCGCAGGGCTTCGGTGCGGCGAAGACGCCGCGGACGATGTGTGGGGAAGCTCATCGGTGTTTCGCTCCTGCGGGCAAGCTGTGCCCAGAATTCACGAAGAAATTTTCCAGGGATCCGAGGATGGCGGAGGAGGAAGTATCGGAGGCGACGATCAGGCGCTGCACGCCAGCTTCGCGAAGGGCGCGCTCCGTGACAGGACCGATCGCGGCGAAGACGCTCTTCTCCGCCAAGTTCAGAAATGACTGAGGGCCGAGGAGTTCGCGGAGATGGTGCACGGCGGAAGGACTGAAGAACAAGACGGCGTCGGGAACATCCTGAAGGATGGTTTCCAGATGGTGAGCGTCGTCGGAAGAGGGCCGGAGCGTTTTGTAGGCGACGGTTTCCGTGACCTGTGCGCCGAGGTGCTGCAGGGTTTGGACCAGGTCGTGATTGGCACGGTCGCTGCGAGGGAGGAGCACGCGCTTGCCTCGAACATCGTCCCGCAGTTCCCGCGCGAGTGCGACACCATTGTGTTCCTTGGCGATGTAGGCGATCGAGAGGCCCGCGGCTCGGGCGGCTTCCGCGGTGGCGGGGCCGACCGCGGCGATCTGGACAGTCCCGATGGCATCGCGCAGAGAAAGATCGAGGTGCAGGGAGCGCTCCAGCAGGGCACGCACGGCGTTTTGACTGGTGAGGAAGACCCAGTGATATTCATGCAGGTGGCGGAGAGAGTCATCCAACGCTTGCAAATCGTCCGGCGGCGCGAACGCGATCATAGGCAGCAGAATCGGGAGTGCGCCCCGTTCGCGCAAAGCGGCGAGCAGAGACTGACTCTGCTCCGCGGCGCGAGTGATGACGATGCGCTTGCCAAAAAGAGCGTTGGCAGAGGATTCAGCCACGGGAGCGTTGTACCTCTTCCAGAATGCCGCGAGCGCCGCCCTCGACGAGCAACTTGGCCATGTGCTCACCTAGCTGCGCGGCCTGATCCGGCGGAGCCGTAGCACGCTGACGAACGTACTGAACGCCATTGACAGAACAGACTACGGCGTCCATCACGAGTTCGCCACGTTCGATGCGCGCCCACGCGCCAAGCGGCACCTGGCAACCTCCCTGAAGAGCGGCAAGCAGAGCACGTTCGGCGATGACGGCGGTACGCGTTTCGGCGTCATCGAGTCTGCCAAGTATGTCCGCGGCTTCCGTATCTTTCACGCGGGATTGGATGGCGATGGCGCCTTGCCCCACCGCGGGCAAGGAGATTTCTGTGGAAAGGGCTTCGGTGATTTTCTGGCTCCAGCCGAGGCGATCGAGCCCCGCTTTGGAGAGAACGATAGCGTCGTATTCACCGCTCTCGACCTTGCGAAGGCGCGTGTCCACGTTGCCCCGGAGTTCGCGAATATCTAGATCGGGGCGGTGATGGCGTAATTGGGCCTGGCGGCGGAGGCTGCTGGTGCCGACGCGCGCGCCCTGTTTGAGATTGGCGAGGGTGGCGCCTTTGCTGGAAACGAGGCAATCGCGGACGTCATCGCGGCGGCAAACGGCGGGGAAATGGAGGCGGCTGGGGGTTTCCGTGGGAATGTCTTTCACGCTGTGAACGGCGAGGTCCACGGCTTCCTCAAGCAGGGCTTCTTCGAGTTCCTTGATGAAAATGCCCTTGCCACCGATTTGCGTAAGCGGCGCCTGCTGCATTTTGTCGCCGGAAGTTTTGATGATGATGATTTCGGCTTCGACGCCGGCAGATTGAAAGAGTTGCTTGCGGACGAACTCCGCCTGCCAGCGCGCCAGGATGCTGCCTCTGCTGCCGATGCGGAGGGGCCTCACGGTTTCTCCCGGTCGGATAGATAGAGTTCACGGATGGTTTCGACGTTCTGAATCTTTTTGCGGAGTTCCTTTTCGGCACGGAGCCGCTCGGCGGGAGCGATCAAGAGTTTTTCAACCAGCTCGTCCATGAGAGCGCCAATGTGTTCGCGGTCTGCATCGCTGAAGTGATTCATGCCGGCAAGTTTCTCATGAAGGAAGGCGGCGCGGCGCTCTTTCAAGCTGCCGCGCAAGGTATCGAGCACACCGATCAGCTCGACACTGGCCTGCCAGGAGATGAACTTGGCCACATGCTCTTCCACCAAGGCTTCGGCCTTGGGAACTTCATTCTCGCGCGCGCCGCGATTCTGCTGCACGATTTCGCTGAGGTCCTCCATGGTGTAGAGGTAACAGTTGTAGAGTTCGCTGACGTCAGGCTCGATGTTGCGGGGCATACCCAGGTCCATGAGGAAGAGGGCGCGATTGCCGCGAGCGGCCATGGAGCGCTCGATCAGGGGTTTGGTGAGGAGGGCTTCCTGGACTCCGACAGCGGAAACGATGACGTCGGGGAGTTTCAGTGTAGTGTCCCAATTGCCCCAATCGAGCACTTCTCCTTTGTATTGTTTGGCGAACTCCTCGGCTTTCTCGCGGGAGCGATTGGAAAGGTAGAGCCGGCCGATGTTGCGGTCGTGGAGTTGGGAAACGACTTGTTCGCTGATGGTGCCCGCGCCGAGAACCAGCGCGGTGCGATCGTTGAGCCTGCCGAAAATGCGCTCGGCGAGCTTCATGCCCGCGGAGGCGACTCCCATGGGACGCGAGCCGAGCTCGGTTTCCGCGCGGACGCGCTTGCCGATTTCGAGCGCGGCTTGAAACAGGCGATTCAGGACGGGGCCAGTAACGTGCGCGGCGTGGGCACGGAGATAGGCTTCGCGGACCTGGCCGAGAATCTCCGCTTCGCCAAGCAGCATCGATTCCAGGCCGGCAGAAACGCGGAAAAGATGGCGGACGGCGTCGTGATCGTAATGGTGATAGAGAGAGGGATTCAGCAGCTCGGGCTGGACGGAGTGAAAGTTGCTTATAAAGTTAGAGAGAGCCGCGGCGGAGGCGCGTTTGGCGGTGGGATGGACGCCGTAAACTTCGCTGCGGTTGCAGGTGGAAAGAACCAAGGATTCTTCCAGGATTCCCTGAGCGCGTAGCTCCTCGGCGGCGCGTTGCGCCTGTTCCGTGGAAAAAGACACCTTCTCCCGCACCTCCACAGGCGCCGTACGGAAGTTCAGGCCGACGAGAACAATCTCCATGCGGTGTTCCGCGCGCTCCTAGAAATAGCGGTGGTGCTGGGAAAAGAAGAGATTCACCACCCAGAAGTTCACAACCACGAGAACGAAGTTGAAGACGCACAATTTGGAGGCTCGCGCCCCACGCCAAGCCGCCGTGCGCGCCAAGCGAAAATAGACGATGTACAGCAAGAGCACGAACAACGTGAAGATGTATTTCGGGTCGAAATAGGAATAGTGCTCCGCGAGATTGCGGTCCACGGCGATAAAACCGAGCGAGGTGCCGACAAGGATGGTGACGAGGCCGACCATGACGCTGGTGTGGCTCATGCGCTCCAGAAGTTCGAGGGGCGGCAAGCGCCAGACCACATCACCGAGGCGCCGGATGCGCAAGAGACGCTCCTCGCCCAGATAGATAAGGCTGAGGACGCAGGATAAGGCGAAGGCCGCGTAGGCGAGAATGCTCAGCGTAACGTGCAGGGCAAAGACGACGCCGTGGATGGGCGAAGGCGTGTGCGGGCGGGCAGGCAAGAGGTTGGCGGCAAAGAAAAAGATCAGAATGATGGGCATCACGAACGCGCCGACGGTGCGCTGGCGGTGATAAATCTCGAGGCAAAGATAGGTAACGGCGAGCAGCCAGCCGAAGAGCGACATGGCCCCCTGAAGGTCATGGTAAGGGACCGTATGGGAGGCGCGGGCGCTGATGAGCAAGGCCAGGTAATGCGTGCCTAAGCCCAGGAACATCAGCAAGGTAGCCAGGCGCCCGGTGAGCTCTTTGCCGGTATAGAGGAATTGGATGTACAGGCTCATGCTGAGCAGGTACGCCAAGACAGTAAGGATAACGAACGTATGATTCATCGGCCTTGTCCACGCGCGCCAGGAACCATTCGGGAGCGCGAAGTTCCTTGCATGGCGTGTTTCACGAGATATTTCGAGTATAGCGCACTCGCCCGTGAGCCGCATGGTTGGCCACTATACGAATCCGCTTGACTTGCTGGATGGTGGCTTCGCGGGCGCGTCAAACCTGGCCTTCTACACCACGAACGGCACCCGGGACGTGGAGAATCACGATGTCCCGCCTGACGTTGAAGTGGAATATGAACTGCGGCTGTGCGCGCGGGCCACGATCCGCAATTGGAATAGGCTGTCGAGTTGGTGATGGACCTCCTGAAGAAGAACCCACCTCCTCCGGCGCCGCAACACCCGCCCTTTCCGAACTACCAGAAAAGCGCGCCCTAGGCCGCATGGTGCAGGCGATCTTCTCTGGAACTGCAGCAGGCAGAGTTTTCGGAGTCTTAAAAAGAAAGCCTTGCGCTCAACTGCATTTCGCGCCCCGGCGTCATGGCCATGGTGATGGTGCCAAACTGGGGTTCGTTCACATAACGGTTCGGTGTGCCCAGGTTGACTTTGTTTAACGCGTTGAAGGCCTCCGCGCGGAACTGGAAGTTCGCTCTTTCGCTGAGGCGGAAGGCGCGCTGCAAAGCAATGTCCATCGTCTGCATTCCAGGCCCATACACCGAGTTTCGTCCGACGTCGCCAAAGGTATAGGCAGGCGGCGCGGCAAAAGCCGCGGGATTGAACCATTCCGCCGCGGTGTGTGTTCCTGGACCGAAGATGGGCTGCCCGGTGGTGTTGGCTCGAATGGGGTTCTCGCCCAGGACCGTCCCGGAATTCGCCGTATCGCCAAAGACTGAAATGGTGAACGGCATCCCTGTCTGATACTGGTAGATCGTCGAAAAACTCCAATTCTGCGTCGCGAAGCGCGTCCAAGCCGCGCGCTGGTACGCGGGAATGGCGTACACGGCGCTCAGGGCAAAGCGATGGCGGATATCACAGCCGGGCCCTTTTTCGGCGGCAAGGTCGTTGTCGTTTTGTGGAATGGAGGATTCGTCCATGGGCGAGCGGAAGTCCGGCGCGTTGGTCAAATTCTTCGCAAAGGTATAGTTCGCCAGCAAGCTGAGGCCGTGCGAATACCGCCGGCGCACGTTTACGTATCCCGCGTCGTACCAGCTCTGTGCGGTGTCCTCCAGCAGGTTGATCGTGCTGACCGGAAACGTCTGGCTCTGGATCACCGCCTCCGTGCTGCTTGGGTGCAAAACCGTGTCCGGCACGAACGACAGCGTCTTGAATGGGCGGCGCGGTCCGAGTGGCCCCGGCCCCGGCGGCGCGTTGTTGATCAGGTGCGCTCGCTGCAAGTGAAACCCGCGTGCGCCCAGATAGCCGATCTCCAGCGTCGTGTCCTTCCCCAAGCTCTTCTGCACCGACGTATTCCATTGCTGGACGTACTGCGCCGGCGCGTGCGGGTCGAACGCAGTGAAACTCACCGTTGTGGGTGTCAGCGCACCAGTACCCAGCACTGGCGTGCCAAAATTCAGCCCATTCGCATAGAGCGATGCCGGCGGAGTGTAATTATCCGCCTGTTGCG
>Ga0209415_10017077_pt1 | contig 11588 bp, 10 predicted proteins | sample PeaSoiSIISIP2007_FD_187696 | JGI IMG/M metagenome (GOLD analysis project Ga0209415, IMG submission 187696) | Peat soil microbial communities from Weissenstadt, Germany - SII-SIP-2007 (SPAdes) (version 2) | ecosystem: Environmental > Terrestrial > Soil > Wetlands > Peat | place: Germany... | reverse complement strand
TGATCCTCGCCTTCACCGCTCTGGTGCTCTGGTTCTTCGTCGCAGCCAGCCATCCGCTGGTGGCGCCGTCTGCCGGAGCCCCCTGAGCTTCTTTACTTGACGGTCAGCGTGCCGTACATCCCTGCGGCGCGGTGGCCGGGGGCCTGGCAGAAGAACGTGTAGGCGCCTGGCTTCAGCTTGAGCGTCACCGAGGTGCTGCCCTTGGTGATGAACGAGCTCGCGCCGATCGGCGCGCCCTTCGCGGTCGCTCCGCCGGCGCCCGCTTCGACGGCGATATTGTGCGAGACGCCGGACATGTTGGCCATCGTGATCGTGACCGCTCCGGGGGTGGCCGTGGCCGTGGTCGTGGTGTAGGCGAGCTGACCCGCTGGGTTGGCGTCGATTTCCAGCTTGCCGGCCTTCTCGACCGCGGGCTTACCCGCACCGGGCGCCTGCACGGCGCTGGCCAGCAGACCAGTGTCGGAGCCGGGCTTGGCGGCTGCTTCAGCCACGTAGGCGGCGACGTCCGTGAGCACGGCTCCATGGACGAGTTCTTTGGGCATCACGTTTTCGGGGTTGGGGTAGAGCACCTGGTGTTCGACTACGCCGCGGATCGTGTCGTGACCGTCGGCTTCGGCGACGGCCGCGCTGAAGGCTTCGTCGAGGTTGGGGCCGACCGTCCCCTTGGTGTCCGCCCGTGCGAGCGTGTGGCAGGAGCCGCACTTGGCCACGAACTCTTGCTTGCCCACGATCAGGTTGGGGTTGTCGGCGCTCTTGACCCCGGCGCAGCCAGCGGTCGCGAGCGCGACGGCGCCCAATAGGACGCCGGCGCCGACACGCAGGCCGAGCTTGCCCAGGCTCCTGCTGATGAGACCCCCCGAAGCGACGAAAGCTTGCATAAGCGGGCGGAACTCTATCCGAAGGCGCGGCCGTCGAGACGGCCGCCGCCATGGCCACCGCCACTCCGCGAGCTCCCGCTCACGGCTTCTCGAGACCGGCCAGCTCGCCCCGAGTCGCCGCGATCGCAGCGTACGCCAAGTCATCCCAAGACCAGCGCCCCAAACCTTCGCAACCAATCGCGCGTGCGCCTACGTCGCAGGGGGCGTCGGCCAGGCAGCCTGCCAGCCAGGCGACCGGCCGAGCGTGCTGCCCACCCGCTCCGATAAAGTCCCGCGGGTGAGCACGCAACAGCGTTATCGCCTGCGCAATCCCGCCAGCGAGCGGGAGGTGGTGATCGAGGCGCGGCCCGATGAGATCTATCTGGACCGCGAATCCGGCGAGCCACTCGAGATCGTGGGCAAGCTGCTGCCCCTCGCCCCCTCGCCTTCGCGGCTCCCGTGGGCAGTGGAGAACCTGCGCCTCTGCCCCTGGTGTGACCAGCTCGCGCAGAAGGACCTGAACGACTGCCCCACCTGCGGCCGCCGCATGGGACCGCTCGGGACGTGAGCGGCGTCCGTCACGTCACGCTCTCGCGTCCTGACCGGCGAATGATCGGTCGCACCCTGCTCGCCGCGACAGCGACGCTTCTCTGCGGCGTGACTTTGAGCGCGTGCGGAGGCGGAAGCAGCGTCTCCGACGCGGTGCCAAAGAGCACCCCGGATATCACTCCGCCCACGGACACGAGCGCCGAAAAGGCGTCCGTGCAGACGACCTCGAGCTCGACGACGTCAACCACACCGAAGACGGCGACGGGCGAAGAATCGTCGTCCGGCGGCGAAGCCGCCTCGAGTGAAGCCAGCAAAAAAGAAAGCTCGAGCGAAACAAGCGCATCCGGCGGGGCGTCCGCGGAAAAAGAAAAACCCTCGAGCTCTGAAACTGGTGGGAAAAGCAGCGAATCGGCTGCCGGCCCCAGCAGCCCCACCGGCGGCGCCAGCGCTCCTTAGGCCTTAAGGAGTGGAGATCAGGGTTGCGCTGTAGACCAGGCGCGCAGTCTGGTACAGGCAGTAGTACTGCACGGCGGCGCCGATCTGTGTCTGGGTGGTCTGTGCGCTTGTGCTCGAGCACTGGCTCTTGGACCGGCTGGCCCGCCAGGAGGTGTCCTTACCGAAACCCAGTGCCAGCGCCGGCGCCCAGGAAGGCACGGTCAGCGCCACGACGTCGCCCTTTTTGACCGTTAGCGTCGTTTCCAGCGGGAACTGAGCGGTCTTGCCGAAGTACGGTTCGAGCTTGACGATCGGGCTCTGGGAGATCAGCTTGTAGGTGAGGTTCGGCTTGCGTTCAGGGCGCAGGACCGCGATGCCCGCCGTGGCCGGACCACCCTCGTTGGCGTTGAAGAACTTGATCTGGGTGGCATTGGGCTTGCCGAGCATGATCGTCCAGGCGACGACGGTGCCGGCACGCGGGGCGGAGAGGATGTTGATCGCCTTGCCGACCTTGACCTGGAAGCCCGTGGTGCGGCTGACGGCCAGACACGGACTGGCAGGACAGCTCGGAACGGTTTCCGGGCTGGTCGTAGGCGGGATCACGCCTACTTCGGTGAGTGTCGCCGGCGCGACCGCGGGCAGAGCCAGCACTAGCACGAGGCTTGTGAGCAGGATCGCTGTGGATGTGCGTCTCATATGGGCCATGGAACACGACGGAAGCGTCGATGTAGCGGTTCGTTTACTTCGCTACCCGCGCGCGAGTTCCTGCGCCGCGACCGCGATCTCGCCTGGATCGCCGGGCTCGGGCACCCATGGCAGCCGCAGCGGATCTGAAGCGTAGCGTGGGATCACATGGACGTGGAAGTGGAAGATCGTCTGCCAGGCGACGGCGCCCCAGGAGTTGAGCAAGTTCACCCCGTCGGCGCCCAGCCGCTCCTTAGCGCGAACCGCCAAGCGCTGCGCGGCGACCGCCACCGCCCGCAGGTCCTCGGGATCGACGCTCAGTAGATCGGTAGCGTGCGCGCGTGGGATCACGAGCGCGTGCCCGCGCGTGGCGGGAGCGATGTCCATGAAGGCGATCGTACGCTCGTCCTCGTCGACGATCGTGGCGGGCAGCTCATGCGCGAGGATCTTGCAGAAGATGCAGTTTGGATCGGCCATCGTGGAAGCCTATTCGGTACCGACATGTGCGCGTGCGTAGGCGAGCGCCTGAGCGCGGGTCGAGATCTCGCCCGCGTACTGTGCCTCGGCGAGCGCCTCCAATAGCTCTCCGACGCGCGGGCCGAGAGGCATTTCGAGCTCTCCGGCCAGCTCGTCACCGCGCAGGAGCGGCTGTGGCGGGCCCTCGGCGCGCCAGCGCAACGCGTCTGTGAGCAGCCCGTGGACGACGCGCATGTGCGCGTCGATCGACTCCTCTGAGCGATCCCCGCGCGTGGCGAGACGGTCGGCGACGGAGAGCAGCGTCACGTCGACCTCAACCGGGGAGCAGGCGCGCAGATAGCGATACACCGTGCGACGCGATAGGGGCTGGGGCTCATGGACGAGGAAGCCCGCGCGCAGGTGATTTCTGACGAGCGCCGCGACGTGGGCGCACAACCGCTCACTCGTGCGCAGCCTGCCGAGCACCGTCCGGGCCAGCTCCGCTCCGCGCGCGTCGTGGCCGATGAACGTGACGCGCCCGTCCGCGGGCCCCACCGCGCGGGTGAGAGGCTTGGCGGCGTCGTGCAGCAGCGCCCCCCAGCGCAGCGCGTCGCCGCGGGATAGGCCATCCGCGAGCGGCTCTCCGAGCAGTGCGGCAACCTCCGCCCCGAATTCCTCGCCGAGCATCGCGCCCGGGTCTGCCTGCAAGGCGATCGTCTGTTCGAGCACCTCGAGCGTGTGGCCGTAGACATCGCGATGGTGGAAGCGGTTCTGCTCGACCCCGCGCAGCGCCTCTAGCTCTCCCAGCACAACCGCGGTGACCCCCAGTTCTCCCATCAGCTCGAGGCCTCGCAACGCGCGGGGCGCGGCGAGGATCCGGCGCAACTCCATGAAGACCCGCTCCGAGGACACCCCCTCTAACCCACCCACGCCAGCCCGGGCGGCGCGCAAAGTGTCGGGCTCCGGCTGCAGATCGAGCTCCACCGTGATCCGCACGAGCCGCAGCACCCGCAGCGCATCGTCGGCAAACGCGCTCGGTCCAGCCATGCGCAGACGGCGCGCCGTCAGGTCCTCCAGCCCGCCCCGCGGGTCGATCGGCGCGCCCCCATCGATCGGCTCGGCGATCGCGTTGACCGTGAAATCGCGCAGCGCGAGGTCCGCCTCGAGCGTCCCACCGCGCAGCGGCTCAACGTCCACCTGCCAGGCCCCGTCACGTGCGACGACACGCCAGGCGCCATAGTCCTCGGACAGCTCAAAGCACGCAGCTCGCTCCGCGGCGTGGGCCACCGCACGCGCGGCCTGCGCCGGGTCGCCGTCGATCACCACGTCCAGATCGGCCGTCTCGCGGCCAAGCGCGCGGTCACGCGGCGCGCCACCCACCAGCCAGGCTCGCTTACCTACGAGCGCGGAACGGACGACCTCCAGCGGGTCGTCGCTCACAGCGGCATGCCGTCGCGGTGGTAGATCCGCGGGACGCGCGGCGTCAGGGCGCATGTCACCTCGTAGTTGATCGTGTCAAGCCGTTGGGCGACCTCCTCGGCGGTGATCCGCTCCATTCCCTGCTCCCCAATCAGGATCCCCTGCGCCCCGCGGAGCTCCTCGGCAGTCGGGTCAGGGCCGAGGTCGACGGTGATGTTGTCCATGCTCACCGTCCCCACGAGCGGGTGGCGGCGTCCGGCGATGAGCACCTCCGCGTTGTTCGACAGCCCGCGCCTGAAGCCGTCCCCGTAGCCGAGCGGGAGCACCCCGAGGTACGTGTCGTGCTCGGCCACGAACCGTCGCCCATAGCCGGCGCTTTCGCCCGCGCCGCACGGCTTGACCTCGGCCACGTAGGAGCTCAGCTCGAGCGCGGGCTCCAATGCGTGGGAGGTTGGATCTTCGCCAAAAGGGTCCATGCCGTAGACGGCGATCCCGCAGCGCACCATGTCGAAGTGCGCGCGCGGGTCGCGCAACATGGCGGCGCTGTTTGCCGCGTGCACCACGATGCCCGGATGGTCGGCCTTCACCTCGCGTGCCCAATCGGCGAAGAGCGCAAGTTGCCGGACGAAGAAGCCGTCGTCGCGCAAATCGTCGGCGGTCGCGAAGTGGCTCATCACCCCCGCCAGCTCGACGCCGGCGGTGTAGCGCACGGCGGCCACCACACGCGATGCCTCACCGGGGTCGCGCGTGCCGAGGCGTCCCATGCCGGAGTCGAGCTTCACATGCACCCGACCCCCACCCGCGGCGGCGACCGCCTCTACATCCCGCTCGTGCCACACGACCACATCCGCGGCGGCCGCGAGCGCGTTCTTCAGCTCATCAGCCGGGTCGAGGGCGCCCATCACCAGCACGCGCGCGTCACGGATGCCCGCGTCGCGCAGCTCACGCGCCTCTTCCGCGCAGGCGACCGCCAGCCAGCTCGCGCCGCCGGCAAGCGCCGCCCGGGCGCTCTGCACCGCGCCATGGCCGTAGCCGTCGGCCTTCACCACCGTGCACAGCTCCACGCCCACGCGCAGCTCGGTCCGTAGGCGTGCGCAGTTGCGTTCGATCGCCGCCACGTTCACGTTCGCCTGCGCGCGGCGCATGCTCATCGACCCCCTCGCGCAGCCGGCAGCGCGGCGATCACGTCAGAGGCGACCACACCCTCGGCCGCGCCCTGCCGGCGCGCGGCCTCGCGGCCGGCCTCGGCGTGCAATGAGACACCCGCCGCCGCCGCTGCGAACGAATCGAGCCCGGCGGCGAGCAGCGCGGCGATCACCCCTGTCAGCACATCGCCGGTGCCGGCGGTGGCCAGCGCCGGCGAGGCGCCCGGGCTGACGGCCACACGCCCGGACGGGTCGGCGATCAGCGTATCGTCGCCCTTCAACACGACGACCGCCCGCGCTCGCTCGGCGGCCGTGCGGACGTGGTGCAGCCGCTCGCGCTCGATCTCATTGCTGTCAAGCACCAGCAGTCGTCCCAGCTCGCCCGCGTGCGGCGTGAGCACGGTCGGAGCCTTCCTGCCCGCCAGGTCGCCCAGCAGGCCCGCGTGCGCGTTCAGCCCATCGGCATCGAGCACGAGCGCGACCTTCGCCTCGCGCGCCAGCGCGCGTGCGAATGCGACCGCCCCGTCACCGCGCCCCAGCCCGGGTCCAAGCGCCAGCACACCACCCCGCTCGGTGGCGTCCAGCACGCTCGCCACACCGCCGGCCGTCAGCCCGCCATCGTCGTCGTCGGGCAGCGCGCGGGTCATCAGCTCCGCCGGTCCCGCGCTCGCGAGGATCGCCTCGAGCGTTGCGGGCACGCAAGCGGTGACGTATCCCGCCCCCGCGCGCATGGCGGCCTGTGCGGCCATCTGCGGTGCGCCGGTCAGCCCGCGCGAGCCACCTACGACGAGCACGTGCCCCGATGTGAACTTCGTCGAGGTCGCCCCCCTTCGCGGCAGCAAATCCAGCACGGACGGATCGATCAGCCCGATTGTGGCCGTCCCCGGCTCACCCCGCGGGATGCCGATATCGATCGTCTCGACCTCGCCCGTGTGTGCCTTGCCTGGATGGATCCACAACCCTGGCTTGGCCGCGTGGAACGTGACGGTGAGCGACGCGTGTACCGCCATGCCGGAGACCACCCCCGTCGAGGCATCCACGCCGCTGGGCACGTCAACGCTCACGACGACCGGCGCCCCCGCGGCGTTGACGGCGTCGATCGCCTCCCCCATCGCGCCATCTGGAGCACCTCTGAACCCCGTGCCGAGCAGGGCATCCACGACAACCGCCACCCGCCCCACCCCGCCCGTGCTCATCCGGACCGGACCATCCCCCGGCAGGCGATCCAGGTTCGCGCGCGCATCTCCCGTGAGCTCCTCCGGCGGCGCGACGCATACGACCGTTACCTCCCGCCCCGCGTCGCGCAGCAGGCGTGCGACCACAAGCCCATCGCCGCCGTTGTTGCCCTTCCCGCACACCACTGCCACCGGCCCATCGGGCGCCACACGCTCGACCGCCCGTGCGACACCCGCTCCCGCACGCTCCATCAAATCCAGCCCCGCCACCCCACGCTCCTCGATCGCCCAGCGGTCGATACCGCGCATCGCCTCGGCATCGAGCAGGGGCGTCAGCCAGTCGGAGAACATATCGTCCACGAGGAGCGATGCTAGATGGTCCTCCCCGGCCGACGCTCGGCGAACCGGCACAGCAAGCGCTGGCGCGCAAACGGACGCGAGCTACTCGACTGTGACCGTCTTCGCGAGATTGCGCGGCTGGTCGACGTTCAGGCCGCGCTTGCGCGCGATCTCGTAAGCGAGCAGCTGCAGCGGGATCACCGCGAGGATCGGCTGCAACATCCAGTCCACCGCCGGTACGGTTATCACGGAGTCGGCGTGCTTGGCGATCTGCTCGTTGCCCGCCGTCGTCACCGCGACCACGTGCGCGCCACGGGCGCGCACCTCCTGCATGTTCGACGCCATCTTCTCCAGCACCGGCGAATCGGTCGCCACGCACACCACCGGCGTGGACTCATCCAGCAGCGCGATCGGTCCGTGCTTCATCTCTCCGGCGGCGTAGGCGTCGGTGGCGATGTAGGAGATCTCCTTCAGCTTCAACGCGCCCTCCAGCGCCACGGGTAGACCGGCGTGGCGGCCGATGTACAGGAAGAACTCGCTCTGCCAATACGCATCGACGACGCGCGCCACCTGCTCGCCCATGCCCGCCAATACCTGCTCGATGCGGTGCGGCAGGCGCTTGACCTCGCCCACCAGTTCTTCCAGGCGCGCGGGCTCGAGCGTGCCACGCAGCTCGGCCAGGCGCAGTGCGAGCAGATAGACAACCGCGACCTGGCAGAGGAACGTCTTCGTCGCCGCCACGCTGACCTCCAGTCCAGCGCGCGTAAACAGCACCCCGTCGGCGTCGCGTGTCACCTGCGAGCCCATCACGTTCGTGATCGCCAGCACCGCGGCGCCCTGCTCGCGCGCCTTGCGCATCGCCGCGAGCGTGTCTGCCGTCTCGCCCGATTGGGATATCCCAATCACGAGATCTCCCGGCCCGACCACCGGGTTGCGATAGCGGTACTCCGAAGCGATGTCCACCTCCACCGGCACGCGCGCCCACTCCTCGATCGCGTAGCGCCCGATCAGCCCGGCGTGGTAGGCAGTGCCGCAGGCCACCACCACGATCCGCTTCACGTCGCCCAAGATCGCCTCGTCCAGAACGCCCCGCTCGCTCAGATCGACGCCGCTGCCGCGCGCGGTGCGGTCGGCGATCGTCTCGGCGACGGCGTCGGCCTGTTCGTTGATCTCCTTCAGCATGAACGTCTCATACCCGCCCTTCTCGGCGGTGTCCTCATCCCAGTCGACCGTCTCCACCGCGCGCTCCACCGCATCGCCCTCCGACGTCGTGATCGTCACGCCCGCGGGGGTCAACACGACGATCTCGCCGTTGTCCACGTACTGCACCCTGCGCGTCTGCGCCAGGAAGGCGGGCACCGCGGAGGCCACGAACTGCTCGCCCTCGCCACGGCCGACGATCAACGGGCACTCCCTCCGCGCTCCCACCAGTGTCTCGGGCTCGTCCAGGCACATCGCGACGAACGCGTAGTGACCCTCCAGCTCGCTGTAAGCACCTCGCACGGCGCCAGCCAGGTCGCCGTCGTAGTGCTCGGCGATCAGATGCGCGATCACCTCCGCATCGGTCTCCGATGTGAACACGCTCCCCGTGGCCAGCAGGCGCTCCTTGAGCGTTACGTAGTTCTCGACGATCCCGTTGACGACCACGTGGAAACGGTCTGCGGAGTCGTAGTGCGGGTGGGCGTTCTCCTCGGTCACCCGCCCGTGGGTGGCCCAGCGGGTGTGGCCGATGCCGGTGGTGGGCTCGCGTACAGCCACTGCTACGACCCCCTCGGTCTCCTCCTCCCCGCCCCGGGCCGCGGCCTGGACCTGACCGTCGAGCTTCGCCCGCAGTGCGTCGAGGTTGCCCACAGCACGCACCGTCTCGATCCGGTCCTCGCCGATCACCGAGATCCCCGCGGAGTCATACCCGCGGTACTCGAGCTTCTTCAACCCATCGAGCAGCAGCTCACGGACGGAGCGATTGCCGACGTAGCCAACGATGCCGCACACCCCGTCGAAGATACCAGCGCTCCCCCGCGCAATCTCTAGAACAATCGTCCCCTTCGGCGCCTCAGCCCAGCTCGCGCTCGACGAGTGCGACCAGCCGGTCGCACACCTCCTCAGCCTCCGCGTCGGTCGGCGCCTCGACCATCACCCGCACCAACGGCTCGGTCCCGCTTGGACGCACGAGCACGCGCCCGCGTCCCTTCAGTGCTTCGTCCTCAACGCTCACCGCCGCGTGTACCTCATGCGCGTGCCCCAGCGCGCCGCGGTCGCGCACGCGCACGTTCACCAGCCGCTGCGGCAGCTTCTCCATCGCGTCGCGCTCAGACAGATCCCTGCCAGCCAGCGCCTCCAGCGTGAGCAGCGCGCCCGCGATCCCGTCGCCCGTGCGGTTGAAGCCCATGTCGATGATGTGTCCCGATTGCTCTCCCCCCAGCGCCCAGCCGCGGGCACACAGCTCCTCGAGCACATAGCGATCTCCAACCTTCGTGATCGCTACCTCGATGCCCGCGCGCTCCATCGCTGCATGGAAGCCGTAGTTCGTCATCACCGTTACCACCACGCCGTTCTCGCTCAGGCGTCCGGCGTCCCGCAGGTGCAGCGCCGCGAGCGCCATCAGCTCGTCGCCGTCGACCACCTCTCCACGACGGTCCACCGCCAGCACGCGGTCGCCGTCGCCATCAAACGCGAACCCCACGGCGTGGCCACCTCTCGCCACCTCCTTCGCCAACGCGTGTACGTGCGTGGAGCCGCAGTCCGCATTGATGTTGCGCCCATTGGGCGCGTCCGCCATCACGGTCACCTTTGCGCCCAACCGCCGGAAGATCTCCGGGGCCACATGGTGGGTGGCCCCGTTCGCGCAGTCCAGCAGCACGTCCACCCCCGCCAGGTCGAGGCCGGCGAAGCGCGTGTGCAGCTCGCGCAGGTAGTCCTCGCCCGCGCCCCTCAGATCGCGTATCCGCCCGATCGCGGGTGGATTGCCCGAACCGCTATCTTCGGCGGCGACCACGCCCTGCGATCGGTCATCCCGTTCGAGCTCCAGCTCGATCTCGAGCTCGGTCTCGTCAGACAGCTTGTACCCGTCGCCGGCGAAGAACTTGATCCCGTTGTCCTCGTAGGAATTGTGCGACGCCGACAACACCACCGCCAGGTCGAAGTCGTAGCGCCCGATCAGCAATGGCGCCGCCGGGGTCGGCAGCACGCCGCCCAGCAGCGCATCGCCTCCGGCCGCGCTCACCCCCGCCGCGACCGCCGCCTCCAGCATCTCACCCGACTCGCGCGTGTCGCGGATCACCAGCACCTGGGGGCGCTCCGCTCCCGTCTGGCGTGTGGCGGCCCGCGCTAAGGCAAGCGCCAGCTCGGCGGTCAGAAACTCCCCAGCGATGCCTCGGACACCATCGGTCCCGAACAGCTTGCGGGCCATGCTCCACTCCCTTCGAGACTTGGTCCTAGCGCTTGGAGAACTGCGGACGCTTGCGCGCCTTCTTCAGTCCGGCCTTCTTCCGCTCCTTCGCGCGTGAATCGCGCGTCAAGAACCCGCGGCGCTTGAGCTCACCGCGCAGGTTCGGATCGGCCTCCAGCAGCGCTCTCGACACGCCATGGCGCAGCGCCCCAGCCTGAGCCGAGATGCCTCCACCGTGCAACCTTGCGACCACGTCCATCCGATCTTGATAGCCGACCGTCTCCAGCGGTTGGCGAATGTTCCGCTGCAGGGTGGTTCGCGGAAAATGAGTCTCGAGGGTGCGGCCGTTGACGAGATAAGTGCCGGTACCGGGTCGCAATGTCACACGGGCGATCGCCGTCTTGCGCTTGCCCGTCGCGCGGTAGCGCGCGCCCGAGGCCAGGTCGATCGCGGCCGTTGCGATCGGCTCCGCCAGCGCCTCGTCCTCCTCCTGCTCCTCCCCGTCCTGCTCGGCCTGCTCGGAGTCCTCGTCCTCGATCGCGTACGGGTCCTCATATCCTTCGCTCCGCCCCAGCGGGTCGACCCCCTCAGGGACGATGTCCACTTCCAGATGCGCCCCCGGCACACTCGGCTTCACGCGCGGGGCCGGCTCCTCCTCGAGCTCCTCCTCCAGCTCCTCTGCCACGACCTCCTCTACGGCAACAACCTCCGCCTCGACCGCCTCGGCCACGATCTCCTCCACCACGACCGCCTCTACCGCCTCGGCCACGATCTCCTCGGCAAGGATCTCCTCGACCACGATCTCCTCCACGGCCTCGACCTCTGCCTCAGCGAGCTCCTCCGCCTCTTGGGCGGCCTCCAGCGGCGCGTCCTCCGCGACTCCGGCGATCTCCATCGCATCCTCGGTCGGAACGGCGTGCCCAGCGGTCGGCTCGAAGGGCTCGATCGCCTCGCCGGCCTCGGCGTGCTCATTCGCCTCCTGCATAGCCTCGAGCGGGGCGTCCTCGACAGAACCCGCTATCTCGGCGGCGTCCTCCGTCGGCACCGCGTGCTCCTCAGGCGTCTCGGGGGTCTCGGGGGTCTCCTCATCGTCGGCCATCAGCGGCCCTCAATCTCGAGCGGTTGCGGTTTCTGGGCCATG
>Ga0209415_10017076_pt1 | contig 11588 bp, 5 predicted proteins | sample PeaSoiSIISIP2007_FD_187696 | JGI IMG/M metagenome (GOLD analysis project Ga0209415, IMG submission 187696) | Peat soil microbial communities from Weissenstadt, Germany - SII-SIP-2007 (SPAdes) (version 2) | ecosystem: Environmental > Terrestrial > Soil > Wetlands > Peat | place: Germany... | reverse complement strand
CCGACTTTCAGTCGGGAAGGAATCTACCGGCTTTTAGCCGGTAGTCTTTAACGCAAGGTGGGGCGGACCCCCTGGTCTGCGGCCGACGCCCTCGTCGGCCTTTGTTTTGCAGGCGAAAAGCCGGACCGGGGGGTCCGGCGCGGACGAGGGCGTCCGCCCCACCTGCTGTTCTTTCCGTAGACGCACTACACTACCGGAGCGCCTGAAGCGCGGCCCGGCGCACATCGGGATCCGGGCTCTCCGCGGCTTTCATCAAGTTCGCCTTGGCTTCGGCCACCTTTCCCTTTCGAACCAGAATCATCGCCAGGGCCAGATGAGCCTCGTAGAAATCCGGGTTCAACTGAATTGCGCGCCGGTATTCCTCGATCGCCCGGTCCGTCCGTCCGGACATGGTGAGCGCATCCGCCAGGTCGCTGTGAGCCGGCGCCAGATTCGGCGTCAGGCGGACCGTCTCCTCGAGCTCGGCCCGGGCTTTGTCAAAGGACCGCATCAACATGAGCAGGTTGCCGTAATTGTGATGCGCCTCGCCATAATCCGGCTGGCTGGCGAGGGCTTTTTCGAAATGGTAGCCGGCCTCGGGGTACTTACCGTTCCTCGCCAGCAGGTTGGCGAGATTATAGTGCGGCTCCGCGAGTTCGGGTTGAATTGCGATGGCAGCACGAAAATATCTCTCAGCGTCGCCCACGTTTCCCTTCCGCAACAGGACCAACGCCAGGAGATTGTCCGATTCCGCCTCGTCTGGATCGATGTTCAGTGCCTGTCGCAGCATTTGTTCGGCGCGATCCAGATTTTCCTGCCGCAGATACACGATCCCCAGGTCGGTCAGAATGAGAGGGTCCAAAGGCGGTGTCGCCGCCGCTTTCTCCAGCGCTTCCGCCGCTTCCGGCAGGCGTCCCGAGGCGATCAGGGTCACCGCGAGCCCCCTGACCGCGGGTCGAAAATCCGCCTTCCGGTGCAGAGCCTCTCCGTACCAGTGGATGGCTTCCCCTGGATTGTCAATTTTGGAATAGGCCTGGGCAAGTTCGAAAAAAAAGTCCGGACCGCCGGGTTTGTACTTCTCAACATCCTGCCGCAGCCTGGGAATTCCGGCCTGGAGGTTCGCGCCGTCGCGCACTTGAGCGACCGCGGTGTATAACTCGCTTTCGGCCGTGCCCGCAGGCTGGGACGGATAGTATTGGATCACCGCGCCGCGATAGGCGTCGTATTTTTCGAAGTCAACTTCCCGCAGGGGCGCAAGCAGCTCACCGGCAGGTTTACGCCGCTCAATGTAGTGATCGGTCAAAACCGTGTGAACCGCGTCTTCGGTTCGCCGCTTGGGCATATGGCACTCCATGCAGTTGGCTCGCGCAGGCATTTCCGATGCATGCGTGGAGGCGTGGCAGCTCTGGCACACCGCCGCGTATTGCCGAGTTGCCTCCGGGCCGCGAGGAATCCGGTGGGGGTTGTGGCAGGTAGTGCAAGTCATCTCGCTTTGAAGGAAACACTTCGACTTGCGGAGACGGTAAGCGGCATGCGCGATCTCAAACTTTTCGTCCCGGCCGGCGCCCGGCGCGTGATCGAAGTACGTGATGTAATCGCCCAAGGCCTCTCCGGGGCGATAGGAAAAGGGCGCACGATCATAATGCGAAATCATGCCGGGAAGGTCACGGCTGGTGGTTTCGAGATGACATTGCATGCAGACTTCAAGTTGCCGGTCGCGGGTCAGCCGGGCGGGATTCACGATCGCCTTCCGGATGGAATCGAGCGTAGCCCGGCCGGACCCGGCCGCTTCGGCATGCGCGCGTCCCGGACCATGACACCGCTGGCAGTCGATTCCTTCGGGAATCTTTTCACCGAAAATCGGATCGCTCCCGGCGGCGGACGCGCTTTGATTCCGATCGGGATAGCCGTTGTGACAGGACATGCAAGCGGTGGAAACGATCCGGCGGAAGTCAGGCTGATTCGGGCGGTCGTAGCCCGGGCTCATGGCCCAATATCCGCCGTTTTCGGAGTACCAAGTCACCGGGAGCTCCACTAGCGTTCCCTGCGCGGAACGATAGACGTAACTCCGGGCGTGATTCCCGGAGCCGATCACATAGTCGATCTGCTTCTCGACGGCGTTGGTTTCCTTTCCGCCAAACCCGATTTGATAACGGCGCTGGTATGGTTTCCCATCGCGGATGGCCATCGAATAATAGCGGTCGGATGTCCGGTTGTAGAAGCTGTGACGATTGGTGTAGTCCTCGACGGAGTTGTCCAGTTTCGGGCGATAAAAAGATCGGCCCATGCCGGTCAGCCGGTAGGTCTTCGCGATCTCCTGATGGCAGCCGTTACACGTCGCAGGATCCACGTAGCCGGAACGGTCGTCTGTCGCCGCAGGCGGGAAGTTATTGCCCGTGGGAAGCGCGGTGGGCCTGCTGCGCACCGCGAAAAATAGAGCCGCGCCGATCAGCCCCGCCGCGGCGAAGACCAGCGTCCAGCGCGTACGGGTCATCGCGCGGATGCTCTCCGTGGCTTCGAGCCCGCGCCGCCCGGAAGATGATTCCGCACCAGGACGAGTCCAACGAAGGTGAAGACCATGGCGATTGCGATGACCCACCAATAGGCCGAAGCCCCCCGTTGAATAATGGCCGCGCCATACCAGGAACTGATCAACGCGCCCACGCGGCCGATCGCGGCCGCCCAGGCCACTCCCGACGAGCGCACGCTGGTGGGATAAACGTGCGCGGCCAGAGCGTACAGAGCACACTGGATCGCATTGGCCAGGAAGCCGTTGAGTGCAAGTCCGGCGATCAGCCAAGAAACGCCGGCCTCGGAGCCCGCGGGTATGAAGAGAAGCGCCAAGGCGCTCGCGGCGGTTGCCAAAGCGCCGATCGACATGGGGCCGCGTGAGCCCATGATGGTCAGCAACGCGGTAAGGAACAAGACGCCCAGTACGCCGCCGAAGTTGTAAACGGCCAGCCCGAAACTTGCCGTGCCCACGTCGAGCCCCTGCGCGCTCAGCATGGAAGGCAGCCAGCCGAACACCAGGTAGATCGAACCGAGGCACGAAAAGAAAGCTATCCAAAGTCCCGTTGTGTCCCGGGCGAGTGTTGGGTTGAACAGGGTTCTGACCGAGATGCGGTGATCGCCGCTCTTCTCCGCCAGATCCTCAAAGCCGGTGCCGGATGGAACCGCGTGACCCATGCGGGTCAAAAGGACGGTAAGCTTGCCCCACAAATCCGGGCGGCGCGCCAGGAAGCGCGGGGATTCCGGCAGCGCTAGCCAAAGGACCGTCGCAAACAGGAGCGGCGTGAGGCCGCCGATGGCGTAGAGAGCCCGCCAACCGAAGGCGGGCAAAACCCGTGCTGCAATCACCCCTCCCAGCATTCCGCCCAGTGGGACGCAGACAATCGTAAGTTTCACGGCGGTCGGCCGCCGACGCAGGGGGGCGAACTCGGCGGCGAGCGCGCTGGCGTTCGGCAGCGCACCACCAGCGCCGAGCCCGGTGACGAAGCGGAGGAAGATCAGTCCAGTTAATCCGTGTATCAGCGCGGTGCCGATGGTGGCGAGACCGAAGAGAGCAACGGACGCGATCAGGGCTGGGCGGCGCCCGGCCCGGTCGCCCATGTAGCCGGCGAGGGGGCCTCCGATCACCATTCCGGCGAGGCCCACCGCGAGCACGGGGCCAAAGGCGGAGCGGGCCACATGCCAGTCCCTCATCAGAGAGGGAATCGCAAAAGCCAGAATCTGTATATCGAAACCATCGAAGAGGACAGCCAGCGCGGATAGCGCGGTCAGAAGCTTCTGGTAGGTTGTCCATGGACCTCTGTCCAGCAGGGCGCTCACGTCGGTGGTGCGGGTCTGGAGCGGTCGAGGAATCATGTTCAGATGCGCTCGAATATCATGGCTAAACCTTATCCGGCGCTGATACACATGGTACACAGCGCGCGACGTCATGGTGTTATCGGCGGCGATCGAAACGGATTGGCGAGGCCTCTCCGGCTTCGTCGACGTCCAGGAGGAATATCCCGGAGAAGCTGGATCGGTCTCCCAGTGCGATTGAACGAGCGCCGAGTGTGATAGCGTAAGACACTAGCACGGAGCAGACAATGAGACTTCTAGCGCTTTTCCTGGCTTTGCTTGTTCCCGTGGCCTTCGGGGCCGACACTGCCGCCGATCTCCAAAAGAAATTCGCCGGTTCGTGGAAGCTGATTGCGATCGAAGGGCCGAATCAGGCTCGCAACGGCAAGTCTTCCGGAATGATTATGTACGACGGCGCGGGCCACATGTCCGTGCACATCGTCCGGCCTGATCGCCCCCCTTTTCCCGATGGCCGCGCCAAGGCGACGGACCAGGAGAAAGCCGCCGCGTTCGACACATACACTGCCTACTACGGAACCTACACCTTTGAACCCGGCAACGGCATCGTGATTCATCATCTTGAAGGTTCGCTCAGTCCGGGGCAGATCGGCCAGGATAACATCCGCTACTTCGAATTACAGGGCAACCGCCTGACGCTCAGCATCGCTAACGATGGCAAGGGCGGCCGCTTGGAGCGCAAGGATGCCAAGACTCACTTGATCTGGGAAAAGATCCCCGCAAAATAGATTCGCATTGCCTCACCCAGTTCGGTGTAGGCGACCGGCAGCACTCGAATCGGATCCTCACAACGGGAAAACCACTTGCCGGCGCGGAGTCGAAGTCATTTCGCAAGCGCCGACCTTTGATCGCGTCCTATCCGGTTCATGCCGGGCCCCTCGACGGGATCGCTCGGGATGCAGCGTCCCTCGGGATGCTCGACACCGGCGCTCGAAGGGCATATAATCCTTTCGTCCAGGCGTTTTGTGCGCGCAGCGGAGTTCATGAGGAGCCCGCAAGTGGTGCGGCGGCACCCTCATTACAAGCAAAGCAACGCTGCCGCTGCGCGTAGTTTACCCGCTCCGGGTTTTGCGGGCCGTTACAAAGGAGTCAACCATGCCTATCAATGTGAGTCCTTCTAACTACAAGTTAATCGGCAAGAACTACCCGACACCCGACCTGCCGGCAAAGGTGACCGGGAGGGCGAAATACGCCGAAGACTACCGCGCCGACGGGATGCTGTTCGCGAGACTGCTTTTGAGCCCGCTACCCCACGCCCGCGTGCGGCGCATCGACACGAGCGCGGCGCTGGCGATGCCCGGAGTCAAAGTGATCCTCACCGCGGACGATCTTGCCGCTCCGGCTGACAGCCTTACCGACAACGGCACGGTGATCCGGGCGAACAAGCTGGGCGAACAGGGGCTCACCATGGAGCCGGTGTATCAGGGCGAGCCGATTCTCGCGGTGGCCGCGGTCGACGAACTCACTGCCGCGGCGGCGATCGAGAAGATCAATATTGAATACGAGCGTCTGCCCTTTGTCGTCGATCCTCTCGAAACGTTGCGGCCCGGCGGCCCAAATCCGAGAACGCAGGGCAACGTCTGGGTGCGTCCTCAAGCGCCGCCCGCGGGACAGCGTGCGCCGGCCCCGGTGCCTGTGGTCCAGGAACTCAAGTGGACCGATGCCGACTTCGCCGAGGCCAAGGACGGCCAGTTGCCGATGGGCAAGGCAACCGACGAATGGAGCTTCGGCGACCTGGACACGGGCTTCAAGAATGCCGCGTTTGTGCTGGACCACACCTTCGTCACGCCCAATACGAGTCATATTTGCCTGGAAACGCGCAGCGCCCTCGCGTATTGGCAGAACGGCAAGGTGTTCGTTCATACCGGCACGCAGAGCACGGTGCAAACCGTCCCGGCGATCGCGCGCTGGCTGGGGCTCGATGCCAGCCAGGTGGTCCTCATCAGCGAATACACCGGCGGCGGCTTCGGCAGCAAGGGAACGGCCGCGATCTCGTTGATCATTCCAGCGCTGCTTGCCAAGAAGGCCAACGCACCGGTCATGATGCGTATCAGCCGCGAGGAGGAGCATTATATAGGCCGCGCGCGTCCCGGCATGCTCGGCCGGATCAAAGCCGGCTTTTCCAAGGAAGGCCGGATCACCGCGCTCGACATGTTCGTGATCTGCGACAACGGACCGTATGACGCGACCGGCGATGCCGGTTCGGCGGGCCGCATCGTTTCCCTGTTGTACCAGCCGCAGGCCATGCGATGGAGGGGATTGACGGTGCTGACGAATACGCCTCCGCGCAGCGCCCAAAGCGCGCCGGGAGGCATGCAGGGCATCGCGATCATGGAAACGGCGCTGGCGAAAGCCGCGCGGAAATTCGGTGTCGATCAGGTGGCGCTCAGGCGGATCAACGCCCCGCAAGGCAAAGCGCTCTTCGGGCCGCCGGACGCAGCCGGGAAGCTGCCCCATGCGACGAGCGCGTTCATCAAAGATGCGCTCGACAGCGGCGCGAAGCAGTTTCAATGGGAGGAACGGGCCAGGCTTCCCAAGCGCAGCGGCTCGAAAGCGCGCGGCGTCGGCGTTTCGATGAGCGCATACTCGGGCGGCTCCATTGGATTCGACGGACTCTTCGTCATCAAACCGGACGGCAAGCTCTACATCCAGTCCGGCATCGGTAATCTTGGCACCGAGTCCGTGCACGATGTCCACCGCGTGGCGGCCGAGATCCTGGGAGTGCCTTGGGAAAAATGCGTCATCACCTGGGGAAGCTCGGAGAAGAATCTGCCGTGGACCTGCGTCTCGGGCGGCAGCCAGACCACGCATGCCATGACGCGCGCGGCGCATGCGGTCGCGATGGAGGGAAAGAAGCGGCTGCAGGAGATCGCGGCGAAGGATTTGGGTGGCAAGCCGGAGGATTACGAGGTCGCTCGCGAGCGCGTCTTCCGCAAGGGAGGCGGCGCCGGTTTGAGCCTGGCCCAGGCCGCCCAGCGCGCCATTCAGTTGGGCGGCATCTACGACGGACACGCGGTCGCCGACGAGCAGGTCAGCCGCGTCACGAAAGCTTCGGCGATGGCGCTCTCGGGCCAAGGGTTGGTGGTGGCGGCGCGGGACAAGTATCCGCACGATGGCCAGACGTTCTCATTTGTCGCGAGCTTTGCGGAAGTGGAAGTCGACCTCGAGACCGGGGCCTACCGCCTGGCGGATTTCCTGGCCGTCGCCGACGTGGGCACGGTGATCCATCCGCGCGCGCTCGGCGGCCAGATTCTGGGCCGGTCGACGCTCGGTATTGCCCACGCGCTCGGGCAGAAGTGGGTTTACGACCGGCACTACGGCCTGCCGCTGGCCAAGCGGTTCCACTACAATAAACCTCCGACGATTCTGGATCTTCCTGTGAACATGAACTGGGATGCGGTCAACATTCCCGATCCCGAAACGCCGGTGGGTGCGCGCGGTATCGGTGAACCGCCGGTCGGAGGCGGATGTGCCGCCGTTTTGAATGCTCTTTCGGACGCACTGGGAGACGAAGTGTTCCGCCGCGCGCCGGTGAATCTTGATACTATTCTGGCGTCGCTCGAGGCGGGTAGACCGATGCAGGACCCCCTCACGGCCCACATTTAGCGGCGGCAGGTACGCCGGCAAAGGGGCGTCTAGCCCATTCTTGGATTTAGCATAGACCCGTTTCACTCGGCAAGTAACGGTGTTCTCAAAGGCTTAAAGCATCGAAGACCCTTATGTTATCCCTGAAACTGGTCTAGCCAGCGATGGCGAGAAGTTTCTCGGGGACTCGCGCCGGTGATGACGTGTAATCGGAAGCGTGGGCACAAGTCGCCGCAACTCATCGGCGAAGTTTCAGAAACAGGCGACTCGAGCTGCTACCCATGAAGACCCGCCGTTTTTCCGTCCACTTGGCGGAATCGTTTGCGACCTAGCGGACCTGTGGCGGATCTGGGCGCTGCCCTTGCTGGCGGGGTAAGAGCTGGCGCCTTGCCGGGACGAAAAGGTGGCGAAGAAAAGAAAGAGGGATGGCGGGGCGTCCGGGAATTGGGCCGAAACGCGCCCAAGTTGCCGCTCGGCTCCAGAGCCGGAAGAGTTGGAGGGCCAGCAAAGAGCTTCGGCACAAGCTGCCAAAAAACTTGATCGACGATTTGCTGTATACTACCTGAAACCAAGAGTTGCTTCAATTAAGTTTCAAGGAGGTAACAAATGATGATTCGATCCCGGTCCAACCGAAGTGTGTTGGTAGTTCTAGCGACCGCTTTATTGTTCGTGGGTTTCGCTTTCGCGCAATCCACTGGCACGATCACAGGTACGGTTGTCGACGCGACGGGATCTGTGATTCCCAACGCGGCGGTTACCGTCCGCAACCAAGGCACGGGCGAGCAGCGAGTCACCGCCACTGACAATGCCGGCATCTACCTGGTGCCCTCGCTGCCGGTTGGCCAGTATCGAATCGAAGTGAAGTCGTCCGGTATGCAACCGACAGCGGCGACAGACCTGGAACTGTCCGTCGGGAGCACGGTCCGGCAGGATTTCACAGTGAAAGTTTCCTCGACCACGGAGACCATTGAAATTCAAGCGTCGGCGCCGGTGGTGGAGACTTCCACGGTTTCGCAAGGCAGCGTCGTCAATCAGCGAACCGTACAGGAGATTCCCCTCAACGGGCGCCATTTCGTGGATCTGGCGCTATTGATTCCCGGCTCGGTGACGCCGCCGGCGAATGGATTCCTGACGGCACCTCTGCGCGGGCAGGGCTCGTTCGCGTTCAACTCGGCGGGAGCGCGCGAAGACAGCGTCAACTTCATGGTCAACGGGATCAATCTGAGCGATCCGAATCAGAATCAGATTACGTTCCAGCCGACCATCAACACCATCGATGAGTTCAAGGTGGACAACCAGACGTTCAGCGCTGAGTATGGCCGTAACTCGGGCTCCATCGTGAACATCGCGACGCGCCGGGGCGTCAATGCATGGCACGGCGAGGCCTACGAGTTCCTTCGCAACAGCGATCTGGACGCGCGCAATTTTGGAAACCCGACCAATACCGGCGGCGGCGCGACCTTGACTCCGTCTCCCCAGGCGCCCTTCCACCGCAATCAGTTCGGCGGCGACGGAGGCGGCGCTCTGAAGAAGGACAAGATGTTGGTCTATTTGAGCTACGAAGGATTGCGGCAGCGCCAAAGCGTGCCGCTCACCCCGATTACGCTGACCACGGCGCAGCGTGCGCAGGCGCTGGCCTCGAGCGATGCGCAGATCCAGGCCCTGCTGCCGCTCATCCCCTTACCCAATGCGGGCACCAACCAATTCGTCGGGTCGGCTGTGGCGCCCGTGAACATCGAACAGGGCACGGCGAATTTCAGCTACCTGCTCTCGGAGGCGCACCGCGTGAACGCGTATTACGCGATCCAGCGCGACCAGCGCAATGAGCCGCCCACCACTGACAGCAACAGCTATCCGGGCGGCGGCGATCAGCGCAACGGCAAACGCCAACTTCTCACGCTCAATGAAGTTTGGACAGTGAACCCCACGATGGTGAATGAAATGCGGCTGGGCTTCAACCGCATCTACATCACGTTCGCCGCGGACGTTACCACGCCGTCGTCCCAGTTTGGAATCAACAACGGCGGGGTCCAGACAATCCCGCAGATTACAATTTCGGGAGTGGGCGAGTTTGGCGGCATCAACGGGTTCCCGCAAGGCCGCGGCGATAACGTAGGAGTACTTTCGGACACGTTGAGTTGGGTGCACGGCAAACATACCGTCAAGTTCGGCGGCGAATTCCGCCGTCAGAATTCGGATAACTTTTCGGCGACGCCGGGCACGTTCACCTTTGCAAGCGCTACGGCGTTCCTCGCCGATCAGGCCACCAGCTTCACTTCCAATACGGGCAATCGATCGAACCGCACCTACGGAAACTCGCTGGGCGCATTCGTCACCGACAATTGGAAAGTGGCGCCGACGCTCAACGTGACGCTGGGCCTGCGCTACGACTTTTACGGCACGCCGACGGAGGCCGAGAATCGTTTCGTGGTGTTTAACATCGCCAACGATACGCTGCAGCACGTCGGTTCGGGAAGCGGACCGGGCAATGCTTATAACCAGAGCGCGAAGAATTTTGAGCCTCGGATAGGACTTGCCTGGGATCCCTTCAAGGACGGTAAAACGATCGTTCGTTCGGCGTACGCGATCATGACCGATCAGCCGACTCTCGGCCTGGTCACCGCCCTTGCGGCGAATCCTCCGTACGCATTCCCCGTTTCGTTTTCGCCGAGCACGGCGGTTCCGTTCGTGACGCTGGGGAATGCATTCTCGCAGGCCGGCGGCATCGTTTCGCCGACATCGGTCGCGCAGAACTATAAGGACGCCTACGTCTCGGAGTGGAACGTCAATATCCAGCAGCAGTTCAAGAACGACTTCGGCTTTATGGTGGGATATTTCGGCAGCAAGGGAACCCATCTGAATCTGGAGGTCAACGCCAACCAACCCGTCGCCGGCGTGCGGCCGTTTTCGGCGCTGGCCGCGAACAGCCCCATCGATCCGGGTGTCGCTCTCGGCACCATCGGGGAATATGAAAGCGTAGGCAACTCCAGCTATAACGGCCTGTGGGTGACCGCGCAGAAGCGGCTCGCGCAAGGTCTCCAGTTCAACGCGAGCTACACGTGGTCGAAGTCGATCGATGACAACTCGCGGAACGTTCAGGGCATCGTGATTCAGGACAGCACGAACATCCGCAACGACCGCGGCCTGTCGGATTTCGACGCGCGTAATCGTTTCGTGATCAATGCCGTCTACACGCTGCCGTTCAAGGGCAACCGGCTGAAGGAAGGCTGGGAGCTCTCGTTTATCGACAGCGCTCAGAGTGGAAATCCCATTAACTTCCACATCAGCAGCACGAGCCTCACAGGCGTGGCGACGATTCGGCCGAACGTGACCGGTCCCGTGAACATCGGCTTCACGCCGGCGACCAACGGCTCGGCGACCTCGGTGACCTACATTCAGAACCCGAGCGTGCTGGTCGACCAGGGCGCGGCTGGATTCGGAAACTTGGGCCGCAACACGATCATTGGGCCGGGCTTCTTCGATCTGGATCTCGCATTGGTGAAGAATACCAGGCTGACGGAACGCTTCAGCTTGGAGATTCGGGCGGATGCGTTCGATCTGTTGAATCAGGCCAATTTCACGCAGCCGGTTTCGACGTTGACGGTGACGGGTCCGGTGCCGGCGGGCTCGACGGTCGGCCTGATCACGGGCGGCACTCGCTTCACGTCGGGCGACTTCGGCACGTCGCGGCAGATCCAGCTCTCGATGAAGTTGCGTTTCTAGATTTACAGCCCGAAAGAAGGGCGCGGAGTCGTCCATGAGAACGCGATGCGGCCCCAAGGTCGTCTGGCCGGGTGGGAAATCGCAGCGCGGAAAATGAGAGTAACGCCGATGGGCTGGCGGTTTATCGCGTCTCAGTCGGCGCCGATCTGCGAGTCAGTTCGCGCACGCTGATTGAAGTGACTGAAACAGCCCCGACTCCATGTTCGCCATGTGGTTCCTCACCACAGCGCCTGGAGGGGGCTCGCGCCACTTTTTAAGAAGGCTGGGAATGTTTCCCGGCGATGGGCCCCAAGACTTGGTGGCAATCGACGCGATTGGGATATAATTCTCGCAACCCGGAAGGCAAAAATGAAAAGTCCAGATGCTTTAGCTCAGTCCGCCCGGTCTAATCCCACCGCCTTTAGGCGGTGAGCTTCAGCGTGGCTCTACGAGAATGGAGG
>Ga0209415_10017075_pt1 | contig 11588 bp, 6 predicted proteins | sample PeaSoiSIISIP2007_FD_187696 | JGI IMG/M metagenome (GOLD analysis project Ga0209415, IMG submission 187696) | Peat soil microbial communities from Weissenstadt, Germany - SII-SIP-2007 (SPAdes) (version 2) | ecosystem: Environmental > Terrestrial > Soil > Wetlands > Peat | place: Germany... | reverse complement strand
ACTACCATAAGCTACGCGAACCCCATAATTTGAAAGGTACGTTGCGGCAGACTCCGTCTGGTTGTAAGTGCTGGGTGAAACGGCAACCGGAGGATTCGCTATAAATGGTGCAGCAGCAGACGTGGTAACTGACTTGGGCAGATATCCGATGCCGCCCAGGAACCGGTACACGCCCATAGCTTGTCCCGCGGCCAAAACATTCGCTCCAGTGTTGCCGTACGAACCTGATTCGATGATCGGATCGACTTTGGTGCCAGCCGTACGCTGTTCCAGCGAGCCGGTAGAGCTGATGCGGTAATCACTGTGCGGGTTATGGCAGCTGTTGCAGTAAAAGCTGCCGACGGGATAGCTGCCGCCCGGTGACACATTACCATTGGTTGCGTAATTCGAAGAAGAGAAAAGACCAAAATCGATAGCTACGATGTTATGACCATGGTGATTGCCAGGGTTCGTGGCCGTGCCAGCGGTAGATACGCCGGAGATTGTCAGCCATGCGAAGTCGCCAGCAGGTCCTCGCTCGACCGGGATAGCATTGTTACCGGCGAACGAGGACATGACATGGTAAGAGCCTTGGGCTGCAGCCACTGTTGCATCACTAGCAGCGTGGCAGTTGAGGCAGGTCGAGCTCTGGTCGCCCCCCTTTAATAAGAACTGACCAGAAGCATTAAACTGGGTGGCACCTGTTGGATTCACGTTCGTACCGAACTTGCTGATCTGGATCATGGAGCCATTCAATGATTCGTGCATGCTATGGCAGCCTTCGCAGGCTCCGACGCCGCCGTCATGGAATGCGTAAGCCGTACTCGCGACGCCCATAATCATAAGGGCTGCAGCAATAACGAGAATGCTTATTCTTAAACTTTTCATTTTGATCCTCCTACGGTTTTTAATATACAAAACCTGAAGAGTTATTGGTTGATGTCGATGCCACCGCAATCGACATCCCTACCTGCAATATTGTGCTGCCATTGCATATTCTTTTCTTCAACACCCCCCCTTTCTCCTTAGACAAGGATTCTCGGAGGTAGGAAATTTACTGCACAATGTTGAAAACGCTTGCACCTTGATGCGCAAAGGAGGAAACATACAGCCGTTCGTCCACGACGCCATCATTCCCTTTAAATATTTTTTTAGTACGCAATAAGTAACCTTATCAGAAACATTATCCGTTAAATTTTTACTTTAAAGTGCTGACATCAATATTTCTAACGTTATATTACTTGCAACCTCAAAATCTACTTTGATACCCCGGCAGCTTGCTGCGGGGTGTTCATTTTATGTCGCAATAATTGCTCTTTATGGGAAAGACATCGATAAACCAAAAAGGCCGAGCATGCCTCAGGTTTATCCTTCGGCAGCTCGGCCATCTTGGTTTTTTAAGACCCGCCACTTTCCGTCCCCCTCTCGCGAAGGGTTTGGCTTTATCGGTATTTACTATATCTAAATCTAATCACAGTTAGCAGAAGTTGTCAATTTCCAGAAGTTGCAACCGTTGACTTTATCAAAAAGCGCTTAGAAGACCACGGGGGTAAGCCTGCGGATGAAATCGTACCAGTCGTAGGTTAAAAATGTTTTAGTAATACAATGGTAGCATGAAAATTCGAAATAAAGCGTTATGGTGCCTTTCATCACGGGTAGAGCAATAAAAACCATATTGTTTGGATCAAAAAAATATATTGGCGAGCCAAATTTCAGTTACTGGATTCTTTTCCTTAACGGTGGGACTATCGGTCATGTGATTTACACCTCCCATGAATGGGCTTTTGTCAAGAGCTACCCGCGATGTTATTGCTTTACTTCAATCGAAGCAGTGTAAAACAACGTATTCCGACTCCGGCACAGAACCTACCACAAAAGGAAGAGGTCCCCATCGAGATGAGTAGAACCCAGCTCCCGTAGAAGTATTTAAGGTTGATAACCATCGAGATGGAGTAATTTTGTATGCTCCAGCCAGATCAAAAAACTTTTTTTCAGGCAAAGGGAACATATTGGTATTGTCAGACGGAGTAATTACAATATCTCCTCGTAAAATGTTGCTATTATTCATATCAAGTGCCTTACCGCCATTCTCCTCCATGTAATACTGAAATCCCCAATGGCCCTGAAACCACACGATATTCGGATTTTTTGCGTATTGATGGCTAATTTCAAAAGCCGCCTTACGGGCCGTATTCGCCCATTCGTAATCTGCCCTGGTAACCGCTAAAGCAATCAATAACGAGGGAATCAATGGTAAGAGAATATACTTCGCCGTCATTATATTATTAGGTATTCTGATTTCCTCGATGCGCCGCAATACTAAGACTCCTATCACCGGGAACATAGGCAGAACACTTCGGCCATTAACTGACCAATTCAGGAAACTAGCAAAAATAAAGGTGCCGATGATCCACAGGAACAGAAACAGTGAGTCAGCATCTTTATTTCTACGGAGATCCGAAGCTGCAAGAAATAAAATACCCACCCCCGACATTGAGAACAAACAACATTGAAAGATAAATAACCAATTTAATCCATGATCTTTTGAAAAATAAAGTTCGTTAGGTCCTTGTATAAGTAAATATAGGAGAACTACAAGTATGGTTAAAAACGCACCTATTGCCAACGTTCGCCTCGTCCATAAAACGAATGAATAAAAAAGCACGGCAATAAAACATCCACCGGCAAAAAATAGACCTGTTACACCTTTCACGAATAATTGTCCGCCTTCAATTGCTTGGTGATTAAGAGCATACGATGATGCATCCACCAGCAGACCTCTGCCGTAAAGAATAAAGGTTGCCCATTGGTATGCGGCAAGAATTGAAATAGGTATTAATAGAAATAGCGTTGATTTCCCCAGTTTGCGTTCTTTAGCCAACGAATAAACAAATAAGAGAGGGATAAGGCTCATTCCGTAATATTTTGTTAAGCTACAAAAAGCGGTAAGGAGGGCAGCGCAAAGTAGACTCCGCTTTGAATTGTTTTTAATTCCCCGTATCCAAATAAAGGCTGCCCAAACCCAAAACGATAACATCATTACGTCGCACATCACGCTAGTACTCGATAAGATAAATACAGGAGAAAGTATGCCAACGAGTGAAGCAATGAGAGGTTTTGAGCAAAATTCTTTTGCCAGGTAATAGGTCCCAATTACTGCAGCGACTGCGGGAATAAGAAAAGCCGCGTGCAGCGTGATTTCTGCCCACCCAAATAAGCTGGACACAATAGCAATATAATAAGAAGTAAGCGGAGGATTTTTCATGACGGAAAACATCTGTCTCTGATAATCGTCCCAATTGACGGTAAAGCCATAAAAGTCAAAAGGATTAGATTGAATATGACGAGCAGCCCATAGATACATCGGGTCATCCATATGAAAGGCTTTGTTTATAAAAGGCACGAGACAGGATAAACTAATAACAACAAGAATTATTAAAGAGGAGCGATCTTGATTTCCTTCACCAGCTTTCAACATAATATAACTTGAACGTGTTTTCATAATAATACTTATTACCTTTCGTTTTGACCACATAACATCCTGCAAACATACCTGAAATGTGCTCTATTCTACGTTCCTTGCAACTTTAACCCCTCAATGTTTGATAAGATAGTAGGTCTTTTCCCTTGTCTTTTTGTTCATCTAAATGATACACGGATTCACTGGACCCCTTCATCGAGCCGTCCCACCTTTTTTAGAGCTTGATCAAGATAATAATAGGCTTCATAGTAAAGTGGATCTAAAGCAATTGCTATCTTATAGTCTACGATTGCTTTATCGAGCTGGCCCATTTCATCAAAAACTGATCCGCGATTATAATAGGCCTTGGCATATTGCGGATCTAAAGCGATGGCTTCATTAAAGTCTTCGATTGCCTTGTCAAATTGGTCGGTCTTATAAAATACCATGCCGCGATAATCATACGCAAAAGGATCCTTTTCCAGATTCTTATCGATGATGTATGTCCATAGGCCGACGCTGTTCCTCCATACGCCTATTTGGTTGGTGGTCAGATAGATCAAGGAAGCAATAAAAATAAGAATGGCACTGAGGCTAATTAATCTTACACGGTCATTCCATCTTTTCCCCCATATAACCTTTTCCGCAATCCATGCCACACATAAACCCGCGATTAGGAAAGGGCCGAGGCTGGGCAAGTAGGTATACCGGTCCGCCATGGACTGATTTCCTACCTGGATGATGCCAATGACGGGAACGAGTGTTACCATATAATATCCCCAGACTGTCAGCCACAACTTCTGTTTCTTCACAAGGACCACGCAAGTCGCCGTGATCACAATCACCAGCCCAATTGCAAGCACATACTCTATAGAGAGCAGTGATACCTCTTTGGGATAGGGATAGTAGGGAATCAAGTTCAGCGGCAGCAGCATCTTCCCAAGATACGCGACTAGAGATTTTGCCGCGACCAGCAATCTAGCTGACAAGGGAACGACACCGAGCGACGTGACTGCATTTCCCGCTCTTTGTGCCAGAATGGTCATTATCGATGAACAAATACTCAAGGCAATAAACGGGAGCTTCTCGACACTAGCAAGCCACAAAGTCTTGAACGACCGGATCCTGACCAAAGGATACCAGTCCAGGATCAACAGCACCACGGGAAGGGTAACCGCCATCGGCTTACTGAGCAACGCAAGGAGAAAAAACCCGACCGTAACAAGATAACGCCTATCCAAAAACCGTGAGAACGAATCGGCCCGAGCCCCTTCATGGTTTCCTGTTCTCACATAGCTCGTATAGGTAATGATGCTAAGCAGGAAGAACAGCGTGCACAGAAGGTCCTTCCGCTCCGCCACCCACGCCACGGACTCCACATGCACGGGATGGAGACCGAACAATAAACCCGTCATCCCCGACGTAATCAGGATCGTCCTCTCACTGAGGAATTCCAAGGCTCCTCTTTCCGTTGTTCTCTCTTTCAAAACCTCAATCAGCCTCATGACAAGTAATACCACCACAAAAGTATTGGCTGAATGGAGAACGATGTTCGTCAGATGATGCCCCAGGGGATTCAGGCCCCAGAGTGAGTAATCCACGGCATGGGAAATCCAGGTGAGGGGGTGCCAGTTACCTGCATGGAAATCAAAGAATGCCCAACGAAAAAACGCTGCATCCAATGAACGGATATGAGGGTTCTCAAGAATATAGAGATTATCGTCCCAGTACACGAACTCATTGCGAAGGGCCGGGAGATAGAGAATGAACGTTACCAGGGCAACCGATGCTGCAACATAGTATTTAACATTCTGCGTTCTTTGCAACTTCAACGTCCACCCTCTCGATAAAAGGATAAGGCCGCTTTCATTGACATGTGCCCTTTATATGATTATCACTTTACAAATCCTGTTTCCTTTATGGGCGATTTCTTTTTACATAATCCTGCACTAGCCCGCAACTAAAATTATCTCCCATTTCACAAGCTGTTTTAAAATCCTGTAGAGCAAGCCCCGGCTGATTCGTGTTGCTATACGCAAGCCCGCGGCTTATGAATATGTCAGGATTATTTCGGGTGAGCACGCTTGCTTGCGTGAAGTCTGTAATTGCCTTTTCAAACTGTCCTGTTTTATAAAAAGACAGGCCACGGTAAAAATATGCCGGAAAGGATCGCGGGTCCAGGGAGATTATGGCGGTAAAGTCACCTATAGCCTGATTAAATTGCCCCAGAGAAAAAAAAGCCATGCTTCTGCTGGTATAGGCGAGAAGAACCGGCTCGGGTGCGTTTTCGATAACATTAGTCCATAGGCTGATATCATTCTTCCAAACGCCGATTTGTTTTACCGTTAAGTAAGAAAGAGTGAGCAATACAATAAATGCAACGCTGATACTTATAGTTTTAGCGAATAAACCCCACCGCGTGAAAGATGTGATTTTTTTCCAAAGCCATGCAATCGCTACACCCGTGACCAGAAAAGGCCCAAGCGCTGGAAGATAAGTATACCGGTCAGCCATTGATTGCCCTCCGACTTGTACGATGCCAAGAACGGGAATTAAGGTGGCGACATAATAGCCCCAGGCTGCGAACCAAAATTTCTGTTTTTTTTGGATAACCAGGCAGACTATCGTAATACCCACGATAAGAGCGATCGCGAAAATATATTTTGTGGACAATAATGACACATCTTTTGGATACGGATAAAAAGCCAATAGATTTACTGGCCATAAAATATTGATAAGATATACTGCAAGGGCCCTTGCCGCAACAAGGATTCTTGATGGCAGGGGCACGGCATACGTTAATGCCATGGATAATCCCGTTTTTTGCGCAACTATGGTCAGGACGGACGAAACAAGGCTCAAGGCGAAAAACGGAAGTTTCTCGATGCAGGCAGACCAAAAAGTCTTGATAGAGCGTATTCGGGCGAAGGGGAACCAGTCCAAAATCAGCATCACGGCGGGGAGGCTGACGGCCATCGGTTTACTGAGTAACGCAAGGATAAAAAACCCTAAGGCGGCGAGATAACGCTTGTGAATATACCGTGCCGCAATGTTGTTCGCAACCAATTCGCTGTCTGCCTCACTGAACGAGGTTACATACATTTGCAGACTGAGCAAGAAGAACAACGCACAGAGAAGATCCTTCTTCTCCGAGGCCCATGCTACTGATTCAACGTGCACTGGGTGAAGGCCAAACAGGAGACCGGTCACTCCGGCTGCAATCAGTGTCGTTTTCTCATCGATGAAAGAAGAAAACCCGTTATGTGTTGATATCGCCTTGAAGGCCTCGAGGATCTTTATGACAAGAAACACCACGAGAAATGTATTGGATGCGTGGAGGAGAACGCTTGTAAGGTGATGCCCCAGCGGAGTTAACCCCCAGAGCGCATAGTCGAGGGCATGTGCTATCCAGGTAAGAGGATGCCAGTTGGCTGCGTAAAAACCAAAAAATGCCCACTTGAAAAAAGCAGCGTCTATTGAACGGATGTGCTGGTTCGCAAAAATGTAGGTGCCGTCATCCCTTTGCACGAAGGCATTCTGCAGAGACGGCAGATATTCTATTAGTGTTAGCAGAGCAACTGATGTTGCAAGAATAATCGTGAGTCCCTTCGACTTTTTCATCTTCAGCCTTTCCTAGCCGAGTGATCTCAGAATGAAAAATATTTTAGCGTTCGCAAAACGAGCCGAAATCGCTCCTGAATAGGCTTGGATATCGTCGCGGTGCATAAAGTCCACAACCACGGCGAGGCCATCCAGGCCAGGTAGCCGCCTCCCTTACGCTGCATCCAGAAAACACAGCCACCGTCATCGCGGCACCTTGCAAGCCATAAATCGTCGCACGGGCAATCCCCTTCTTCCTGCCGATAATTTCCGGGCTATCGCCATCAGCATGCAAGCTACCGCCGTTGTCTCATCGCGGTCATATTCTTATGGTTAGGTTTTCGTGCATCGGTCATTGTCCAGCGCGACATTAACCATAATGAATTGATTATGACCATGCTATTTTAAGAATGTTAATCATTATCTGTATATAATTCGACGAACGCTGATTTTCTCGGCCTCATCCAGTCTGGACCCGATCCTGATCGCAAGGATGTTGAGGGTCATTTGGGCAGAGAGCTGCTTGCCACAAGAAGTTGAAACAGAATATTCGGTTTGTCGGCAGCGACTTCATAGGGCTGATAGAAATGCCATAGTTTCAGCGCTTCTCCTCGGTCGCCCTGCATCAGGTGACCAATCATTCCTGCTGCGACACAGTAGTTCACTAAGCCGGGCTGTAATAGCTGTCTTCTCTCCAAAAGGTGCTGCGCCGCGCTTGTCATACCCCTGGCATCCCGCCTGCCTGTCGCCTCGAACAAGGAAACAAGCCCCCTCTCCTCGGTTGAAAGCGAGTGGGCACAGGATCCCGACTCTAATTTTTTCCAAATAGCATCTAATTCGCGCGGTGATAAGAAGGAGGTCATTCTCACGGAAGTGTAGTAGAGACTGGACATTCTGTCATTTTGTCCCTCGGCCTGGTGGCAGTCATAAAACATCCGCCTCAATTGCAAGGCTTGCTGTTTGATTTCCTGTGGGATGTCCCCATATCGTGCATCAAATGTTCCCTGCAAAAAATAATGAGCTAGTGCCATCGCTTCATTGGCGGCTCGCGATTTCTCAAAGTTGACGGACGGGGTGATGTCGGTCACGTCACTGGACGGACGATCACCGTGAAGCAATTCAAATGCGGGCACGGCAAAGTGAGAGAGCATTTGCAAATCGTACGCATTCGATTTCAGAAAGCGGGCACGGGCTGCGTTCTGGTCAAGCACCGGATAATAATCTGAATTCGCCCGTATGGGGAAAGATTGAAGCAATTTATCCAGGATTTTCTTATCGCCTATTTTGCGTATTTCGATATCCTGTACACTTTTGACCCGAACCCTTTCAAGCGCTGTGGAAATTTCGGGAATTTTTAAAAAACGAGGATCGGGATCATCCATTGTTCCGCCGTTCTTGGCAACAATTATAATATCGCTGTCATTCGTAGCATACACGACAAAGTCAGAATACGTCGCTGATAGCGCCTTCAGTACCGATGCTACCAAGTCCATATTGATCTCATATAATTGCAGCCATTGAACAAATATGCCTTTTTCCGCCATGTGCTGCCTGATAAGATGATAAAACTCTTCCGAAAAGAGTCCGGCTACCCCGCTGACCCAGGGATTCGACGGCTCGGACACGATGATGTCATACCGTTTATTGTGAATGGAAAAGAAGGTTTTTGCATCGTCGTAGAAAATTGCGCTTCTCGGGTCCGTGTAGGCGCGTTCGACGCGGGGTCGAAAATGATTTGACGCTTCCACGATGCTCTTCTCAATCTCGATGGTGTCAACCTGCGTGAGCAGCGGGTTGCATAGCAAGGTGTTGGTAGTAAGGCCTGAGCCGAATCCTATTGCCGCGACGGTCCTGGCCTGTGGATGAAGGGCCATCGGTATGACGCCTAACAGGATCATCGTGTCCTCGTCCGCAGTCTCCACCTCTTGGGAAAGAATATTGATCGCGGCATCGACTTTGCCGTTTGTACTGATCTCCATATGAGAGCCACCTTCCCCCTCTACACTGACCGTTGCTGTTTTCCCATCCTTATAATATAAAAGCTCGCTGTTTTCTGGTGTCAGGAGACGGCCATCGCGGTAAACGCCCGATGCCATCTTATAGAGATCGAGGTTCACCCAGGAAAGTGTAGCGGCAACGGCGCAGAAACAGAACCCGGCGGTAACCAGGTACAGTCGTTTTGTCGTTCCGCGGAAGGAGACCCAGAGCAGGAGTAAGCCCAGTGCCATGTCGAGGCCCGCACCGCACGTAATAAGGCCCTTTAACCCAAAGAGCGGCATTGCGACGTGGACAGCAAAAAAAACGCCCAGGATGGCACCGGCTGTATTTGCCGCATAAACCGCTCCGATGCTTCGCTCCCCCACTCCTCGCTTTATCAAGGCATAGGTAATAAGCGGCAGCGTCATTCCCGCGCAAAACGTTGTCGGCAACATGATCGCAAGCGCGATAGCGTGGCTGGACAAGTTGAATAGAACGTATCCTGCGTCTGTTTTGTGCAGTGTATCTACAAGCCACTTCATTAGAGAAAAGGTTTGGTCATACAGCACCAACGTGGAAAGCGCCAGGAGTCCCATCGTGACCTGTACATACGCCAGAAATTTCCCGGGAAAGGCGAGACGGTCTATCCGCCGCTGAATCCATAACCCTCCAAAAGCCAGACCGAAAATGAATGCACTGAGCATCAGTTCGAACGCATTCGTTGAACTTCCGAGGACAAGGCTCAACATCCTTATCCAACCGATCTCGTACATAAATGATGCCGTTCCTGTTATGAAGGAGGCCGCGAGAAAAAGGAGAATCCATCCCCTATTCTGCTCTACTGCCGTGCTGTCGTGCCCGATTTCAAATTCGGCAACGGCCATGGGACGTCCTCTTATTAGGAGCCACACGGAAAGGGCGAGAGCTATATTCATTACTCCTGCAATGCGAATTGTCCCAGGCAATCCCACGAGGCGGATAAGGATAAAGCCGCTCATCAAAACCCCAACAGCAGCCCCTATGCTGTTGGCAAAGTAAAGCAGCGAAATAGTTCTTCCCGATCGTTGGGGCGACATGCGCAGGATTCCGGCGCTCATTAAGGGAAAAGTCATACCGAGCAGAACGGATTGGGGCAGGATCATCAAGGTCGAAAGCGACCATTTGTAAATGGTGGCGACAGCAGCGACGGTCAGGTGAGGAAGGATGCAGTTATACGACAGTTGAACGGTGTGATCAAAAACTGTGTGAAACAGCAGGGCGAAGAGGCCAATCAGACCTTCCACCAGAGCATACCCAACGAGCAGGTTTTTCCAGCGAAGTGAATATTTACTGCAAATCCAGGATCCGACTGCCATCCCTCCCATGAAAATGGCCAATACAAGAGTTTGTGCATAAGCCGCGTGCCCCAGAAACAGTTTCAGGTAATTGGTCCAGATCGATTCATATATGAGGCCTGAAAAACCGGAAAGGGTAAATATAAAGTAAAATATTCGCTCATGCTTTTTCTCAAAGGAACGACCCATGCTCAGTAATTCTCCTTTTTCAGTCTTCGTTCAATCGATGGGCTGATCCTAACATGCTGCCTTTAGAATTGTATGCCTGCGCGACAGGCGCTCGCGCGGGTCGACCATCCGGATTTCCAAACACGCCAATACTTTCACATAATAACCGAGACCGTATGACGGTATCAAGGAAATTCATTGCTGTCGAAGATAATCTGATATTCTGAAGCTGACCCCCGCCAATCAACTTTTTTAGACAGGTAAATCCACATTCCCTGATCCAGGTTCCCCCCTTCTGCTGTCCAATAACCGCTAACTCAAGACAAGCTGCACCGCAGACGGTACCATCGGCGGTGTTTAAAACGGATTATCCAGCTACTTCCATAAATCTCGGTACGTGAAGAGACTATGACGGAGCATGGCAACCAAATTGATAAAATACCTTCCGATACAGTTGCCATGGACGATGCTCGTTGGCATAGGCCAGAGTGAAACGCTTAGGTGCTGCCTCTACGCCGAGGTGCTTAAGCTTTCCTAGGCATGTTTCCAGGCTCCCGCATATCTCCCGCAGCGAATGAGCTGTGGCAGAACAGCACCGACACGAACAGGCCCCAGTAGCCAAATCCTTTTACGCCTTTTTCGGCCCTTGCCTCCCGCATCGCTCTTATAAAATACTGATGCAGAAATATATGTAAAATCTTTCCAAAAAATTTGCTAAACTTCTTCATGGGGATGTCTTCCTTCAGAAAAAGTGGTCTTCGACATACCTACTCTTCCTGCTTGAGGCTTCCCCTGAAATTACTCGAATCTTATCTTTATCTTGGACGGGTCTGTCTTTGAGGTGTCCATTATATCGGGGAGGGACGAACAGTAATCATTGACTTATAGATATTTTAGAATGCCAAGGCGTATGGAGGAATGATCATGCAAATTGTGTTTCTCGTCCTCGTCTACCTGATGTTTCTGCTATCCGGAGCGGCTGGCCTCATTTACGAAGTCGTCTGGTTCCGCTCGCTGAGTCTGATATTCGGCGGCTCACATCTTGCCATTACCACGGTATTGTCCGTTTT
>Ga0209415_10017074_pt1 | contig 11588 bp, 9 predicted proteins | sample PeaSoiSIISIP2007_FD_187696 | JGI IMG/M metagenome (GOLD analysis project Ga0209415, IMG submission 187696) | Peat soil microbial communities from Weissenstadt, Germany - SII-SIP-2007 (SPAdes) (version 2) | ecosystem: Environmental > Terrestrial > Soil > Wetlands > Peat | place: Germany... | reverse complement strand
GCGCCTCGGCCATGCCCGGCCCGCCAATCACCCCCAGATCGCCGACCACATGATGGAGCAGCTTGCTGAACATCTCATATTCCTGTCCCGGCTCGTTGCGGGACAACGGATTGGTGCCGCGCAGTTCGCGGGTCACGCGGTTCAACAGAACCTGACGGGCCTGAGGCAGTTTCTCGGCGGCGAACAAGGCGTTCAGCGGCGTGAAGCAAGACGGCGCGAACTTGGCCGCGGCGGCCCGGCCCAAGGCCAGATCGCAGATGCTGCACAATGCCGTGCCCAGATTGGTCTGAAAGCCCATCACGTCTTGCAGCACCTGGGCGGGGATCATCAGATCGGCGACGATGCCGTCGATCAGCGGCATATCGGCGTCGATGCCCGGCTCCGCCGCCCAGTCCAGCAGCAGGTCCAGCTTGCCCAGCCAGCTGCGGGCCTCGACCAGACGGCGCGACATCAGGACGCGCAGTTGGTAAGCCCGCTCGTCGCCGCTGCCCGGCGCCAGTTTGCGCAACGCGGCAAAGGTCTTTTCCGCCGGAAGCTTAATGCCCGATGTGCCACGGGCACGGGCGAACAGCTGTTCCCACAGCTTGAACAAAGCTTCGCGGCGGACTTTGGGTTCCTCGCCCGACATTTTGGCCTGAACCCCGGCGGCGATATCCACCGCCGTCATCAGCAGCCTGTCCTTGTCGCCGAACCGCTTCAGCTCGGCCTGGCTATGCAAAAGCTCGGTGGGGGTCAGCACCATCTCGTCGAGATATTTGCGCGCCATCCGCCCGACGGTCAGCCGGGACGGCAAAGCCAGCACATCATCGACGGTACGGCATAACGGGGTTTCCGGCACCTGGGTCAGGGTCAGGTCGGCCTTGACCTTGCCGTCGCCCTGCTTTTCCAGCACGACGGTTTCAGTCTGCGAACCATCCTGGCGCATAAAGGTGCGCACCACCCGCACCGCCAGCAGATTGCCTTTCTGCAACAGGCTTTCGGCAAAGGCGGCAGCGGCCGCCTCGTCGGGGCGGATTTCCTCGATGACCCAGTTTTTGTCCAGCAGAACCTGGATTTCAAAGGCGGTATTGCGGCCGCTCATGGCCGGGGCTCCGCCTTGCGGGCGCGCTCAACGGCCTCGGCCAATTCAGCCTGAGCCTGCTTCATGCCCCCTTCGGCGGCGCGACGCAGCCAAGCCAGCGCCTGGGCGGTATCGGCGGCGACGCCTCGGCCATGGCGCAGCACCAGCGACAACAGATAAGCGCCATGGGCGTCGTTCTGCTCGGCGGCGCGGCGGAACCAGCGCACGGCCTCGACCTCGTTGCGGGCGACACCGCTGGAGGTGGACAGCATCAGCCCGTAATTGACCTGAGCCGAGGCCAATCCCTGCTCGGCGGCGCGGTGGCACAGATGAGCCGCTTCGATGGCGTCGATATCGACGCCACGCCCCTGGCGCAGCATGTTGGACAGATTGAACTGGGCATGGGCATCGCCCTGATCGGCAGCCAGACCATAAAGCTCGGCGGCGCGCACCTCGTCTTTTTCGACGCCGCGCCCGGTTTCCAACAAGGCGGCCAGCGAGAACTGGGCCGAAGCCTCGCCCTGATCGACGGCCCGGCTGAACCATTGGGCGGCCAGAGCGGGATCGGCGGCGCAGCCGCGCCCGGCCAGAATCATGTTGCCCAGATTGAACTGAGCCGGAGCATAGCCCTGCAAGGCGGACTCGGTGTACCAGGCCACGGCATCGGTGTCGCTCTGCTCGGTAGCCAAGCCCAATTCATGCATCAGCCCCACAGCGAATTGCCCCGAGGCGTCTTTCTGCCCGGCGGCCCGTGTATACCAATGCATGGCCCGCGCGGCATCGGCCGCAAGGCCTTGCCCCAGGCGATAGGCGTCGCCCAGCGCCACCTGGGACGCCGGATCACCGGCTTCGGCCTGCGCCCTCAAAGACTCCGGGTCAACGGCCTGGTCGCCGATCTGCAACGGATCGGGATCGGGGATCGGCGGCGCCAGCGGCCCCAGTTCCGAAAGCATCTCGGCGGCAACGGGCTCTTCCAGCAGTTCGGGGGCCAGGGTCTTCAGCACCTGGATGGCGTCGGCGTTGCCCTGACGGGCCGCCAGAGTCAGCCAGTGCAGAGCCTGATCGGCGTCTTGCTCCAGCTGATAGCCGATGCGGTACATATTGCCCAAATTGAACTGAGCCACGGCATCACCGGCCTCGGCGGCCTGCCGGTTCCGAGTGACCATCGCCGGTTCACGCGCCATAACGCCCATCCGCTGCCGGTAAAGAGGAAAGGCAGCATGACGCACCCCCGAAAGGATGTCGAGTTTGAGATAGGGATGAAGACAGCTTCACATATGCATGTTTGCCAAGGCCGCCCCACCCCATGTAGCATGTTTGGCATAAGGATAAGGCGGGGGGAAAATGAAGGGTGACGATGGCCGGAAAGGTCGTCTATGACCGGCTAGTGTTGTTCCCCGGCGACGAAGTCTTCTCGGAAGGCGACCGGGGCAACTGGGCCTATCTCGTCCAATCGGGCAAAATCGCCATCGTCAAGCGCAAGCCCGACGGCGGAGAAGTGGTTTTGGCGGTTCTGGGCGCTGGACGTCTGTTCGGGGAAATGGCCCTGATCGACGATCAGCCCCGCATGGCTACAGCACGGGCCTTGACTGAATCCCAGCTGGTGCTGATCGACCGCTACACCTTCAACACCAAGGTCAAGAAATGCGACCCCCTGGTGCGCGAGCTTTTGCAGAACTTCACCAACAATCTGCGCTCGATCACCCAACGCAAGCTGACCGACAACTTCCCCTGCGAAGAAGACGTTTGCCCCGACCCCATCCCCCAACCCGTCGCCGACTGATTTTCAATTTTTCCCTTAACCCCATGGCGCGAAATGCTTTTCGGGAGCATGATAGAGAATAAAATCTCTGTCAGACGGGAGTGGAAACCATGTCCAGCATTACCTTCCCCAAGGACTTTTTGTGGGGAGCCTCGACCGCGGCCTACCAGATCGAAGGGGCCGCCTGGGATGACGGACGCGGCCCTTGCGTCTGGGATAAATTTACCGCCGACGGCAAGATCATGGATGGCTCCAACGCCCATCGCGCCTGCGACCATTATCACCGCTGGCCGGAAGATATCGCCCTGATGAAGCAGGCGGGGTTCAACGCCTATCGCTTCTCCATCGCTTGGCCGCGCATCATCCCCACCGGCAGCGGCGCCATCAACGCCAAGGGCCTGGATTTCTATGACAAGCTGGTGGACGGCCTGCTGGAAGCCGGCATCCGTCCCATGGCCTGTCTGTATCATTGGGATCTGCCCCAATTGCTGGAAGACGCCGGCGGTTGGCAGGGTCGCGGCGTCATCGGCCCCTTTGCCGACTATGCCCGCGCCGTCAGCGCCCGTCTGGCCGACCGCGTCAAGGACTGGATGATGCTGAACGAGCCGAACGTGGTGGCCATTTTCGGCTATGGCGTCGGCGAGCACGCCCCCGGCCATAAGCTGGGCGAGCAAGGCATTCTGCGGGCTCTGCATCACCAGAATCTGGCCCAGGGTGCCGCCTTGCGGGCCATTGCCGCCGAACATTCCGACGTCCGGCTGGGCACCGTCTGCAATCTGCAGCCCTGCCGCGCCGAATCCGACAAGCCCGAAGACATCGCCGCCGCCGCCCGCTGGGACGCGGTGTGGAACCGGGTCATCCTGGACGGCGTGATGAAGGGACAAATTCCGCCCCTGCTGGCCGAAAAGATGAAGGACTTCGTCCTGCCCGGCGACGAGGAAGCCATCCGCTATCCCATCGACCTTTTGGGCATCAACTATTATTCCCGCATGACCATGAAGTACGAGGCGGGCCGCCCGTTCGACGTCTTCTGGGGCGATGCCCATTGCGACCGCTGGACCTATATGGGCTGGCCGGTGCAGCCCGACGGTTTGTACGACCTGTTGAAAGAGTTCAAAACCGACTATGGCAATCCCGCCGTCTATATCGCCGAAAACGGCGCCGCCTATGACGACGTGGTTACGCCCGACGGCCAGATCCACGACGCCGAGCGTGTGGCTTTCATCAAGGATCACCTGATCGCCGTGGCAAAGGCCGCCGCCGAAGGCTGCAACGTCAAAGGCTATCTGTGCTGGAGCCTGCTGGACAATTTTGAATGGGCTTTCGGCCTGTCCAAACGGTTCGGCATCGTCAGGGTTGATTACGAAACATTGCAGCGCACCCCCAAGGACAGCTACCGCTTCTTCAGCGACGTCATCAAAAACAACGCCGTTTAAGACCTCTGCGCGGCCAATGCGGACAATTACAACTCTTGTGCGCATTGGCCCGTAATGGCATCGTGGTCCGACATTCAAGAAATCCAACCACGGATCGATGGGCATGCCCCAGACCAATCAGCCCTCGGCCTCGCCTCTTTGCGTCTATCAACCAATCCGCCCCTTAGGATTCTGGCGCGGCGGCGATGTGTCGGAACGTATTCTGGTCATCACCGCCTGGTTGGGGACCATCCTGGCCGGGGTCAGCCTGGGATTGGCCAGCATCGTCTTCGAATGGTCCGGCATCCCGCTGCATTTCGCCGGGGTCGATATCTATGTGGATGTCTATCCGCCGCTGATTTTCGCCACCCTATGGTGCCTGTGGTTCGGTTTCTGGTGGGGCTTCGTGCCGGCCTATCTGTCCACGCTGGTCCTGGCCCTTTATTCCGGCATGGCGCCGGGCTGGGCCGGATTGTTCGCCTTTGCCGACCCCTTGGGACTGGCCTTGTTCGCCATGGCCTATCGGGCCATTCCCATTCCCTATGACCTGCGCTCGCTGAACGCCCTGCTGTTCTTCGTGCTGCTGTCGTTTGTCGCCGGGATTTTCGGCTCTACCGGCCTGTTCATCTGGATCGCCACCAGCCCCATCGGCAGCGACCGCGTGCTGCCGATTTGGGAAGGCTGGTGGCTGGGCGGCTTTTTGCAGAATCTTTTGGTGGTCGCGCCGCTGCTGTTTCTGCTGAGCCCGCCGATCGCCCGCTGGCGCAGCATCCGCAAATGGGGCCAACTGAGCCCGCAATCGGCCCGTCGGCACGTTTTGCTGGGCGGGGCCGGAGTGTTGGCTGGCGTGCTGCTATTCCTGTATTTGTCGGTGCATCTGAACGTCATGCATTTCGACGCGGTGTCCGCCGACGGCACCGAGGAAGGGATGCGCAAAGCGGCCCATTCCCTGGTGGAATCCACCCATGCTCTGTACTGGGTGATGACCTCGATCGTGCTGTTCGCCTCTTATTTCGGCTATCAGCTGTTCGAGCACTGGACCTCGTCGATCCGCCGGGCTGCCCGCGAACTGGCCATGGCCAATGCCGACCTGATCCGCGCCCGCGATCTGGCCGAGGACGCCGCCCGCGCTAAATCCACTTTTCTGGCCACCATGAGCCACGAAATCCGCACCCCCATGAACGGCGTCATCTCGCTGGCCGAGATTCTGGACCAAACGCCCCTGGATTCGGAACAGCACGGCATGGTCCGGGTTCTGCGGGATTCGGCCAACGCCCTGCTGACGGTCATCAACGACATTCTGGATTTCTCGAAGATCGAAGCCGGCAAGCTGGATCTGGAGTTCATTCCCTTCTCGCTGGTCGAGATGGTGGAAAGCGTTGCCAATCTTTTATCCCACCGGGCCGAGGAAAACGGCCTCAACCTATCGGTCTGGGTCGATCCCTCGCTCAGCGACCGCCGGTGCGGCGATCCCATGCGGCTGCGGCAGATCCTGATCAATCTGGCGGGCAACGCCATCAAGTTCACCCAGGTCGGCCATGTGGGGCTTGAAGTTTCGGCGACCCCCGATGGCTCGGTGCATTTCGCCGTGACCGATACCGGCGTCGGCTTGTCGGACGAGCAAAAGAACCAACTGTTCCAGCCCTTCGTCCAGGTCGACGCCTCGACCTCGCGCAAGTTCGGCGGCACCGGCCTCGGCCTGTCCATCAGCCGCCGCCTGGTCGAACTGATGGGCGGCAATATCGGCCTGATCAGCCGTTTGGGCGAAGGCTCCACTTTCTGGTTCACCGTGCCCCTGGCCTGCCAGGTCGGCCAGGAACAGGCTGCCTGCCCGGATATGCGCGGCATGAGGGTGACCATCATCGACGGCGAGGCCCCCAACGAAACCCCGCTGTGGCGCTATTTGGAATGGGCCGGCGTCACCTTGTCGTCGGTGCCGGTGGGGCCGCAGGCTTTGCCGTTCCTGCGCGCCATGAGCGGCCGATATGACGGCCCCGACGTGGTGCTGATCGACGCCGCCAATCATGCCGAAGGCCTGGAACTGGGATCGGCCATCATGAGTGACCCAAAGATCGCTTCGGCCAAAGTCATCCTGATGGCGTCCCTCAGCCAGGTTTCCACTCTGACCGAGGCCCAGCGCAACGGCTTCTTCGCCGCGTTGACCCGCCCGGTTCAACGGCAAAGGCTGTGGCGCACCGTCGGCGCCGCCATGCGCCGCTCCCAATTGGACGACGCCTTCCAGGTCCAGACCAATAGCAGCATCTGCCGTTATCTACCGCCCACCTTGGAAGAAGCCCGCGCCGCCGGGGCCGCCATTCTGGTCGCCGAGGACAACCCCACCAACCAGTTGGTCATCGGCAAAGTTCTGGAACGGCTGGGCTATGCCGCCGTGCTGGTCAGCAACGGGGCGGAGGCTTTGGAGATGCTGGGCCGTGAACGCTTCGGCCTGCTGATCACCGATTGCCATATGCCGACCATGGACGGCTTCGAACTGGCCCAGCGCATCCGCGACGGCGGTTCGCAACATGCCCGTAGTATGCCCATCCTGGCCCTGACCGCCGATGCCCTGAAGGGTACCGAGGAAATCTGCCATGCCGCCGGTATGGACGATTATCTGAGCAAGCCGGTGGAAACAGCGCGCCTCGACGCCGCCATTCTGCGCTGGCTGCCCCAAGCGGCGCGGCTGCGTCAGCCGGTCACCGACGACACTACCCAGCGGCCCCAACCTTCGGCTCCGGCCTTGAGCATATCGGAACAACGTCAGGTTCTTGACCGCGATCGGGTGGCTTTTTTGTTCGACGGCTTCAATGACGAAGCCCATGAAATGCTCGACATGCTGCTGCAATCGGTGGCCGGCCTGATGGATCAGATGCGCGCCGCGCTGTCCAATCACGACGCCCCCGGAGCCGCCAAACACGCCCACTCCGCCGCCGGAGCCGCCAACAATGCCGGAGCTGCCGCCCTGGGCAATTTGCTGGCGAACATGGAGCTTCAGCTGAAGCAAGGCGACCTGGAGCAGGCTCGCCTGGGCTTGGTGGATGTCACCGCCGCCTATGACCGCCTGAAAGCCGAAATCGCCAGCCTGAAGGTCGGGGCTGAATAGCCTGAGGCTCAGGCTTCGGAGGAGGGTTCCACCCGCCAGAAGGGCGCCGCCAGCACCCAGGTGACGCCGCACCACACCCAGGCCTGCGGCACGTTGAAGCCGGACAATGCCACCACCAGCGCCCCGCTCAGCGGCAGCAGACAACCGAGCACAGGCTGGCGGCGATGGGTCCGCACCGTCAGCAAAGCCAGCAATGCCGGGATGGAAAAGACCAGGGAATAGTAATCCGAGGGAATTTCCGGCGGCTTGTCCTCGGTCAGCAGCATGACGGGACGAATCAGGCATAAAGCCACCGCCGCCCCCTGATAGAGCAGGCACAATCCGCCATAAGACCCCAGACTGGCCGCCAGCAAGGCGCGAGGGCGCAGCAACAGGCCCCAAAGCTCCCGCAAGGTCACCAGATGATAGGTAAAGCCGCCGGTCAGCGCCTTCAGGCTGGCTTTGGCCGTCAGCAGCGAAGCGGCAAACAGCCCCACCGCCATGGCGGCGCGAACCCAGCCGGAAATCCAGTCCAGCAGGAACAATCCCTCGAACCCCAGCAGCAAACCCAGCCAGGGAGCCAGCAGCGCCGCCTTGAGGGAACGCCGCCCGAACAATGCAGTCCCCAAGCCGCCCAGCAGCAAAGCCGCCGTCGCCGGAACCGGCCAGCGGCGCTCGGGCACCGCCGATCCATCGAAGCTGAATTTCGGATTGCCGTCCGTATCGAACAATCCCCAGGTGCCGCCGGCTACGCCTTCCGAATAGCGTTTCCACGGCTGGTCATAGGATTCGACAATGTTGTAGGACCAATGGCGACGTGCCGCCATGGCGGCGACGGCCCGCACAAAAGTAGACTGCTCGACCACACCGGGAGCCAGTCCGCCCTTGGCCTTGCCGCCGCTGGGCCAGCCGGTTTCGGCGATCAGAATTTCCTTGCCGGGAAAGCGGACCTCCAGCTTGCTCAACGAATCCTCGATAAAGCTCAGCGCCTTGTCCATGGACGCCGGAGCGCCGTCCCAATAGGGCAGGATATGCGCGCCGATGAAATCCACATGATCGGCCAGTTCCGGGTTATCCAGCCAGATCGACCATACTTCGGCGATGGTCACCGGAACGTTGGAACGCCGCCGTGCCTCGTCCAGATAGGGGATCAGGTCGGCAATAGGCATTTCCTTGACGGTCAGCACCTCGTTGCCCACCACCAGCGCCTTTACCGTATCGGGATATTTAGCGGCGATGGCCAAAGCCCGCTCAAGCTCGGGGTGGCTGGTTTCCGGGTGGCTGTTGATCCAGGCTCCCAGCAGTACCTTCAGCCCCAGCTTCTGGGCGATGGGAACCACCTGTTCCTGCCGCTGGTCCGAGGAATAAACTCGGATACAGTCGGTCCATTTGCTGATCCGGGTCAGTTCCCGCTCGATATCGGCAGGGTCCACCGGCGGGCGGGCGCCGAAGATCAACACATTTTCGGGATGGGAAAAGGAAACGCAGTTCAGACGCTGCAACGGCGGCTGATTGACCGGCACCGGCCTGCCCTGCCACGACGCGGCAAGAACCGCGCAGGCGGCGCTGACAGCGAAAAGCACCAAGCAGTGCCAGGGACGAATCCGCGAAGAGGTCATGAGGGGCTGCGCTTCCTGTGAATGGGGAAGCGGCCTTTTTCCGGGAAAGCGGGCGGCAAGTCCACTGCTTAAAGAAAAAGGGAGCTAAAACAGCCCCCCTTTCCAACCAATATCAGGCCTTGGCGACCCACTGGTCATAGGCTTCCAGCGCCTGAGCGGCATAGATCACCGACGGCCCGCCTCCCATATAGATGGACATGCCCAGCATTTCGAGAATCTCGGGACGGGTCGCGCCATATTTCAACGCCGCCTTGGCGTGGAAGGTCAGACAGCCGTCGCAGCGGGCGGCAACGCCCAGAGCCAGGGCAATCAGCTCCTTGGTCTTGGGGTCCAGCGCGCCATCCTGGGACAGAGCCGCATCCATCTGGCCGAAAGCCTTCATCACCTCGGGGATGCCGCTGCGCAGTTGGGCGATAGCGGGGCCGAGGTCTCCGGCGATCTGGGTCCAATCCTTGACCATGTCTCAATGCTCCTTGGGTACAATCTGACTGCTATTGAATTAGCATTATCTAATATTAATGTCCAGATTGTTCAGCGCCGGGCTGTAAAAAAGGTCTTCAGCATCTCGGAGGCCCGCCGTTCCTCGAGGCCGCCCACCACTTCAGGAGCATGATGGCAGATGGCTTGCTCGAACAGACGCGGGCCATGATCGACGGCCCCGCCCTTGGGATCATAGGCGCAGAAATAGAGCCGACGGATACGGGCAAAGGAAATCGCCGCCGCGCACATGGGGCAGGGTTCCAGGGTGACATAGAGATCGCAATCGATCAGCCGGGCCGATCCCAACAGCTGTCCAGCCTGACGGATCGCCAGAATTTCGGCATGGGCGGAAGGGTCGGACAATTCCTCGACCCGATTTCCGGCGCGGGCAATGATCTCGCCGCGCAACACCACCACGGCCCCGACCGGCACCTCGCCCCTCAGGGCGGCGGCTTCGGCTTCGGCAAAGGCGGCCTCCAGCGGGGTCACGGCCTATTTCCCGAAGATGACCTGAACCTGACGCATGGTGTCGGGGTCGGCAGCCTGGGGACGCAGCTCATAGGAAATGATGTTCCGCGGTACGCCGTTCTTCACCAGATTGTCCATCACCCACTTCAAACGCCGCACGGCGATACGCCGCGACTGCAGCTGAGTGGGGTCCACCAGGGACAGCAGGCACACCGAGCGCTGCTGCTTGGCAAGCGGAGACAGAGTTTCCAGCTTGGCCTTGTCCTGCTCGGTTTCCCCCGACCTCTCGAAGAAGCGGAAGGTGCCGGCGGGATTATCCGGGCAATGACGGCCAGAGGGCTGAGCCTGACCCTCGGGCGGAGCGCCGTCGGAATCCTGGGCCATGGCGGCGGGGGCGAGATTCATCAGGACGACGATGAGAATCGCCAGAGTGACAAAAGGACCGATACGCAGCATGGCAACCCCAAAAGGCAAAACGGGACACTCAAGACATTAATCCCAAGAAGGTTACCGATCCGTGAAGACGCCCGCGCCCGGCGAGGGGCCAATATATTATCTACAGCCGTGCTCCACGGCACGGCGGCGGCCAAGCGGGCGGATGCCCACGCCCGGCGAGGGGCCAACATATTATCTACAGCCTCGCCCTGGCGAGGCGGCGGCCAAGGCTGCGGACGCAGTCGCCCGGCGAGGGGCTTACGGCGCATCGCGCCGGTATCTAACTCCGAGGGACTTTAAACAACGAGGGTTGCCGCGCCGGAACGGGCTCATTATGGTGGGGCAATGAAAATACCCCTGATCGGCATCACCCTGGATAGCGAAGAGCCCGGCGGCTATTCCAAGCTGCCCTGGTACGCTCTGCGCCAGAACTATTGCGACGCCGTGGCCTTGGCCGGCGGTTTGCCCCTGCCCCTGCCCCACCATCCCGAACTGGCCGCAGCCTATTTGGACCGCATCGACGGGCTGGTGATCACCGGCGGCGCTTTCGACGTGGACCCGGCCCTGTTCGGAGCCGCCACCCGCCACGACACGGTCAAGCTGAAGGGACGGCGCACCGCCTTCGAGCTGGCCATCGTCCAAGGCGCTTTGGACCGCGACATGCCCATTCTGGGCATCTGCGGCGGCGAGCAGTTGCTGGCGGTGGCCCTTGGCGGCAGCCTGATCCAGCATATCCCCGACGAAGTGGAAAACTGCCTGGCCCACGAACAGCCCAACCCGCGCACCGAACCCGGCCATAATGTGGTTCTGGCTCCCGGCAGCCGTTTGGCCGCCATCGCCGGCAAGGACAGCATCCCCGTCAACAGCGCCCATCATCAGGCGGTGAAGCGGGTTCCCGAACCGATCCTGGTCAATGCCGCCACCGAAGACGGCGTGATCGAAGGCATCGAAGACCCACGCCGACGCTTTTGCATCGGCGTGCAATGGCACCCGGAATACGCCATCAGCCCGGCGGACACCGCCCTGTTCAACGCATTCATCGAGGCCTGCCGGTCATGAACGACGACATCAACGAAGCCCCCGAAGCGGAAGATTCCGCCCCGGAAAAAGACGCCCCGGAAAAGGGTGAGCGCATCGCCAAGCGGCTGGCCCGCGCCGGCCTGTGCTCGCGCCGCGACGCCGAACGCTGGATTGCCGAAGGGCGCGTCAGCGTCGATGGCCGCAAGCTGACCTCCCCCGCCGTGGTGGTGACCGAAGACAGCCGCAT
>Ga0209415_10017073_pt1 | contig 11588 bp, 12 predicted proteins | sample PeaSoiSIISIP2007_FD_187696 | JGI IMG/M metagenome (GOLD analysis project Ga0209415, IMG submission 187696) | Peat soil microbial communities from Weissenstadt, Germany - SII-SIP-2007 (SPAdes) (version 2) | ecosystem: Environmental > Terrestrial > Soil > Wetlands > Peat | place: Germany... | reverse complement strand
GCGCTCGAAGGCTTCGTGTGCGCAGGCGCAACTGGGTGTGTTGGGTTAAGCCGGATTTAACCCTCGCCGTTCGCCGCGGCCATCACGGCCGCAACGGGACGGCGATAAACTGGTACGTTGGAATTCTTTCAAAGCAAACCGGCTGGAATCGGTTCCAAACTCAACTCAAGCGAAATTTCGGCGGCCGTAAAGGCCCGAGGCCTGCGGCTCGCCGAAGGCGGGAATTTAGCTCATCATCGAAGACGTGCTTACCGGGACATCGCTGGGAAAAGCCTCGCCACCCATCCCAGACCCCGACGCTCCGCCTTCGCCAATCGGCAGACTCCAGGAATCCAGGAAGCTCTCGAAGGTCTGCTCCACGGCCCGCGAAAACTGCATCTTCAGGACTTCAACTCCGTTAAAAACCATGGGAAAGCTCCTTGTCTCAAGCGTTCTCCTACTTACAAATCTAACCACTCGACATGAAGTGGCAACCCGATTCGCGTCTCCGTCGCCATCCGCTGTCAACTTGTGACTAGACCCTGCTTATAACGTCGTTTCAAATGGTTCCGGGGAAGCTTCCGATTCGGCTTGCGGCTTGATCCATGCGTGCCCAGACTTTACTTTGAGTGGCAGCGGCCGCCTGACAGCTACTGCAAAGACTTGGATTCCAACCGCATCGAGACTGACTGTTCCCAAACCGCCCTGACGGGGAGGCTAGGTGGCCTCTTGCGGGAAGCGTCGGAAAGGTCGCGCCGCTTGGGACGCCCCGTTCTGGCCAGCTTCACCGAACCGATCCCGCTGGCCGACCCGGTCACGGTCTTCGGCAATGCCGCCGGGCTGACCCGCGATCGGCTGCTATGGTCGCAGCCCGATTCCGGATTTTCCCTGATCGGGGCCGGCATCGCGCAGGTCTTTGAAAGCGGCGGTCCGCATCGCTTTTCCCAGACCGCTGCCGCCTGGGATGCACTTTGCTCCAACGCCCTGATCGAGTCCGCCCCGCAAGCGCCGGTCGCGGGACCATTTATAATCGGCGGGTTTTCATTTGATGAGGAGAATCCCGCCGGCACCGCCTGGCCGGGATATCCGGGCGGGCGGATGGTGCTGCCGCGGGTTTGCGTAAGCGGTATGCGGGGCGGCTCATGGCTGACGCTTAACGCGGTGCTGCGGCCCGGGGTCTCCGCCGAGCAGGAGGCCGCCGAAATCGTGCGCCTTCGCGGCGCCTTGACGGCTGTCGCGGCCTATCCCAACGGCCATACCGCGCCGGGCAGACCGTCGATTTCAGAGCTTCGACCCGCTGCCCAATGGCGTGACGAGGTCGCGGCGGCGACGCAGGCGGTGCGGCGCGGCGAACTCAGAAAAGTGGTCCTGGCCCGTGCGGTCACCCTGCGTGCCGGCCATCCTTTCGATAGCCTCGCGGCCCTGCGGCGGCTGGCGGCGGGCTATCCGACCTGTATCACCTTCGCGGTCGCCAATGGCGAGCGCTGTTTTCTGGGCGCCACGCCCGAGCGCCTGCTCCGGGTAGTCAACGGTGAGGTCCGAACCACCTGCCTGGCAGGCTCCTACCCGCGCGGGACCGGCGACGACGCCGACCGCCGGCTCGCCGCGGAGCTGCTGGCCGATCCCAAGGAGCGCAACGAGCACGCACTGGTGCGCAGCGCCCTGGTCGATGCGCTGGGCGCGTTCTGCGACCGCCTGGAGAGGCCCGAGGCGCCGTCGGTACTGAAATTGCCCAACGTTCAGCATTTGTGTACGCCCATTTCCGGACGTGTCGCCGCCGGCCAGAGCGTATTGCGAATCGTCGAGCGGCTGCATCCGACCCCCTCGGTGGGCGGCGAGCCCCGCGCGGTCGCGCTCCGGTTCATCCGCGAGCGCGAACAACTGGACCGCGGATGGTACGCCGGGCCGGTGGGATGGGTTGATCATAAGGGCGAGGGCGAATTTGCGGTGGCGATTCGCGCGGCTTTGCTGCACGGCGGCGAGGCGATCCTGTACGCGGGTTGCGGAATCGTCGCCGATTCCGACCCCGACCGCGAGTTCGCCGAATCCTGTATCAAGCTGACCCCGATGCTGACCGCGCTGGGAGCGGGTTAAGTGGGAGCGGGTTAAGGTGGATATCGCCGCGGCGAATGCCCGATGGTCTGCCGCCTTCGTCGATGAGTTGGTCCGCGCCGGCGTGTGCGACGCCTGCGTCTGTCCGGGGTCGCGCTCCACGCCGCTGGCGCTGGCCCTGGCGCAACATCCCGGAATCAAGCTCTGGATGCATCTGGACGAGCGCTCGGCATCTTTTTTTGCGCTCGGGATGGCGAAATATCAGCATCGGGCGGTGGCCCTGCTGTGCACCTCGGGCAGCGCCGCGGCCAACTTCATGCCGGCGGTCGTCGAAGCCCATTACGCGCGCGTGCCGCTGCTGGTGCTGACCGCCGACCGTCCGCATGAACTGCGCGATACCGGGGCGCCGCAAACCATCGACCAGTTGAGACTCTATGGCGCGCATGCCAAGTGGTTCGTCGAGATGGCCCTGCCCGAGGCGACTCCGCAAGCGCTAAGCTACGCGCGCACGATTGCCTGCCGCGCCGCCGCCGAAGCACTCGCCGCTCCAGCCGGACCGGTCCATCTGAACTTCCCGTTCCGCGAGCCGTTGGTCGGGGGCGCCGCCGACGCTCGACCGGTCGCCGAGGAGGGCGCCGAATCGCCATACCTGACGGTGGACAGCGCAATCCCCGCGCCGCCGGATGCCGCCGTGGCAAACCTGGCCGCCGCCGTCGGGCGCTGCCGCCGCGGGCTTATCGTATGCGGCCCGAACAACGGGGAAGATTATGCGGCGGCGGTAGGCCGGCTCGGCGCTCAGCTCGCGTTTCCAATCCTCGCCGACCCGCTCTCGCAGGTGCGCTGCGGGCCGCACGATCGCCGGACGGTGATCGACAGCTATGACGCTTTCCTGAGGATCGACGAATTCACGCGCCGCTACGCGCCCGAGATCGTGCTCCGATTCGGCGCCCTGCCGACCTCCAAACCGCTGGTCCACTACCTTGAAGGTCAGGGCGCGTCGTGCCGCCAGGTGTTTGTCGACGGCGGCGGCGGATGGAACGACACGGCGCTGATGCCGGCGCAGGTGATCCACGCTGATCCGGGGATGGTCTGCGAGCGGCTGGGCGAGGCTTTGAAGGAACATCGCGCAGCGCCCGAAGCGGCGGCGTGGAGCCAGGCGTGGGTCAGGATTGGGGCGCTGGCGCGCAGCGCAATCGCGCACCATCTGGAAGCGCTCGATATTCCCTTCGAGGGCAAAGTCTTCGCGGAACTGGCGGCGATGGTGCCGCCTGGCGCTTTGCTTTTTGCCGGCAACAGCATGCCGGTGCGCGACCTCGATACCTTCTTCCCGGGCGGCGACGGCGCGATCCGCTTCATGGCCAACCGCGGCGCCAACGGTATCGACGGGGTGCTGTCGAGCGCGCTCGGGGCGGGAGCGCGCGCCGGCGGACCGCTGGTGCTGGCGCTCGGTGACCTGTCTTTCTACCATGATTCCAACGGCCTGCTCGCCGCCAAGCTCCACGCCCTGCGCGCGACGATCGTGCTGCTCAACAACAACGGGGGCGGAATCTTTTCGTTCCTGCCGCAAGCCGCTTATCCCGAACACTTCGAGCAACTGTTCGGCACTCCCCACGGGCTGGACTTCAGCCGCTTCGCCGCAGCCTATGGCGCGGGTTTCACCCGGATCGCGACTTGGAGCGAGTTCCGCTGTGCGGCGCGCGCGGCGCTTCCAGCGCAAGGTGTCCAGATAATAGAGGTTCCCACCGAGCGCGCGAGCAACGTCCGGCTCCATCGCGAGGTCTGGGACAGCGTCGCCGCGGCGATCGGTCCTGCGCTCAGTCAGTGAGAGCCTGGCAGGGTGCTGAAAATCCACCTCGAAGAGGTTAAGGTGACGGTCGCATTCAGCACCCTGCATACGCGAAGTTATGGCCATCTTCAAGCTGGCAGATGCACAGTATAATGTTGTCACGGCGGGCGCCGGCCCGTCGCTGATGCTGCTCCATGGCTTCACCGGATGCGCCCAATCGTGGGATCATCTCAAACCGGCGCTCTCCGCGCGGTTCGCGATGATTTTGCCCGACTTGCCGGGGCATGGCCGGACGCAGGTACCCGATGACCCGGCCCGCTACCGGATGGAGCGATGCGTCTGCGACCTGATCGCGATTCTGGACGCAATGGGCATCGAGCGGACCCATCTGCTGGGCTATTCGATGGGCGGACGGTTGGCGCTGGCGGCGGCGATCGCGCATCAGGATCGGATTGCCTCGCTGATCCTGGAGAGCGCCTCGCCCGGTCTGGCCGGCGCCGCCGAGCGTCAGGCCCGCGCCGCGAGCGACGACGCGCTGGCGGACCTGATCGAACGCGACGGTATCGAGGCGTTCGTCGCGCGATGGGAGCGGATGCCGTTGTTTGCGACCCAGGAACGGTCGCCGCAAGCGGTGCGCGCACAGCTTGCGGCGAATCGCCGCGCCAACAATCCCACGGGGCTGGCCAACAGTTTGCGCGGGATGAGCACCGGCGTTCAGCCCTCGTTGTGGGAGCGGCTGGGAGAGTTGAAGATTCCGTGCCTGTTAATGGCCGGGGAACTGGACGCCAAGTTCAAGGCGATCGCGCAAAGCATGGCGGCGGCGATCGCGGGCTCGCGTCTGGCGCTGGTGCCCGGCGCGGGGCATACCATCCACCTGGAGCAGCCGGCGGCGTTTGCGCGCGAGATACTTGAGTTTGCCGGCGGCGGCGGGCAGTAAACATAATCGAAGCAGGAATTTGAGATGGCAGTTAAGTGGCTTAAGATTCGCGACTACGAAGACATCCTGTACGAGCGCGCCGAGGGCGAGGGGATCGCCAAGGTCACTATCAACCGGCCCCGCCGCCGCAACGCGTTCCGCCCCCTGACCGTCACCGAGATGCAGAGCGCGTTTGCGCTGGCGCGCGAGGACCAGAGTATCGGGGTGGTGCTGTTCACCGGTGCCGGCAACCAGGCCTTTTGCTCCGGCGGCGACCAGAGCGTACGCGGCGACGGCGGCTACGTCGACGATCAGGGCGTGGCGCGGCTTAACGTGCTGGATTTGCAGCGCCAGATCCGGCTGCTGCCCAAGGTCGTGATCGCGGTGGTGGCGGGCTACGCAATCGGCGGTGGCCACGTTTTACATCTGGTGTGCGACCTGACAATTGCGGCCGACAACGGGATTTTCGGTCAGACCGGGCCCAAGGTCGGCAGCTTTGACGGCGGTTACGGCGCGACCTACATGGCGCGCGTCGTGGGCCACAAGAAAGCGCGCGAGATCTGGTACCTGTGCCGGCAATACAACGCCCAGCAGGCGCTGGACATGGGGCTGGTCAATACCGTCGTGCCACTGGATCGATTGGAAGATGAGGCGGTGAGTTGGGCGCGTGAAATCCTGGACAAGAGCCCCACCGCGATCCGCTTCCTGAAGGCCTCGTTCAACGCCGACACCGACGGACTGGCGGGAATCCAGCAATTGGCCGGCGACGCGACGCTGCTCTATTACCTGACCGACGAGGCCAAGGAAGGACGCGACGCCTTCCTGCAAAAACGCCGGCCCAATTTCGCCAAGTTCAAACGCTTCCCGTAGGGATTTCGCTCAGTTCGCATCACGCCCGCGCGAGCGTCGCGGCGGCGTTTTGCCGCTCGTAGCGATACTTCATCCACAGTAAAGCGAAGCCGATGATCGGAATCAGGATGTCGGTATAGAAAACCACACCAGCATTCCCAGGCGCGTAATTGTGCGCCACGATCATCGAATGGACATGGACGCCCGCCGCGCCGAGCAGGAACATCGCCGGACCGGTCACTGCTGCGAGCCGGAGATCCAGGCTGCGGCGGAAAGCGAGGAACCCGACCACCGCGTAGCCCAGGCTCGCGAGTCCGACTTCGGTCTGGAACGGAGAATCTTCCCAACCGATTAAGCGCGCGCACATCTCGCCGAAGAAGGTAGTGTGGAAGACAAAATTGTAGAAAAAGCTGAACCCGATCGAGAACAGCACGAAGTAAGCGAACAGCGCCTCGACCACTACCGGTGCCGTCAGCGGCTTAGGCGCGCGGATCAGCGCGGCGCCCGACGCAATCAGCCCGATGACGAAAAAGGTGAGGGTGAAATTGCCCAGAATGAAGCTGATAAAATCTTCCATGCGGCTCGCCCGCCCGTTCTCCGAATTAACCTCATGTCCAGTGTAGTGTTCCGAGAATTAACTATACAATTGTTACGGGTTCCCTTGGTGGGTAGGGTACAGCTTCCACTTGGTACAGGGTTTAGCGGCAGCGGGAGATGCCATACTAAGGATCAAACGAGAATGCAAAGGTGAAAAACGTGACGCTGCTGACTGATTCACAGTCAAAGCTTGCCTGGCGACTTTTGCGCGCCATGTAGCAGCCGCAGGATCACCACGGCGTCAGGTTCAACGCGGTAGGCGATCGCGTACGGCGTGCCGCTCACCACCAGTTCGCGCGTGCCCTTGACCCGGCCCAGCCGGCCCATGTGGGGATTGTCGGCCAGATGCCGCACGGCGGCTTCAATCGCATCACCCATGTCGATAGCAGCCCAAGGATTACGATCGCCGAGGTAGGCAAGCTGGCTTTCACGGTTGCGCTCGGCAATCGGTAGCCACTCCACCCTCACTCGGCTCTCTCGCCAGCACGCTTCACCAGCTTGGTCCGCTGCCGGCGCCATTTGGCCGAGATTTCTTCATGCGGGATGCGCTTGACGTTGGGATCGTCGGCCTCGCGCATGCCTTGCTTTACTTCGGCGCTGAACCAGGCGTCATGCTCTCGCGCCGCACGCTGCTGTTTGACAAAATCCCGCATGAACTCGCGGACGATCTGGGACGCAGGCCGGTGTACGGCCTCCGCTTCGGCCATGAACTGTTCACGCAATTCCGGTTCCAGCTTCAGTGTGAACATCGCCTCTTTCGCCATGGTGCCTCCTGGTATTAACAACGTATATAGTACGTTAATACCAGCCCGCAAGCTTGGGCAATCCGTCATGCTTCGTAAAGCCTCAGTATCGGCGGCGGCAATGGACATCAGGACGGGCGCTGTGTAGGCCCCGAAATCCAACGGTCCGCAAACCACCAACGAAGGGTCGGCCAGCCGCTCACTTCCGCGCACCGCGCGGCTGCATTACCCTGCTGGGGAGACCATGGAATCCGAGATCCAAATGACCGCGCCCGCGCCCGCCCGATGGCGCGTGTGGATGCTCGCGATCCGCGTCCCGACGCTGAGCGCGGCGGTCGTACCGGTGCTGGTGGGCAGCGCTATCGCGGCGCGGGACAATCGCTTTAGTCCCCTGATCTTCGCCGTGGTGATGTGCGCAGCGTTACTGATCCAGATCGGCACCAATCTGACCAACGACCTGTTCGATTTTCAAAAAGGCGCCGACACCGGCGCGCGGCTCGGTCCGGTCCGCGTGGTGCAGGCGGGCTTGCTGTCGCAAAAGCAAGTCGCGGCTGGCAGCGCGCTCAGCTTCGGACTCGCGATCCTGCTCGGGCTGTACCTGGCCGCGGTCGGCGGATGGCCGATCGTGGCGATCGGGCTGGCCGCGGTCGCTTCGGGAATCGCTTACACCGGCGGTCCGTGGCCGCTTGGATACCATGGCCTGGGCGACGTTTTCGTATTTGTGTTTTTCGGCGTGGTGGCAGTCGTGGGGACGTTCTACCTCCAATCGGGGAATGTAACCGGCGCCGCGCTGATCGCTTCACTGCCGGTCGCGATGCTGGTGACTGCGATTCTGGTAGTGAACAACCTGCGCGACATCGACACCGATCGTCAGGCCGGCAAACGCACCGTGGCCGTGCGCTTCGGACGCGAGGCCACCCAGCTTCAGTACTCGATCCTGGTGCTCGGCGCTTACCTGGTCGCGGCGGCGCTATGGATTGGCGGCGCCAATTCGGCCTGGGCGATGCTGCCGTGGCTGACGCTGCCGCTCGGAACAAGCCTGGTGCGCGAGGTCTGGCGCGGTGAAGGCGGCGCGGCGCTCAATCGCACGCTGCGGCGGACCGCCGGATTGCATCTGGTTTTCGGAATCCTGCTCGCGGCGAGCTTCGTCCTGTGAAAATCCGCCGGCTCACGTGGCGCTGCTATCGGATTCCCTTCCGGAAAACTTTCGTGACCAGCGGCGGTGCGCAGGCGGTGCGCGAGGGAGTGATCGTTACTCTCGAAGGCGACAGCGGGCTGAGTGGACTCGGCGAGATCGCGCCGTTGCGCCGCGCCACGATGCGCAACGTCGCGCACTTTCTCCCCATCCTCCTACGGCGGCTCACCGGAGTTGACATAGATGATATCCCCGAAACTGCGGGGGCCGTCCTGGCGGACAATGCGGCCACCCCCGCGATTCTCTGCGGGCTGGACATCGCTGCGTGCGACCTGCTGGCGAAAGAGGCCGGCGTGCCGGTGGTTGAATTTCTCGGCGGGTGCCAACGGCGCGTGGTGCCGGTCAATGCGACGATCTCCGCGGACACGCCCGAACTGGCGGCGCAGGCCGCGCGGCACGCAGTCGCGAACGGCTTGCGCTGCGTAAAGCTCAAGGTCGGCATGATGCGCAATCTCGCCGCCGAATGTGCCCTGGTCGGCGCGGTGCGCGATGCGATCGGTCCTGAAACTTTGCTGCGCCTGGACGCCAATCAGGCCTGGGATCGCGTTAGCGCGATCCGTAATATCAGCGAGCTCGAACGCTTCGGCCTGGAGTTCGTCGAGCAACCGGTCGCCGCCCGCGACATTGAAGGCCTTGCCGCAGTGCACGACGTAGTCGGAACGGCAATCGCGGCCGATGAATCAGTCACCAGCGCCGCAAGCGCGGAAGCGATCATCGAGAGCGCTGCCGCCAGCTTGTTGGTGATCAAGCCGATGGTGGTTGGCGGGCTGCGGCCGGCCATGGCGATTATTCGACTGGCGCTGGCCTGCGAAGTGGAACCGGTGGTCACCACGACCATTGATTCCGGCGTCGGAATAGCGGCCGCATTACATCTTGCGGCGGCGTTTAAGGGGACGCGGGCCTGCGGCCTCGCCACCGCCGAACTGCTCGAATGCGACCTGACATCCGGGACACCCCAGGTACATCGGGGAGAGATGGTTTGCCCCAACACTCCGGGTCTGGGCGTGGAAATCGATGAAGTCAAATCAGCGCCATACCTGGACCGGGTCTGACGCCCGCGACGCCAAGGCCGCCTACGTGCGGTCGATGTTCGCGCGGATCGTGCCCCGCTACGACCTCATCAACCGGCTGATGACGATGGGGCTGGATCGGCGCTGGCGCCGGCTCACGGTGGAGGCGGTCGCGCCGCGCGGCGCGGTGGCGTTGGATTTGGCCACCGGCACCGGCGACATGGCGTTGGAGTTGATGCGCCAGGGGAGCCGGTTCGTGGTGGGCGCGGACTTCTGCCCCGAGATGGTCGTGGCGGCGGTTGCGAAAGCAGGTCACAACGGCCGCGCAGGAGTCTCATTCCTGGCCGGTGACGCTCAGCAACTGCCTTTTCCCGACGACACCTTCGATTGCCTGGTCAACGGCTTCCTGCTGCGCAACGTATCCGACCTCGACGGCGCGTTGCGCGAATTCCACCGCGTTCTGAAACCCGGGGGGCGCCTGGCCTGCCTGGATCTCACTCATGCGCCGCGCCCGTTGCGGCCGCTGTTGTGGCCCTGGTTCCGGCTGGTGGTGCCCGCGCTCGGCGGCCTGCTAAGCGGTGACTTCGACGCCTATACCTACCTGCCCGACTCGCTGCAAACCTACCCCGACGCGCAACGCCTGCGCCGCATGATGCTCGCCGCGGGCCTGAGCAACGCCACCTGCCGCCGCCTCGGAATGGGCACGGTCGCGATCCACACCGCATCGAAGCCGGGTTAGGGGCCGTCAACCGTGGCGCGCCGAGCGCCCACAGCTCGACGCCACCAAAACAGGTTCGGCTGTTCGGAGGTGAGGCCCTATGCTAGCTATGTTGGAAGGATAATCCCTCAAGCGGAACCAGGCGTGAATGCGCGAAGTCAGCGAAAGCGGATATCGCCTAATCGGTCACGGCGTCAATACCATTCCAGAAGCCGCCAGGCTGACGCGCATAGCTGCGCCGAGAATCCGGCGCTGGCTCCGCGGCTATGAACACCGTATCGGCGGCGAGCTTCGCCGCTCACCGCCGATGATTCAGCCGACATTCGGTCTAATCGACGGCATGGTTGCGATAAGTTTTCTGGACCTGGTCGAGATCCGCTTTATCAACGCCTTTGTGGAACAGGGCGTGACTTGGGCTTATCTGCGCAAGGCCCATGAAAGGGCCGTCGAAATCGTCGGGCATTTCCGGCCATTCTCCACCCGGACTTTCAAGACCGACGGCCGCAGGATTCTCACCGAAATTGTGGGAACTTGCGGGTCTTGCTCGACGCTTGATGTTGGCGCCGGCCAGTTGGGTTTTTGGCCAATGATCGCCCCGTTCTACAAGCAATTGGATTTCGACGCGGATGAAGCTTCGCGGTGGTGGCCGCATGCGGACCGCAAGGTGGTCATCGATCCCCAGCGCAGCTTTGGTCAACCGATAGTAGCGCGCGACGGTATTCCAACCCGCACGCTTTACCGCGCCTATCTTGCTGAAAACCAGGAAATAGGCGAGGTGGCCTCCTGCTATGGCATATCGAGGCATTCGGTCAGGTCCGCGGTCGAGTTCGAAGAACGCCTGACGGCGTGAATTTCTTCTTCGACAACTGCATCTCGTTTCGAATCGCCCATGCGCTGAACGTACTCGACGAGCACAACAACATCGTGGCCCTGCGAGACAAATTTCCAGCCAACGTCAGGGACATCGAGTGGATTATCCGAACTCGCCAGGGAAAAAGAGAAATGGGTCATCATCTCCGGTGACACACGGATCAGCCGCAACAAGGCCGAGCGCGAAGCCTGGCTTGAGGCTGAATTGACCGCATTCTTCTGGGAGTCCGGTTGGGAGAATCTGCCACACTGGCGGAAGGCAGCGACCATGGTCAAATGGTGGCCAGCAATTACCGACCAAGCCTTGCGAATCGCGGGGCGCGGGATTTCTTATCCCCGTGAGAAGTAGCCGACTGCGCCAGGTTCGTTGAAGGGAGGTTACGCGGTCAGCGAGCGCGCGCTCGCCTTGGGAATAATCGGAATGGGGCCCTGGAATGCCTTTACGGTCCTGGTCAGAAAGTCTTTGAGTTCACGTTCGAGCGTATTCAGGTCACCACCTTGGAAGTAGATGAGGGCCTTAAGCGCTTCGCAGGGGGGAAACTGTGTTCCGTAGAGCGCCTTGGCCGCGCCCAAACCGTCACCGAGCATGACCCCGGCATGCAGCAAGGCCGCGATGTCTCGATAGTCTTTCGCCTCCACCCGCTCAAGCAGGACCTTCAGCTTAGTGCCGAGCAAATCCAAAAGTGACGCGTCCTTAAATGCGCGGTCCTCCGTGGTTGCCGGCGGACCTGCGGAACAGATTACCGTATGCGCGACGAACGGGCGGTTGACTTCGCCTCGAGGGTTAACCCTGGCCGGCGGCGATTGAGATTCGCGTCGGAGGATTGAGCCTTCCGCCGACGCTGTGTCCTCCACCTTGCGCACGGGCATCGG
>Ga0209415_10017070_pt1 | contig 11588 bp, 12 predicted proteins | sample PeaSoiSIISIP2007_FD_187696 | JGI IMG/M metagenome (GOLD analysis project Ga0209415, IMG submission 187696) | Peat soil microbial communities from Weissenstadt, Germany - SII-SIP-2007 (SPAdes) (version 2) | ecosystem: Environmental > Terrestrial > Soil > Wetlands > Peat | place: Germany... | reverse complement strand
AAGGCCACCCACTGGTACCGGCCGGTGACCAGCCCCTTGACCGCGCGCTCCATCTGCTGCGGCGTCCGCGGCGGCTCCACCGCGATCGTCGGCACCTCTTCGGGCACGGCACCGTACTCGCGCAGCCGCTGCGACACCACGGCGGCCTGCTCCTTGGTGCGGGGCACCAGCACCCGCCAGCCGAACAGCGGCTTGGTCTCGAACCAGGACAGCGTGTCGCGCGCGGCCACCGCCTCGCCGACCACGGCGATGGCCGGGCCCCTGGTGTTGGCCAGGGACACGCCGGCCGCCTTGAGGTCGGGACCGATGCGGCCGAGGGTGGAGGCCACGGTCTGCTGCGCGCTGGTGGTGCCGCCCCAGGTGATGGCCAGCGGCGTGGCATCGGGCCAGCCCGCCGCGATCAGCATCTTGCCCAGCTCGGCCGGGCCCGCGTCGGCGCCGAGCACCACCAGCGTGGCCGGGCTGTAGGCCACCCGGCTGGCCTCGCCGGCCTGGATGATCCGCACCTCGGCGTTCGGGTCACTGGCCAGCGGGATGCCGGCGTAGGCGGGAACCGCGGTGGCCAGCGGCACCCCCGGGACGATCTCGAACCTGACCCCGGCCTGGGCGCACGCCGCCGCTTCGGCGGCCGCGCCGCCCAGCAGCGGATCGCCGCCGAACAGCCGGACCGCGAGCTGGCCGTCCTGCGCGGCCTGCACCAGCGTCCTGGCCGTCGCCGCCACGTCGGCGGGCTCGGTCACCCGGGCGTCCGGGCGCAGGTAACTCCGGGCGGTCGCGGCCAGGTCCGCCGTCGCGACGACCAGGCTGGCCTGGCCGAGCAACTCGGCCGCGCGTACCGTCAGCAGCCCCTCGTCGCCCGGGCCGACGCCGACCAGGGCGACCCATCCCGAGGGCGGCCGCTCGATTGATCCTTGACTAGCACTCACTGCACATGTCCATTCGGTACTTGCGGACTGCTGACGAGATCTGCGGCCCCGCAGCGCAGCAGCTCCGCCGCGAGGTCTGCGCCGAGGCGGCGCGCGTCGGCCGCGGGCGCGCTGCCGTGCGCGCGCAGCGCCCGGGTGCCGTCGGTGCTCAGCACGGCGGCGCGCATCAGCAGGTGCCCGGTGCCCGCCGCGTACCCGCCGACCGGCGCGCTGCAGCCGGCCGCGAGCGCCTCGAGCAGGCTGCGCTCGGCGACGGCGGCGGCCATGCTGGCCGCGTCGTTCACCGCCGCGAGCAGCTCGGTCAGCTCGGGCTCTGCGTCCCGGCACTCGACGGCCAGCGCTCCCTGGCCGGGCGCCGGCAGCATCTCGTCGATCTCGAAGACCTGGGTGACGGCGCCGGTACGGCCGATCCTGGCCAGCCCGGCACAGGCGAGCACCACCCCGTCGAGCTCGCCGTCGGTCACCTGGCTCAGCCTGGTGCCCGCGTTCCCGCGGATCGGCACGCACCGCAGGTCAGCCCGGAGCCCGAGCAGCTGCGCGGCCCGCCGCGGGGAGCCGGTCCCGATCCGGGCCCCGGCGGGCAGGTCGGCGAGCTTGGCGCCGTCCCGCCCGACCAGCGCGTCCCGCGGGTCGTCCCGCGGCGGTACCGCGGCCAGCGCGATGCCCGCCGCGGGTCCGGCCGGCAGGTCCTTCAGCGAGTGCACGGCCAGGTCCACCTCACGGCCGAGGAGGGCTTCCCGCAGCGCGCTGACGAAGACGCCGGTCCCGCCGATCTGGGTGAGCTCGGCCCGGCTCACGTCGCCCAGGGTGGTCACGCCGACGATCTCCACCCGGCGGCCGGTCCGCTCCGTGATCATGTCGGCCACCTGACGGGACTGCGCGATGGCCATGGGACTCTTGCGGCTGCCGAGCCGCAGCGGCCGCCCGGAAGTGGGCCCGGAGATGGGCACCGTCATCGTGTGTCCTCCTGCTCCGTGGCGGCACGGGTGACGGCCTCGACCGCGCGCGGGTCTAGGTCGAACAGGACCCGCAGCGCCGCGGCGTACTCCTCGCCCCCGGGCGAGCCCGCGAGTTCCTTGACCCGGACCGTCGGCGCGTGCAATAGCTTGTCTACCACTCGGCGCATGGTCTGGGCTATTTCATCCAGCGCCCGCCCGCTCAGGCCGTCCGCGCTCAGCCGGCCGGACAGCCTGGCCAGCTCCGCGTCGACCATGGTGGCCGCCTTGGCCCGCAGGGCGACCACGGTCGGCGCGACCCGGGCCGCGTCGACCGCGGACCGGTAAGCGGCCAGCTCGGCCTCGCAGATGGCCCGGACCGCGGCCACGTCATCGGCTCCGGCCGCGGTCCCGTGCTCGCTGAGCCGGTCCATGCCGATCACCACGACACCGGGCAGGCCGGCCACCGCCGGCTCCACGTCGCGCGGCATGGCCAGGTCGAGAACCACGAGCTGGCCGCGGCGCCCCCGCCCGGTGAGCGCGGCGGAGGCCAGGTCACGGGTGATGACGTGGCCCGCCGCGCCGGTGCAGGAGATGACCACGTCCGCGGCGGCCAGCGCGGGGCCGAGCCCGTCGAGCGGGACCACGTCAGCGCTCACCTTCGCGGCCAGGCGCTCCGCGTGCCGGCGGGTCCGGTTCGCGACGGCGATGCTCGCCGCGCCGCTCCGCCGGGCCGTGGCGGCCGCGAGCGTGCTCATCGAGCCGGCGCCGACGACGAGCACGTCCCGGCCGGAGAGCCCCCCCGCTGAGTCCTCGGCGGGGCCGAGGTGGGCGGCGGCGAGCTCGACCGCCACGCTCACCAGGCTCTGGCCGGCCCGGTCGATGCCGGTCTCGGCCCGGGCCCGCTTGCCCGCCCGCAGTGCGAGCCGGCCGAGCTCGCCCAGCACGCGGCCGACCGTGGCGTGCTCGTCGGCGAGCTTGAGCGCGGCGCGCACCTGGCCGATGATCTGCCCCTCACCGACCACCACCGAATCCAGGCCGCAGGCCACGGCCAGCAGGTGAGCGACCGCCCGGTCCTCGTAGTGCACGTACAGGTGGGGGGTGAGATCCCGGGCCTCGGCGCCGCAATGGCGGACGAGCAGCTCGCAGATGGCGGTGACGGCCGCGTGGAACCGGTCCACGTCGGCGTAGACCTCGACCCGGTTGCAGGTCGAGACGATGAAGGTCTCGGCCACCGGGTCGGCGAGCGCCACGTCGCGGAGCAGCTTGGCGAGGGTATCCCCGCTCACCGCGGCCCGCTCCAAGATCGCGACCGGTGCGCTCTTGTGGCTGAGGCCCACCACCAGCACGCTCACCGGATCATCGCCTAGGCCTGGGCCGCGAGTTCCGAGGTCACCGGCTGCCTCGCGCCGGCCGCGTGCGTCCCGTTGACCGCGCCCGGGTGCCCGCGGCCGGGCTCGGCTTCGGGCCGGGCCGCCGAACGGCGCTGGGCGTGGAAGGCGAGAATCTGCAGCTCGATGGAGAGGTCCACCTTCCGCACGTCTACTCCCTCTGGCACGTTCAGCACGAGTGGAGCGAAATTGAGGATACTCGTGACGCCCGCCGCGACCAGCCGGTCGCAGACGGCCTGCGCGGAGGAGGCCGGGGTCGCGATCACGCCGATCGCCACCTTGCGCCGGGCCACCACGGCTTCGAGCTCGTCGACGTGGCGCACGGTCAGCCTCGCGATCCTGGTACCCACGATAGCCGGGTCCGAGTCGAGCATGGCAGAGATCGTGAAGCCGCGGGAGACGAACCCGCCGTAGTTGGCCAGGGCCCGCCCCAGGTTCCCGGCCCCGACGATGACGACCGGCCAGTCCTGGGTCAGGCCCAGCGTCCGGGACACCTGGTAGACGAGGTAGTCGACGTCGTAGCCGACTCCCCGGATCCCGTAGGAGCCGAGGTGGGACAGGTCCTTGCGGAGCTTGGCCGAGTTGACGCCCGCGGCCGCGGCGAGTTCCTCGCTGGCCACGGTGCTGATGCCGCGCTCGGCCAGCCCGTACAGCGCCCGCAGGTACACCGGCAGCCGGGCCACCGTGGCCTCGGGTATTCCGCCGGACGTGCCGCTGATCTCCGGCGGCATAGCGTTACTGTGCATCGCGGCAGCGCTCCTGGGGTTGAGCTCCTGGTCTGGGGCTCCTGGGTGTTCTGCGGGTTCGGGGCTCCCGGTACTGGCGGGCGTGAAGAGCCTGCGTCAGCCGACGTCCTTTCACGGTACGCCTTTGTGCATCGATTCACAAAGTGACCGACGCGGGGCGGTCAACGGGCTTTCACGGGCTTTCACGGGGTTTCACGGGTCCGGCCTGGTCGAGGCGGCCTGCCGAGGGCCGCGCGCAGACGGGTCTCGCTCACCCGCCAGAAATCGATCTGCACGCCGTCGACCAGCGTCACCGGGATCTTGTCCCAGTACTCGCGCATGTCCTGAGGCGAGGCGGTGATGTCCCGCTCGTCCCAGCCCACACCGAGTTCGGCGGCCACCCGCTCGATCACGGCCCGCGCGTCGTCGCAGAGATGACAGCCGGGGCGTCCGAGCAGCGTGATGCGGTTCACACCGGGCGTCCGGGTCTCCACGTCAGATCCCGCCGTAGCGGCGCTCGCCCGACGGCAGCCGCCGGTCCGGCCGCGGCGGCAACGGCTCGAGGCTCTGCGGCCGGGGGGGCGCTCCGGGGGCCTGGGCCCGCGGCGCCGTGAGGGCGGCCGGAGCGGGCGGGCTGGGCGGCGGCGGGCTGGGCGGCGGCGGGCTGGGCGGCGGCGGGCTGGGCAGCGGCGGGCTGGGCAGCGGGGCGACCTTGGCGTATTTCAGCCTCAGCTCGATGACGTTCGTGGCCAGCACGCACGCCCGGCGGTCCGCCACGAAACGCTTCATATAGGGCTGGTTCTCATGGCTGTCGAATGCGGCCCGGTCCCGGTAAATCTCGTAGAAGATGCGCTGCATTGGCGCGTTCGGCACGAGATGAATGACGTAGACGAGGGTGTCCGGTTCTCTGGTCCTGACCTCCTCCGCCGTTTGCTCGGCCAGCCGGTCGAAATCGGCCACACGGTCCTCGAGCAGCGTGAAAATCAGGATCCGCCCGTACGGCGTTGGCGGCGGGGCGGCCTGGGCGGCCTGCGCCGCGAGATCGGCCTCGGCGGCGCCGGGGCTGGCGGCCTGATGGGGCTCCCGTGGCGCGAACGCGGGGCCGGCGCCTGCCGGGCCCGGGCCGCCGCGCGGCCAGTCGGGCCGGGGCGCAGCCGGCGGCTGGCGGCCGGCATCGGCCCATCGGCCGGGGTCGCCGGGAGCACGGAGATCGCCGGGAGCACGCGGCCCGCGGTGGCCGTTCGCCGGGTACGGAGCGTCGCGGCGGTCGTAGCTGCCGGCCGCGTAGACCCCAGCATCGCGGCCTGCCCGCTCCTGGCCTGCCCGCTCCCGGCCCGCCCTGGCCAGGGCCGGCTGGGCCTCGAGCCTGGTCGCGCCGAACCAGGCCAGCATGGCCGCCAGCAAGGTGAGCAGCGGGTAGGCCGACCGGGTCGGCAGCGAGAAGCGCAGGCCGACGGCCATGAACACCGCGACGCCGACCGCCGCCGTTCCCGGCAGCGCGCCGGGCCGCGGCCCGCCGGTCCTGGCCCGCGTCGCGGCCAGGCCGACGCTCGCCGCGGCGAGAATCACCGCGGCGGCCTGCACCGCGTCCAGCGCGTAGTGCGAGGGGGGCTGGTAGTGCACACTGGCGAGCGGCCAGGCCTTGCCGAACGGCTCGGCGGTCAGCGGGTCGGTGGCCAGGATCACGCTCCCGACCACCGTCAGCGCGCCGCACGCCAGCCGGGTGCCGAACCGGGCCGCCTCGCCCGGCCAGACCAACTCGACCAGGCCCCAGGCCAGCCACAACGGCGCCAGCAGCAGCGCGAACAGCTGGACGGCCCGGAACGTGGCCGACCCGAACCCGCTGGCGAAGCCCAAGCTCTGGGCGGCCAGCGCCACGGCCAGGGCCAGGGTGGCCGCCGCCCACAGGATCGTGTCGAGCCTCGGGAGGCGGACCGCCCGGCCGGCGAGCAGGCCGGTGGCCACGGCCGCGACCAGCACGCCCGCGAAACCGATCAGGGCCGGAAGTGACATCATTCCCGCTGGTGCACGTTGCCCGGCCGCGTCGCGATCATGGCCGGGACCCGGCTACTTCTTGTTCCGGCGCTGGATACGCGTCTTCTTCAGCAGCTTGCGGTGCTTCTTCTTGGCCATGCGCTTGCGGCGCTTCTTGATGACAGAGCCCATGGGACCACCCTTCTCGGCATTGCGGATGACGGGCACGCCAACACGCTCGCCCGGTCAGGGCGGCTGGACACACACCCAAGGTTAGAGATTACCCCCGATGTGGCATGCTGGTGCGGCCGATCACGGCCATAGGCTCTCTTCACCCGGCCAGGCCCCCGTTTCCCCTGGTAAGAACCACGCCGTGCGGCAGCCGCTCGCGTCGCTGCCCGGTTCGTCCCGGTCCTGCGGCACAGGGACTCCAGCCCAGGCGCCCCCCAGGCCCAGGGGCCGCTCACCCGGAGCCTGCCTCAGTTCACGCGGTGCCGACGAAGGCAGCTCTCAGGTACTGATTGACTGCCTGCTCGGGGACGCGGAACGAACGTCCCACGCGGATCGCTTCCAGTTCGCCGGAGTGCACCAAGCGATACACGGTCATCTTTGACACGCGCATGATCAAGGCCACTTCGGCGACGGTGAGAAATCTGACGTCACTAAGGGGGGTTTCGCCTGCCATGCAGTTGCCTCTTCCGCACGAAGCCGAGCACTTGACGGGATTCAGCGCACCAGTCACGTACGTCTCCAGGGTAAGACCCGTACGAAAAAGAGCAACCCCGACCAAAGCCTCATTGTTGTTACGTTTGCCGGTAATCGCTCCGGCCCGCTTACGCAAACGCCGTAGGTCAAGTGGGATGCACGTGCATATGCAAAAGTCATTGTCGACAATCAGATCAGTGCGGCATTGGCGAAAAACCGGCCGGCAGGCCGTCGGCACGCCCTTTTGCGATCTGTGTCACATCGGCGGGTGCAGACCGTGCCAGGCAAAAGTGGCACGGCATGTGGTCACGATCGAGGAGTCGACAGCGTCGCCTGGATCAAGCCCCGCGGCGACCGGGATATAGTCCGCGGGCTCCCCATCCGTCATCACCGTGGGCGCCTCTTGGCCCGTCCGGTCGGTGGCCAGGTCCCGCCAGCGGGCCGGCACGGCCCGGGCGGGGTCGACCGGGTCGCCGGCCGCGACCCCGAGCAGATGGGTCCACGATCTCGGCACGACCTGGACCAGCTGGTATCCGCCGCCGCCGGTGAGCAGCCACCGGCCGCCGGCGACCTCGTGGGCCAGGTCGTGCACCATGAGCGCGGCGCGCCGCTGCGCATCGATGCTGAGCTCGAGGTGGGCCAGCGGGTCGAGCCGGTGGCTGTCGCAGCCGTGCTGGCTGACCAGCACCTCGGGCCGGAAGGCGCGCAGCAGCGGGGGAACCACCGCGTCGAACGCCCGCAGCCAGCCCGCGTCGCCGGTGAAGGCCGGCAGGGGCATGTTGACCGCGTAGCCGCGGCCGTCCCCGCTGCCGATTTCCGAGGCCAGCCCGGTCCCGGGGAACAAGGTGGCCGGATGCTCGTGCAGGCTGATGGTCAGGACCCGCGGATCGTGATAGAACGCCGCCTGCACGCCGTCACCGTGATGCACGTCGAGATCCACGTACGCGACCCGCTGGGCGCCGGCGTCCAGCAGCCAGCTGATCGCGATGGCCGGGTCGTTGTAGACGCAGAAGCCGCTGGCCGACCGGCGCATCGCGTGGTGCAGGCCGCCGGCGATGTTGGCCGCGTGCAGGGCCTCGCCGCGCCAGACCGCGCGGGCGGCCGCGAGCGTCGCGCCCGCGACCAGGGCCGAGGCTTCGTGCATGTCGGCGAACACCGGATTGTCCGGGGTGCCGAGCCCGTACCGGAGGTTGCCGAGCCCGTCCCGGCCGGCCTGGCGCACCGCGTCGATATAGGCCGGGTCGTGCACCAGCGTGAGCTCGTCCATGTCCGCCGGGGCCGGGCCCACCAGCGATACCGAGGGCAGCTCCAGCACGCCGAGTTCGCGGGACAGCGCCATCGTCAGCTCGACCCGCACCGGCGCCAGCGGATGTCCGGGCCCGAAGTCGTAGCCGGTCAGGCGGTCGTCCCAGACCAGCGTGAGCGGGCCGGCCACTACCGCCTCCCGCCGGCGGCGCCCGGCGGCCCGTCCGGGCTGGACGCGGCCGGATCGGCGCCGAGCTCCCGGCCGCGGTCGCGGGCCGCCTCGATGGCGGCCAGGAACGCGGCTCGCACCCCGTGCCGCTCGAGCTCCCTGATCGCGGCGATCGTGGTGCCGCCCGGCGAGGTGACGGCCTCGCGCAGGATCACCGGATGCTCACCCGACTCCCGCAGCATGGTGGCCGCGCCGAACACCGCCTGGGTGACCATCTCCAGGGCGGCGCCGCGCGCCACGCCGAGCAGGATGGCCGCGTCCACCATCGACTCGACCAGGTAGTAGACGTACGCCGGGCCGCTGCCGGACAGCGCGGTCGCCGCGTCCTGCTGCGATTCGGGTATGCGCAGCACCTTGCCCACCGGGCGGAACAGTTCCTCGGCCCGGCGCAGGTGCTCCTCGCCCGCGTGCGACCCGGCCGAGATCACGCTCATCGCCTCGTCCACCAGGACCGGCGTGTTCGACATCACCCGGACGACGGGCACCTCCTCGGCCAGCCGCCGCTCGATGAACGCCGTGGTGATCCCGGCCGCCACCGAGACCACCAGCCGGTCCGGCGGGACCGCGGGCGCGATCTCCGCCAGCAGCTTGCCCATGTCCTGCGGCTTGACCGCCAGGATCAGCGTGCCGGCCAGCTTCGCGGCCGACACGGCGTCGGTCACCTGGATCCCGTACCGTTCGTGAAGCTCAGCGGCGCGGTCCTCGCGCCGGACCGCGGCGACGACGGCCGCCGGCGACCGGCCCGCGCGCAGCAGCCCGGACAGCAGCGCCTCGCCCATCTTGCCGGTGCCGAGAATCGCGATCATGAATCTGGACCTTACGTTCCCGACCGCAGCGAGCGCAGGAAGAAGGCGAGGTTGGCCGGACGTTCGGCCAGCCTGCGGACCAGGTAGGCGTACCAGTCGCCGCCGTAGGGGACGTAGACCCGCATGCGCGCCCCGGCGTTGGCCAGCCGCCGCTGCTCGGCCGGGCGGATCCCGTACAGCATCTGGTACTCGAAACTGTCCGGCGCGCGCCCGGTGAGGTGCGCCAGCGACCCGGTGATCTGGATCAGCCGCGGGTCGTGGGTGGCGAGCATCGGATATCCCGGCCCGTTCATCAGCACCCGCAGGCAGCGCCCGAAGGACAGGTCCACGTCCCGGCGCGTGGTGAAGGCGACGCTATCCGGCTCGCTGTAGGCGCCCTTGCACAGCCGGACCCGGACGCCGTGCCCGGCCAGCGCGCGGCAGTCCGCCTCGGCGCGCCGCAGGCAGGCCTGGACCACGCAGCCGAGGTCGGGGTGCTCGGCCCGCAGTTTCGCCGCGATCTGCAGGGTTGGCTCGACGGCCGCGTACTCCTCCGCGTCGAGCGTCACCGTGGTGCCCGCCTCGGCCGCGGCGGCGCAGATCCGGGCGATGTTGCCCGCCGCGGCGCCGGCGCCGAGGTACAGCCCGACCGCGGTCGCCTTGACCGAGACCTCCGCCGCGCCGCCGTGGGTGAGCCCCTCCGCGCCGAGCTTGCCGAGCAGGTGCACGTACTCGTCGGTGACCGCGGTGGCCTGAGCCTGGTCCTTGGTGTCCTCGCCCAGGTAGTCCAGCGTGACGAGCAGGCCCGCGGCCCGCAGCGCGCGGGCCGCCCGCACCGCGTCCTGCGCGGTTTCCCCGGCCACGTAGGAATCGACGATGGCGCGCGCGGCCGGCGCGGCCGTGATGAGCCGGCGCAGCCGAGGACTGGCTGAGGCCGCGAGCAGGGTCCTGCGCAGCACGGGTTAAACCCCTTCCTCCGCCTTCGGTGGAATCCTCAGACTATCTGCCGTCTGCGCAGGGTGACCTGGACGTTCCCGCCTGCGTCCGGCGGCACGATGACTTCCTGGGTGGCGGCGACGCCGCCGGCGAGCAGCGTCGCGCCGGCCGGCACCGTGCGCTTGATCAGCGCCAGGCCGATCGGGCCGAGTTCGTAGTGCCGGGCCGCCGATCCGGTGAAGCCGACGGCCGCGCCCCGGTCACCGCCGGCCAGCTCGACCGGGTCGCCGTGGGCGGGCAGCCGGTCCACGCTGCCGTCCAGGTCCAGGAAGACCAGCCGCCGCGGCGGGTGGCCAAGGTTGTGTACCCGCGCCACCGTCTCCTGGCCCCGGTAGCAGCCCTTGTTCAGGTGCACCGCGGTCTCGATCCAGCCGACCTCGTGCGGGATGGTCCGGTGATCGGTGTCCAGGCCGAGCCGGGGCACCCGCGCGGCGATCCGCAGCGCCTCGAACGCCCACATGCCCGCCAGCGCGCCCCCGCGCCGGATCAGCTCGGCGGCCGCGCCGGGCAGCAGGTCCCGCGCCACGATCAGATCGATTGACCCGAACGAACCCGGCTCCACCCTCGCCCGCACTCCCTCCAGCTCCGCGGCGATATCGCCGCCCGAGGGCCCCAGCACGGTGAGCACCGCGTAGTCCTGGCTGACGTCGGCGACCTCGACGCGGAGCATGAACCGCATGGACTCCAGGAACGCTAGGAGACCGGCCGCGGTGCCCGGCTCCACGTGCACCCACACCGAGGTGCCGTCGTCGGTCAAGGTGAGATGGTGTTCCACGTGCCCGGTCGGGCTGAGGATGAGGGCCTGGGCACTCTGGCCGGCCGTCAGCTTCTCCAGGTGCTGGGTGGTCAGGCTGTGCAGCCAGCTCAGCCGGTCCGGGCCGGTGATCGTCAGCACGCCGCGGTTGGACCGGTCGACCAGCCCGGCGGCGCCCTCCAGCGCGCGCTGCTCCCGCATCGGGTCGCCGTAGTGGGCGGCCACGCCCTGATCCGGCCAGCTGGCCTCCACTGCTCCCGGTTGTTCCAGCAGCGGGCTCTTGTCGCTCACGGATCCTCCGTCCGGCAGTCACGGCAGCGGCCGAACACGGTGAGGTGCCCGACGTCGGTCTCGAAGCCGTGCCGCTCGTCCAGCGCGGTGATCAGCGCGCGGATCGCGTCCGGGCCGATCTCGCTCACCCGGCCGCAGTCCCCGCAGACCAGGTGCACGTGATCGGCGTGGCTGGCCAGGTGGTAGATGGGCGCGCCGTGGCCGAGGTGGGTGTGGGTGACCATCCCGATCTGCTCGAGCAGCTCGAGCGTCCGGTAGATGGTCGAGATGTTGACGCCGCGCGCCGTCTGCTGCACCTGAACGCCGATCTCTTCCGGGGTCGCGTGGTCCAGCCGGGCCACCGCCTCGAGCACCAGCTGGCGCTGCGGCGTCACCCGGTAGCCGCGGGCCCGGAGCTGCTCGTCCCACTCGCGCACGGGCAGACTCGGTGGCGCTGCCTCCCGGTCCATGGGCCCCATAGTAGTTGGGGTGATCGGGCACACGGCGAAATGCTCTTGCCCGGCGGCCCGCTTCGCGGCTAACGTGCGAGGTACGCGGGAAAGGAGGTGGTCCGAAAGCATGCATAGACAACGGACTCGTGAGGTGGCTGTCAGCTAGCCGCCTACCCGCCGGCATGACGTCCAGCGAGGCGG
>Ga0209415_10017069_pt1 | contig 11589 bp, 10 predicted proteins | sample PeaSoiSIISIP2007_FD_187696 | JGI IMG/M metagenome (GOLD analysis project Ga0209415, IMG submission 187696) | Peat soil microbial communities from Weissenstadt, Germany - SII-SIP-2007 (SPAdes) (version 2) | ecosystem: Environmental > Terrestrial > Soil > Wetlands > Peat | place: Germany... | reverse complement strand
GGCGGGCGGAGTCGGGGAACCGCAGTCCGGAATCCAACACGACAGGCTGGGGCGATGGGCCATCGACGAGCCTGACTGTGAGCTGGGGATCATCGGCCAGAACTGTCCCTATCCCCACAAGGATCCCTCGGTGCAGGCTCCGCAGCTGGTGCGTGAGCACCATTGATTCGCGACCGCTCAGGACTGCGCGTTTTCCCCCGAACGGGGCAATTGCGCCGTCGACCGACTGGGCCCAGCTCACCGTGACGGCCGGCAGGCCGGCGTTAGCTTTCAGGACGGATTCCACCAGGCGCGGGATTGCCCTTTCGGCCCCGTTCAGCGCACTTTCTGGCACACCGCCACCCCGTCACGCACGGGCAGGATGACCGTCTCCAGGTCTTCGCGCCGGGACACCATGGAGTTGAACTGACGGATGGCGGTGGTCGCGCCGTCATGCCTGCCGCGGGCGGCCACCTTGCCTCCCCACAGGACGTTGTCCGTGATGAAAAGGCCGCCGACCCTCACAAGGGGAACCGCCACCGAAATGCTCTCCGGATAGCTTTCCTTGTCGATGTCGTTGAAAACGATATCGAAAAGCCCCGTCTGTGTGCGGGCAAATGAGAGGGCGTCTCCCACGTCGAAGGTCATTGACTTCTCCAGGCCGGCGGCGGTGAAGAGCTTGATGGCGAGATCGCGATTCTCCGGGGACAAGTCCGTGCAGCTCACGGAGCCGCCATTCTGCATGCCCCGAGCAAACCAGAGTGCAGAGTAACCGAAGCCGGACCCCAGCTCCAGGACGCGCCGCGCCCCAATGGTCCTGGCAAGGATGCCCAGGAGGCGTCCCACCAGGGGACCGACAATGGGAAAACCGTTCCCTCGGGCAATCTCCTCCATCTCAGCGCGCACGGGATCTGGCGGTCCGTCAAGGCCGGAAAGGTAGCTCTCAACCTTCTTGTCCACGATTCCTGCCATTGAGCCTCCGCAGAACAAGATACGAACAATTGGGCTGACCGCACAAGCGGCGCTGCAACCGCGCGTTCAATTCAGATGTACACCTGTTTGCCGGGTCATCGGGCGGAGGGTGTGGAATGAGACTTTCAACGATTGAAAGAGCTCTCGCGGGAGCCGTTGCGGCTTCCGCAGTGCTCATGGCTGCCGGGTGCGCGAACGTCGGCACCACATCCGTGAACGTCAACCAGATTGCAGCGCGGGATCTCGCGGCGTCCGTGACAGATCCGACCACGGGCACGACTGAAGAGATGACTGACCTCGGCTCATTCCTCTTTCCAGAAGCCCTGGGTGGTCAGCCCTGGTCTCTCTTTCACGCATCGGACTTCGCTCTTTTCCTCACCGACGGCGTGCTCAGCCAGGCGTTCCTCTGGAACGCGGCAAATGCCGACTATGAGCTGAGTGAGACCCGGACCATCTCGGCAGGGCCCATTACCGGCACGGCTGCCGTGACCATTGCGGTCGCGTTCTTCACCTCGACTGATGCGAGCGGCACGGGTGAGCAGATTGCTCCTTTGACCTCGGGCGCGGCCCCGTTCTCCGGCGTCCATTCCCTCACGTACAACCGCCAGATCAGCGGCACGTTCAAGAACAGCCTCTCGGGGGTCGGGCGACAGCATAGCTCGAAGAGCGCCTACACCGTGACCGGCCTGAACGGCGCCACCCCGGGTTTCACGATCACCGGAATGAAAACAGTGAGCTTCACGGACTCCTATCCGGACGGAAAGTCGATTGCCGGAACGATCACGGAGACCGTCAACAACGTCGCCGTGACCGCGGTCCTGCAGAGCGATGGCAGCTACCTCGTGACGGCCACGGGCACCATCCTGGCGGACTACTCGGCCACTATTACGGATGCGAATGGCACCACGACGCAGGTCTCCAGGACGGCCACCATCACCCTGAACGGGCAGCAGACTGCGCACATCGACATGGATGGCACCGAAGTGGATGCTGATCTGTCCACGGGAGAGATCGAGTAGACGTCTCTAGCGACGACCGCCGAGGTCAATCACGGCTGAGCCGACGATCCGGCCCGTTCGCAGCCGGGTGAGGGCATCGTTTGCACCCTCCAGGGAGAAAACCTCCACTTCCGTCCGAATGGGGACCCGCGCGGCGAGAGCCAGAAACTCACGGGCATCTGCCCGGGTGAGGTTGGCCACGGAGCGGACCATTCTCTCCTCCCAGAGGATGTCGTAGGGAAAGGACGGGATGTCGCTCATGTGGATTCCGGCGCAGATGACCGCCCCGCCACGGTCCACGGCCCGAAGGGCCGCGGGAACCAGGGCGCCGTCCGAAGCGAATATGATTGCCGCATCCAGGGGAACGGGAGGCTTCTGCTGCGAGTCCCCGACCCACGAAGCACCCAGGCGCAGCGCGAGGGACTGGGCGCTCACGTCGCCAGGCCGCGTGAAGGCATACACCGCCTGGTCCTGGGAGCGGCACACCTGCGCAAGGATGTGCGCTGCCGAGCCGAACCCGTAGAATCCGACCCGCCGCGCCCCTCTCCCCGCCATGCGAAGCGCACGGTAGCCGATGAGCCCGCCGCACAGAAGGGGAGCCACCTGCAGGTCCGAGTAGCCGGCGGGAAGAGGGAAACAGAACCGTGCGTCCGCCACGGCGTACTCGGCGTACCCGCCATCCTCGTGGTAGCCCGTGAACCGGGCCTGCAGGCAGAGGTTCTCTCTTCCGCTCACGCAGAAAGCGCACGTCCCGCAGGTGAATCCCAGCCAGGGGATCCCCACCCTCTGGCCCGCGGAAAAGCCGCTCACACCCGGCCCAAGGTCCACCACGGAGCCGACCACCTGGTGGCCGGGCACCAGGGGGAGCTTCGGCTCGGGAAGCTCGCCGTCCATGATGTGAAGGTCCGTGCGGCAGACCCCGCATGCGCTGACGCGGACTCCGATCTGGCCCAGCTTTGGCTCAGGAGTCGGGATGTCCCGCACGACAAGTGACGTTCGGATGTGCTCGAGAACCGCTGCTTTCATGGTCATTCAACTGCCTGGGGTCATTGTAACCAGGGGTGTGATGAAAAAAAAGGCGCCCTCGGCTTGAAAGGGCGCCTTGAGTGGGGAGCACTCGTAAACTAGAACCGGAAGCGAGCCCCCATCATGGCTGCGAAAACGGAGCTGTAGTTGCCGAACTCGTTGCCTCCGTTGGGGCTCTGCTCAAACGCGTCAATGAACTGAGTGTACCACGCGCCGAGGTAGACATCAAAATCCTTGCTGAAGTAGTAGTCAGCGGCGAGAAGGCCGCTGTAGCGCTGACCATCGTCGGCGCTGGCGAGCACGTTCTGTCCGTAGTCGAAGTACAGTGAAACGAGCACGTTCAAAGAAGGCAGCACGTAGTAGTTGGCGCCGAGGTTGACGATGTCATCAATGCGACCTTTTGCCAAACCAGAGGACATTTCGCTGTTGTTGGGACTGATTCTCGCAAAGTTTGCGTCAAACTGCGAGTGAATGTAGAAGAGATAGATGCCATCAGTCGCGTCCAGGGCGTACTTCAGTCCACCGCCGGCGGCGAAGTGATGATTGTATGAAGCGTCTGCTTCGTACTGGGCTCCAACCGCGCCTGAAATCGGGAAGTCCTTGCTGTTGTAGCCCAGCTTGCCCGAGATCATGGCGTTCTTGTCGATGAAGCCATTCGTGGTGCCAACACCGGGGGCGTTTTCTGCCGCCGCCATGACACCGACGCCAACGCCGCTGAAGGTGGCATCATACTTGACGGAGTCGTCCCATCGGAAACCCATCTGCTGCGCGAAGAAGAAGTTCACAGCATCGTTGGAGGAGTAGTTGCTGCCTCCAGGGACGCCGGCGCTGAAGTAGCCCAGGTTGCCGTGACCTGCGCCGAACACGTCACCGGCGCCAATCGCGTCGCTGAAAGTTCCGTACTGCCGGCCGAACGTGAGCGTGCCGTAATCGCTCTTCAAGCCGACCCAGGCCTGGCGGCCGAAAACCTGGCCCTGCTGGTCGAGCTGGCCCACCGGAACAATCAATCCACCCTCCAGGGTGTAGATCGCCTTGATGCCTCCGCCAAGATCTTCAGTCCCGCGGAAACCCCACCGGCTGCCGTTGAAGAGGCCCTGCGAAAAGCCGAAATAGGTGTTCCCGTTCGGGTCGGCGTTGGTTGAGGCGCGAATAGCAACATCCACCAACCCGTAAGGTTCCAGGATGGATCCGGGCTGCCCAATCATCGGTGCGTCAGCACCCGCAACAAAGCAGGCTGCTGCCAGGAAAAGAACGACAAGCAAAAAAACACGATTCGCTTTCATGATAGCTCCTTTCGCAAAAAATCTTAGGGTTATTGAAAGTTGACGTGGGTTATGTAGCGGTTAACAGAGTGTTAATTATTGATTAATTTGCGCAGGGGCTTGAAATGCATTATAGTCCCTGCAATGAGTCGCCGCTCATTGGAAAGCCGCCCTCGATGGACCCCCACGTTCGACAGGATCTCGGAGGACAAACGCGAACGGGTGCTGGAGTGCGCGAAGAAGGCCTTCGCGCGCCACGGCTACGCGGGAGCGAACGTCAACCAGATGGCACGAGAGGCAGGTATCTCTGTCGGGTCGCTCTACCAGTATTTCAGGACCAAGGAGAACCTCTTCCTCACCCTGATAGAGGAATCCCATGGCACTCTGACGGGGGTGATAGATGAGATCTTCTCCCGGGTCCCCGGCTTCTTCGATCGGGTGGAGGCGCTGCTCAGGGCCGCCGTAGAATGGTCACGGAAAGACCCTGACCTGCTGAACCTCTATATCGCATGCACAACGGAGGAGCTTGCGCCGCTTGCCGCGAAGCTCTCGGGACGCATCGAGAGCGTGGCCGCGGAGCGCTACCGCCAGATGGTTGCCGAGGCGAAAAAACGGGGGGAAGTGGATGAGGGCGTCTCTGAGGCGGCGGCCGCGTTCTGCCTGGACAACCTCTTCCTGATTGTCCAGTTTTCATTCGGCTCGGCTTACTACCGTGAGCGGCTGGGGCTTTTCCTGGGATCACACGCTGTTGACGACGCGGAGGTGGTAATCCGGGGCGTGATGGACTTTATCCGCCGGGCGCTCCTTCACCGCTGACCGTTGAGACGTCGAAAGCTTTCCCGATTTCTCCTGTAGAGGTCCTGAAAGATCTCGAACCTCTCCTCGTAGATCCTGGACCGCGCGGGGTCAGGCTCGAAGCTGCCGCGCACGGGCACCAGTTGACGGGCCTCTTCCAGGGAGCCCAGGACGCCCAGGCCCGAGCCGCAGAGGAGGGCCGCGCCGAGCGCGCCGGCGTTCTGGGGCGAAGCGACGGGCTGCACCACCTCGCCAAGGGCGTCCGCCATGATCCGGGCCATGGCGTCGGAGCGAGCGCCCCCGCCCACGAACCTGAGCGGCCCGTGAGCGGGCACCTTCCGCCGTATGGAGGCAAGCTGCCACTTTCCGTGGAGGGCAATCCCCTCCGCCACCGCCCGGATCATTGCCCGCTTTCCCGTTTCCAGCCCGAGGTTGAAGAACATGCCGCGGGCCGCGGGGTCCTCGAACGGCGAGCGGTTGCCCCGCAGCCACGGGGTGAAGATCACCCCCTGCGCGCCGGGCTCCACGCCGTCGATGGTCTCATCCAGGAGCTCGAAAAGCGTCGCGTACCTGCCCTCTGGATCATCCGAAACGGTCCTGTGCTGGAGGTACACGCCGATCTCATCCAGGGCAAGGTGGTCCCGCACCCATTCCAGGCATTTCCCCGAGGTTTCCTGCTCCGATATGTAGTTGTACCTGCCATCCTGGGCGCCCAGGATGGAGGCGATGAAGCAATCCGTGTCCACCACCCGGCGGTCCGTGACGGTGGAGACCCATCCCGAGGTCCCCATGTAGACGTGCGTGTCATAGACTCCAGCGGCGCCCGAGCCCAGCGCCACCAGGGACAGGTCTCCGCCGCCGCCAAACACGGGCGTGCCGTGCGCAAGGCCCAGCTCCTCCGCTGCTCCCGCCTGGAGCTCCCCGGCGATCTCGGCAGGCCCAATCACATCCGGGAGATGCCTGGGGTCCACGTCGAAAAGCCGGCACAGAAGCGGGCTCCAGCCTGTTCGACCCGGCCGGGTATCATAGAGGAAAGTCGCGTTTGCGGAGTCAGGGGTCATGGCAAACCGGCCTGTGCACTTGTGGACGAGGTACTCTTTTGCGTCCAGCCATTTGTGAACCTTGCGAAAGAGCTCCGTTTCGTGGTCACGAACCCAGTGATACTTCCAGACCGGGTCCTTGACGCTCGCGGAAACACCGCCTGTGATGACAAGGGAGGGCAGGAGCTTTCGGGCATTCATCCCGGCCACCCGGAGACCCTTCTCGATGCCGGCACGCTTCTGCTCCACCGCCCGCTGGTCCATGTAGCTCATGGCAGGCCGCAGCGGAGCGCCCTGGGCATCAACGAGGACCAGCCCTTGCATCTGGCAGCAGAAAGCCAGCCCTTTGACAGCCGTCGGTGGCAGACCCGCATCCGCCAGGAGCTTCCGCGTGCCCACACACACGGCTTTCCACCAGTCAGACGGGTCCTGCTCCACACCCCCGCCCGGAAGAAGCCGCAGCGGATATTCTGCAGAGGCGCCCGCAACCAGCTTCACTTCGTTGCCGATGGTGTAGAGGCACGCCTTTGCGCCCGTGGTCCCGATGTCGTACGCAATGACGGGAAGGGCGTCTCTCATTTCTCGCTCTTCCTTCCCTGCCGGGAGTACTTCCGCAGGTAGACCTGGTGCATGACGGCGGCCTCGAACCTGTTGATCCCCTTTGCGCCCCCCAGAAACTCGGCTTCAATGAAAGCGCGGCACCCCTTTTCCACGATGCGCGCGCACAGAAGCGCCTCCTCCAGCGTCCTTCCGAGCGCCACGGCGCCGTGGTTTGCCATGAGCGCGGCCATCCGGCCGCGCAGCGCGCGAAGGACCATGCGGCCCATCCTGGCGGTTCCCGGGATGGCGTAGTCCGCCACGCGCAGCGTGGGTCCCACGATCTGCACAAGATCGTCGAGAATGGGAGGAACCTCGCGCCGGGCCGCCGCAACCGTGGAAGCGCTCATGGAATGCGTGTGGATCACGGCGTTGACCTCGGGACGCGTCCGGTAGATGTCCCTGTGGAGCTTCTTCTCCGTGGATGGCCTTCCGCCTCTCGCCTCCCCGGTGTCCAGGTTCACGATCACAACGTCCTCTGCCCGCAGAGAGGTGTAGTCGAAGCCGCTCGGCGTGATGGCCATCTCCGCGGCAGACAGTCTCAGGGAAACATTCCCCCACGTCCCTGCAACGAGACCTTCCTCGACGAGCTTCACTCCGGCCGCGCGGACCGCTTCTTTTGCCATATTCTCATCCACGTGAGTCGTCCTTCTCGATGTTCCTGAGGACACGCTCGAACCGGGCCAGGGCATCATCAATGACGTCGTCGGTGTCAGCGGCGCTCGTGTACATCCTGCTCCCCGCAAGGGTCACGATCCCTTCCGCCATGTACGCGGCTCCATACTCTTCCATGAGCGCCTTGCGCACCTTGATCTCCTTGAGCACGGAGAGGATCCGCAACAGGTCAAGGCGGACAAACATGCCGCCGACCACCTCCAGGTGGCAGATCGATCCCTGGTTGTATGCAACGGCCGGCAGGCCAAGCCTGTCAATGATCGCCTGCAGACCCAGGGTGAGACGATCTCCGGCCCTGCCGGCCTTTTCGCACGCGTGGGTCCGCTCGATCTCCCTGAGGGTGAAGTATCCCGCCGCGGCGCTCAGCGGGTTGGCCGCCATTGTCCCCCCCACGTATGCCCGCTTCTTTCCGCTCTCTATGCCTGCCGCCACCAGCTTCATCAGGTCTCTGCGGCCTCCCAGGCCTCCGGCGGAGGGATAGCCGCCAGCGACGATCTTGCCGAAACACGTGAGGTCGGGCCTCACGCCGAAGTATCCCTGCGCGCCCCCCAGCCCGACGCGGAATGCCGTCACTACCTCGTCGAACACGAGCAGGGCGCCGTGCCTGTCGCAGAGCCGCCGGACTCCCGTGTTGTAGTCGATGTCCACCGGACGCGTGCCGCTCTCGGGGCCCACCGGCTCCACCAGGACACACGCGGTGCCGCCGGCAAGCTTGCTGGCCCGCAGCGCGCGCTCCAGCGAGCCCAGGTCGTTCGGCGCGGCCTCGCGCGTATGCCGGGTTGCAGCCCGGGGAATGCCGTGCGCCTCGAAGCGCCTCGTGTGCGGGATCTTCAGGCTGTAGACCAGCTGATCGCTCCAGCCATGATATGCGCCCCCGATCTTGATGACCTTCCTTTTGCCGGTGGCAAGCCGCGCCACCCGGATTGCGGCCATGACGGCTTCGGTGCCCGAGCCGAGCATCCGGAACATCTCCACCGAGGGGATGTGCCTGTTGATCTCCCGCGCCAGCTTCAGCTCGAACTCGTGAAAGAGGCCCGTGGAAGGGCCGACCCGGGAAAGGACCTCCAGGACCTGTTCCCGGACGGCAGGGTCATTGCTGCCCAGGATGGTGGGTCCGCCTGCCTGGAGAAAATCGATGTACCTGTGGCCATCGATGTCGTACAGGTAGGGGCCTTCCGCGCGATCAATCACCAGCGGGAACGGATAGTTGAACGCGAGGTTGTGCTGCACGCCGCCGGGAATGAAGGTCTTTGCCTCTTCCGTCATGGCCTTCGACCCCGGGCACTGCTGGTTGAACCAGTCCAGGTAGCCATCCATGGCCTCCCGCCTGAGCTTCAGGGGAGAGCGCGCCATGAGAGCGTCCAGTTTCTGGTAAATCTGCGACGCATCGGGATAGGAGCTGATTGCAGAGCCGGAGAACGGCCGGCTCACCGAAGAGAGTGAGCGTTCACTCATATTACGCATCTTATCACGGTTCGGCCGGAAGTCAACTCAACTTTGTTCCACCTCACGTGGTCCGCGCTGGAACATGTGTTCCAGGCGCCTGGAACAACCGGCCCAAAAAAGTCAGGCCACCATCGTTCCTTCCCGCATCGAAATGCTCTTTTATTCACGAAATCACACTTGGTACGATTCTTGAAAGAGTAAAGCTACTATGAAAGCGCCAAACAAGCCTGCGTCACATTCGCGCACGAAGGGCTCCGTCTCCTCGAAGATCATTCTGGTCCAGATGACGGTCGTGCTGCTCGCGATGGGGGGGTACGGACTGGCCTCCTACACGCAGATGTCGCAACGGCTCAACCAATCAATCCTGATCCGAGAGAAGCAGACGGAACAGCGCCTTCCCGCAAGTCTCGCCATACCCCTGTGGAACATGGACACGGCATCCCTCGACATGCTCGTGAGCCTCGAAATGATGGACCCCGACGTCAAGGGTATCGTCGTCACGAGTGACTCAAACGTCACGGGAAAAGTCCGGGATGACGCGGCAAAGCTCGTGGAATACAGCGATGCGAACGCAAAGATCCTTGCCGCTCCGACGTTGAAAAAGCTGGAGGCGAAGATCAGCTTCCAGGACAAGACGATCGGCAGCGTCGCAATCTACTATTCGAGTGAATCCATCCAGGCGCAGCTGAGGTCGGGGCTCGTGCTGACCACCGCAATGACCCTTGCCGTCATCCTCGTTCTCGCCCTCGCCACGTTCCTTGTCACACGGGTGCTGGTGCGCAGGCCGCTTGCGCTGTTTGATGCCGCCGTGGAGCACATTGCGCAGGGAGACCTCAGCGACACCGTGAGCTACACGTCCCGCGACGAGCTGGGAAGCCTCGCGGCAGGGATCAATACCATGATCGTCCAGCTTCGGGGCATGGTCCTGCAGATCCGCGGCACGGCGGACCAGCTGGCTGGATCAAGCACGCAGATCTCCGACAGCTCGCGACAGCTTGCCGGCAGCGCGCAGAGCCAGGCGGCAACCCTGGAAGAGACCAGCGCCGCGGTCGAGGAGCTGACCTCCAGCGTCGAGCAGGTGGCATCCCATGCGCAGAACCAGGCGACGTCCGTGGAGCAGTCCTCTTCGTCCATGAGTGAAATGCGCGCCTCCGCGGAGGACGTCTCCGGGACGCTGAATACGGTCTCCGCCTCGTCACAGGAATCCCTGCGGATGGCTCATTCGGGGGTCGAAGCGGTGAATGCCGCGGTCCAGGCCATCCAGGCGATCTCCGAGAAGTCCGAGCAGATAGTCAGCATTGTCACGGTGATATCCGACATCGCGGACCAGACAAACCTTCTCTCCCTGAACGCATCAATCGAGGCGGCGAGGGCCGGGGAGCACGGGAGGGGGTTCGCCGTGGTGGCCCAGGAGGTGAGCAAGCTGGCGGAGCGAAGCGCCTCCTCCACCCGTGAGATCGAAAGGCTGATCACCGACAGCAAGCAGAACGTGGTCAACGGCGTCAAGGTGGCGCAAGGCGCCCTGGAGGCCATGAACGCCATCATTGCAGGCGCGCGGAAGACCAACCAGGAAATCGAGGCGCTGGGAAGCCGCATCCAGGCGCAGATCGGCTCCATTGCAGCCGTGGCATCTTCCATCGAGTCCATCACTGAGATGTCCCACAGCATTTCGGCGGCCACCGAAGAGCAGACGACCAACGCCCGACAGGTGGCAACCGCAATGGAGAACGTGAACGACCTGACCCAGCAGGCCGCGGCCGCTGCCGGCCAGATGTCTGACGGGACCATCGAGCTCTCCAACCTGGCGCAGCAGCTCAAGACGCTCGTCGAGCAGTTCGCTGTCGGAGAGGGCAATGGGGCCCTGGCGCCCGCATCCATCCGGGAGCGGCCCGCGCCGGCGCGACCTGCCCTGGCAATCCCCACGGCCGACCCGGCGGCAAGTCAGGACCCGCGCATCCTGGTGTAACCAAGGCTTTTAGAACCCGAAAAGGGACACACTTTCAAGGAGGTCATATGACGAAAAGGTTCCCGGTTCTTTGTGTCATGTTCCTGGCGGCCGTCACCATGACGGTGGGCGCCCAGACCGTGCTCAAGGCGGCGGTCGGCCTCAGCCTGCCCCCGTACATCATCCAGGGGGCTGACAACGGGGTGGACGCGGACATTGTCCGGCAGGCGCTTGCCGCCTCCAACTACGGCCTGAAGCTCGATTACGTTCCCTTTGCGCGCGTCTCAGTGAGCATGGCGAACAAGACGGCTGATCTCGCTTTCCCGATCAACGAGGCCTCGGGCGTGACGGGCGTCTTCTACAGCGATTCGCACATCAGCTACCAGAACATCGCTGTGGGGCTCAAGTCCAAGGGGCTCAAGGTGGCCTCTGTCGCTGATCTCAAGGCCCTGCGCGTGGTGGCCTTCGGGGAAGCGAAGAGCTATCTCGGTCCCGAGTTTGCGGCCATGGCCACGGCGAACAAGAACTACTACGAGATTGCCGACCAGCAGTCGCAGGTCAAGCTGCTCTTCAAGGACAGGGCCGACATCCTTGTCATGGACATCAACATCTTCAAGTACTTCCGGCAGAACATCAAGGACATGGACGTGAGCCAGGACGTGGTCTTCTTCAAGATCTTCCCGCCCACGGCCTACAAGGTGGCGTTCACGAGCAAGGATGTGTGCGACAAGTTCAACGCCGGCCTGAAGGCCATCAAGGCCTCCGGGAAATACGCGGCCATTTTCAAGAGCTATATCAAGGACTGACCGAGGCAGTCATTACGCCAGGCCCTGCTCCCGGGAACCGACCCGGAG
>Ga0209415_10017067_pt1 | contig 11590 bp, 8 predicted proteins | sample PeaSoiSIISIP2007_FD_187696 | JGI IMG/M metagenome (GOLD analysis project Ga0209415, IMG submission 187696) | Peat soil microbial communities from Weissenstadt, Germany - SII-SIP-2007 (SPAdes) (version 2) | ecosystem: Environmental > Terrestrial > Soil > Wetlands > Peat | place: Germany... | reverse complement strand
TCTCGAGGTTATCCAGACAGGCAGTTCGGGTTCAAAGAGCTGGTTTGGGAGCGCCAAATTCAACTTCGGAATTCGGGCTAATGCAGATTCCTCGCTTCGCTCAGAATGACAGCGAAGCGTAGGCGCCTAGCTCATCTCCCCAGCGTAAATCTTCATAACGTTTTGGAGGAATCGGAGGGCCTGTTCCCTGGGGCGCTGGAATGAGTTGCGGCCGATGATAGACCCGAAGCCGCCGCCGTCGCGGATGGCGCGCGCCTCGTTGTAGAAGGCTTCGTCATCATCCTTCTTTGCCCCGCCGGAGAAGATTACGATGCGACGTCCGTCGAAGGCGCTTTGCACAACGTGGCGGACGCGCTCGGCGGGCGTCCCGATCGGAATTCCCACCTTTTCGTAGACCTTCTTCGCATCCGGCTGTTCCAGGTGCGCGCTGGGCAATTTCACTTTGATGATATGAGCGCCCAATTGGGCCGCGATCTGCGCCGCGTAAGCGGACACGTCGATGGCGGTCTCGCCTTCCTTGCTCAAACTTGAACCGCGCGGATACGACCAGACCACAACGGCCAGGCCGTTGGCCTTCGCTTCCTCCGCGGCTTCGCGCAATTGCTGGTACATGGTTTGCGCGGCCGCCGAGCCCGGGTAAATTGTGAACCCGATGGCCACGCAGCCCAGACGCAGCGCGTCCTTGACGCTCGCCGTCACGGAAGGCAGCGGATCTTTTTCGTCGTGCAGCATGTCGTGGTTGTTCATCTTCAGGATGAGAGGGATTTCGCCGGCATGCCGGTTCGCGGCAGCTTCGATGAATCCCAGCGGCGCGGCATAAGCATTGCAACCCGCCGCGAGGGCCAGTTCAAAGTGATAATTGGGATCGTAAGCAGGCGGATTCACCGCGAAACTCCGGGCCGGACCGTGCTCGAATCCCTGGTCAACCGGAAGAATTACGAACTTGCCGGTTCCCGCGAGGCGGCCTGTGTTCAGTATGCGCGCGAGATTCGTCTTGGTCCCCGGATTATCGCTTTCGTACCAACTTAGGATTTCCTTCACCCGGGCGGTGTTTCCAACTCGCTCGGGCGCTCGAACCGTGGTTTCCGCAACAGCCATAACAAAGCCTCCAGCCGAAAAATCATTTAGTGCCTCTCTCAGGTTACATGCCCCACACATGCCAGGCAAGCGGATTGTTCTGTGTCCGAGTCTGCCGGCTGTCGGATTCCGGCGAGCGCGGCTGTCGTGTGTTGACTGTCATTCTGAGCGAAGCGAAGAATCTCGCCCTGATCGCTAGTTCCACGGACCAGAGCGAGATTCCTCGCTTCGCTCGGAATGACACATAAAAGTGCGAAATGGCAGTGCGAAATGGCAGTTAAGCGTTTGGCGAGGAAGCGTTATAATAGTTGCTCGTTTTATAGACGCATGGGAGGAGGCAGCATGCCGGAAGAGATTAACCGCAGAGAATTCCTGAGGACCACCGCCCGAACCGGGGCGGGAATGGCCGCGCTGAGCGGCATTACTTTCCTGACCCACCCGGAGCGCGTGTTCGGCGCGAATGACCGCGTGCGTATTGCTGTAGTGGGCCTGCACGGGCAGGGTTGGTCGCACGTCGAAGAGTATTGCCACATGCAGGACGTGGAACTCGCCGCGTTCTGCGACGTGGATGAGCACGTGCTCGACCAGCGCCTGGCGGAAGTCGAGAAGATGGGCGTTAAGCGGCCGGCGCGATTCATCGACCTGCGCAAGCTGCTGGACGACAAATCCATCGACGCGATTTCGATCGCCACACCCAACCACTGGCATTCTCTGCAAGCCATCTGGGGCTGCCAGGCGGGCAAAGACGTTTACGTTGAAAAGCCTCTTTCCCACAACTGGTGGGAGGGCCGCCAACTGCTGCGCGCCGTCGAGAAGTACGACCGGATTGTGCAGCACGGCACAAACAGCCGCTCCGGTAAAGCGATCATCGAGGGAATGCAGAAGATGCGCGAAGGCCTGCTTGGAGACCTTTACCTTTCGCGCGGCCTTTGCTACAAGTGGCGGAACACCATCGGCCACGCCGAACCGGAACCAGTGCCTTCGTGGGTCCACTACGACCTCTGGACAGGCCCGGCGCCCATGAAGCCTTTCAGCAAGAACCGGTTCCATTACAACTGGCATTGGATCTGGGACACGGGGAACGGAGACATCGGCAACCAGGGCATCCACGAACTCGACGTGGCGCGTTGGGGCCTGGGAGTGAAGCTTCCGAACAAGGTTTCGGCCATCGGCGGGCACTTCATGTTCGATGACGACCAGCAGACGCCCAACACGCTCAACGTGGCCTGGCAGTTCGATATGCCGGACGGCAAGCGGCGCATGATGGAGTTCGAAGTACGCCACTGGATTTCGAATCACGAGGCGGAAATCGGCACGTCGGCTTTCGGCGGCGGCGATGTGCCCGCGGCACTGGGCAACGCCGCGGAAACTCGCTCCAAGCGCAAAGGACCGCAGAATACCATTGGCAACATCTTCTATGGCTCGAAGGGCTATGTGGCCATGAACGGATACGATTCCTACAAGTCCTGGCTCGGCGAGGAACAGGAACCCGGGCCCCACGCCCAGGCCGGCGGCAACAACTGGCGGAACTTCATCGACTGCGTCAAGAGCCGCAAGAAGGAAGAACTGAACGCGCCCGTCGAGGAGGGCTACTATTCCACCACGCTGCTGCACCTGGCTAACGCTTCCTACCGCGTCGGCCGCACCCTGAACTTCGATCCCGATAAGCAGGAAGTAATCGGCGACGAAGAGGCTGCCCGGATCCTGCGCGACGGCGACCGCGGCTACCGCGCCCCATACGTTGTGCCGGAAGAAGTCTAGGCGATCCCATAGGGGCACGCCAAGGCGCTGGCCCTGCCTGGAGTATCTACATTTCGCCTGAGTCCCTTATCGTGGCCGCCTCACCGCGCGGGCCGTTGTGCTCAGGTCGGCTGCTGAGCCCCAAAGGGGCGCTCTAACGAAGCCCAGGCCAACGGCCTGGGTCAACGATGCAGGCCCGTTTAGTTTGGGTCAGCCCTGAAAGGGCGCAAAAGGGTAGTTCCCCTTCTGCAATCTTTGTCCCAACTGAATATCGCAAGCTGCTGGAGAGCCACGGGATTGAGGACGACGAACGCTATGGCTGGGACTGAGCCGGAGGTGTATTTCGCCCCTACAGGGCTACGACTTGGAAGGCGCGACGTTGACCCAGGCCGTTGGCCTGGGCTGTGATAGATCGCCCCGTTGGGGCTTAAGACGGCCGTCCGCTCAGTATGACCGGCCGTTTCACTTGATGCCCGCCTGCGCCAGCATCGCCAGGAACTGCTTCCGCGTCCGCATGTCGATCGCTTCCGCCGCTAGCTTGCCGTTTCGGGCATAAACGAAACTCTTGGGAATACCCTCCACACGGAACATCTGATGCACCTTGCTGCCCGGATCGAGCAGGATGGGATATGTATAGTGATGTTCCGCAATGAACGGCTGTACTTTGCTCATATCTTCGCCAGAAATAGCGAGTATTAAAAGGCCTTGCTCTTTGAATTCCTGGTAAAGCTTGTCCAAGTCGGGCATTTCCTTGCGGCAGGGCGGGCACCAGGTGGCCCAGAAGTTCACCAGCACTACCTTTCCGTGCAGAGCCTGTAAGCTCCAGGACTTTCCCTCGAGATCGTTCAACGTGAAATCGGCGTGCTCGCGGCTCCGGTCGTCGTCTTCGAGCTTCGACATCGCAGCCGCAAATTGGGGAGAGTTCGAAGAGGCGTGCACGTGCTCGTAACGTACGAGCGTGGCCAGTTCGACGTACGGATCGGCCGGCTGGGTGCCGTTCGCCGGCGGTGGCTGCTCGCCGAGCGCCGCAGCCAGGGTCGTGGCAACCTCTTCCAGCGTGTCGTGCCCGAAGTCGCCTTCGGTAGAGAGATTGGCGAGGCCATTTGCCAGCATCAGCTTATGCGACGACGCAGGCAACTTGCGGATTGCGAGCGCCAGGTCCTTGGTTACCTGTCCCCGCTTCTCGTCCGGCACCTGGCGAAGCCCGTGCAATTGCTGCACGATCGGCTTCTCCTGCTCGCTCCAAACGATCTGCTGCCGCTGCGCGAACAGAGTTCGGGCACAAAACAGGCATGCCGCGAACACTGGAACAGCGGCTATAAGAAAAACGGGTGTGGCTACTGTCAATTGAACGGACATCACCCTGCTCATATTTCGTATCCTCCGCTCAGCGGCTGTGCCGCCCCGTCTTGCGGAAAGGCTCTGCCTTTCCATGTGGTCGCTGCAGTTCCCTAACCATCTTGTATGCTAGGCCCGGAGGGCCGACAGAGAGTAGCCCACGGCGTGAGCCGTGGGATAACGAAGCAGCTCTGAATGAGTTAAGCCCCGTAGGGGCGGCAGAGGCTTCCGCAGGTTGTCTGTCGCCCCTCCAGGGCTGCGATATCTCAAGGCGGTCTTCGAACCCACGGCTCACGCCGTGGGCTACTCTCTGTCGGCCCTCCGGGCCTGCGATAGCTAAGGGTGGGCAGATCGCTAAATCCTCAGCCAGGCTTCGTCTTTCCGCAAGGCAGGGCGGCAGGACCGCACCACGTTCACGCCACCGGCAGCCGAAGAATGGTGCGCAGGCGTTCCGGTGGCACGCGCCTGGGGTCGGAGAGGTAAATCTCGTGATGCAGGCCGTGGCAGCACAAGCCCGTCTCCGCCGCCAGTGCGAGCATCTGGCAGATCGGTTCTCTCTCGTTGCCGTACGGCCCCACGTGCAGCATTTGCACGCACTGGCCTTCATCCAGCGTTTCTAACTTCACCTCTGCGGTTTCGGGCGGCTTGCCCTTTTCTTTCAACACCGCGATAGTGTCCTTCAAGTCCTTGGCGCCGATGAAATCGGGCACGCGGATGATGAGTTTCCAGTTCCAGGTTTCGGGCGGCTGCGAGGCAAAATTCTCAGTCTCTCTCTCGCCCCACCAAAGGCCTTCGAGGTTCGAGACCTTGTAGTCTTTCCCGGCGAATTTCTTTGCCATCTTGAGGGTGTAGGCGACATTGTAGAGCGCTCCGACGGCTTTCTGAAAGGCTTCTCCAGCCGGCGCACCGCGGCCGGTGAACGCCAGGTACTTTGCGCGCTTGGTTTGAATCAGCACAGGTTTCTTGGGCGTGACATATTCCGCTTTGTGGACTTTGTAGAGATCGAGTTTGGGTGTAGTAGGCATGGGTATGATTCCTCCTTGGAATTGCGCCATCCTTCCGGGTTGCAGGTCACCAAGGGCACAAGAGTCCCATCGGTTGTCGCCCCCGCGAAAGCGGGGGTCCATTGTTGGACTGGGACACAATGGATTCCCGCTTTCGCGGGAATGACATGATTTTCGAGAGACCGGAGCGGGGATTCTCCCCCGAATCAATCGACACTGACCAGAGCGAGATGCCTCGCGCAGTTAACCCTGAGCGAAGCGAACGGGCTCGGAATGACAACTACACCAGCGGTCCGGGCTACTCTAGCGTTCCTACAATTCTTTCCACGAGGCTTCGGTCCGCCACTTGAAATTGATCTTCGGGTGGATAGAGCGCCCCGCCAAAGGTTACGAAGGGCCTGCCGCGCACAGAAAGATCGAGTTGAGTTTTGAAAGCCGTGAGGTGTATCTGTTTGCAGCCGGTCGCTTCGACGACCTGGCGGAGGCTATAGAGCTTTATTCCACCGCCCGGCAGTATCTCGATTCGATCCCCGGCATATTCGACCAGCCGCTTGATGAGCGGCACGCCCTCCGGAACAGTGTCTTCCTGGCCGCTGGTGAGGAGGCGGGTGAAGCCCATGTCAACCAGTTGATCGAGAGCCCGAAAAGGGTCGGGGGTTACATCGAAGGCGCGATGGAAGACGGCTTGGCGATCCCCGATCAGTTTTCGAATCCGCCGGCAGCGTTCTTCGTCGATGCTGCCGTCGGGTTTGAGTATTCCAAACACGATTCCATCCGCGCCCTGCTCCCGCGCCGCCACGGTGTCGCGTTCCATCACCGCCATTTCAACCTCGGTATAACAGAAGCCTCCGCCGCGCGGCCGAACCATGGCGATGAACGGAATCTCGAGGCGCGCCTTGGCTTCGATGATCGATCCCATCGAGGGCGTCAACCCTCCCAGGAACAGCGCCGAGCAGAGTTCGACGCGGTCCGCGCCGCCCTTTTCCGCCTCGATCGCATCCTCGAGCGACCCACAGCAAATCTCCACTAGAATTTTCTTTTCTGCCATCGGATTCCCCCCAGTAATTGCGGCACACCATTATAGCCAACAGACACGACAGAGCAACTGTAGAACGAATTCCGGGACGCAAAAGTCATGATGGTTGGGTGTATTCTTCCATGGGTCCGGTTTCCAAGATCGAGATCCTGGCTGAATCTGCTTGGGAGGTTCGCGCTATGAAGCTGCGAGTCATTTGCATAATCTTCTTCTTGATCCTCTGTGCGGCGCCCGCAAGCGCCTTGGACAATGGCTTGGCCAAGACGCCGCCTATGGGTTGGAACAGTTGGAACAAGTTCGCCTGTAACGTGTCGGACAAGCTCATCCGTGAGACGGCGGACGCCATGGTGTCCACTGGCATGAAGGATGCCGGTTACCAATACGTGGTCATTGACGACTGCTGGCAGGTGAAGCGCAACCCTGACGGCACCATCGTTGCTGATCCGCAGCGCTTTTCCGACGGCATCAAGGCGGTGGCCGATTACGTTCATTCCAAGGGGCTCAAGTTCGGCATCTACTCGGACGCCGGCCGGCAGACCTGCCAGGGCCGCCCCGGAGCGCGAGGCCACGAGTTTCAGGATGCCTTTACCTACGCAACCTGGGGTGTGGATTACCTCAAGCTCGACTGGTGCCACGCCGAGGGCCAGAACTCGGTCGAGTCCTACTCTCTCATGCGCGACGCGCTCAAAGCCGCCGGCCACCCCATTGTGTATTCAATTTGCGAGTGGGGCTCCACCAAGCCGTGGCAGTGGGCCAAGGATGTCGGCAACCTGTGGCGCTCAACGGAGGATATCCAGAATTGCTGGGATTGCAAAGCGGAGTGGGGAGGGCTGGGAGTCGTCCGAATCCTCGACCTGATGGATGGTGTCGAGTACGCCGCCGGACCCGGGCACTGGAACGATCCAGACATGCTGGAAGTGGGTAATGGCAAGCTCACGCCGGATGAGGCGCGAGCCCACTTCGGAATGTGGTGCATGCTGGCCGCGCCGCTCATCTCCGGCAACGACCTGCGCCAGATGGATGCGGATACGCTCTCAGTCCTGACCAACAAGGAAGTGATTGCTATCGATCAAGACCCGCTTGGCAAGGAGGCCAGCCGGGTCCGCAAAGAGGGTGATAAGGAAGTGTGGGCGCGCGAACTCGCGGGCGGCAACCGCGCCGTGGCCCTGCTGAACCGCGCTGCCACGCCGCAGGAGATTACAGTAAAGTGGGAAGACATCGGCTATCCGCCGCACTTTTCCGCCGCGCTCCACGACGTGTGGCAGCATAAAGACCTGGGGACGATGCAGGGTTCCTTCACAGCAACTGTACCGCCCCACGCCGCGGTAATCGTGACCGTAAAGCCGTAGGGATCGGGTGATCGGGTGATCTGGTGATCGGGTGATCGGTGCCTTCCGCGACCTTTGGCCCGGCCACTGTCATTCTGAGCGTAGCGAAGAATCTCTGTAGTTGCTCTTTACATCCCTGAACGCGCCTCGAAGTGGGGGGACTTTTCGCCATGAGAATAGCAGACATGGACCCCCTCACCCGACCCGCACCGGCTGGTGAAAACGCCGTCGCGGGCCACCCTCTCCCCCAAGGGGGCGAGCGTATTTAATGACCAGAGGTGAGCCGAATGATCATGAAATCTTTTCTCAGAATGACACGCGCCTGAGATCTGGAACCTGGAATCTGCGATTTGGCGTGCCTTCACGACAAAGCCCGTTCCGCCGATCACCCGATCACCGGATCACCCGATTCCCCGACTTATTTCGGCAACCTTGTTGGCCGATAAAACGTCGATATATACGGAAGTTTGAGATATAATCACCCCAGGAGGCCAGCCGTGAGATACGATCATTTTCGACGTGTACTCGTGGTTTGGGTCGCGGGGTTGCTCCTACCGGCAACTCTCTTTACACAACAAAAACCTTCGGCCCGCGGACCGCGTCTGAGCTCGGTCACCGGAAACGCGACGGTAAAGGCCCCAGGCGCTACCGAAGCGGTTCCAGCTCAAGTGAATATGCCGATCGAGGATGGCTCCGAGGTGTCGACCTCGGCGGCGAGTTCGGTGAACGTGCAACTGGAAAACGCTTCGAGGATTGAACTCGGCGAATTCAGCAAAGCCAACTTCACGCAAAAGGATGCGGGGCAAGAGGGCACACGACAGAATGTCATTATCCTCGATCAAGGTGACGCCCATTTCCGTTTCCTACCCAGCAAACAAGCTGGTTTCACGGTTCACATTGCCGACGCCACGATTTCCCCGAATGGCAAGGCCGCCTTTATGGCAGGTTTTGACAAGGGAAAAATGAATTTGCGCGTGCTCGAGGGCTCGGTTGTCGTCTCGGCCCACTCCGGCTCGCTGACTTTGGATAAGGGGCGGTTTCTGGAATACGACCCCGCAGCCGAACCGATGGCCGCGGCATCGCACGCGCGCGTGGTTCGACTCAGCTACCTGAGCGGCACGGTCACGCTCAAGCGGCCGGGCTCAGCGGAACAGGAAAAGGTGCTGCTGAACACGCCCATCCAGGAGGGCTTCGAGCTCTCGACGGTCGGCGCCAGTTACGCCGAAGTGGAGTTTGAAAACGGCTCCACTGCCCGCGTTGGCGAACACTCCAAATTGCTCTTCGATCAACTGGCGCTCGACGCCAATGGCAACAAGCTGAACGGCATGACTTTCGAGCAGGGATACGGCACGTTCAATTTCGTTCCCGAGCGCCGTGCCGCGAACCCACACGAACGAAATGCCGCGGTTAGCTTGCAGGCTGGCGATCAAGACGTTTATCGGGTCAAGATTGCAAACGCCACCTTGAACGCTGACGGCAAGTGCGAGTTCCGGACGGATCTGGCCGAGGACCGCTACCGGGTAGAGGTCTTCAAGGGTTCGGTCGACGTGGCACTTGATAATCAATCCATAAAGCTCGGCGAAGGCAGGGTCTGGGTGCAAGAGACCGCCAGCACCACCTTGGCTTCAAACACCGAGAAAGGGATTCCCAAAGACGATTGGGACCAGTGGACCGAGGCGCGCGATCACCAAGCGGTGCTGGTCGCCAAGGACGAGTCTGTCCACCCCACGGGGCCGGCCTACGGCTGGAGCGACCTCAACACCTACGGCGAGTGGGTGACGCTTCCCGGCAACAGGTTCGGCTGGTCGCCCTACGCGCAGGCGGGTTGGTCGCCCTACAGCTATGGCATGTGGAACTCGTACGGCGGGATGGGCTGGACATGGATCTCCGCCGACCCCTGGGGTTGGGTGACTGACCACTGCGGCATGTGGGACTTCGATCAGACCTTTGGCTGGTATTGGATGAACCCGATGTTTGGCTGCGGGCTCTGGTACCCTTCGATGGTCAACTGGTACGGCGGGCCGGGATGGTACGGCTGGGCGCCGATTCAGCCTGGCCATCCCAGGATTCCTCCGGGGCGTCCTCATCTTCCCGGAGTGGGTCCAGTCACGAGCAATCGGCCGATGCTGATTACCAAGGTTCCGGCCAGCGTGATTCAGAAGGGGCAGATGATTACGCCCCAGGTGGTGACGCGCGTTCCTGCGGCGGATGGGACCAAGATCGATCATCCACCGGCCGAAGCAACTCCGCAAACCATGGCTGCGAACAATGCCGCCGCGGCAATGCCCGGTCGGGCCGCTCCGCCAGGGGCGCACCCGGGCTTCGGCCATGCGACTGCGCCGGCTACCGTTTTGATGGGGGGCGATCCAGCCAGGGAAGGCTCGTTGCTGACCCACCGTGGTTTTCTTGGCGGAACTCGGGAACCCTTGCGCGCCGCTCAGGGCACAACCTTGGGGGGACGCTATCCGGTGCAGGGCTCAGCGGGTGAGTTCCACGGAAGCGTTTCCACCGGCGGCGGATGGCACAGTCACTTCGGCGGGGCAGGCGGCCACGGTGGCGCGCCCGTAATTTCCAGCCGGGGTGGCGGGTCCGGGGTTTCCGTGGCGTCCCATGGATCCAGCGGCGGCGGCGCGAGCGGCGGCCACGGCTCAGGCTCCGCCTCGGGCGGTGGTGGAGGTGGCGTTTCCGGTGGCGGAGGCGGCATTTCCGCCAGTTCGGGCGGCCACTCGGGCGGCGGCTCTGTCGGCGGCGGTGGTGGTGGCGGCGGGCACCACTGAGCATTGGTGATTTCTGATTGACGATTTGCGATTTCGGGGGCGGCCCTGTGCGAAGAAACCCCTCACCCGGCTCGCTACTCTCGCCACCCTCTCTCCAAGGGAGAGGGCTGAAATCCATCATCGTTGACCGCCCTCTCCCTTGGGGAGAGGGTGTCCCGCAGCCGGCGTAGTCATCAGCCCGTCAGCTGACGGGGACGGGTGAGGGGTTACTTCCGAAGAATCCAAACTCCCGTTCCCTTCTCGAGGTTATCAGGGCAGGCAATTCAGATTCAACGAGTTGACGTGGCAGCGCAAGAACCAACTTCGGAATTCGAGTTAATACACGCTACGCGCCTTTGGAACCCGACACCTGACACCTAAACCATAATCAGCCCGTGGCGGATGGCCAGCGTAACGGCCTCGGTGCGGCTGCCCGCGCCAAGCTTGCCCATGATCGATGCCACGTGGAATTTTACGGTGTGTTCGGAAATCTCCAGGCGAGAGGCGACCTCCTTATTGCCAAGGCCTGCCGCCACAAGTTCCAGGACTTCGAGTTCGCGATCTGTGAGCGGCTCGACGAACGCGCCGGAAGTCCCCTTTCGAAGCGCGCCGGGAGCGCGCAGCAATAAGGCGAGGCTGGCTGACTCGAGCACCGTAAGGCCCGCGGCTGCCGCCTCAATTGCCGCCGCGATTTCCGGCCCGTCGATGCCACTCGGGAGCACCGCTCTCACGCCCGCTCGCAGCGCTTCCGCTACCGGCTCGGCGGCGGGATTGCGAACCAGCAGAACCGCCGCTGTGCCCGTGCTCGCCCAATCCAGAGCCTCGCGCGCGGCGGGGTCAGCAAGCGTATCGGCTTCAACCAGCAGCACGTCGGCCGGTAACTCGGAATCGACTCCTCGGGCGTCTTTGCTTAGGTCATCGACCAGCCGCAAGGCAGAGTATGGGCGCAGCAGGCTTTCGAGACCCGCCTTGGCCATGGGTGACGAGGCTTTGACTAGAACTCGAATCATGCTGTCGTTACACGCAACGCGGGCGGAGGTGTCATTCCGAATGGTCGTGGTTCTCTGAACCACCCAAAGGAATGAAAATCACAAACGTCGTCACCCCCGCGAAAGCGGGGGTCCATTATTGGTCCGGAACCCAATGGATTCCCGCTTTCGCGGGAATGACGTAATTCTCGACAGAGCGTAGCGAGGAATCTTGCCCCGATAGTTCCGATCCGCTCGAACGCAGGGCGAGATTCCTCGCGGAGTTTACCCTGAGCACCCAGAGCGAGATCCTTCGCTTCGCTCAGGATGACAGCGAAGGGCT
>Ga0209415_10017066_pt1 | contig 11591 bp, 13 predicted proteins | sample PeaSoiSIISIP2007_FD_187696 | JGI IMG/M metagenome (GOLD analysis project Ga0209415, IMG submission 187696) | Peat soil microbial communities from Weissenstadt, Germany - SII-SIP-2007 (SPAdes) (version 2) | ecosystem: Environmental > Terrestrial > Soil > Wetlands > Peat | place: Germany... | reverse complement strand
GCACTTCGAGCAGGAAAGTTTTCACGCCCTGTTCCGCGATTCGTAGGAATGGCGATGCGGGTGGCCGCGCAGGTAAACTGAAGTTGTGCGGGACACGGATATTCAGATCGTCTCCAATGAGGCCGGGGAACCGACGGCTGTAATTGTTCCCATCGAACTTTGGCGCGAAATCGCTTCTGAGCGGGAAACCGCGCATCTGTTGAAGTCCGAGACGATGAAGCAGCGTGTCTCAGGCGAAGAGAAGACGGCCCTTGGGCTCCGGCACAGGACGACCCAGTTCGCGAGCCGTCTCAATCCATTCCGAGATGACGACCTCGGCGTTCGCGATGGCCGCCTGTCTGGAGGGTCCGTCCGCGATGCATCCCGCCAGCTCCGGCACCTCCGCGATAAATGCGCCGTCCTCTTCGCTCCAGTACAGGATAATCTCGTATTTCGTCATTCGATCCCTTCCGCTAGTCTATATCGAACCAGCACCGCTCGAACTTGTTTGCTTTGCCAACGAGCCGCGGGGTTGAAGATTGAGGATCTCCGTCAGGCCCGGCCTGGTAAGAATATGATGACTGCCCTTCACACGCTCGTCGAAACCAAGAGCCATCAGAAGCGAGCGCAAGTCCTCGAATCGAATGTTGGCGTCCGCAGTTCCGCTGAGTACCCGGATTAGAAGTTGCCTACGCACAACTATGAAGCCGCCGCTTCCGTGTGATGGCGGCTGTACACCAAATAAATCACCATCCCTATCGCGAGCCACACGAAAAATCTGATCCACGTCAGCAGCGGCAAGCCCATCATCAAAATCAGGCAGCAGACGATCGAGAGAATTGGGACTAGAGGCACCAGCGGCACTCGGAATGATCGCGGACGGTCGGGCTGCTTCCTTCTTAACACGATCACGCTTGCGGCGACGATGATGAACGCGAACAGGGTGCCGATGTTGGTCAGCTCGGCGAAAGTGTCGATGTCCCACAGGCCGGAGGGTATTCCCACAAGCAGGCCTGCGATCCAGGTGCCGATGTAGGGGGTTCGAAAGGTTGTGTGCACCTTGCCGAAGAAGCCGGGAAGCAGGCGGTCGCGTGACATCGCGAACCAGATTCGAGCCTGGCCGTACTGACCCACCAGGAGCGACGAGACCATTCCAGTCAGTGCGCCCGCGCTGACGATCAGGCGAATCCGGTTGTAGCCGACGTGCTTCAGCGCTACCGCGACCGCTGAGTTCGGGTCCAGCGTCTTCCAGTTCGCGATGCCGGTCAGCACGATCGAAACCGAGCCGTACAGGATGGTGCAGATAATCAGCGTCGCGATGATGCCAAAAGGAACGTCGCGCTGCGGGCGGCGGCACTCTTCGGCCGCGGTGGAGACGGCGTCGAAGCCGACGTAGGTGAAGAACACGATGCTGGCTCCGCTGACGATTCCCGCTAAGCCGTGCGGGGCGAAGGGATGGTAATTCGCGGTGTTGATGGCGCGCAGCGCCCCCAGGCTGAAGATCGCGATGGCGGCGATCTTGATGAACACCATGGTCGTGTTGGCTTCGGCGCTTTCCCGAACGCCTCGGACCAGGATCCAAGTGACGGCCAGGGTGATCAACAGCGCGGGAAGATTATAGATGCCGGCTGGCGTGCCTGGGGCGGCGAACATCGGGTAGGCGATGGCGGGTGGAAGATGGATGCCGAAAATGTTGTCGCCCAAGTCTTGCAGATAGGCTGAGAATCCGACGGCCACCGACATGTTCGCGACCGCATATTCCAGAATCAGGTCCCAACCGATGATCCACGCGAAAATCTCGCCCAGAATCGCGTAGGCGTAAGTGTAGGTGCTGCCCGCGATCGGGATCATCGAGGCCAGTTCGGCGAAGCATAAGCCCGCGAACAGACAGGCGACCAGCACCATCAGGAACGATACGATCAGCGCTGGACCAGCTCCGGGCCGGCCGAGCGATGCAGCCGCGCTCTGGCCGTGCATGAGCATGTCCAGGATGGTCGCTTGCAGTAGGCCGGGATCTTTCAGCTTGCCTGCCGCAGCGGTTCCGGTGACGGTGAAAATCCCGGAGCCGATCACGATCCCCACTCCGAGAAAAGCGAGCGACCAGGGACCCAGGGACTTCTTCAAACGGTGCGCGGGCTCTTCCGACGACGCGATCAGTTCGTCGATCGACTTGGTCTGAAAAAGCGACACGCGAGGCCGGTTAGCGCTTGCGCTGGCCCTTAGCCATCTTCTTCACTTTGCGCTTTTGCGATCCGCGCGCGACATCCGCGGCGCGGGGCTTAATTGCCGGAGCCTTCTTGCGCGCGGAGCGCTTCATCTGTTTGCGGACGGCTTTATCTTCAATTTTTTTCGTGTTCATTCAATCTTGATCCCTGCGTATTTCGCAATCAGTTTCTTCAACCCGTATCCGGGGAAACTCACCGTGACCTTGGTATCCTCGCCGGAGCCTTCCATGCGAAGCACCGTGCCACGGCCGTACTTGGCGTGCTCGATCATCGAGCCGGGGCCGAATTTCTTGGCCGGTTTTTTCACCGTCGCTAGCGGTTTCGCGGCGGGAGCTGCTGCTGCCGCGGTCCGATTGTCGATTCCCTGCGGCGCCGGCATTCCTCGCTCCGCGAAAAACTGCCGGATGTTCTCCACCGAGTTATAAGTCTTACCAGTATAGAGGTTCCGGCGCGCGGCGTCGCGAACGTCGTACCGCTCGGCGGTCAGGTCGACGTGACCCCGGTCGCCGCGAATGCGATCGAGCAGCGCGGACGGCACTTCTTTCAGGAATCGCGAAGGGATGGATGGCTCAGGCTGCCCTCCGCCGAAGCGGCGTCGAGATCGCGCCCAGGTCAGATAGAGCCGCGTTTCGGCGCGCGTCATCCCGACGTAGCACAGGCGCCGTTCTTCTTCCATGCCGGATTCGGAGTCAAGCGAACGGCTATGCGGGAACAGACCCTCTTCCAGGCCGGCGATAAACACGATGGGAAACTCGAGTCCCTTGGCGTTGTGCATGGTCAGCAGCGAAACGGTGGCGCGCTCGTCGGCCGAATCGGCGTCGGAAACCAGGGCGGCGTGGTCCAGAAAATCGCGCAGGGTTTCGCCGCGCTCGGATGCATCGGCGGCGGCGTTCTGTAACTCTTCAAGGTTCGCAAGACGGGTGCGTGCGTCTTCCGTTCCTTCCTGCTCCAGCATTTTCCGATAACCGGTGCGTTCCAGGACCGCCTCCAGCGTTTCGGCGACCGGTCGCGATTCCAGACCGTCAGTCAATTCCTGAATCAGGCGATGAAAAGCTGCAAGGGCGGTTTCGGCGCGCGGTGGAAATGCCCGTTCTTCGATCATGCGGCCGAGCGCGGACCATAAAGCCAATTGATTCGCAATCGCGTACTGCTCCATCTGTTCGACGGTCGTACGCCCGATACCGCGCGCCGGGACGTTGATGATCCGAAGCAGGCTGATCGAATCCTGGGGACTAACCAGGACTTTCAGGTACGCCAGGATGTCTTTGATTTCGGCGCGCTGGTAGAAGCTGAATCCGCCGACCACCACGTATTTCCGTCCGTAGCGTCGCAGCGCTTCTTCGATCTGGCGCGATTGAGCATTAGTGCGATACAGAACCGCGACGCGATGTCTGGGGTCACGAGCCAGCGCGGCTTCGATCGTGTCGGCGATATACAGAGCTTCGTTTTCAGAGTCGGGCGCTTCGTAAAGCGTGATCTTGTCGCCCGTGGCGGATTCGGTCCACAGCGATTTTCCGATCCGTTCCGTGTTGTTAGCGACCACGCCGTTAGCGGCTTCGAGAATGTTCTTGGTCGACCGGTAGTTCTGTTCCAGCCGGATGATGGTCGCGCCGGGAAAATCGCGCTCGAAGTCGAGAATGTTGCGGATGTTGGCGCCGCGCCAGCCGTAAATCGACTGGTCTTCATCGCCGACCACGCAGATATTCCGGCGTTCGGCCGTCAGCAGCCGCATCAGCTCATACTGGCTGCGATTGGTGTCTTGATATTCGTCCACCATGACGAATTCGTACCGCCGATTCAGGCGCTCGCGAGTGGGGGCGTCGTGAGTGAGCAGGCGGACGGCTTCGAGCAACAGATCGTCGAAATCGAGCGCATTCGATTCGCGCAGCTTGGCTTCATACTTTTCATACACAACGGCCAGCCGCGTGGTGATCGGGTCGGTGGCCTTTCTGGCCATGTCGTCGGGTGACTCTTTATGGCTTTTCGCGTTGCTGATTCGTGAGAGCGCGGCGCGATACTGCATGAATTTCTCGTCCAACCCGAGTTGGCGGTACACGCCCTTAAGAATCGAGATCTGGTCGTCGTCGTCGTAAATCGTAAAACGAGTGGTGAACCCAGGTCGAATGGACGCGAGGGGGGCCCCTTCGCGGCGCAGGAGCCGGACGCAAAACGAATGAAAGGTGGCGACCGTCGGACCATCACCCGGAATCCCGGCGACCAGAGCCTTTACCCGGTCGCGCATCTCGCCAGCCGCTTTATTGGTGAAGGTTACTGCCAGAATCGCCCAGCCCGGAACCCGTTGAACGCTCATCAGATAGGCGATCCGATGGGTGATTACACGGGTTTTGCCGCTGCCGGCGCCGGCCAGAAGGAGCAAAGGCCCTTCAACGTGCTGAACCGCTTCGCGCTGGCGCGGGTTCAGCCCCTCTAAAAAGTCCATGAAACCATGATTTTAGCACGCAGCGACTTACCCTCATTTGGGGTTGTCGATACCCACAAATAGGGTATCTCCGTGGAAGGAAGCAGTTCTGGAACGATATTCAGTTTACAGATTCCCTAGCCCTGCCGGCCAACCGGGCCGCCTAGGCCCCCTTTGCGAGGCGCTGTGGAGCACCTCCAACGTGGCGAATCCCGGCCGCGTCTAATGTTGTAACCTGACAGTGAGCCGGTGCGCCTTTCTAATTGGACAGATTGGATTTTGACCACAATCGGCCACTCCACTAAGGGCATGAGGGGTGGTCATGCTGGTTGAGTTCGGGCTGATAGAGCGGGCTCGCAGCGGTGACGATGGCGCCTTTAACCAGGTGGTGCAGGCGTATCGGAAGCGGATTCTGGGTACGATCGCGCGGCTGATCGGACGGCCGGAGGATGTGGAAGATGTCGGGCAGGAAGTTTTCCTCCGGTTGTATTATTCGCTGGACCAGTTGCGAACGCCGGAAGTATTTGAGCCGTGGTTGTACCGCTTGACGGTGAATGCGGCGTATGATTATTTGCGCCGCCAGCGGCGCCGGCAAGAAAGCCGGATGTCGGACCTGAGCGAGCAACAGGTGATGATGGCGGACGCGGCTGCGGGCGGGAAGCAGCGGGACGAAGATCAGCGGCGCACGAAGGTTCGGGAACTGGTTCAGTCGCTGCTTGAAAAGGTCAGCGAGGAAGATCGGATTTTGCTGACGTTGAAGGAAGTGGAAGGGCTTTCGTTGAAGGAACTTGAGCAGGTGTATGGGGTCAACGAAAATGCCCTCAAGGTAAGATTGTTTCGAGCCCGGCAGAGGGTGCTGAAGGCCTATGAGACGGAAGGCGAGTGACCCAAAAAGACGGGCGAGAGGTGTAAAATGAATCGCATGCCAGACGGTGACAAACTCGACGCGCTGTTTGTGGAGTATCGAAACGCGTGCCCCGATCCGGAAGCGGGCGCCGGTTTCATGCCGGGCTTGTGGAAGCGGATCGAAGCGAGGCGTTCGTCCAACCTGAACATATTCCGCAGGCTGGCTCAGGTATGCGTGGTTGCGACGCTGGCTCTTACCGTGGTGATGGGAGCGGTATTGATTCCGCGCCTCGAAAAGGCGCCGATCTATAACACCACATACGTCGATGTGCTGGCGGCGAATCATCCCAACACGTACGTGGATATTTTCACCGGCGATATTAAATGAAGTTCTCGCGCGCGGCGATTGCGTTTTACATCGGGCTGGTCTTCGCGAGCGGCGTGGTTCTGGGTGTGTTCGGGCACAGGCTGTACGCGGTTTCGACGGTCAGCAGCAAAGCGCCGACGAAGATGCCTCCCGAGGAGTTCCGCAAGAAGGTGGTGGCGGAATATCAATCCCGCCTCAAGTTGAACGACGATCAGGTCGCCAGGTTGAACAGCATTTTGGATGAGACTCGCGCGCGGATTGAAGAAACCCGCCAGAAGATGCATCCCGCGTATCAAAAGATCCGCGAGGAGCAAAACGAGAAGTTCCGCAGCCTTCTCTCGCCCGATCAGCAGGTGGAATACGACAAAATGCGGAAAGAGCGCGAAGAGCGGCAGAAGCAGAACGGACGCGGCCCCGGGCCGGGACTCTAATTATTTCGTGACCGGCTGAAGCTTCTTCTTGGCTTCGGCAGCTTCTTTGACCTTCTGATATTTCTTCTGGAAGCGGTCTACGCGGCCTTCGGTGTCGATCAGCTTCTGACGTCCGGTGAAGAACGGGTGGCAGCTCGAGCAAATTTCCACACGGATGTCGCCCTTGTGCGTGCTGCGCGTTTTGAACGTGTGCCCGCAGGCGCAGATAACGTTGACTTCTTCGTATGCGGGATGGATGCCGGTTTTCATAGGGGAAACCTCAGTTTAACACAGGCAAATTAAAAACCCCACGCGGCCTTAACGGACCGCGCGGGGCTCGTTTTAATCAGAACAGACTCAGCTTCGCGTGAGTAGGCCGGTCCACAGGAGTAGCGGCCTCGTCACTGAACGAAACCTGAACGTTCGGAGTGTCGACTTGTATGTCGAACGCACAACGCTTTCGCGGTGCGTTCTTAAGAGTCGGCCACCTCACGCGTGTTTTGAGTGCAGTCTTTACTACCAGGTATCATTCGACTGGACCACCTCCTTTCTCAGTGATGCCCCCATCATAAGACGGGTGGTGGAAACTGTCAACCGATTACGAATTCGTTACTGGCTGAGCGTGAAATTGACATCGATCTGCGTGATCACTTCCACGGGCTCGCCGTTCAACAGTGTCGGTTTGTAGACCCATTGCTTCACGGCATCGGTAGCAGCCGGGACCAGCAGGGGGTGGCCCGACATCAACTGAAGGTTCTGAACGGTTCCGTCCTTGCCGATGATCGCGGTGTATTGAACCACGCCTTGGATGCGCGCTTGCTTGGCGAGCGCGGGATAGGCGGGCGTCACTTTCAGAATCAGGTTTTCCGCCTGAACATTGCCGCCCACGCGAATACGCGTCGGAGTCGCGCCCGTGGTCGCGGCAGGTATGTTGTGCACGGTACCGATAAATTGCGGCGACTGGGCATTTCCGACGCCAGTTCCGACACCGCTTCCAACTCCGGATCCGATGCCGCCTCTCAGTCCGCTCGCGACGCCTTGCGACGGTATACCCAAGGTCAGATTCACGGTGGCTTCATGCGCTCCATTAATCGAGATGTTGCCGCGGAAGTGCTCGTCCACCTGTTGAGCGGCTTCAAGGACCTTGCGAAACGTACCGACCGTAATCTGATCGCCTTCGCGCACCGGCAAAAGGCTGCGAACTTTCTGTTCGACGTCCGGCGGCGCGCCCGCAAAAACGATATTTTTCAATAGCGTGGATGTTTGCGGAACCTGCAACTCCAGCAGGGTGGCATTCGGCTTCGGCGTGGGAAGCGCGTCGAACTTCACGATCACGCGGACCGTGGATCCCGCGCTTCCGGCCGCATAGTGCCATTGCAGGACGCTACGCAGGACCGGTCTCCGCAACTCGTCGGGTCCGCTGACGACGCGGGCGTCGGAGACTTCGCCTTTTGCATCGGTCGTCGCGTCCACCACCACGGTTCCGCTGGCGGTGACGCCTGCGCCGCGGAAAATCGGCGTGCGATGCATCAACAGGCCGCCGGCATCGATCGTGATTGCGGGGTCGTCTCCCAAAATCGCGTCGGCCGATTGCGGAGCGGCTTGCGCGGGGCTTTGCAGCGGGAAAAACCACACCGCGATCGACGCGGCGGCCAGCACCGCGGAACCGATCGTTGTGAGGCTGGCGAACAGACGAGCTTTCGACATAGGGGTCTCCTTCAAAACCGCGGCCACCCGCGAGGCGAGCTGGCGTCTCTTCAAAAATAAGGGAGCCGGCGCAACGTCCGACCCTCGATAATTCGGCCAGGCAATGCGTTCGATCTTCAGCTCGGCAACGGCGACCAGTGCGTCCAGGTAGCGTTCGCGATCTCGCGTCAGGCCGATCACTTCCAGATCCACCGTCTGTTCCCGCGCAAGCTGAATCTGGCTCAGCACGAACCAGATGGCAGGATGGAACCACAACGCCGCGCGCAGAATTTCTTCGGCGATCACGAAAAGCCAATCGTGGCGGCGGACATGAACCAGCTCATGACACGCGATCGCTTCACGCATGTCGTCGGAAAATTCGTCGATGCGCGAAGGCAGAAGAATCGACGGGCGCAGCCACCCGAACGTCACCGGACCTGAAATAGTGTCGGACCGATACCACATCACATGCGAGCTTTCAAAGAGCACGGGAGGATGAGTCAGGACGTGCGCGGCCATGCGATGACGGCGCAGACGCCGGAACCCGATCGCCATCCATAAGACGCGCAACATGGCTCCAGCGGCAATGAACACGAGCAGATATTCGCGGCGCCAGACGAATCCTGGACGCGGAGTCGTGTGCGGGGTCACTAAGATAGGCGCGGCGGTGAGCGGGCCGTAATTCACACTGCCGTCGACCGCATGCATCCACGGCTCGACCACCGGCAGCAGGATCGCCATAACCAGAATGCCCTGCCAGAAGAAGAGGCGCGCGCGCGGAGACTTTATCGTCAGCGCGGCTCCGGCTGCAAACGCTACCAACACCGCGACCTGTGCGGACCAGGCCAGAAGATTATCCAGCAGCCAAGCAGGCGTCATCACTGCCTCCGTGCGGTTTTGATGGTCCGGCGGATTTCCTCCAGATCCGTCTCAGTTAGACGCCGGTCCTCGACTAAATGTGCCAGGAGGGGCTCGGCCGATCCGTTGAAGACGCGATCCAGGAATTCGCGCACCATGGAGCGAATCACCTGTTTCTGGGGCTGGGCCGGGCGATAAACGTAGGCCCGGTCCCCCTGCTGCTTCTTCAGATACCCTTTCTGTTCCAGGATGTTCATCATGGTCATCACGGTGGTGTAGGCGATGCGTCGATGCTCCAGCATGGTTTCATAAACCTGCCGGACGGTGGCGGTGTCTATTTTCCAGATGACCTTCATGATTTCGAGCTCTTGTTCGGTAAGAGTCGGTTTGGAGGGGCGCATACGATGAAATTAGTACGAATTGAATCGCATGTCAAGTATTGACATCCTAATTGTATCGTACTAATGTTTTAGTATGTTTGAACAAAGCTTCGTCGAACAACGGAATCAGACCCGCAAAGGGGCTTCGGTATTCGCGTCCTTCGTCATGCAAGTACTGGTAATCGTAGTCTTCGTGCTGATTCCACTGATCTATACGGAAGTGCTTCCCAAAGCGACGCTCATGACCGTCCTGATGGCTCCTCCTCCGCCTCCACCGCCGCCGCCCCCACCACCGCCGGTGACTCAGAGAGTGGTTAGAGTCCCTCCACGGCAGTTCGACGGCCGACTGTTGGCGCCGAAGAAGATCCCGGACCAAGTGGCAATGCTTCAAGAAGACAGCCTGCCGCCTCTGCCTTCGGGCATCGGCGTGGTCGGGAGCGTTCCGGGCGGCACGGGGCTGCCGAACGGGATGATCAGCGGAATCATTAATGTAGCTCCAGCCGCGGCGCTGCCTCCGCCGCCAGTAAAAGAACCGGCCAAGCCCGCGCTTCAACGCGTCACAGTCGGCGGGCAGGTGCAGCAGGCGAAGCTGATCCGGCAGGTGAAACCCGTGTACCCTCCGCTGGCCAGGCAGGCTCGCATCTCGGGGACGGTGCGATTCACAGCCATCATCGGCAAGGACGGAACCATTCAGAACCTCCAGTTGGTCGGTGGGCATCCTCTCCTGGTTTCGGCCGCGAGAGACGCAGTGGCGCAATGGCTGTACAAGCCGACCATTCTGAATACCGAACCAGTGGAAGTGATCACGCAGATCGAAGTGAACTTTGTACTAGGCCAATAGATTCAGCCATTCCTTGACACGCGCGCGGAGACTGGAGCCGTCGGACGGGAACAGGTCCCCGATCACGGCTACGGAATCCGCGCCCGCCTGGATCACGCTTCGAGCATTCGCGCGCGTGATTCCACCGATTGCGACCAAGGGGCGATCGGTCAGCGAACGCAGGCGGCGCAATTCGTCCACGCCGACCACGGGATCTGGATTGTCCTTGGTAGTAGTGCCGAAGATGGGTCCCAGGGCAACATAATCCACTGGCTGCGATGCTGCGGCACGTAGTTGCTGTTCATTGTGCGTCGAGTAGCCAATTTTCATTTCGGCACCAGTGATGCGTCGCGCGTCCCCGGGGGGAAGGTCGGTCTGTCCCAGGTGCAGAGCAGCGCCGGTCAAAACTGCCAGATCGGCACGATCGTTGACCACCAGGAGCGTGTGGGTCTGGCGGCATAATTCGGCAATCTTTTCTAGCTCCACCAGTCGCTCGCGGTCGAAAAATCCCTTGCATCGAAACTGAAGAATTCCTGCGCCGGCCTCCAGAATTTCGCGAGCCGCTTTCAGTGGTGAAATCTCGCGCTGACGCGCTGCTTCAACGTCGAGAATAGGGTAAAAAACCGGAAGCATTCGAATTCTCTATCATAAAATAATCATTTATTATTCGGGATGAATGCGTAACGGTAAGTTAACCGCCGCGGAGTTAATGAGATGTAAAAAATTTGTAAAAACGCAACGTCCAATGGTTCAAGCGCAACGCCCGTGCCTCATAATGGTCGCAGTCAGAAATTCTCAGGGGGTTTATCTGTGATTCGCAAGTCTGCGGCAGCGGTTCATGCCAATGGTTCGCACAGCGGTTCGGGTGGAACAGCCCAAAGTCAGTTAAACCATGATGATTGCCCGTGCATGGAAACTTCCGGCACGGTGGTGGCGATGCGTCACGTCCCCGGCTTCCGGGTGATCGAAAATCATTATCCCGCCGGGCTGGAACTGGCCCGCCACGTTCATGAAAACGCGTATTTAAGCTATGTTCTGGAGGGTCCGTACGGAGAATCGTACGGAAATTCGGCCACGGTCACTTGCGCTCCCCGCGTGCTGCGGTATTTGCCCCCGGGGCTCCCGCACGCCAACACGTTCGATTCAGGTTCGCACTGCCTGGTGGTGGAAGTCGACCGTGAGGCGCTGAAGCGGGTGAATGAACACACCACAACGCTCGACAAACCAGGCGAGATTCAGGGTATCGGGTCCACCTGGCTGGCGCAGCGCTTGTATCACGAATTCCGGCAAGGCGACGAGCTGGCTCTGGTTTCTCTGGAAGGGATTCTACTAGAAATGCTGGCGGAGGGCGCGCGCCACGCAGGCGCGACGGGGCCGGTGGCGGTAATTCCACGTTGGCTGCGAATCGCACGCGAATACCTCGAAGCGAATTTCCTTCGTCCGCTCAGTCTTGCGGAGATCGCGGGAGCCGCGGGCGTTCATCGAGTGCACCTGTCGCGCGAGTTCCGCCGCTACTTTTCGACCACGGTAGGCGAGTTCCTGCGGCGTAAGCGAATCGAGCACGCCTGCCACCTGGTCTCGACAACCAACACGGCGCTGGC
>Ga0209415_10017065_pt1 | contig 11591 bp, 10 predicted proteins | sample PeaSoiSIISIP2007_FD_187696 | JGI IMG/M metagenome (GOLD analysis project Ga0209415, IMG submission 187696) | Peat soil microbial communities from Weissenstadt, Germany - SII-SIP-2007 (SPAdes) (version 2) | ecosystem: Environmental > Terrestrial > Soil > Wetlands > Peat | place: Germany... | reverse complement strand
CTAAGCTTGCAATTAAACGTTCGCCCTAGCCGCTAATGGTTCCTTCAAGAGCAGTTCGGTGGCCTTCGCATCCACCTTTCGGATCTGATTTAGCAGCGTCTTGATGCGGCGGTCGTTGCCGATCCACTCCTGATAGAGCTGCGCTTCTCGGTCAGTCAGTCGCTTGGTCACCGTCTTGCCGTTCACCTTCGCGGTCCACTGCCAGTAGGGCCCATGAGGAGTAGGCGGGTCAGCGTTGCATCGGCAGCCGACCGACGTGCAGTGGGTGAAACGGCGAGTCACACTGCCGGCGGCAACGATCCCGATCTCGGCGATCTGGGCCGCCAACTCTTTGTGTCGCCGGTCGTACTCGGCCAGCCGCTCCTCGACCCTCGTCCGTGCCATTGCGCTCCTTGTGTCGACGATCAGCATCCCTCATTGGGTCGCAGACAGTAAGCATACTGTCTGCATGGGATCCTCCGACCGGGCCATTGTCGAGGTGAGGGACTTCCGTTCGTCGCTCCACCGCTGCCTCTCGCCCTGGGGAGACGCTCTCTTCGAGCTCTGCGATGCAGTGCTGTGCTCAGCGGCCCCGGTCGGATCGGTGCCCTCCCTCAGCCTCGAGCCGGAGTTCCGGCGCAGCCACGGCAGTCTGTACAAGTCCTTGGCCGAGGGAGACGTCGACGAAGTTCGGCTTCGCCAGATGCTGATCGAGCACCGTCCCAAAGAGTGGCCCTTGGTCTTTGCCGTCGATGCCTCGACATGGGACCGCTGCGATGCCGAGTGCAGCCCCGAACGGGGCTTCCACTACTCGGCTTCCAAGCACTCCGCCGGCCAGCCCATCGTGGCCGGGTGGTCCTATCAGTGGATCAGCCAGCTGAACTGGGCGCCCGACAGCTGGACCGCTCCACTCGACGCCCTGCGCATCAGCCCGTCCATGGAGGCAGCGGACGCCACCGTCGATCAAGTCAAGCGCCTCGTCGGCCTCCTGCCTGATGACGGCGATGTCCCTCTCTTTGTCTTCGACGCCGGCTATGACGGCATCGCCCTCGGCCACGGGCTCACCGACACCCGGGCCGAGGTTCTGGTGCGCATTGCCTCAACCCGGGTCTTCCATCCCGACCCCGAGCCTCGCACCGACCGAGCACGGGGCCGTCCGCCGCGTCACGGCCCCCGCTTCATGCTTTCCAACGAGGAGACCTGGACCGCTCCCGACGCTGAACTCATCACCACCGTCCGCCGCTACGGGAAGGTCACGGTGGCGGCCTGGCACAACCTGCATCCGAGACTGCACGGCCGGGGGCGCTGGCGCGACTGTGAGGAACCGCCGATCATCAAAGGCAGTGTCATCCGGGTCGAGGTCGAACACCTACCAAAGCCGGCAGGACGGATCAAAAAGACCCTGTGGCTGTGGTGGTCCGGTGACGGCGAGCCCGACCTCGATCTGTGCTGGCGGGCCTATCTGCGTCGGTTCGACATCGAGCACACCTTCCGGTTCATGAAGGGGACATTGGGATGGACGACACCGTCGCTGCAGATGCCCGAACAGGCCGACCGGTGGAGTTGGTTGGTCCTTGCCGCCTACACGCAGCTCCGTCTCGCTCGTCAGCTCGTCGACGACCTCCGACTGCCATGGGAACGACCGTGCGACCCGAACAAACTCACCCCGGCGCGAGTCCGCAGAGGGTTTCGGCGACTGCGTGCACACCTCGGCACACCCGCCCACCCACCGAAATCCTCGACCCCGGGACCGGGGCGACCTAAAGGAACGCGAAAACCGCCCAGAAACCGCTATCCCGTGGTCAAAAAGGCAGCTTGAACAGCGACCGGGGGTTTAATTGCAAGCTAAGGGAATTCCTAGAAAGCGTGACGGAGGTACCCGGTTTTACCCGTTCCCGCCGCCCCGGAGAAAGGCCCTCAGCGGTGGGCGACGAGGGAGGCCAGGGTGAACACCCCGACCTGCGTGTAGGTGGTGGTGCCGAACGGCGTCGAGCTGGTGACCTTGAGGTCCTGTTGCACCCGCAGCGGGAGGCCGGTGCGGGTGCTGAACCAGACCTCGGAGCGCTCGGTGCCCGTCTGGGCGCCCGTGTCCTTCCGGAGGCGCAGGAAATGGGCGGCCGGGACGGGCGTGCCGCCGACCGACACCGTGCCGAGGCCGAGGAACCTGTACGGGCCGGCGCTCAGTGTCCGGCCCTTCACCGACGAGTTGGTGCCGGTGCACGCCGACTCCCACTGCTGGCCGACGGTGGCGTCGGTCGGCAGGGCCATGCTGCGGGGCGCGCAGGTGAACGAGCTCAGGTTGGTGAAGTTGAGCGGGCCGAGCGACCACAGCTGCCAGGACTGCCCGCCGGCCTCCCAGAGGTCGCCCGAGTGCAGGCAGTACTCCAACGTCTGCCAATGATGGGTGCTGTAGTCGATCCGGAAGACCCAGCAGTTCTGTCCCCGCAGTGTGACCGTGCCGGGCAGGGTGGGTCCCTCGGCCTGCGACAGCGGCGGCAGGGAGAGCTTCTCGGTGCCCGAGCCGATGTACTCGTAGACCCCCGGCGCCGGCCGATTCGCGCCGGGCACGCCGGCACCGCCCTTCCCCAACTCGGCCTCGGCCTGGCGCAGCGAGACGGGCCTGGCGTGGCTCGACGCCAGCACGACCACGGCCGCCACCGAGGCCAGCAGGAGGGCGACCACGCCGAGGACCCACGGCCAGCGGCGGCGGTGTCGCTTGCCGGGGGCCGGCACCGCGGGCTCCGTCACTGGGGGGATGGTAGGTCCAGGGCGTCGTGCCACCACCACAGCGGCGGGTGCACGACGGTGCGCTGCCTCAGGCGAAGGCTCCCGACCGGGTGGCCAGCCCCGCGGGCACCCGGTCGGGCACGGCGGCCGTCGACGCTGCCCGAGCCCGGTTGGGATACACGGTCAGGGCCAGCAGGACGAGCAGCGGGCCCGTGTTGGGATCGGTCCCGAGGCCGGTGAAGACGCCCCCGAACGCCTCCCCGAACATCCAGTAGTCGAGCGCCAGCGCGGCTCCGGCGACCAGGAAGACGGTCGTGTGGCGGGAGACCAGCGGGCCCAGCCCGATCACGAAGGACAGGACGCCGCAGACGATGGCGACCGAGCCCCCGCCGCTCCCGAAGGCGTGTGCGACGGACAGCTGCACGTGGGACAGCCAGTCCGGCTCGCCGGCGACGGACCCGCTGATGGCGCCGGAGATGGACCCGCCGGACCGGTTCGCCGGCAGCAGCCACAGGATCCCCATGCCGCTCCACACGACGGCCCAGACGGCCTTGCCGCCCCGTTCCCCGAGCGGCCCCTCGGCCGCGGCCGACCCCGACAGCGCCGGACCAGCCGTGCGCGGCCACACCACCAGGCCAATGGCGACGTAGAGCAGGGCTGCCCCCGGCGCACCGGTGAGCGGCGACGCCATGCCGGTGAAGAGCATGCCGAAGCCCTCGCCGAGGGCCCAGACGCCCATTGCCCACACGAAGGAGAGGACGAGCGCGGGCCTCACGGTCTCGCGGATCAGCAGCCCGATCCCGATGAGGATCTGGATGCCGGCGAAGACGCTGTCGACGACGGCGGGCTGCACCGCGATCAGGTGTGCCATGTGGGTGATGGTGCTCGACACGATGCCCGGCTGGCCCTGGGCCACCGGCAGGATCACGCTGTTGGCGAATTTCTTGCCGAACATCTCCGGTTGGAGCTGGAGCAGGCCGTCGATCAGCCACAAGAGGCCGAGGCCGATCTGGATGGTCCGGGCGGACACCCGCCCCGATGCTGATGTCCGCCCGGCGCTCATGCCGTCCCCTCAATGATCGGGGCCAGCTCGGCCCGGGTCAGGTCCGGCTGGAACTGGTGCGTCGCGGCCAGCGAGGGCTCGGTCCACACGTGGAGCATGAAGTAGGTGTTCGTGTTGTGGACGCCCGAGGCGCACGTGCCGGCCGACGACGTCCGCCCGACGACCCGGCCACCGGAGAGGCACAGGTTGTCGTGGGCGTGCCACTGGGTCAGCGACCCGCCGACGTCAGGGCCGGGCGTGCAGGGCGCCGGGCCGAGATACATGGCGCCCATGAGCTTGGGCCCGTTCACCGTGTTGGCGTACATCAAGAAGGCGGGGTTCGACGGGTCGAACCCGTCGTTCTTGGCGATCTGCCAGTTGGCGTAGTGCACCATGTACCCGTCGGGGTTGGTGGCCGGGATGTACCCGGCTGCCGTGGCGGCGGAGAGGCTCGTGTACTTGGTCAGCGTGGCCTCGGTCTGCGCCACGAGCTGGTTGGCCGCCGCCTGCTGGGCCGCCGTCGGGGGACCCGAGGGCACCGGCGCCATCACCATGCCGTCCGACATGGTCGTCGCCCCCTTCACGTTGGAGCAGACGGTCGAGGTGGTCTGCGTCGCCCCGGTCGACGCGGACGCCGAGCTCGAGCTCGATGCTCCGCTCGACATGCCGGCCATGGAGCTCGAGCTGGACCCGGTTCCCGATGCGGAGGTGGTCGGCGTGCTCGAGCCCGCGTCCTTGGACGCCGCCGAGGCGGTCGTGGCCGGGTGGGAGGTCGCGTCGACCACCGACATGACCGAGAGCACGAGCACGGCGGCGACGCCCACCGTCGTGAGCGCGGCCCACCACATCCTGGCGGCCAGGCCCATGTTCGACCAGCGCTGCGTGACCCGTTGCGTGAGACGCTCCATTGCTCCTCCTCGATACCTCTTCGCCAGCCTCAACCCCAGATGTCAGGGGCGGGCAAGCGGGGTGTGAGGGAAGTGTGAGCCCCGTGTCAGCGACGCGTTGTGACCGGGAAGGTTCCCGAGGGATCGTTGCGGGACACGTCTGACGTTCCGGGCCCAGGCCTGAGCGCCCTGCGCGTCCGCACGTCACGAGGCCGAGCAGGGCCGGATGCGGGAGTCAGTTGTGCTGTGGCTCCCGCAACGCCGCATCGATGGAGTCGCCGAATGTCGGCCCTGTCGGGTCCAGCGGAGCGTTGGCGGCCGCTGCCGCAGGCAGGTCTGGTCCCGGTGAAACGGCGATCCGATCCCGACCACCGGCTTTGGCGCTGAGCAGAGCGGCATCCGCCAGTGAGACCACATGATCGAAATCTCCGGCCCGGTCGGATGACGCGAGGCCGAAGCTGACGGTGAACGCCGGGAGTCCGGCGATGACGATCCGATCGGCCATACGTTGCCGGACTCGTTCGAGCACTTGGCGCGCTTCTTCCACGGGACACTCCGGCAGGACGATGACGAACTCCTCTCCCCCGTAGCGGCCCGGGATGTCGGCCGGGCGGAGGGAGTCCCGCAGGACTTGCGCGAAGGTCCGCAGAGCGCGATCGCCGGCGGCGTGTCCGAAGACGTCGTTCAATTCCTTGAAGTGGTCGAGGTCGCCGTAGGCCACGGAATACGGCATGCCCGTGTCGTGGAGCTTCCGGACCGCTGTCTCCAGACTCCTCCGGGTCATGAGCCCCGTGAGAGAGTCACTGTTTGCCTGAGTCTGGGAGACCTCGAAGGCGCGCAGCATCGCCAACCGCTCACTGGCCCTTCGTGCGACCACCTCGACGTTCGCCTGTACCGCGTCGGAGGGTGGCGAACCGTCGTCGGTGGTTACATGGAAGACCCCCATTGAATTGCCGCTGATGCTCATCGGAACGCACAACGCGGAGCAACCTCGGCCTCGGAGGTTGGGACAGGCGTCGAGCGCCGTGCTCAAGGGGAACACCATGGTCCGTGCTCTCGATGCGGCTGGGCAATCGTCGGGGGACATGACCCCGCAACCGGCGTCGTCCGCTTGAGCGGTGCTGACGAGCACCTGTCGAAAGTGGGCTGTGCTGGAATCGGCAAGGAGCAGCTCGGATCGCATGCCCGGAGCAGCCTGGCTCAGAGCCTCTGCCACCAGATCGAAGACGGACGTCTCCGCCTTCGACATCTCCAATGCGGTCTGCAGGCTCGCCTCGAACGCGATCCTGTGGGCGAGGTCGGACTGAATGGCCTCACGACGGGACTGTTCACGCTCCACCCGCAGCGCGTGTCCAGCGAGGACCGTCGTCACAATGGCAAAGACGGCCCCCCCGATGGCAAGGGACCACAGAAGGTCCACCCGGGCACTGTTGGCTGCCGCTCGTGCCTGGGCGGCCGTGGTATTGAGACGATCGTCGATGGTCGCCTGTAGGGAGGCGAGGGTTGCATCGAGTTTCGCTTCGGCTGACTTCTCCACGGCAGCCAAATGCGCGGTATTCGCTGCCTGCGGTTCGCCGGCCAGGAAGGCACCCAGACTCGACTGGGCGGCGACGAAGGCCGTCATCTGGCCGGCCAGGCGAGGAGACAGGCTGGCATTGCCCGGCAACGCGAGGAGGTGCTGAAGGGTGAGGTAGGCCTTGTTCATGGCGAGGGAATCGCTCACCGCTCCGGTGACGAGCGTGGTGGCCGGAGCGGAGTTGTTGAAAGCCTCCGCGGCGAGTACTTGGAACGCGTTCTCATCGGCTCGGATCTGCCTCACCGGGGGTAGGAGCACGAGATAGCGGCCTGTGAGCTGGGCATCCAGATTTTCGGCTCGGGCCGAGTTGACCACCCCGAGGACTCCCCCGGCGAGGGCGACCAGGGTCAACACGACGCCCAAGAGGATGATGGCTCGGTGGGGCGAATACCAGCCCCAGGGGTCCCGGCCGCCTGGTTTCGACCCATTGCTCACGGCGGTACATATCGGCACGTTCGTGCCTCTTCATAAATTGCGAACAGGTTGTGCCGAAGGGAACTCGACGCGGCGTGTACCGAGGGGCGGGGCTTTGGCCCGGCCCTCTCGCATTTCCCCCCGACCCCTCCGTTCAGGCACGATTCTCGGGCCGGGTGCGAAGATGCCCGGACGACGGAGAGAAGAGGGTCCGCAATCTGACGGCCGGGCCCGACCTTGGAACGGAGAGCCTGTGACTGCCACGGACGAGACGACACCGACCATCGCCGACGTCGACCGGCTCGTGGCCTGGATGGACGCCGAGGGGCTCGGCACCGGGGCGCCGCTCGAGCACGGCTACATCTCGGGGGGCAGCCAGAACGAGATCTACGAGCTGCGCCGGGGCGACCTCCACTGCGCCATGCGGATCCCGCCGCCCACGGCGCCCGCGGAGCGGGACGCCGGCATCGTGCGCGAGTGGAGGATCATCGAGGCGCTGACCGGCACGGACGTGCCGCACACCGAGGCGATCGCCGTCTGCACGGACCCGGCGGTGCTGGGCCGGACCTTCTACCTGATGGGCTTCGTCGACGGGTGGTCCCCGATGGGCATGGAGCGCGGCCTCTGGCCCGCCCCCTTCGACACCGACCTCGAAGCCCGCCAGGGGCTGGCCTACCAGCTGGTGGAGGGCATCGCCCTGCTGTCCAAGGTCGACTGGCGGGCCAAGGGACTCGAGGACCTCGGGCGCCCCGACGGCTTCCACGAGCGCCAGGTGGACCGCTGGACCGCGTTCTTCGAGCGCATCAAGGGACGCGAGCTGCCCGGCTTCGACGAGGCCTCGGCCTGGCTGCGGGCCCACAAGCCGCTCGACTACATCCCGGGCATCATGCACGGCGACTACCAGTTCGCCAACGTGATGTTCAAGGACGGGGCACCGGCGCGTCTGGCCGCCATCGTCGACTGGGAGATGGGGACCGTGGGTGACCCCAAGCTGGACCTGGGCTGGGTCGTGCACACCTGGCCCGAGGACACCAGCGGCGGCGAGGGGAGCGTCGGCGGTTACGTCGACATGACCGGCATGCCGTCGAGGGCCGAGGTGCTCGAGCACTACTCCAGGCAGTCGGGCCGCCAGGTCGACGACATCGACTACTACTGCGTGCTGGCCAAGTGGAAGCTGGCCATCGTCCTCGAGCAGGGCTACCAGCGTGCCGGCGCCGACCCCAAGCTGCAGGGCTTCGGCCCGGTCGTGCTCGACCTCATGGCCGCCGCCGGCGAGCTGGCCGAATCGAGCGACTACAAGGGATGAAGCCGCCGGGGGAGCTGTTCGATCTCTCCGGCAAGGTCGCCATCGTCACCGGCGGGAGCCGGGGCATCGGGCGGGCCGTGGCCGAGGGTCTCGCCACCGCGGGCGCCGACGTCGTCGTCGCCAGCCGCAAGCTGGACGCCTGCCAGGCCGCGGCCACCGAGATCGCCTCGGCGATCGGATGCCATACCCTGCCCGTCGCCTGCCACGTCGGCCAGTGGGAGGACTGCGACCGGCTGGTCGACACCGTGTACGAGGAGTTCGGGCGCTGTGACGTGCTGGTCAACAACGCCGGCATGTCGCCGCTCTACGACGGCCTCCCCTCGGTCACCCAGGAGCTCTACGACAAGGTGCACGCCGTCAACGCCCGCGGGCCGTTCCGCCTGAGCGCGCTGGTCGGGTCGCGCATGGCCGAGGGCAACGGCGGCTCCATCATCAACGTCACGACGGCCGGGTCGCTGCGCCCCGGCGCCGACGACCTGCCCTACGCCATGGCCAAGGCCGGCCTGAACGCGCTGACGCTCGGTCTCGCCGGCGCGTGGGCGCCCAAGGTGCGGGCCAACCTCGTGCTGCCCGGTGCCTTCGACACCGACATCACCAAGGCCTGGAGCCCGGACATGAAGGCCCACGCCGGCCAGCTCAACCCGATGCAGCGCATCGGGCGGCCCGAGGACATGGCCGGCGTCTGCGTCTTCCTGGCCAGCGACGCCGCGAGCTACGTCAACGGGGCCCAGGTCCTCGTTGACGGGGGGCTCTTCCGCACGCTCTGACGTGAGGTGACAAGGGGCACCAGGGGACTCGACTGGCTGCGCAAGGGGCGACCTGGCCTCTCCGCACGCGGATGCCGGGCACGGCTCACGAAGCCGGAGCTGAGGTGTTGGTGAGCACCAAGGAACTGCCGTTGGGCAGGAAGCGCTGCCCCGCGGGCAGCACGGGATTGGCCAGGGCGATGCACGATCCGTGCACCTCGCAGGCGATGGACTGCACCGCTCCGACACCCGCCGGAAGTGTGACCGGGACCCAGCTCTTCCCGCCGTCGGTCGTCGCCTCCATACCTTGTCCGCCGAGGACGCAGCTGTCCGCGGACGTGCAGCTCATGGAGTCCCATCCCGTCACGACTCCGTTCACAGACACGCCGGCCGGCGCCGGGACCAACGACCAGGTGGCACCGCCGTCGGTGGAGTGGATGAGCGGGCCGCCGGTGCTGGCCCAGCAGTTCTCGGCGTCGGGGCACGAGAGTCCCGGGAAGATGGATTGGGCACCGGTGATCTGGGTCTCTTGCCAGGTTCTTCCGCTGTCGGAGGTCCGCCAGGCGTCGACGACGCCCGGGCCGAAGGCGGCCAGCTCCGAAATGGCCACGCACGACGACGCGGTGGGGCAGGCCAGCGCGGCACCGTTGCCGTTGGGCACCTGCTCCTCGTAGCCCGCCTCGGAGCTGCGTTCGGGAAGCACGGTCTGGGCCCAGACGGATCCGTCGTCGGTCGTGCGCAAGAAGATCAGGTTGTCCGGGATCAGCCCGCCGTTCACGTTGGTGCTGTTGAGGACGTGGGCCATCACGTTGCAGACTCCGACGGCGGTGCAGTCCACGGCGTCGACGATCCCGGGCCAGTAGGTCGTCTCGGCGGGCAACGACCCGTACGCGGGCAGCTGCTCCACGTCGGGCGAAATGGGCAGGGCGTGCATGGTCCAGGTGGCGCCGCCGTCCGTGGTGACGAGCAACTCGGGATCCCGCATCTCCTTCTTGGCCGCAGGGTCACCGGTGGAGGGGTCCAGGAGCCCCCCGCCGGCCGCACACCAGGTGGCGCTGACACACGAGACCGGGGTGGCGGCGGCAACACCCGGCGGGAGCGTCACCGCAGACCAGGTAGCGCCGCCGTCGTGGGACACATACGTGGAGCCGGTGAGCCCGGTGTTCCCTCCGACGCCGTAGAACGTGGAGAGGAAGCAGGTGGAACCACCGCCGCAGTTGATGTCGGACACGGAGCCGGGATTGCCCGATCCGAGCTGGAACTGCGTGCTCGAGAGCGAGGCCGTGAGTTGCCAGCGCGACACCGGGGTCCGGTTCGTCGGTGCGACCGCGTGCCGGGTGGGCGAACCCGGGCTCGAGACCGCGATCCCGGTCCCGACTCCGACGACGGCCAGCAGCAGCGCGGCCGCCGCCACGAGCACGGAATGACGCGAAGGCATGCCGCCGCACCCGGCGACCACGCGGTGGCCAATCTCCGGATCGCCCACCTGGCGACGCTCGATCTCGTCGAGGGTCACGGGTGGGGCGCTCCCGTCGATGAGCTCTCGCAGCTGCTCAGCTAGTTCGGGCATCGCTACTCACTTTCAGATGGGCGCGCAGCTTGCGCAGCCCGCGATCGAGATGGTTCTGGACGCTGGTCACTCGGACCCCGGTGCACTCGGCGACCTCGCGCATCGTCCAACCGAAGCCGTGCACCAGCACCACCGCCGTCCTCTGGGACTCGGTGAGCCGCTCGAGCGCGACGACGAGGTTCGGCTCGAACCAGGGCTCCGGGTCTTGTGATCGCACGAAGAGCGGGCGGCTGCGTCGCAGCCGTGTCCGGCTCTGGCCGACCCGGTAGAGGTAGGCGATCTGATTCGTGATCTCTTGCATCGCATCCCAGTGCTCCCAGGCGTAGGCGAGCGCCTCTGCGGTCGCCTCGCGGCCCCGCTCCGATCCGTAGGCGGCGACGAGCGCTCGCCGGAGCCGCGGCTCCGTGCGTTCGACGAATTGGGAAAACTCCTCATTGAGGACGCTCGTCACTCTTCTCCCGGTGCTGGGCCCCTTAGCCTCGATCATTCTTCCGACCTCTGACGAGGTGCTCCCGGCGCGTCATTTGGGATTCGTTGACCCGCTGATGGCCTCGAGGGTGCACCAGGGGCGTGACGGATCTGCGTCGCTCGCTTGATCTGGTGATGTCACGCCCTGCGGGATTGCTTTCGGGTCGGACGCCGGGACCCGTACCGTTATGGGAACGCGGCGCGTAGACGCGTGAAGGCGGTGGCGAGTTCGCTGGTCCAGGGCCAGCTCTCGTCGAGGTGCACGACCAGATTGCGTCCGCGGTGGGCGAGGACCGCGGCGACATGGAGGACCCGGTAGCGCATGGTCTTGGGTTCGGCCTTGGCCAGCGCGCCGTCGAAACACGTCATCTGGCTCCAGGCCAGCAGTGCGCCTGCCAGCAAGGACACCGCGACCCAGGCCTCGTTGGCGCAGAAGCCGTCGAAGGGCAGGTTGGCCAGTCCGCAGGCCTTCCAGACGCGCACCCGGTCCTCGACGCGGGCGTGGCCGCGGTGGCGCAGCTCGAGTTCGGTGATGTCGCGTCCTTTCGTGTTGGTGATGAAGCAGGTGTGGCGCCATCCGGCATCGGTGTCGAAGAGGGAAAGCTGGGCACCCGGATGGGGGCGCTCGCGCCGAGAGATCACGCGCATGTCGGACGGCCAGCCTTCGACCTCGTAGAGCTCGCTCAGCTCGACGACCTCGGCGCCCGCTCGGATCGCCCCGTCGGGCTCACGGGCGTGCACCCAGTCCTCTTCTTGGGCCAACAACAAGGCGTCACGCACAGAACCGCTGATCGGGAAGCCGATCGAGTAGTCGAAGTTGGCATCAGAGAGGGAGGCGACGAAGCGGTGGGTGGCCCCCGCCGAGTCGGCCCGGAC
>Ga0209415_10017064_pt1 | contig 11592 bp, 9 predicted proteins | sample PeaSoiSIISIP2007_FD_187696 | JGI IMG/M metagenome (GOLD analysis project Ga0209415, IMG submission 187696) | Peat soil microbial communities from Weissenstadt, Germany - SII-SIP-2007 (SPAdes) (version 2) | ecosystem: Environmental > Terrestrial > Soil > Wetlands > Peat | place: Germany... | reverse complement strand
ATCTTTCGCGCCCGGCGCGAAAGGTGGGGCTTTTGACGGCGAGATCCCCCTGCAGGGTCGCCTGCGCATCCAACTTTGCAGCGGCAAAATTCCCCTGTTTTTCAAGACAAGACCGCCGATTTCTGTTATAATCGCCGATTGTCGCAGTGATGCCGGCCCCGCCAGAGTGGGTCTGCCAGGAATTCAGCCATGAGCAATCTTACGATCGAAAAATACCAGCAGGCTCAAGTGCGAAAGGACCTGCCGTCCTTCCGCCCGGGCGACACCATTCGCGTGCACGTCCGCCTCAAGGAAGCCGAGGGCGACAAGGAACGCATCCAGCAGTTCGAGGGCGTGGTGATCAAGAAGCGCGGCACGCACACGGGGGCGAGCTTTACGGTTCGCCGGGTCAGCTTCGGCATCGGCGTCGAGCGGATTTTTCCGGTGCACTCCCCTTCGATCAGCCTGATTGAAGTCGTCCATCAGGGACGCGTGCGCCGCTCGAAGCTCTATTACCTCCGCACACTCCGCGGCAAAGCCGCGCGCATTCAGCGCGTCGAGAAACAACAGACGCAAGAGAAGCCCTCGCCCGCGGAAGGGTAGTCGTCGACACATCCCTCTGGGTGTCATTCCGAGCGCAGCGGGGAATCTCTCTGCGGCGTGGAATCGAAGACAAGGAGAGATTCCTCGTCGCTTCGCTCCTCGGAATGACTCATTTTTGGAGTTCATCTGCAAGTTCCGCGTTGCGCGCGGTGTGCTAGAATGCGCGCCGATGCGGAGACTTTGCTGTTCCCGCTACGAACGCGAAGCGCGGCAGCGCGGTTGGCTGCGCATCGCCGGGATTGACGAAGTCGGTCGCGGCTCGCTCTTCGGGCCGGTGGTGGCCGCAGCGGTCATCCTGAATCCCGCGCGCCGGATCGTCGGACTGGACGATTCGAAGAAGCTTTCCGCCGACCGCCGCGAAACCCTGGCGCAGCGAATTCGCGAGCACGCGCTGACTTTCGCCATCGCGCAGGTGGAAGCGCGCCGCATCGACGCCTGGAATATCTACCAAGCCAGCCGCCAGGCGATGTCCGAAGCCGTCGCGCAGCTTACGATTCAGCCCGACTATCTGCTGATTGATGCGATGCGCCTGGACCTGCTCATCGAGCAGCGCTCGCTTATCAAGGGCGACGCGCGCTCCGTCTCGATCGCCGCGGCCTCGATCCTCGCCAAGGTGGCGCGCGATGGCCTGCTCGACGAGTGGCACGAACAGTATCCGCACTACGGCCTCGCGCACAATAAGGGCTACGCCACGCCCGACCATCTTCAGGCCCTTCGCGTGTTTGGTCCGACGCCGCACCACCGCTTCTCTTTCGCGCCCGTCCGCGAGGCCTGTTGCTGGAGTTCCGGCGCCACCCAGGAGCCGTTGCCGCTCGCCTCGCCGCTTGCGGTGAACGCTCTCGGGTTACCCCCGTACGGGGGTGAACCTTGATTCCGAGCCTGTCCGCCGCCGCTCCTGCGGCCGGGCCGGGGCGCTGCGCGGCTTTTTGAATTCGCGCCTGATAACTCCCGCGCACACGACGCGCCACAGTCCGTTGACGCGGCTTTTCAGCGCGTGCTAGCGTAGTTTTGCTTCCACTACGCGTGGGATTTTGCCTCTGTACGCAGCAGGTGGGTCGCGCGAATCAATTTGTCCGCGCCGGTTGGTCCACGCCCTCCGGCATAGGGGGCGAGCAGAGCATCCATAATGGCTTTCAACAAGTCCAAGCTCGCTGAAGCGGCCCAGAAATACCTGCAACAGGGAAAAGTCCCACAGGCCATCGCGGAATATCAGCAAATCCTCAAGCACGAGCCGAAGGATCAGGTGATCCTGATGACGGTGGGCGATCTATTCGTCCGCCAGGGAGAAACCTTCCAGGCGATCGAATATTTCGAGCGTCTGGCGCAGATCTTTCTGAACGACGGGTTCACCACCAAGGCCATCGCGATTTACAAGAAAGTGGCAAAGCTCGCGCCGGAGGAAAGCCGGCCGCTGGAGCGCTTGGCCGAGCTGTACGTCCAGCAAGGCGTGCTCAGCGAAGCGCGGCCGCTCTACTTGCAACTGGCGGAAGTGCACTTGAAGGCCGGGCGGCAAACGCAGGCGATTTCTCTGTTGAAGAAATTACTGGAGGCCGAACCGGATAATCTGCGCGTGCAACTGCGGCTCGCGGAACTCTATATCGCCATGGGCCAAACCGGCGAAGCGATGCAGGCCTATCGCGGCGGCGCGCAACGATTGCACGAACACGGCGATCACGGCGAAGCGTTGCGTCTGGTCGATCGGGCTCTGGAGATCGAGCACGGCCAGGCCGAGTGCCTGGAATTGAAGGCGCGCATCTTGATCGCGGCGAAAAGGGGCAACGAAGCCATCAAGATTTTGGAGTCGCTCCCGAATCAGGCGGAAGGCGGCGCGCTTTCCGAACTGCTCGTTTCGCAGTATCTCGAAGTCGGCGAGCTCGCTTCCGCCATCGATCTGGCCAAGCGCATCTTTGGATCTCCCGCGAAGAATTACAAACCCGCGCGCGAAGCCGTTTCCGTTTTGTTGGAAAAAGGCGAATGCGATTCCGCGCTGGCGCTGCTCGGTGAGATTCGCATGGCCATGACGGACAGCGGGGATCACGAAGGGCTTGAGGAAGTTTTGCGCCGAGCCGCCGAGGTAATGCCCAAACGAATCGAGCCGCTCGAATGGCTCGTCGAACATTTGGGCCGGACCAACGATTCCTTCCGCATGCCCGACGCCCTTGCGCAACTCGCCCAGGCCGCTGAGCGGGCCGGCGACACGGACCGCGCGCGCCAAGTGTACGAGCAGCTCATCGACCGCAATCCCGAAGATGAAGCGGCCCGCCACCGGTACAGCGAATTGCTCGGCCGCCTGGGGATGAAACCTTCCGCGGATCTCGCGCCGCCCGTAAAGATGGAGGCCCCGGAGCCGCTGTCCGCCGCGGCGCCGCCGCCGCCGGAGCCGCCGCTCGATGAGGATACGCAACACTACGTCGCCCAGGCGCTGACGGATGTGGACCTCTTTTCAAGTTACGGATTGACGCAGAAGGCCATCGATCTGCTGGAGGAAGTCCGCCTCCGCGCGCCGGGCCATTCACCCGTGCTGGAACGCCTTCTGGATATGCAATTGGGCGCGGGCGAGGAACGCCGCACAGCAGAACTTGCGGCCCAGCTGGAGTCGCTATGGAACGCTCGGGGCGATCGCGCGCGCGCCGAACACTTCGGAGAATTGCGGAAAAGATTTCAGCGCGCCGCGGGAATGGACACGCAAGACATGGTGGAGGCGGCCGCGCGGCAGACGGAAATTGCCGTGCCCGTGGTGGAAGCGGAACCCGTGCGGGACGCCGCGCCACACGCCGAATTTGAAATCCCCATCGTAACCCCTGAGCCGGCCGAGCCGGAGAGTCCGGAGGTACCGGCAGCGCAGTCCGAGACCCACGAAGTGGATCTCTCTGAAGAGTGGGCCTCTCTTTCTCAACAACTGGATGGCGCGGAGACCGCCTCGCCTGAGGCGCAGCCCGTGCAGGCGGAAAGCCCGGAGCCGATCGAGGCCGCGCCTCCCGCGCCAGCCGAGCCGGTGCGCGAGGCGCAACCCGCGTTCGATTTGGAATTGGAAGCGCCCGCGCCGGCGGCAAACGCTGATGTTTCTGTGTCCGCGGACCAACTTCTTGCGGAACTTGCCGCGGAACTGGACGCCGCCGTTCATTTGATTCCTAAGGAATCGGAAGCGAAAATACCCGCGAACTCTCCGACGCCAGCTCCGCCGGCGCCCATCGCTCCTCCCCTCGAGATTCCCGCCGTTCAAGCGTCCGCGCCGCCATCTCCCGCGCCGCGCGCCAAGCCCATTGAACCTGCGGGACCGCTCAGCGAGGTGTTCGAGGAGTTCCGCGCGGAATTGGGCGAGATGGGCGTCGAAGAGGAAGATCTCGAGACGCACTACAATCTCGGAGTCGCGTATCGCGAAATGGGCCTACTGGAAGAAGCCATCAGTGAATTCCAGAAGGTCGCCAAGGCGAGCGAGAAAGGACAGGCTTTCCGTTACGCCATGCAATGTTGTACGCTGCTGGGTCTATTATTCATGGAGAAAGGACAGCCGGCGATCGCCGCCATGTGGTACGAGCGGGCTCTGCGCACTCCGGGGCTCGATCAGGAAGCCATTCTGGCGTTGCGCTACGATCTGGGCATTTCCCAGGAATTGGCCGGCGACAAATCAGCGGCGTTGAAGAGTTTCTCTCAAGTGTACGCGTCCAACATCGACTACCGCGACGTGGCCGATCGCATCACCGCCCTCGAAAGGGCGCGTTGATCGGCGCGCCACGATGAGCCGTTTCCTCCGCGTTCTCCTCTGCCTGGACTTTTTTCTGCTCGGCGTTCTGCTGATTTTTCTGCCCTGGCTGGGTCCCTGGGAGCGCAATTATTTTTTGACGCGTTATCCGGCCCTGATTCCAATCCTGCTGCATCCCTCGGTGCGCGGAGCGATTTCCGGGCTCGGCGCCCTGGATATCGTGCTGGCGGCCGGAGTGCTGCGCCGCGATTCCGCTAAAATTGCGCCGCGATCCTAAGCCGATTCTCTGCTACGTCACCGACCGCCGCGGACTCGTTCGCGAGCGCGACGCCGATTCCTGCGCGATGCTCGCCGGCGCGATTCGCCGCGCCGTCGTTGCCGGGGTTGATCTCATTCAAATTCGCGAGAAGGATCTCGAAGCGCGAGCGCTTTCGGAATGCGTGCATGCGGCCGTCGCCGCGGCGCGCGGCGCCGCCACGCGGATCCTCGTGAACGACAGATTGGATGTGGCGCTCGCAACGGGAGCCGCGGGCGTTCACCTCGGAGAGTCATCGCTTCCGCTTGGCGCGGTATCCGAATGGCGAAGGGAAACGGGCACAGCGCTGATGATCGGCGTCTCGCGTCATTCGCTCGAATCGTGTTTGCAGGCGGAACGCGAGGGTGCGGATTACATTTTGTTCGGGCCGGTCTTCGCGACGCCGTCCAAAGATCGATTCGGGCCGCCGCAGGGGCTCGAGCGGCTGGCGCGCGTGTGCGAGAGCGTGAAGCTGCCGGTGCTGGCGATCGGGGGCGTCACCGAAGCGAATGCCGGATCGTGCATTGCGGCGGGGGCAGTGGGCATCGCGGCGATCCGATTATTTCAAGAGGTGGAGGATCTGGTGGCGGTAGTTTCCAGGTTGCGGCAACTCAATTCTTCGGCCTGATCTTTTCCCGCGCACCGAGGAAGCGGCCGAGCGGCTGCCATCCGTCGGCGTGATCGCACACTACTTTTGCGGTCGCCATGATGGGAATGGCGAGAAGCAGTCCCACCGCGCCCCACAACCATCCCCAAAACATCAGCGAGACGGTGACCGCCAGCGCGTTGAGACGGACGCGCCTGCCGACGAGCGCGGGCACCAGCAGATTTTGGGCGCCGACATGGAACGCGCTGAGCGTCCCCGCGACAACGAGGAACGGCCCGATGGATTTCCACTCCGCCATGCCCACCAGGGTCGGCGGAATCCAGGAAAGCGCCGCGCCTAGATACGGCACCAGATTGAGCAGTCCCGAAACCGTGCCCACGAGAAAGGGATAGTCCAGATGGATCATCCAAAAGAAAAGGCCGCTGGCCAGCGCAAGAATTATCGCCACCAGCAAATTGCCCATCATGTACCCGCGCAGCACGACGCCAACCTCATTGAGCATGGCTTCCATGCGCGGGCGGTCAGCCTCTGGAAACAGGTGCAGCGTGGCGAGCCATAGGCGGCGCTTTGCCGCCAGCATAAAGAAAATGAGAAACGGGAGGAACGTCACCACCAGGAAGATCGCGTAAAGAGAGCCGATGCCGCGCAACAACAGTTCGTGCACCGGCTCGGAATTTTCGATACGGATCGCCGGCCGCGTGCGTGTTCCTTCCTCTTCTTGCGGCGTAATTTCGGCTACGTGTTTTTCAACGCTGGCCACCTTTTGGTCCACCGCCACAGCCGTCTTGCGGAGCACGTAGCTGTAGCGCGGCCAATCCGCGGCAAAGTCGTCGGCGCGTTGAATCAAGATATAACCCAATCCAGCGAGAATGGCGGTCGCGGCCATCAGGACCAGCACCGCGCCCAGCGCGCGCGGCACGTGGAAGCGGTCCAGCAGCCCGACGGCGGGATCGAGGAAGTACGCAATCAGCACGGCGAGCAGCAGCGTCATCACGATGCTGGAGGCCAGGTACAGCACCGCGAAGACGATTCCCGCGGCAATAATCTTCTGCGAGCTGTTCGCGCGGGCTGTGAATTTGATGTTATCGACCAGCATAACGCGTTGATTCACCTTACCATACCCCCTGTGCCGGAACTACGCCGCCGCAGAGCCACGGCCACAAACAACCAACCCCGCCGCTGTTCACAATCGCGCCACGCCGCGCTTGCCCCAACCGGGCAGCCGCGCTAGGGTAGATGGAATCATGTGGCTAGCCGCGGCACTTTACCCCATCCCTTTTGCGCGGCTGGACTTCCGCGCGGCCGTCGACATCCTGCTGATCGCCATCCTGATCTATTACTTGCTGAAATTGCTGAAGGGAACGCGCGGCGTGCAGATGCTGATCGCCGTGCTGCTGCTGTTCTTGTTTTACGAAGGCGCGCGCTGGGCGCAACTCGAAATGGTCGCGTGGTTGCTGACCACGTTGCTTCCGTATTTCGCGATCGCTTTGATCGTGTTGTTTCAGCCGGAGATTCGGCGCGCTCTCTCGCGGCTGGGGCGAAATCTTTCCTTCGGACACTTGGTGGGCCAGAGCGTCACGCCGCAATACGACGACCTCGTGCTCGCCGCGGGCTACTTCTCGCAAAATCGCATCGGCGGGCTCATCGTCATCGAACGCGACGTGGGGCTGCGCACCTACATAGAAAGCGGCATCTCACTCGACGCGAATCTCAGTTACGACCTGCTCATCTCGATTTTTCGTCCGGGCGCGCCGCTCCACGACGGCGCAGTGATCTTGCAAGGCGATCGGATCTGCGCGGCCGCTTGCTTTCTGCCGCTCTCGCTCAACCCGATGATCTCCAATCAACTCGGGACGCGGCACCGCGCCGCGATCGGCGTCACGGAAGAAAGCGACGCCGTGGCGGTGGTGGTTTCGGAAGAGACCGGCGCGATCTCGTTGGCCAACGCCGGCTCGATCGAGATCAACCTCACGACCGACCAGCTTCAAGAGCGGCTCATCGAGCTGACCGGGCGGCGCCGGCAGACCTCTTTCCTGCCCGGTGTGCCCGCGACGCCCGCGGTGCGAAAGTGAGGGAGCGGAAATCGCCATGATGCGGCTGTTGCGCAAGTACGTTTTCTCGAATTGGGGCCTCAAGCTCCTCGCGCTCGGGATTTCGTTCTTCCTTTGGGCGACGTACAACGCGGAGCCGTTCGCGGAGGTGGGATTTACGGTGCCGCTTGAGTTCATCAACGTCCCGCCTAAATTGGAAATTTCCACCGATGTGCCGACGACCATCCGCGTTCGCGTCCGGGGACGATCCGGGCTGGTTCGCCGCTTGAGCGCGGTGGATCTGAGCCTGCGTGTGGATTTGAAAAACGCGCAGCCGGGAGACCGCGAGATCCAGCTCACCCCGGACATGGTCGGTGTGCCGTTCGGCGCGAGCGTGGTTCGCCTCTCGCCCTCCGAATTTGACGCTGTGCTCACATCCCATCACAGTCCTCCTCCGACGGATTAAGCTCCCGTGCTAGACTATTTCGAGCACGTAACCTTTCTTCCGTGAGATTCGCTTTTCTCCAAAATGTCTAAAGAACTTTTCGGCACAGACGGCATTCGAGGAGTGCCCGGGACGCCCCCGCTGGACGACCGGACGCTCTACGCGGTGGGCCGCTCTCTCGGAAAATACCTTTTGGAGCGCGAACAGCATCCGCGCGTGCTGATTGGAATGGACACGCGCGAATCCGGCCCGCATATTTCGCGCCAAATCGCGGCTGGTCTGGCGGATGAAGGCATCGAATTTGAATCCGCCGGAGTCATCACCACGCCGGGTATTGCTTGCCTGGTGCGGCTCGAGAAATTCTCCGCGGGCATCGTGCTTTCCGCCTCGCACAATCCGTATCACGACAACGGCGTGAAATTATTCGCGGGCAGCGGAATGAAATTTCCGGATGAGGTGGAGGAGAAGTTGGAGGCGGAGATCTTGCGTTATCCGGAGCGCACGCACGCGGGCAATCCGGAGTACGCGGCATTGCCGAAACTGGACGAAGATTATTTGGAGTATCTGCGTTCGCGCGCTATCCCCGGTGCCAACTTGGCGGGCGTGAATCTGGTCCTCGATTGCGCTAACGGCGCCGCGTTCGCGCTCGCGCCGGCGCTCTTCCGCTCGCTCGGCGCGGAAGTGATCACTATCAACGATCAGCCCGACGGACGAAACATCAACACGAATTGCGGTTCACTGCATCCCGAAGGATTGCAGCGAATGGTTTTGAAGACGCGCGCCTCGCTTGGCGTGGCGTTCGACGGCGATGCGGACCGCGCCATGTTCGTCAGCGCTTCCGGGCGCGTGGTGGATGGCGACGGCGTATTGCTGGCTGCGGCGCGCTATTTGAAATCCACGGGCGGACTTCGTGGTGGGAAGATCGTGGGCACCTCGATGGCCAATCTTGGATTGGAGCGCGCACTGGCCGGCGAAGGCCTACCGCTCACGCGCGTTCCGGTGGGCGATCGCTACGTCCTCGAAGAGATGCTGCGCAGCGGCTGCAACCTCGGCGGCGAGCAATCGGGGCACATCATTTTCCTGGACGATGCCACCACTGGCGACGGCTTGCTCACGGCCCTGAAGATCGCCTGTATCGTCGCGCTGCGCGGGCCGCTCGATGACCTGGTGCTCGGCCTGAAGGTTTTCCCCCAGACCATCATCAACATTCCGGTGCGCTCCAAACCCCCGCTGGATTCGCTGCCCGGGGTCAGCCGCGTGCTCAACGAAGGGACGGCAGCCCTCGCCGAGTCGGGCCGGATCGTCCTGCGTTACTCCGGCACGGAGCCGAAGGCGCGGGTAATGGTTGAAGCGGAGCACGAGTCCGACGTGAAGCGCTGGGCCGAGGCCCTGGCAAATGAAATCCGTGAGGCCATCGGCTCCTGATTGCCCGCATTGTGGAAGATAGACATCCGACCGACGTTACGGGCACCACTCTCTAAATTCTGTAGGCAAAGCCGTCCGGCTGTGAGATTACATAGCTGTTCAGAGGATTTTTGGTTGACACTTTGCGGCGCAAGAATATATAAGAGCATGAAAATAAATGAGTTATAGTGTCACTGGGCAGCTTTCGAAACGTGGCATCCAAGTTGCATCTATTACAGCCATTGCAGATTTCCCGGGGTGGCAGCCCTGCATGACAGGGCTCTAATGGGAAAATGGGGTGCGAAAGAAGGGGCCCAGATGGGCCCCTTTCTTTTTTGACCTGAATCCTCTGGATGCCCTTGCCGCCAGAGCTCTCCGCGGAACGCCCTAGCTGCAGCCGGAAGTCCCGCCGCAGTTTTCGCACTTATAGCAGGCCCCGTTCGGGGTCATTAGCATGCCGCACTCTGAGCAGGTGGGGGCGCCGTCGAAGGTGGCGAACGGCCGCGGTGCATTTCGCAGATTCGCATCGTCGGCTTCGTGCCCCGCAACCGCGGCCGGAAGCGCCGGGGCGGTGGTGGCCGTCAGCATTGCTTCGCCGTTGTGGGTGAGGTAATCGGCGGAAATGAAGCGGCCGCCGAGCCAGCGCGCGAGATAATCGAGAATGGACTTTGCGTACGGAATCGCCGGGTGGCCGGTGTAGCCGGACGGCTCGAAGCGCGTGTTGATGAACTTGTCCACGAGGGCTTTCAGCGGCACGCCGTACTGCAAACCGATGGAAACGGAAAGCGCGAATCCATCGAGGATGCCGGAGAGCGTCGAGCCTTCTTTCGCCATCTTGATGAAAATCTCGCCGGGCGTACCGTCCTCATACATGCCGACGGTGATGTAGCCTTCGTGACCGCCCAGTCCGAACTTGTGCGTGATGGACTGGCGCTCGCTGGGCAATTTCTTGCGGAGGGCGCGCAGGAAAAGCTCCTGTTGACCGGCGGCCGGTGAAACGGGCTCCGCGGCTTTCGCGGCCGCTTCGCGCGCCGCGGCCTTTTCTTTCTTGTCGTCCTTGTCGCCCGCGGCGGAGAGCGGCTGGCTGCCCTTCGAATTGTCGCGATAAATTGCCACGGCCTTTAGCCCCAGCTTCCACGATTCAATATACGCCTGCATGATGTCTTCGATCGTGGACTCTTCCGGCATGTTGATGGTCTTGCTGATCGCGCCGGAAAGGAACGGCTGGGTGGCGGCCATCATTTTCAGGTGGCCGCGCCAGGAGATCGAACGCCCGCCGGGTCCCGACGCAAGCGAGCAATCGAAAACCGGAAGGTGCTCGGGCTTGAATCCCGGCGCGCCTTCGACGGTGCCCATTTTGTCGATGTGCGAAACGATTTTCGAACATTCCTCGGGCGAGTAACCCAGGCGCAGCAATGCTTGCGGCACGGTCTGATTGACGATCTTCATGAAGCCGCCGCCCACGAGTTTCTTGTGCTTCACCAGGGCGAGATCGGGCTCAACGCCGGTGGTGTCGCAATCCATCATGAAGCCGATGGTGCCGGTGGGGGCGAGCACGGTGACTTGGGAATTGCGGTAGCCGGACATTTCGCCGAGCGAAAGCGCGGTGTCCCAGGCGTTTTGCGCCGCGGCGAAGAGGGAAGGCTGCACGTTCTCCGGCTGAATCGCCAGCAGCGAGGCGCGGTGCATGCGGATCACGCCGAGCATGGCTTCGCGGTTGACCTCGTATCCCGCGAACGGGCCCTTGTGATCGGCGATGCGCGCCGACTGCGCGAAGGCGTCGCCGCACATCAGCGCGGTGATGGCGCCGGCGACGTCTCGTCCGGCGTCGGAATCGTAAGGCAGCGCGAGCGACATCAACAGCGCGCCGAGATTCGCGTAGCCCAGGCCGAGCGGGCGGAACTCGTGCGAATTCTTCTCGATTCTCGGCGTGGGGTAGCTGGCGTTGTCCACCAGAATTTCCTGCGCCGTGATGGTGACGTCCACGGCGTGGCGGAAGCCGTCCACGTCGAACGTGCCGTTCGGGCCGAGATATTTCATCAAGTTCAAGGACGCGAGATTGCACGCCGTATCGTCGAGGAACATGTATTCCGAGCACGGGTTCGAGGCGTTGATGCGCGCCGTGGCCTTGCAGGTGTGCCAGCGGTTCACCGTCGTATCGAATTGCATGCCCGGGTCGCCGCAGTGCCAGGTGGAATCGGCCATGCGATTCAATAGTTCGCGGGCGCGGAATTTCTCGTTGGGACGGCCGTCGGTCACATTGCGCGTCCACCAGTCGCGATCCTCTTCCACCGCCTGCATGAAATCGTCGTTCACGCGCACCGAGTGGTTGGCGTTCTGGAAGAAAATCGAGGAGTAGGCTTCGCCGTCGATCGCGGGATCGTAACCGTTATCGATCAACACGCCGGCCTTGCGCTCTTCCTTCATCTTGCAATCGATGAATTCCAGAATGTCCGGATGATCGACGTTGAGGATCACCATCTTCGCGGCGCGGCGAGTCTTTCCGCCGCTCTTGATCACGCCGGC
>Ga0209415_10017063_pt1 | contig 11593 bp, 9 predicted proteins | sample PeaSoiSIISIP2007_FD_187696 | JGI IMG/M metagenome (GOLD analysis project Ga0209415, IMG submission 187696) | Peat soil microbial communities from Weissenstadt, Germany - SII-SIP-2007 (SPAdes) (version 2) | ecosystem: Environmental > Terrestrial > Soil > Wetlands > Peat | place: Germany... | reverse complement strand
CGGCTTTTTCGTATTGTATCTTAACTGTGCTGTAAATATGTGGTTAACTCTAATTCCTGAATAATTCTAAATTTATTAGAAAGTCGTAAGAAAACTCATCTTAAACTTATGCGAGTCGTAACGTTAAACCGACTAATCTTTTACGTACAAAATCCAAAAATCCTGCTGAAGTGGAAATTGTTAGAGGGATCAATATTTCTGATGCCTCTTTATAGCTTTCTTCAGAACATCCTTTGTCCTGTGATACCAAGGGATATAGCGAACCCGAAACGCCAGCATTATAATCAATCCATTGGGCCGGATGAGAAAATGGCAAATACATACCACTTGTTGCAGGAAACTTGTCCCAGTTTTTGGCCGCCCATGTTTCGAACTCTTTGTGACCGTCGAAAAGAATCCCCAAGGAATGATGTGGCACACACATGTCTTGTACTAAGTGTAGCGCTGCTCCCAAAAAGAACATACCTTTATCAACGTTATCTGGGAAGAAAGTAAAAGCTCTATTGAAATAGTATTGGCATTCACCTGTTGCGCCCGGCCAGACAATGATTCCTTGCTTGTCGGGATGACTGTAAAAATGATTGACGTTTTTCCAACCGCGATCAGCCCAGTATAAACCTTTTGTCAACATTGAGTGATAAGCCTTGAATAATGTGGCCACATCCTCTTTTCCATCATGCTTCAAAGTAATATAGGCCTGTTCCAGACAATGTACATGGGTTACGCCTGGGGAGTCGAAAAAATATTGCAAGGGGCCCGCTGAAGCAAGTAGCAGCTTTGTCATCTTACCAAGCGTCTGACCAATAATCCTCTCATACATATCCGAGTCAACACCTCTCTCTTGTTCTAGTATCCCTAACATATCCGCAATTGCCAGGTGAATATATAATCTCAAAAGGAAAGTGTATTCCTTTTCCATTTCTGCGACGATCCTTGACTTTTCCTCTATATGATAATAGCGTTACTACAGGTTACATAACACTAACATTTGTTTCTTAGAAATAGCTTAGAAAGTTTAATGATCTAGTCAACTTACTCAAACCGTAATGCAACACTTTTTCGAAGCCGTCGGGTGGTTCAAATCTAAGGGAGAGGAAAACCACGCCTTAATCGAAACCAAAGTATCATTGATAATCTGAGATCAGCGATTATGTTGACGTGAGTAAAGTAATATTTTACTCCAAACCAGCTAATACATAGAACCACAAATATTAGAATCAGAAATTTAAAACAAACCTCTGATGAATCGCTGTATGAATTCCTTCGTCTGAAAAAAATCTTTGTTCAGACTCATTTTTCATTGTATAGTATTATTTATTTTTTAGGACTTGAGAGCTTGCAAATCCACAAGAGTGGATGTTCCTTGGCTACTAAGTTGGATAATTTCTGCGCCATCGTCAGAGATGTAATTCTGATCTCCGGTCAATTTAACTTCGTTAAGCTGACCGGCTGTAACAATATAAGCTGTTTGGTTATTATAGACAACAACCTGGCCTTTAGCGCCGACGAATGCAATTATATTAATAAAAGGAATTTTGCCTGTCCATTCCGTTTTCAGAGAAGGGCTCTCCGTCATCTTTGAACGGTCTGTAATCGTTTTAATTTTAACGAGTTCATTGTTTTTGACTTCGCCAATATACACTTTTCCCGCTTTGATGCCTAAGACCTTATCGTAGGCGTTTCTGGAGATGAGCTTACGCTTTCCCGCATCAAAGGCAATAATATTTTGGATAGACCCTATTTTACTGTCGATGTAAAGTGTTCCATACTGATCTGAAGCAGCCATCTTATCTATGGTCTCTCCAGATTTGCTTAAGGTGCTAACGTTTTTCATAACATTTATTTCCATAAGTCGTTCGGTCGATCCTGTTTTCACTGTGAAGTACATTAGATTGGTTGAGGTTGAGACTACGAACTCTTCGAGTTTTCCACCTGCTGGGAAGTTGCCAATCGCTTGATTCAAACGATTATCAGGGGCTGTATCCTCATCACTACTAGGAAGTTCAAGCGAATATAGTTCAGTATTCTGGGAATTCCCAGATTGCTTAAAACTCTTGTCAACATAAAAATAGATTAAGGTACTTCGGTCAGGCAGCCATTGGTACGAGATAACACCTAAGGCCTTATCATTTTTAGAAGGCGATGGCTTTTCAAATACAACTTTTTTCTTTTGAAGGTTGTATATTTTGAGTGTGCTATTTTCTGTATAGGCCAAATAATCCTTGGCGTAGGAAATTTGGACATTAGTAAAGCCATAACCAGGGATGATTGTTTTAGCTTGGAGTGTGATCGGTTCATTACCTACAGGTTGCATAACCTTTTGAATTTGGTAATTCAAAAAGGAGTAAGCTCCAAATTGCAGGAGGAGTGAGATTAATGTCCAGACCAAGAGAATTCGTAGTTTCTTCTTCATGAATGAGTACTCCTTTATTAGCAAATATTGCTGGTACTTTAAGGGGTAACGACAAAGCCGGTGGGAATGTAGCGTTCGCCAAAAATGTCCCAAAGCTTATTCGCGACTTTGCCATTATAAACAAGTTCTGAAGAAGAACCACCATCAAGGTTGACTGCGTTTACGGCATGATAATCATCAAAGACATTCATGAGGTCACGTAAGGTGGCTCCGATACTCCAAGTCGGTTGCCGACCGTCGATGACCACGAAAATAACAGTTCCATCGGCCATTTGCCCAATGCCTGTCCGGGGAGCAATCCCCCAACCACCGTCTCCGGAAATTACAGGTTGACCATTTACGATAAGATTAGGACCAAAGGTAACCGCTTCGCGAATGTGTTTTTCCGCTATTTGGTTGGCAGTCATATTGCCAATGATCAACTGCCCCTGATCATTAAAGCCAACGATATTAACAGCCTTATCTCCCACATTATTATGGACTAATTTTCCATCATGGACCGTTAACCCATCAGGAAATGCTCCGTTTCCTTTACCATTTGGATCATAGAACCCACCCGCATTTATGCCAGCAACCGCTCCCACGTCCTTTACAAGATCGCTGACCCTTTCTCCTGTTACCCCAATTTCTTTGGTAACCGCCACTTTGATTCGTTTCGGGTCCTTGATTAGCATCACTTTCCCTTTAAAGCTTGGACCTTGAATATCTTCAATGGTAATTCCCGAACCTGCATCAGCCATCATCTTTGTACGTCCAATTGTTTGACTAGTACTTATTCCTTGAGAATTATTAAGGTTCATAATCCGATCTATTTCTGCTTGGGACAGGAAAGCCTTGACAACCTGAGGATGGCGTGATGTGTAAATCGAGCCAACCGCCACCACTTTGAGGGCCTGAAAGGGACCCCAGAACAAAACAAAAGGAGCAAGTATTATCGCTAGGATAAGGTTATAACCCAAAAAAGCGATAATAATTTTCACTCGAATGCTGCGCTTTATTTTCATTAATAAACTACCTTCTCCTTTTTTTATATTCTTACCAACCTTGAGGTTATTGTTTAACTGCCAAGATACGCTATTTTAACACTCGAAGATTAAAAAAAAATTAAAAAATGTTGAAAAAATGTTGAAACTTTAGTCAACATTGGCTGAGCAAAAAGCTCAGCTTTTTTCAGTTCTTATGTTTGTAATTCATTCTGGATATAAATGGATCATCTACCAACAACCTTTACTATATTTTATAAGTTTTCAGATGTTATGATAGCCCCATCGCTTGTCCCCGTTTTAAAGCGCGAGAATTTAAGAACATAACAAATTATTTAACAAATATAATTAAAGGAGAGAAAAACAAATGCAAAATTACACAATTACAAAGTACTTAATTTGGACACGTCGCAAATTAATGGTTATCGGCACATTGGCTCTCGTGAACAGTGTGGTTTTTGCTCCAGTAGCCCAGGCTGCAACACTGAAATTGGGCTCAAGCGGCGCTAACGTCCTGACACTACAAAGTGAATTGGCCCATTTAGGATATTCTATCGGCACTTTAGACGGTATCTATGGTCCTAAAACATTGGCGGCCGTGGATGCTTTCCAAGGAAACGATCACCTTAAAGTTGACGGAATCGCAGGTCTTTTGACCCAAAACGCCTTAGAAAAAATGCAAACTCCCTCAGTACCTAGCTCAAGCTCTACCGAGATCAGTGGGATTGTGTCAGAAACAAAAAGATTGCTTGGAACGGCCTATTTATGGGGTGGAACGACCCCGGCTGGTTTTGACTGTTCCGGTTTTACCCAATATGTCTTTGCGTCCCAGGGGATTGAGCTTCCCCGCATCAGCCGAGATCAAGCTAAGATAGGCACTGCTGTACCCTACAATAACCTGCAACCTGGTGATTTAGTTTTCTTCTCATTTACTGGAAACGGTACGATTAGCCATGTGGGGATCTACCTTGGCAACTCGCAATTCATTAGTGCCACTACCCACAAAGGTGTCACAATTTACTCATTTACTTCTTACTGGTTAAACGCGTACATAGGTGCTCAACGAGTTCTGTAACAATAAGAATGATAAGACTTGACCACAACTAATTCATTAAAAGAGACAGGATACGCACCATCCTGTCTCTTTTTGATAACACATGTTCTCTGACTTCTGCATATGGACTTTGAGTGCGAATGACTGTCTTTTTTAGATTTTAATCAAAATTTAATAATAATGTGGTTAAATAGTTTATTATATCTAACATTGGGAAAGGAAGCATTTTCTCTGCGCCAAAATCTATAACAGGCATTAACAATCAGAAAGCTGGCCGCGATGGTTACGTTGCCAAAGTTAACCACTCTATACCCCTGAATGCTGACGGGGCAAGTCCAGACTGCGGTGATGCAATATTATTCCTTTTGGCCAAGCGTTTCCATGAAAATTGAATAGAAATACTTAAATTAAAGAAATCCGTCCATCTTCTTAGAATTTTAACGAAAATTAAAGGTTAGTATTATATCATAACCTATGGATTCTTCGTTTAAATTAAAGTATAAGGAGAAAACCCCTAGAAAAGGAGGATAATTTTGCATCTATGAATTGATTCTGACCAATGACATCCAAAATGAAAACAATCAATGGCAAGAATTTATGCATAGATTTGAGTATTATTTAAAGGAACACCACTACCCCAAGCAAAAAACTTCTATGGAGGCGCTATAATTTGTCATTCGACATTCGAGGATTCCACATTTTTAATCAATTCGCAGGCCATCACGCGTTTATTGATAACAGTTTTGCTTTTTTTGCGCAATATGCACTTGAACTCTATATCGTTCTCTTTCTTATCGCCTGGCTTACCCTGCCAAAGTCTGAAATTGAGCAACGTCACGCTTTAGTCATCATGGGTATAGCAGGCGTGTTAGGGTTAATGATTAATGTCATTGTATCGCACATCTATTTCCGGCCACGTCCGTTTATGGTGCTCGCAAAAGGCACGTTTACTCAGCTTATTCCCCATAGTCCAGACGCTTCCTTTCCGAGTGATCACACGACTGGGAGCTTTGGGTTTGCCGCGGCGTCTTGGGGAAAAACACCTAAATGGATCTCTACAAGCTTTACCGTACTAGCCGTCCTCAATGCCATTGCGCGCCTTTATGTCGGTGTACACTGGCCAACTGACATCATTGCAGGAATGATCATTGGCACGCTTAGTGGTCGTCTACTATGGAAGTTCAGTACATTAGTTAAACCGGTTACTGACCTTGGTTTACGCCTATTTCATTATGGCAGTTACGAACGTAATACTCTCAAGAAGTAGTAAGAAAACTCATCTTAAACTTATGCGAGTCGTAACGTTAAACCGACTAATCTTTTACGTACAAAATCCAAAAGCTTTCTTCAGAACACACTACTCAAACCGTAATGCACCGATGGGCCCAAATAATTAGGACACTTAACATTCAACTGAAGATGAAGAGCAATCTACTCCCCAACCCAACTGAAAAAGGGGCAAAATCCCGAAAGTATTTAGCCCCTTTTTTGTATTTAGAAATAACTCCCAACGGATATAATCTTCAGGGTTTATCCAATGTATTTTCTACGGCTGTGCTGATTAAGTAGGCAATTGTCTGATATCCAGTAGAATTCGGATTCAGCTTGTCGCTAGATATAAAACGGTTCAAATTATTTTTGAACATATCGTAAGTTGGAATAAACGTTGCTTTATCATCATTGGCCAACACGAGCTGTGAATTATAATTCCAGGTATCAAGGTAAGTTATATTATCGGATGTAGTAGCCAAACTAAGGGGATTATAGCTCCCTATCACGACAATCTGCGTTTTCTTATTTAACGTTCTTATTTTATTAACGATTTCTTTCAGCTCCATTATATGGGTGTCTTGCTTGGTCTGGAAGGTTTGTTCTTGGTCTTTAAGGGATTGAATTTCTTGTAGATCGCTACTACCTATAGCTATAATTAAAAAATCAGCACTACTAATCATACTATCTTGTTTTCCACTCTTTAAAAGAGCATCTAAATCATCGATCTTATATCCGTCAACACCGACATTGTCAACTTTTATATCTTTCGGCGTCTGGCTTTTCAACAAATCTACTAAATAGCCACCGATACCTTTGCCTTTCTCATCTCCGGTACCTTTGGCTATAGAATCTCCCATGAGCAATACATGCACCATATTGTGATTACTGGATGCAGGCTCGTTTGCTACAGTACTTGCATTTTGAGGCGTTGAATTAGCCGTGCCAGTTGCTGGAACGGGTGCAAAATTCATAGCCTTTACAAATCCGACCATAATAACTACTAAAGAAATTATTGTAATACCTATTGAAATGTACCAAAGCTTTTGTTTATACATAATTTTGCTCCCTCTCAAACAAGAATATCTTGTTTATTAAAATATACAAAACTCACTATAATTGCAGCGATTGTCCACACCGCAAGAACAGCGACTGAAAACGCCATATCCATTCCCGGAATAGATTGGAGGGAGCCGGAAATATAGCTCATTAAATTTAGATTACAGGTAAATAAATATCTCGGTAAATTCCAACTCACCATATAACTTGTTAATTGTGAACCACCCACTAATAGGGAAAGGATTATGCCTAGCGAAGCAATCGAACTTCTAACCAAAACGGAAATCATTAAGGAAATTGTCCCGACGACGACGGATACATAATAGGCGAGACCGAAGGCCATCAGGATATATTCCCATTGAGCTACAAAGGCAACATTCGACGTATCTAGCTTGCCGCCAACAATTTTAAACCCCGTTGCTACCGGTTCCCACCATCCTCCATAACCAAACAATAGTCCGGAGATCAGAATCGAAAAAACAAACGCAAAGAACAATACCACCGCTTCAAGCCCAAGTAGGGCAATATACTTACTGAGCAAGATTTTCCAGCGTGGTATGCCCTGCACCAGAAGAAACTTAATCGTTCCTCCGCCCATTTCACCGGACACCAGATCAGCTGCCAACAAAATCATCAGAAGTGGTAAGAACAAGGACATTGACTGGGAAATAATTTTGGTCGTAAAGTTTGCTGCAGTTAAGTCCACGGTATTGATGTTGTTATCGAGATTAAATTGGGACTGTTCCATCCTTACCCTAGCTTGAACACGACGATCTTCATCCTGATAGGGACTGTCCACCCTTGCCTTATTGTCAAGAATTTGCTGGCCAACAACGCTTTTCCAATCAGTTATCACGGTCACGCCAAGTCTTTGGGCAAGTTGAGCTTTTGTTCTATTCAGAGAATCATACTGCCCATAAGCAAAGGCTGCTATCATGACAAACAACACTGTTAAGGTAATATATAATCTTTTTTTACCCACCATTTTATAAAATTCATTCTTAACAAGTTTATACAATTTTATCGCCCTCCGTTAAGTCTAGGAATAAATCTTCCAAGGAACTACCGATCGCAGTGCAATAGGAAATGATCAGCCCTTCATTCATAAACATATGGTTAATCTCCTCTATAGTTATTTTTCCAATGGAAGCTCTGATGGTATTTTTCTTGGTCTGGTTTACTTGAAAGCCCCATTTTGATTTTAGGAGTTCTGTCGCCTTACCCACATCCGCAAACTGCCACTCAATGACATTATCACTTAGAATTTCCTCTACTTTAACTGTCCTTATTACTTCTCCCTGTTTCACAATAGACACCGTATCACACATCATCTGTATCTCAGCAAGAATATGGCTGGATACAAAAACAGACATACCTTCCTCATAGGCCAGTTTTCTAACTAACTGCCTAAAATCTGCGATTCCAGCTGGATCTAGACCGTTTGTCGGCTCATCCAGTATAAGCAACTTTGGTTTACTGAGTAGTGCTTGAGCAATACCCATACGTTGGCGCATGCCAAGGGAATATGTACCCACTTTATCATTAGCCCTATGCTGTAAGCCCACCATTTCTAAAACTTCATAAATTCTCTTCTTATCAACATTTTTCATGGCGGCGAATTGTTCGAGGTTCTCCATTCCAGTAAAATATTTGTACAAATCTGGTCCTTCGATAATACAGCCAACCTTTGACAAAGCATTACTAAACTCACGTTCCAGTGAATGCCCACAAATTGTGACGCTTCCCGTAGTTGGCTTGATCAGTCCAGCAATGATTCTAATGGTCGTTGTTTTACCTGCACCATTTGGGCCTAAAAATCCAAAAATTTCAGAAGGGCTGACCGAAAGATTGACATTTTTTAAGATATCCTTGCCCTTCAACCTTTTAGAAATATTTTTCAGTTCTAATACAGGACTATCCATAATTTCCCTACTCTCTTCATTAATTAATTATTTAGCTATTACAATCTCTCTGACAAATTATTTCAGGATTATTGGAATTTTTGACAAGCTCTTTATACTAAAACCCTTAAATGACAATTCCCAAAACTAATCATACTGTCATACATTCCCGACGTGTCTGAACCACTATACTCTAAGATTCTTTAGATCTCCTTAAAAAGCCCTCAGTATCAAATATAAAAAAATTGAAAGCCAGATCGTAATCACTTACTGCTGTGCACTTTATTTTTTACGAGTGGTTCGAATGTCGAGTAAATTATTTTTCCGGTTTCCAATCCAACGTTGGGTAAAGATAGCACTAATGCGCATTGTTAAATTCCTCATTAACTCAAAAAAATGCGCTGGTGTGAGAATTTCAATCTCCTCAACCAACGCATTAAATATTCAGAATGTTTACATCTATCATATTTCTTCCCTAGTCTTTTTCGTCCGAGCAAAACTGTTCGCAGTGTGAATGGGCACTACTAATAAGGCATATGAAAGGAAATAACAAGTCAAAGATGCCATGGATATTTTGCGTCAGACAAGGAGGTATGTTTATTAATTTGTTATCTTCAGTAACCGTTCAGCGTTTGCATGTGCAATTTTTTCTAAGTCCGCTGGAGTAAGCGGAGCATTGTCTAGAAAAGCTTTCCCCACAGTATTTGAACTGAAAGGGTAGTCAACAGCAAACAACATCCTGTCTGCCCCAAACACCATCAGCGCACAGAGCAGAGGTGGGAGCGTAAAATAACCACTAGTTGTGATATGGAAATTTGACATAAAATAGTCCTTTACGGGGCGTTCAAGGTGAGAGGCCACCGGAGTTAGTATGCTATCCGAGCGGGCTAAAGAAAAGGGAATGTTTTCTCCCATATGACCAATGATCACCTGCAGGGCTGGAAAGCGATCGAAGACCCCGGCCAATACCAAACGAAGGCTATGTAGCCCATTTTCCACATGCCAGCCCCAGCCTGCAATAGACAAACGGTTGCCGACATTCCCTGGTAATCCGCTAAAATAGGCCTCATAAACGGTTGAGGGCGGCGGGGCTGGATGAAGGTAAATTGGAACATTTAGTTTTTCAGCTTGGGCTAGAACAGGGTAAAACCGTGGATCATCAAGAAAAAGTCCATTCGTTGTTCCGTTAATCATGACCCCTTTAAACCCCAAACTGGTCACACATCGTTCCAGTTCGGCAGCTGCGCTTTCTGGGTCTTGCATCGCCAGAAAAGCGAAAGCGGCGAAACGATTAGGATGACCGGCCACGGCACTGGCTATTATATCGTTGCATTCACAAGCAACAGCGGTCGCGTCAGCAGGGGGTAGCTTGTCAATACCTGTAGTTCCAGCCAACGATAATACCTGCACATCAATCCCTACGGCATCCATGTCGGCTAGGCGGCCAGCACCCAGGTCTTTTAGCTTCTGGCTCACTATAGCAGGAAGACCTAAAGGTGTTGTGATGCCTACCGTTTGGAGAGCTCTTTCCACGACAGATGTTCCCCAATGTTCTTCAAGCGCAATCATTCTCATTTTCTTTCCTCCTTGTTCTAATGCTTTCGTTCCCAGGGGCAAGAATTGATCCTCTAATGGGCTCAATTCGATTTATTGTGCTCAATTAGTTCGTTGACGATCCCATTGTCAAAACAGCTCTAAGGACTCTGGCCTTCATCATTTTTTCATAAGCCACTGACACTTGCTCAAGTGGAAATACTTCAACAAGCGGTCATATGCTTAAACTTATTTCGCATCTTTGCTGCTATTGCTCCAATATTCATTTGAACACAACAAAATAAGGCCATACACTATACTGTAAAGTGAACCATTTTGAATAGCTTTTGAAGCGTTCCATCCTATTAAGTTATTCTTCACCTTATACATCTCCCATAATTATCATATTTGATCCTCCCATCTGCTGCCTTTTACTGTTCAGTATAGTTGCTAGAACTATGCACAATAGTTTACTTCTCACAAGTCCTTCTTTCAACACAGATATTTGCCACCTCTCTGGGAATTAATCTTCATCATCTGCAGGTATTCGGTTAATTCCTGAATATTCCTGCCAATCATTAAAAATATTGGTATCCGTGCTCCGCAAAGCTCGCGTGGGTGGGCTATTTGCTACGCAATGCTCCACGGCTTGGTAATCTTAAGTACAATCATATATACCAATGAGACTACGTATATGTAATATGAGAGCAATTTTCTCCGCATTTTTGAGAGGGGGAAGTTTATGTCTAATCAGTGGGGGCGTCAACCTATGGGAAAGGATTCATGGACATTAGTTTTAGGGGTAGTTATAATTGGTATTATTGGGTACCTGCTTATCCCCAATTTTATTAAGCCTTCTAATTCTAGTACTGATACGACCGTTCCTGCAACCATTCTAAACAATGACAACCAGCTCAGTAATAACGATCCTTATGCCCTGAATTCAAATTCATCCGGCTATCCAATCCAGAATATGCCTAGTGTTAATAACACATTGATCAATGGAAATGGCAATAATGAAATAACAACGGGATACTGGATACTCTTCCTCTACAACGGTACAATCCAGCAATTGTCTATTAACGCTCAAGATTATGCTTTTGTGCAGGGGATAGTCAATAGCGATACAAAGGGCACTCCTACAAATCCAATATTCTTGGTTGAGAATGGACAAATCCGAAAATACGTTGTCAGTAATGAAACTTATTCGATCATTTCCAATATGGCAACTATTAATAAGCGATCTTCAAATTCTTTACCAGATACTAATCGAACTCCTTCACCCGCTCCAACAACTCCGACACCTCCTACAACTCCCACACCTACAATTCCTAGCACTACAACTCCTAGTACCTCAGCTCCTAGCACTACAGTTCCTAGC
>Ga0209415_10017062_pt1 | contig 11593 bp, 11 predicted proteins | sample PeaSoiSIISIP2007_FD_187696 | JGI IMG/M metagenome (GOLD analysis project Ga0209415, IMG submission 187696) | Peat soil microbial communities from Weissenstadt, Germany - SII-SIP-2007 (SPAdes) (version 2) | ecosystem: Environmental > Terrestrial > Soil > Wetlands > Peat | place: Germany... | reverse complement strand
CCGTTCTTCGTCTCCGTCGGCACGAGGGACCCGCTGCTGCGCTGCTCCAAGCGCCTCAAGGCGGCGCTCGACCAGCTGGGCACCGAGTGCGACCTGCACGTGTCGCCAGGTGAGATCCACGGCTACGACGCCATGGTGTGGCGCCCGAGCGCGCGCGCCAAGTGGCTGGCGGCCTACGCGTTCCTCGACGAGCACGTGAAGAAGCCGGGCCGCGAGGGCGGGGCGCACGACCTCGCCAGCGCGCGCAGCGGGAGCGCGCAATGACCGAACGAGCCGCCGAGACGTCGAGCGCCGTCACAGAGGGGATCCGCGTCACCGTGCGCAGCCAGTACCTGCCCGACCAATCGGTCCAGGGCTCGAAGCGCTACGTGTTCGCATACACCGTCCGCATCGAGAACGAGGGGAGCGATCCGGCGCAGCTGCGGACGCGCCACTGGATCATCACCGACGGCGCGGGGAAGGTGGAAGAGGTGCGCGGGCCCGGCGTCGTCGGGCAGACCCCGTTCCTGCGCCCCGGCGAACACTTCGAGTACACGAGCGGCTGCATCCTGCAGACGGCCCGTGGCGACATGAGGGGCACGTACCAGATGGTCCGACCGGACGGCCGCGAGTTCGACGCCGCCATCGCACGTTTCGTGCTGGCCCTGCCGCACTCGCTCAACTGACGCCCGTCACCGCTCCGATCGACGGTCGCGGACCGCGAGCGGCGGAGCGATGGCGCGAACGATGGACCGCGTGTACCGGCGCTCCAGCGTGTCGAACTCGCGCAGATCGATGCGCTTGCCCGCGTCCGGCCCGAACAGCACCCTCACCCGCGGCCGGAGAGGCTCGCCCGCGTACACGCGAGTGACCACGGCGCACTCGCCGCTCGAGAGCTCTACCGTCGTTCCGGGAGGAAAGATGCCGAGCGCCCGCAGGAATAGGGCAACGCATCGGCCATCGAAGTACTTGCCGAGCAGCTCCTGCGAGTGGGCAATGGCGCGTTCCGGCTCCTCGAAGACGCCGGCCAGCGAGGTTCGCTTGCGCTCCACGAAGTTGGCCATGGCGACGATGCGCGAGATCTCGTGCGGTGGGCGGTCGGTGTCGAGGGTCGGGTAGCCGCCCAGGTCCACGCCGCGGTGGTGCTGCAGCGCGGTCTCCACCCACGTCCCCGGCGCGCCCGCGAGCAGCAGGGCGCGCGCTCCGAGGATGGGGTGGAAGCGGTACATCTTGCGTCCTCGCTCGTCGAGCATCGGCTCGGGCAGGTCGCGGATCTCTTCCGGAAGCAGGGCGCACCCGACGTCGTGGAGCAGCGCCGCCGCCGTGCCGTCGATGCACACGTCGTCGGTCGCCCCGGTCTCCAGGAGCATGGCGCAGGTCATGATCGCCGCGTTCGTCGCGTGCCCGGGCGCGTCGTTCTCAGCGTCGTAGCTGCAGCGGGGCCGACCGGGCCACGCAGCCGTCGAACACCCTACGAGCGACGGCGAGGACGGCTCGCTCGTCGATGCGCGCGTTGCGGTTCATGACCGCCACGACGCTGGTGAGCAGCTCCTGCACCGCCGGGACGAGGTTGTCGGCGTGGTCCGCGTCGTCCTCCGTCGCCTGCTCGCGGAGCGTCACGTACCTCAGGAGCACGTGAGGCAGCAGGGCCTGCAGGCGCTCGCGTTCGCGCGCTCTCTCGTCGCTGGGCGCGGCGGCGAGCGCGGACGCGAGCGCCGAGACCTCGCCTCGCGTCACCCCGCGCGCGAAGACCAGGCACTCCATGTCGTGGCGCAGCAGCAGGTCGGCGAAGCCCGGAAGCCGGTCGCGCAGCTCGGGCATCGGGCGCTCCGCCACGACGAACTCGTGCTCCACGATGGCCACCACGAGCTCCTGCACCTGCATTCCCACGCGAGCGAGGCCCGCGGTCGCCGTGTCGTCGGCCCGGTCGACCGCCGGGTGCCCCGCAGGGTACTGCCCGCGGACCACGACCGTCGTGAGCAGGGCGTGCAGGACCTCGATCACGTCGGCCCAGGGAACGATGCGCTGTTCAGCCATCGTTTGGGTCCGTTCCGAGCGCGCGCTCGCAGGCCTTGCGGACGCGCCTCACGGTCGAGTGCAGGGCCTCCTCGAACCGGGCGGGGGCACCGGCAGCCGGGCAGCCGTGGAGAGCGCGCGCCGCGTCGTCTCGCAGCGTCCCCGTGGACGGCGCGTCGATGAGCCCGTGCGGTTGCATGAGCCGCAGCAGGGCGTCGGGCGCCGCGTCGCTGCGCGAGCCACCCAGGACCTGGATGGCGGTCCGGCGGGCATCTTCGCCTCGTGTCTCGTCCGCCGCGACCGCTTCCAGCGCCGAGACGACGGGGCCCGACAGCTCCATCGTCGCGAGCGAGGTGATCGCGGCCTGGGCGACCTCGGGTGCACTGTCGGAGAGGCGCTTCGCGACGATGTCGCTCGCCGCCGGATCGCGCGACATGGCCCTCAGCGAGCGCACGACCTCCACGCGGACCTGTGCGTGGGGATGGTCCGCGAGCGCCCGCAGCTCCTCGGCCCCTCCCCCGAGCCGCGTGTGCAGGATGATCATGTTGCGGGTCACGTACCACTGGGAGGACTGCAAGCGCGTCTGCACGGACGCCAGCAGACCGCCGCCGGCCGAGAGGAGAACGTCGAGGAGCGCCCGGCGGAGCTTGCGGCTGTCGGAACGCTCGAGCAGATCGAGCACGGGCTCGGCGTTGTGCGCCACCATCAGCCGAGCGAGCAGAACCACGTCGTCCACGTGAGCGTCGTCGCCTCGCCCTGCCAGTCGCTCGGCGGCTCGCAGCGCGAGCGCGCTCACCCCGCTGCGCGCGATCTGCGCCAGGGTCTTCGCCGCGAGATCCGCCCATCGTGATTCGGTCACTGCGGCGAGACCCAGCAGCAGCCCCGCGACCGACGGAGCGCGCTCCTCGCTCGACAGCGTCCTGGCTGCGGCTGGCAACTGCGCGCAGAAGCGATCGAAGTCGACCATCCGGGCCGAGCGTCCGACGACGTCGAATGCGGCTCGCTGAGCCAGCGCGTCGAGCTCGGTCCGGGCGAAGGCCCGCGCGTCCAGCAGCTCGTCTTCCCCGCGCCGGTGCAACGGGCTGCGCGTGTCCAGGATCCGGCGAGCCGCATCGCCCAGCACGGCACGCTCCGACGCGAACGACCCAGCCTCTCCGGCCTCCGCCGCGAGCGTCCGGAGCAGGTCGTGCGTAGGCTGCTCGTCCAGGTTGAGGTCGTACAGGAGACCCGAGAGGCGGCGGGCCACCTCCGCGCGCCGCTCCTCGGAGGTCGCGACGACACCGAGCGCGTAGAGCGTCCCGTCGAGGTCGGAGGCGTGAGCCCGCACGCACGGGAACACGAAGCGAGCGAGCTGCGCTTCGGTCAGCACCTCGAACGCGGCCGCCAGGGCCTGGCGGAAGTCCCCGACGAGCGGCGGGTACCCGAGCACGACGCGCTCGCGGGACTCCGGGGCGAGGTGCAGCAGGATGGGTCCCATCTTCTCGAGCAGCGCTTCGCCGAGGCGCTGCTCTTCCTGCAGCAGGATGAGGGCGAAGGCCGCGACGGCTTCCGCGAGGTTGACGTGCGGCTCGCTCTGGATGACCCGGACGGCCAGATCGGGGTGTTCCGCGAGCTCGGCGATGTGCGCCCCGATGTCGGGCGGCACCTGGCCGTTCGACAGCAGCCGCATGAGCATCTCGCGAAAGAGCTCTCGCAGGTGCTGCTCCTTGCGGATGCGCTCGCGGTCCTCGATCGTCAGCTCGTGGGCGATCTCGTCCACCTGCACGTGCGCAACACGCCGATCGGTCAGCAAGGCGCGCAGCCCGCCCGCAGAAAAGATCTCGGCCGCGGGCGTGGCGAGGACCTCGACGAGGGACGTGAGCTCGTCGGTGCTGACGCCGTCGGCGATCCGAAGGACCGCACGCCGCGCTCGTGCAGGTACGGAGCCAGGCGCGTCACCAGGGCCGGGTGGCGCGCCGGCGTCTGCCCGATGGTCATCTTGTCGCGGAGCACGCCGACCTCGAGCGGGGTCCACTCGCGGAGCGCGCGGGTGACGATCTCGTGCGTGCGTACCGCGAGCTGCGCCGAGAGGGGGTGCTTCGGCGAGTACTGCAGCGCACGGGAGATCCAGCGCGAGAGCTCGATCATCGCCTGCTCCTGCACCGTCGGAGGGATCGACGAGTTCACGTCCCCCCGCCCCCGAGCTTGCGAAGCGCGGCGTCGAGTCTCTGCCGGGCCCTTGCGTCACCAGGCCTCGAGTCCACGACGCGCTGCCACGTCCGCGCCGCCTCGGCCCAGTGCCCGAACTTCTCCTCGAACTCGGCTTGCCGCGCGAGGGCATCGGACGCGCCGGCGTCGACTGCCTTGCTCGCCTTCTCGAGCGCCGTGCGGATGGCCGCGTTGCCCGGCGCCAGCGATGCGGCCTTTTGGTACGCCTCTGCAGCTCCGGCGAGATCGCCGTGCGCCGCCGCCCGCTCGGCGTCCGCGACCAGACGATTCGCTTCGGCTTGCCGAGCCTCGACCTGACGCCTGAGCGCCCCCAGGGCCTTCTCCCGTCCGGGGTCGACGACCTCTTGCGCCGCGGGTGCCGCGGGGGCGTTGGCGGCGAGCGCCTCGTAGGCCTCGCTCAGTCGCAGCGAGATCGCGTCGATCTTCGCCTTGTAGGTCCCCAGCTGCTTTCGGAAGAACCGGTCCGGGTGAAACTCGGCTGCCCGCAGGAAGTACGCGCGACGAACGGCGGAGCGGTCGGCTCCGAGCGCAACCCCGAGGATACCGTGATCGTCGACCTCGCCGAGGCGGGCGAAGATCTCGTCGATCCGGCGCCGCTGCTCCGGAGTGAGATCGACCCCGCCGTCTCCCGTGTCCGGCACGCAGTGGATTGTCGCACAGACCCCCGACCTGCGTATGCTGCGCGAGTCACATCGGGCAGAGTGCATCGCGGCGCGCTATGTCTGCAGCACCATGGACGAGACCACGTACCAGAAGCTGGCCGACACCGCGTTCCGCGCCATCGGCGACGCGTTCGAGGACGTCGATCCGGAGGTCTGCGACTGCGAGGTCGCGGGCGACGTGGTCACGCTGGTGCTCAAGGGCGGCAAGAAGTGCATCGTCAACACGCAGCGCCCGACCCGGCAGATCTGGCTCGCGGCGAACGCTCGCGCCTGGCACTTCTCCTACGACGAGAGCGCCCGCTGCTGGGTCGACGACAAGGGGCACGGTGACGAGCTGTTCGCGACGATCGCGCGCGTCGTGAAGGACGTCACCGGCTCGGACGTCCGGTTCGGATGACGACGCTGTACGAGGCGATCGGCGGCGAGGAGCGCGTGCGCGCCGTCTTGCAGGCCCTGTACGACCGGCTGTTCGTCGATCCCATGGTCGCCTTCCTCTTCGCGGGAAAAGACAAGCGGCACCTCGTCGAGCAGCAGCTCGCGTTCACGTGCGGGTTTCTCGGCGGGCCGCAGCGGTACGTCGGTAAGCCGCTGCCCGAGGCCCACGCCTCGCTTCCGCTCCTGCCGGGCCATTTCGACCGCAGGCATCGGCTCCTGGAGCTCGTGCTCGAGGAGCAGCGGGTGCCCGAGGAGGTTCGCCGCGCCTGGCTTCGCATCGACGAAAGCTTGCGGTCCAGCGTCCTGGCCTCGGGCGAGCAGGCGCGCGACAAGACCCGCGACCCGTGAGCCGTGAGCCGTGATGGGTGTTGCGCTCTGACTACATGCAAAGTTCCCACTGCAGCGAAGTTACTGGCGCCGGAGCCGTCGCGGTGTAACGAGGGTGTCTCCATGAACGCGGAAACAGCCGAGCTCCTCGATTCGGACCTCCTGAAGGACGCCGAGGCGACTGCGCAGCGTCCCGCCCTCGCCCCGAGCGACGAGATCCAGACGGCGGTGCGCCTTCCGGCGATCACCCCCCCGCCTCCGGCGCCCGCCACAGCGACCATGCCGCTCCCGGCGGTCTCGTTCCCCCCGCAGTCCAGGGTCCCGACGATGTCCGGGCACCGGCCCGAGGTTCCTGCCTCGAGGCCGTCGTGGCTGCAGGCGCTGCTCGCGACGACCTTCCCCCCGCCCGCCGCGACCCTCGATCCCGAGGCCGCGCGGCTCGCGCGCAGGCGCGCCGGAGCCGGGTTCGTCGGGCTCGCGCTCGCCTTCGCCTTCGTGGCGATGGTCACCGGGCTGCGGGGCGCCCCGGACGACCCGTCCATCGCACCCGTCGTGGCCGCGGCCCTGGTGCTATCGCACGCGCTGGTGGCCCTCGGCGCCGGGGCGTTCAGCTTCGGGCTCCTGCGGATGGCCGAGCGGCTGCTCAGGGACTGAAGCGGGCCGCTACCAGGGCAGGCGCTGCCCATTGGCGTGCCAGAAGCCGCCGGTGGTCTCCATCGTCAGCTCGTCTATTCGCGCGAGCAGGCCCCGGGCGGCGTCGTCGGGCTCCACCTGCCCGCCGTGCTGGCCCACCATGTCGGTCTTGACCATGCCGGGATGGAGGATCGCGACCGCGATGCCGCGAGGACGGAGATCCAGCGCGAGCGACTTGCCCGCCATGTTGAGCGCCGCCTTGCTCATGCGGTAGCCGTACGCACCCCCCGACGAGTTGTCGTCGATCGAGCCCATGCGGCTGGTGACGAGCGCCACCTTGGAGCCCTGAGCGAGCCTGTCACGCAGGGCGTCGGTCACGCGAAGGGGCGCGAGGGCGTTGACCTCGAACTGCTTGCGGATGCCCTCGACGTTCAGCTCGCCCAGGCGATCGCCCCAGACGAGGATGCCGGCGTTGTTCACGAGCAGATCGATCGTCCGGTTGCCGACGGTCCGGACGAGGGCCACGATGCCCTCGTCGGTCGCCACGTCGACGCCCTCGGCGATCTCGACGCCGAGCTTCGCGAGCTCCGGCGAGGACTTGCGACAGGTCGCGAGCACGGTGTGACCGCGCTCCTTCAGGGCACGCGCGAGGGCGAGCCCGATTCCTCGGTTGGCGCCCGTGACGACTGAGAGGGTCATGCGGGCATACTACGCGAAGAGCCGCTCCAGGCCCTTCCTCAGCGTCGCCGCATCGAACGGCTTCTCGATGATCGGATTCGGCACGCGGTCCAGGAACGCCCGCGCCCGAGGCGTGAACGCGCCCCCGGTGAGGAACACCATCGCCTCCGCCTGGCGCGGCGCGATCTCGAGCAAGGCACCGTGCAGGTCCATGCCCGTCACCTGCGGCATCATCAGATCGCAGACGATGGCGTCGAAGCGCTCTCCTGCACGGATCCGCGCCAGTGCGGAGTCGGCGCGCGCCTCGCACGTCACGTCGTGGTCCCCCTCGAGCACCGCCGTGACGATCTTGAGGATCAGCGGCTCGTCGTCGACGACTAGAACGGACGCGCGCCGGCCCGCCGCGATGGCGGCGAGATCGCTCGCGGACCTCGGCCGGGATGCAGCCTGCGCCTCCGGCGCGCGGGGGAGGATCACGCGGAACGTGGATCCGTGCCCCGGCGTGCTCTCGACCTCGATGCGGCCGCCGAGATCGGTCACGACCCCATGGCAGATCGACAGCCCGAGCCCGGTGCCCTGGCCGAGGTCCTTGGTGGTGAAGAACGGATCGAAGATCTTCGCCAGGTTCGCCGGGTCGATTCCAACGCCCGTGTCGGACACCTCCACGCGTGATCCGCCGCCCGGGTCCGGGCGCGTCGTGACGCGGATCTCGTTCTTCTCGGCCGCGCCCTCGTGGATGGAGTGCGCCGCGTTGACGAGCAGGTTGAGGAACACCTGCGCGAGCCTCCCTTCGTCGGCGAGCACCAGGGGTACCGGCGCCAGATCGACCTCGAGCCGCGCCCGGTGTCGGATCTCGTTGCGAGCCATGGCGAGCGACGCCTCGAGCGGTCCTCGCAGGTCGAGCGGATCCACGCGCTGCTCGCGCACCCTGGAGAAGGTCTTGAGGTCGCGCACGATGGTCCGTACTCGCTCGGCCCCCTGGCGCGCGTCGCGCACCATTTCACCCAGCGCCGCCAGTGCCTCGCCGGGCGCAGCGCCGAACCGCTGCACGATCTGGGCGGCGATGAGGTCGAGGTTGCCGATGACGAAGGACAGGGGGTTGTTGACCTCGTGCGCCACCCCCGCCGCGAGCAGCCCGACCGACGCGAGCCGCTCGGCCCGTGCGAGCTGCGTCTGGATCGCGTGCCGGTCGGTCACGTCGGTCGAGACTCCGATGGCCCCGACGATCTCGCCTGCGGCGTCGCGTACGGGGGCCAGGTGGGTCTCGAAGACGGCGTGTGGAGGCAGCTCCGCCAGATAGCTCACCGTCTCGCCCGCGAGCGCGCGCTTGATCCACGAGACCGCCGAGCCCGCGTTGGCGTAGGCCTCGAACGCCGACTTGCCGAGGAAATCCTTCGGCTCCAGCCCCAGGCGCGCGAGGCCACGACCGTCGACGAACGTGATCGTCGCCTCGCGGTCGAGCGCGAAGAGGACGATGGGGGCGCCGCTGACGACGCTGCGCAGCCGCTCCTCGGCGCGCGAGCGGGCCTCCTGGGCCTCGGCCTCGCGGGTGATGTCGAAGAACGCGATCGCCACGTGGGTGATGACGCCTGAAGCGTCGAGCATCGGCTTGCCGACCGCGCGCACGTAGACGCGCCGGCCGTCGCGACGGTGGATCACCAGGTCGTCCACGACGACGGTCTTGCGCTCCTGCAGCGCCCGCACGAAGGGCAGGCGGTTCTCCGGGTACAGGGCGCCGTCGCGGCCGTAGATGCCGTAGGGCCCCGTGTACTGTCCCACGCCGACGTCGGCGACGGGACCCATCCCCATGATCTCCTCGAACGCGTCGTTCGAGTACACGAAGCGCCCGTCGGGGGCTGCGGCGACCCAGACGCCGCAGGGCAGGCCGTCGGCGATGGTGGCGATGAGCGCGAGCTCGTCCGGCGACCGCATCGACGGACGACCGTACCACGCCATGCGCGCCCCTACGCGGTCCTCGCCTCCACGCTGACGCCGATCGCGTCCCGCAGGTCGGTGTGCTCGTCGCTCACCAGGAACCGGAGCATCTCGGCGCGCCAGTGATTCGGCGTCAGGTCCGCGGCGGACCTCGGCTCCCGCTGCATCGCGCGCCACGCGATCTCGAGGTCTCCGGCGAGCAGCAGGGCTGCGCGCGACACCGAGAGGTCCGCCTGCTGGTGCCACCTTCGTACGTCGGGACGCTCCTGGGCGCCGACCGCTCTGGAGACCGCCTCCCGCAGCTCCTCCATCTCGGCGGGCTCCAGCGCCTTGGCGATGAGCGCCTCGTCCTCGTTCTTCGGTGGCGCGTCCCGGGTCGCCACTGCGACGCGGACCGCCGTGCGCAGCATCCCCTTGAGCTCACTGAGCGTGGGGAACAGCGCGTGGGCTACGAGCTCGGGACGCAGCTCCCCCAGACGGCGGGCCACCAGGAACGGCAGCAGGTCGGGGGGCACCGCCTCGGCCGCCGGCAGCGATACGAAGAGAGCCGGCATGGGCGTCGGCGCGACGCAGAGCGCGGTCGAAAGCTTCGGTCTCGCCAGCAGCAGGGGGCGCACGAGGCCGAGGACCTCTGCGCTGTCTCGAACGAGCTGCACCAGTCGCGCGGCGACCGCCGAGTCCTCGGGGCGGACTTGCTCGCCCAACCAACGAGCACGGCTCCGCGCAGGCACCCGCCCCATGCGCGTCCTGACGACGGCGGGCACGAACGCGCGGAAGATGGTGTCCAGGCGCCCGTCGACTCCCTTGCTGGCCAGGTGCGACTCCCAAGCCTGCGGCGCGAGGGTGCCAGGGATGTCGGCCGGATCCAGGGGCGGGAAGTCGCTCACGAACTGCTGCTGGGCTTGATCGGCCTCCTGGAGATGGCAGAGGGCGTTCGCGGCGCACCACGCCTTGTCGTTCGCGCCGTCCCTCAGGAACAGCGTGTAGAGCTCGCGGTAGGCGGACGCACGCGTCGGGTCGTCCTGCAGCGACTTTCGCATGTCCCTGATCGCCAGGTCGTCCTGTCCCGTGAGCACGAGCAGCTCGACGATGATGCGGCGGTCCTCCTCGGCGCGAGGGTCGGCCTCAGAGGCAAGTCGGAAGGAGTCGAGCGCACGCGTGAGGTCGCCCAGCCGGTCGCGATAGATGAGCCCGAGCTGATGGTTGAGCGCGTAGTCGAGCTTGGCGTCTGCGCCCTGCTGGACGCGCCCGACCATCCGCAGGTAAGCGGCCTCGAGCCGCGGCCAGTCGTGCAGGTCGGTCCACACTCGGACGATCCTCTCGAACGCATCGAGGCGCGACCGGTCGAGCTCGAGGACCTCTTCGTAGAGCTCGGCCGCGCGACGCACGTCGCGGATCCGCTCGCGCACGACCCCGGCGCTCGCATACAGATGCTTCGCGCGTCGCGTGGGCTCCGCCTCGAGGTCCCCGAGGGAGTGCAGGGCCGCGGCGAGGCGCTCCCACTCGCCCAGTCGATCCCAGAGGCCCACGAGCCTCCAGAGCACCGCCGCGTCTCCCGGGCCCTGGCCGAGCGCCTCCTCGAGCACCGCGGCCGCACGGGATGGCGCGCGCGCGTGCTTCTCCCAGAGATCGGCCGCTTCGATGAAGAGCACCTGCCTGCGCGCGGGCTCGGTGGTGACCCGGGCCAGCCGCTGCGTGCAGTTGGCCGCACGGCCCCAGTCCTGACGGTCGACGAACGCCTTCATCAGCGAGGCGAGCGCACCCGGGTTGTCTCCTTCGCGGGACAGCGCGAGGCAGAACATCTCGATGCCGCCCTGGGCGTCGCCAGCCGCCGCGCGGATCTCGCCGAGCCTGACCAGGGCGGTCGGGTGCAGGTCCATGGCGTCCTTCGCGATGGGGGCGACGAGTGCGAGTACGCGCTCGTGCAGCTCGGGGCGCCCCCGGAGCTCGTGGCCCACGTGCAGCGCGTCGTCGCGCGCTCCCTCGTCCTCGGGCGACATGTCCAGCGCGGCCCTGGCGGCCACCAGGGCCCGCTCGATGTCTCCGGTCGCGAGCGCGATCCGGGTAGACAGGCGCAGCAGCTTGAGCATCGTACGCGCGTCGCCGTCGCGCGTGGCCGCCGCGACCAGCACGTTGCAGGCGCGCTGGGCGTCGGCCCACTTCTGACGACGGCTCCAGTCCTCGAGTACGGGGCGCGCGGCCGCCTCGTTGGTCGGGTCGGTCTCGAAGGCGTACTCGTAGGTCGACTGCGCTCCGCGCACGTCGCCCAGCGTCGCCCGGAGCTTGCCGAGCTCCACGAGTAGGTTGGCCTTGGCGCGTGCCGAGTCCGTGTTTTCGGCGCGGCGTTCGAGGCAGAACGTCGCGTACATCATGTCCCGCTCGCGCTCGGCGAGCTTCTGCAGCTGCTCCCAGGCGGCCGCGTTGCGCGGGTCCATCTCGACGGCGCGTTCGAAGTGGATGCGCGCGCACGCCGGGTCTCGCTCGGGCGGCGCGAGCATCTCTCCGACGACGACGTGGATGCGAGCCTTCTCCCTCGGGTCGTCGGCCAGGTCCGCCAGGCGCGCGCGGTAGGCCGCAGCGGCGGTCACGTCTCCCTGCTTCTCGCACAGGCGAGCCAGCCTCTGGATCGACGTGACGTGGCAGGTGTCGAGCTCGTAGACCTGGCGCCACGCGGTGAACGCGCCCTCGAGGTCCTGCTGCTTGGACTCGCGGACCTCGCC
>Ga0209415_10017061_pt1 | contig 11594 bp, 13 predicted proteins | sample PeaSoiSIISIP2007_FD_187696 | JGI IMG/M metagenome (GOLD analysis project Ga0209415, IMG submission 187696) | Peat soil microbial communities from Weissenstadt, Germany - SII-SIP-2007 (SPAdes) (version 2) | ecosystem: Environmental > Terrestrial > Soil > Wetlands > Peat | place: Germany... | reverse complement strand
GAAACGGTTGCAGGAGTTCGCCGCCGAGAACGGCAAATTGAAATCGGGGCTTCCGCCAGCTGCGCGCTGTACTTACTTGGAAGTCGTATTTCTGAGCCTCCAGCACCGAGTTCTTCACAAACCGGTTGTTTTGGAGTGCCAGAGTAACCGCTTCATCCAGCGTGAGGACTGGCGCCTCGGTGTCGCCATTCGACGTTCGCTCTTGGGCCGATGAAGCCATCGGCCATGTAAGAGCCCACAGGATAGAGACCATTAATAGCGAGGTAAATCTCATAGCGTCGATCCTTTTGTTCACGCTCCACTCCATTCAGGTCCCCGAAGAGTTGTGACCACTTTTTGCGCAATGCGCTCGATGCACAGTTGCGCGACGTTCGCGAGGCCATCGCTCACAAGCATTGTTAGGCCGTGAACCACAGCCCACATGTCGAGAACCGCGGTTTGCAATTCCGACTTTCGGGATGTTGTCGATATCCACATGCCTGCTCGCTTGGGCTCTGAGTAGTGCAGATCACATGCCAATTCACCCGCATTGCAAGTGGTTGATTTACCTGGGCAGTACAGATTTAGGCCGTACTGCGCTGCCCGTATGCGGGCAGCGTCGCAAGGCAGGCGCATAGTGCCAGCAAACATCGCGATGTCGGGGGTCTTTTGTCATCTCGGCAGGTCGATGAGATAGGAGTCGGTGGAAGCTACTTTGCTGCGGGCGGAAATGCTCGTGGTCACGGCAATAAACAGCGGGACGGACGAAATCGCCATGGAAACTCACATAGTGATTCTCGCAGTGATGTACTCACAAGCGTTTTCAGGCGTTTCCGTTGTCCGACTGACGTGCATGGGCCCTGCGTCGGCCAGCGTTTGTGCGGGAAGCGCCTGGCGTGTTCCCATCCGATGCCTGATCCGGAGCAAGGCGAAGATGCAGGCGCTCACATATATCGAGTGTGTAGGATGTTTGGGCAACAAATTCCGCCCCGAACCGGCCAAAGAACGATAGTACTTCTTCCCCCATCAAGTCGATGAACGTGACTTCCGTTAGATCGACGACCAGTGTAATTCCGTCGTGGCAGCGCGCCATGAGCGTACGAGCGTTCTCTGCGTCATTACCGGTGAATCGACCCTCGAGCTTGAGGCTCAGAGCGTTCGCGGAATCGCGTATGTCAACGCGCAGCATCGCACCTCCGTGAGAATCTAAGCAGCCAACGGCAGCCGGCTGGAGAGAATCCTGTCAAGCTGTTGCAGGTCGTATGCCAAGAATTGGTCTACGTAAGTTATTGAAATTACAGGCAACTATCGAGGGGTGTCTGGGGTCGCCTGTGCCCAACCGACGGGCAGTGCCGTGATGTGGGCACGATTGGTTCTTCCCTGAAAACCGATGCAGCTCAATGGCCGCTTTGAAGATGAGAGTTAAAATCTGGTTTCGAGAGCGGCCGGATTCTCACCCGGAATACTCAGCACGACTGATATTCAGTTTGTTCATCTTGTTCTGGAGTGTTGTTCGCTTCAGTCCTAGGCGCTCTGCCGCTCCGCCCTTGCCGGCGATTCTCCCAGACGCGGCTATCAAAGCATCGATAATGGCTTGCCGCTCGGCCTGTTCGAAACTTGGCGCGGCTGAAGCAACGGAGCGGACCGATGGTTTCTTCAGCTCTGCACGTAGGACATTCAATTCGTCCCCTTGCGTGAAGATCACGCAACGCTCGATAAAGTTCTCCAGCTGCCGAATATTGCCCGGCCAATCGGCGTTCACCAGCGCCTCCATGGCCTGCTTCGGAACGGACTTAATGCGCTTTTGCATTTGCCGGGAGTGGCACAAAACAAAATAGTGCACCAGGAGCGGAATGTCCTCTCGCCTTTCGCGAAGCGGGGGAATCTCAATCGGGCAAACATTCAGTCTGTAAAAAAGGTCTTCGCGGAACTGGTTGTTACGTATCATTGCCTGCAGATCGCGATGGGTTGCAGCAATCAGGCGAACGTCCACGCGAATCGTCTTCGTACTCCCCAGTCGCTCAAATTCGTGTTCCTGCAGAGCGCGCAACAGCTTTGGCTGCAGCTCGAGACTGATATCGCCAATTTCATCTAGAAAGAGAGTACCGTGATCCGCCAGCTCGAACCGGCCTTTCTTTTGCATCAGGGCTCCGGTGAAAGCGCCCTTTTCATGCCCAAACAGTTCGCTCTCCACCAGCCCGGAGGGTATGGCGGCACAGTTGAGTCGGACGAAAGTGCGCTCGCGACGCGGGCTGAAGGTATGAATCGCCCGGGCGAACAGTTCCTTGCCTGTCCCAGTCTCGCCGTGCAGGAGCGCCGTCGATTGCGTGGGGGCGACAATCGCGACCTGATCCAGCACTTTGCGAAGAGCGGCACTTTTGCCCACGATATCCTCGAAGGTGTATTCGGAGCGGATCTCCGATTCGAGGTACAAGCGCTCTTCCTCCAGGCGATCCCTGGCCTCCGTGACGTGTCCATACGCAATCGCGTTGTCAACCGCGAGCGCAATCTGATTGCTGATTTGTGACAGGAGGTCCAGGTCCTCTCGTCCGAAGTTGTCCGGCCGGCGGCTACCCATCGTTATCACACCCAGAGGCCCGCCTGCGGTTACCATCGGGGCGATCGCCATCGAGGAGATGGACTCAGCTTTGAGCTTTTCAACGATTCGCGCAGGAAGCGTCTCAATTTCTTCGATCGACAGCAGTTCAGGGACGTGAGCCCGCAGTTTTTCGTGATCGGTGTCGCTCAGTTCAGACTTAAGGACAGCGGTCAACGAACCTTTGCCGCTGGGGAAATCCAATACGACGCATTCAAGCTGGTTCGATTGTTTATCGATCAACCAAAATCCGGTGAAGTCGTTTCGAAAATAAGTCCGGAGGGACGCCGATGCCGCACGGAACAATTCGTTAATGTCCAGCTTGGAAACGATGTGATTGTTGATCTCCAGCAACAACCTGAGTCGATCCCGCTCTTTGACCACTTGTCGCTGGTAAAGCTCTGCGTTGTCCCTCGCCAGCGCGCACTCGAGCGCGACCGCAATGTGCGAGGCCAGAGAGCGGAGGAGTTCGACATCCTCGGGCACAAATTCCTGTCCCCGGTCCTTAGTCACTACGAGAATTCCGTAACGATGTTGGGAGGTAAATAATGGAAAGACATAGGTAGCTCGGCCGACAGACTCAGCCGCAAATGGAGCCAGTTCGGGATGTCGCAACATTTCCTGCGATACGTCCGGCAGGAAGACTATTTCCCGTTCCTCAAGTGCTCGGGCTGCCGCGCCTATGAGCGAAATTCTGGTACCGATCCTGATCGCGGGCGCGTCCGCTTCTCGATCGAAGTCAAGGAGATGCAGAGTCTCTCCATCACCGCCAAGAACGTAGAGGTGAGCGCCATGAAGGCGACAACTGCTGGACAGAACGTCGCGGAGGCTGTGCAGGACAGCTTTGATCGTGGGCTGATCGGCGAAAGTGCTGGACGCATCCAGCAAAGTTCGATACCGATCTTCAGCGCTCCTCATAATGGGCGGGTACTTACTGCGCTCAGGTGATGTACTCATTATTTAACTACCGCACGTACGTGGGTGATCAGTGTCACGACCAGCGCAATCGTTGCGATCGCGCCGCTCGGCAGTGGGTCTATACCTACTCGCTGCGGTCGGCCACTCGCAGCCGCCCACCATTTTCCCCGGGATGCCCGTGAGGATAGCACCGCCACACCTGAAGTTCCACCTTGAAGTATTCGCCTTCTCGTAGGGTCCCAATGAAGTGCGTTTTGCATCACTTCGGGTGCTTCCGCTCCGTCCACGTCGCGGTCATTGGGTCCTGACAGTGAGCACGGGACAGCTCGCGCCGCACACCATTTCATAGGCCGTTGCCCAAGGCGTTTGAGGGGCGGCGACGACGTGCGTCGAACGGCGCAGGCCCATGAAGATGAGGTCGGCCTTGAGTTTCAAGGCTAACTGCAAGATTCTCTCGGACGGTCGCCCGAAGTGGACGAGGTATTCAGGCGGTAGCGCCAATTCCTCCTCGTTTGTGAGCAGTTGTTCGAGTCGCCGCAAGCAGGCCATGCGCGCTCGAGTGAGCCGCTCTCGACCAATTGCTGCTCGAGTTGTAGCAAATCTCTTTTGGCTGCTCCGGACGCGGCTTCCAGGGCCTCCGGGCCCGTAGGGTATAGCCAAAGCCCGAGACGACGTGAGCCAGGTAAAACTTGGCTCCATAGTGTCGAGCAACTGCAAGTCCGTGCCCCAAAGGTTGTCGGGATGCATCCGAAAAATCGGTTGCTACCAACACCGATTTCAAAGAAAGCCGCGCACGTGTCGCTGCGAACGACATGTCGGTTTCGGATCCTCCCCTAGCGATCAACGTTGTTTCGGCCGCGCAATCGTTCGAATCAACTCCAGACAGCAACCAACCGTGGTCGGTTGCTTTCGTTCCTAAGAACCCACGTGCAGCACACGCGTTTGCGATCGCCGGATCCGATGTCGCTGATTATGCGAACCCGCGGTCGAGTTTCGGCAGCGCGCCGCTTCCGCCGTTCGATGCCATGTAAATCGGCGCGACGTTGGGTGTCTGACTTCAGCTGAAATGGGAGCGGAGTGGGAGCAGGAGTAAGCTACAGTTTCGGAGCTGAGTTCGCCTTCAACAGGGATTAGACTGCCGGAGCCGCGGGGCCCAGGACGGCCTGGGTTGGCGGGACGGGGTGCGGCGGAGGCAGTCTGATCCGGCGCCCCGTGGCCAGGGCCGGAAATGAAGATGGCGTTCAAGTCGTATTTTTTGATGAGTCGGTTGAAGTGAATGTAGGTAAAGGACTGGCCGGCATCCGAACCCCAGTGACCTAGGAGCCGCGATTTGACATGTTCCAGCCTGAGCGGCTCTTGAAGCAGCGGATTATCCTTAAGGTAGAGCATCCCCAAACTCAGGTACAGGCTCGCGCGCCAGTACGCGTCAATCTTGCTCACCTCTTCCGGGCTGAGAGGTGCTCCCTTAACTGTCGCGCGTGCTTTTCCGTAGGCAGAGATTTCCGCGTCAGTGGCAATTGCCTCAGGCGCTCTTGTGACTGAAGCCATTTTGTCATCCTTACTTTTCTTTACGCTACCCCAGCGTGGCATCTGGTCGATGTCAGCAAGGCCGGCGTTCGCGAGATTATTTTTCTGTTTTTGAAAATCTACCCAATGTTCAACTCCAGCGTGCTGCTACTGGCTTCGCTGCGGGTGCCACTGCTGGCTCGCCTACGTTTGAAAGCAACCGTCGCGTCTCCCGCAAAATGGCCAGGTCCTCGTTTGTAGCGATGACCAGAATTCTTGCTGCCGAGACCGCCGAGGCCACATCGGCGTCCGGTTTACAAGTTGCATTGACGCAAGTGTCGAGCTCCAAGCCGAGGTAACCCAAATTCTCGCAGGTCCATTCGCGAATTTGCGCGGCGTGTTCTCCCACACCTCCGGCGAACACCAAACCATCCACTCCTCCCAGGATCGCTGCCATGGCGCCAACGGTCTGTCTGAGTCTGTGGACGTATACTTCGATTGCCAACCGGGCGTCTTGATTGTCTCGGGATGCCGCCAGGATTTCGCGCATGTCTGACGAAAAGCCCGATATTCCGAGCAAACCAGACTCAGAGTTCAGTGCATGGTCCAACTTCTCAACGTCCAGGCCTTTATGCCGAAGCAGGTAGATCAAGATGCCTGGGTCGACCGTGCCGCTGCGCGTGCCCATCACTAAGCCTTCCAACGGCGTGAAACCCATCGAAGTATCTACGCAGATCCCATCGCGCACTGCGGACACCGATGCTCCGTTCCCAAGATGAGCAGTTATGAGCCGCAGATTTTTCCTGCCAATCATCTCTGCGGCGCGGCTGGCACAATACGAATGGCTCAGACCGTGAAAGCCGTACCGCCGTACACCCCAATTGCGCGTCCACTGGCGTGGCACGGCGTAGGTCCTGGCAGCCTCCGGCAGCGTTGCGTGAAAGGCCGTGTCGAACACAGCCACTTGCGGAACCTCAGGCAGAACCTCCTCCACTGCCTGAATTCCATCCAGGCTCGCGGGATTGTGTAGCGGCGCCAAGTCAGCCAATTCACCGATTGCCTGCTTGACTTCGGGCGTGATGCGTACAGCGGTGGTATAACGGCTCCCGCCATGAACTACACGATGGGCTACGGCTCCCAACTCGTCGAGCGAGCGCAGGACTGGGTTGGGGGGAGCCACTAGGTTTGCGACGATCCTTGCGCTCGCTTCGACGTGTTTGTCCAGCGTCAATCTCTCGCGGATTTCTTGCTGGCCGGTGCGCCGGTAAACAAGCAGGGCGGGCTTCGTGGTCCAATCGATGCTTCCCTCGGCAAGCAGCTGCTCGCCTTCAGCCTCAAACAGGCTGAACTTGAAACTGCTGGAGCCGGCGTTACAGATCAGAACTTTCATTTCCCGCCTCTCACTGAGACCCGATACACCTGTGCTGCTAATGTGGAATAACCTCGCATGGCAGGCTTCTACCTCGCTCCCGCACAAGCTTCCATGGAAGTTGCCCTGCGACTGGATTTCTTCAATCATCTGATCGAGGAGTTGTGCAAACCCGCTTGGCCGAAGGGCTGGCGCCAGCGAACGTACTCGACCCCGCACGAGCACCGGCAGCCACCAGCAGCCGGTTTCGACAGGGTGGCAGCGGAACACGCTGGCAGATGATCCAACGAGAAAAGCGATCAGCGGGCGGATCCCCTCTGCCTCGTCAGTGCACAACACCAGATCCGGAGCCTGTTCGCCGTACAGGCGAATAGCCTGCTTCCCGGAGGAAGCGAACAGGCAGTGACATCCCCGATCTTCCAGATGGCGCAATAGAGAGCAAGAGCCGGTGGCGTTTTCGCCTACCAAAAGGACCTTCACTGGCCGACTTGTTACAGTGCCGCTCACACGGGTTTGCCTCCACGATCGCATAATTTACGTGGCTGTTGCGGCTCTTGCGCCACTTCGATCAAGATTTGAGGAGAGACTAATCGCGGCGTGCAGGATGCGCCCGGTCTCCACGGGGTCTGGTGGACAGGCGATATAATCGAATGCGCCTGCGTCAAGAGCGCTCAACCAATCACTCCATTCAGTGGACCGCGAAAGGACAATGACGGGAACCGTTGAACTTGACCTCTTCAACTCGGTGATTAACTCGCGGAAATTGCCGTCTGGCACGGTGTCATTGCATAAGACGACGCCGACAGGTCTTGAAGCCAGCAAGGTCCGTGCGATGGCTAGATCCGAACAACACACACAAGGAAGGCCGCACTTGGCGATAAAAGCAAAGAGGCTATTGCGGGTTTCCGGATCCGGGCACACGACCAGAGCTGGCACCGCAGTCGTGAACCTCAGCATCTCTTTCTTCGGTTGAGAGCCCATGTCGGCCCTCCTGCTCGGGGTGTGCACGTTCTAAGAACTCGCTTCTTTGCTCCGGGTCGCCACCGAAAGAGTTCAGCCTCAGTCGATGCAACCGCTCCGGGACGTGCCCGACAAGCACAGGCTCGGCGTTTTGCATCCGAGATTGGAGATGTGCACTCGCCGGGCCAAAGGCTCATTGGCCTAAACTCTGTACTTCCAATGAAAACCTGCCCCCCGCTCTTATCGGAACGCTGCCCACATTTCGGCATTGCCCGTTCCTGGGCACTGGTGGCCTCGAGACACCGTTCAAGACTCATTTAATCTCAATAACTTACGCGGACGGGTACCTGGCATACGACCTGCAACGTTTGCGACGATTCGGAAGCCGTCCAGCTGATGCTCGTGGCTGCTTAGATATTCTAAGGAGGCGCGATGCTACGCGTCGAAATGCACGATTCAGCGAGCAGTTTGAGTCTCAAACTCGAAGGCCGATTCACTGGCGATGACGCCGATCATACTCGCACGCTCATGACGCGCTGCCGCGCCGGAATGAGACGGGTCGTCGATCTAACAGAAGTAACGTTTATAGACTCTGTGGGGGAAGGGGTGCTGTCGTTTTTTGGCCGTTTCGGGGCGGAGTTCATTGCCCAAACATCTTATTATTCACTCGACGTATGTGAGCGCCTGCATCTTCATCTTGTTCGGAGTGGAGCATCGGATGCGAACAGGTCAGGCACTTTCCCCACAATCGCCAGCTGATGTACTCCGACGCACGCCGGCGACAAAGTAAGGGAGTCTGAAACGCCGGGCAAGGACATCATCATGCACTTCACGATGTAGTTCTCCACTGCGGTTCCGTCACCCCGGCTGGACCAGCGGGTGCGGCTGCCTGCGGGCTAGAGAACTCTATTACGGATTCCGAACTCGATTAGTAACCCAGCTCCAGGTTTGACGGTTTATCGACGCCGAATGGTTGTTGGCATGGAAGGATCTTATGAAAGTGCTGGTCATTGATGTGGGTGGTACCCACGTAAAGGCTCTTGTCAGCGGCGAGCGCGAGCCACGGAAGTTTGACTCCGGCCCGACGCTGACGGCTAGGCAAATGGTCGCCGGAGTAAAGAAGATTATCGGATTCTGGAAATACGACGTTGTCTCGATCGGCTTCCCAGGGCCGGTATTGCGAAACCGACCCGTTGCGGAACCATGCAATCTGGGAGGGGGATGGGTTGGCTTTGACTTCAAAGGTGCGTTCGGCCGTCCCGTGAAGCTTGTCAATGATGCAGCGATGCAGAGTTTGGGCAGCTATCGTCATGGAAAGATGCTGTTCCTGGGATTGGGAACCGGCCTTGGATCAACACTCATCGTGGAAGGCATCGTGGAGCCCATGGAATTAGGCCATCTCCTTTATAAGCACGGAACCTATGAGAGCTATGTCGGAAACCATGCGCTGGTGAAAAAAGGCAAGAAGAAGTGGCGCCGCCACGTTGCGGATGTCGTCGAGCGGCTGATCGCCGCTCTCGAACCTGACGAAGTTGTGCTGGGAGGTGGCAACGCGAAGGAATTGAAAGAGCTGCCACCAAAATGTCGAATCGGCGACAATCGCAACGCGTTTCGTGGAGGCTTTCGCTTGTGGGAGGAAGCAAGACGCGCCCAACAACTTGGCTCGTACAGGATTCATTCCAAAGCAGTGCAGAGGAAAGGACAACCAAGATGGCAACACGCGCACAAGCAATCTCCAGGCGGCCACCGGTGAGAAGCCAGGCTTGGAAGGACCTCGAAGCTCACTATAAGAAGATCCGGGAGTTACACCTGCGACAGCTTTTTAAAGATGATCCCAAGCGCGGCGAGCGCCTGACGGCCGAGGCTGTGGGCCTTTATCTTGATTACTCGAAGAATCGAATCGCGGATGAAACACTCAAACTGCTCATCCAACTCGCCGAGGAAGTTCGACTGAGGGAACGAATCGATGCAATGTTTCGTGGAGAAAAAATCAATGTCACGGAGAGGCGAGCGGTTTTGCATACGGCCTTGCGGGCACCGCGTGAACTCTCCATTATAGTGGATGGTGAGAACGTGGTGCCCAAGGTGCACGCTGTGCTCGACCGGATGGCGGGCTTCGCCGATCGGGTGCGTAGTGGCGAGTGGAAGGGGCACACCGGCAAGCGGATTCGCAATGTGATCAACGTCGGCATCGGCGGTTCCGACCTTGGGCCGGTAATGGCCTACGAAGCTCTGAAGTATTACACCGATAGATCGATGGCGTTCCGCTTTGTATCTAATGTGGACAGCACCGATTTTGCGGAAGCCGTCCGTGATCTTGATCCGGCGGAAACGCTGTTCATTATCTCTTCGAAGACATTTACGACGCTCGAGACGATGACGAATGCCCACGCGGCTCGTGCCTGGTCACTCGCCGGTTTGCACGGTGATGAAAAGTCAGTCGCAAAGCATTTTGTGGCTGTTTCGACAAATAGTTCAGAGGTGGCGAAGTTTGGTATCGACACCGCCAACATGTTCGAATTCTGGGACTGGGTCGGCGGCCGCTACTCGATGTCCTCCGCCATCGGCCTCTCGACGATGGTCGCCATCGGCCCGGATAATTTTCGCGCCATGTTGGGTGGATTCCACCAGATGGACGTCCACTTCCGCACCACTCCCTTCGAGCACAACTTGCCCGTGCTCCTGGGTCTTTTGGCGGTCTGGTACAACGATTTCTTTGGGGCGCAGACCGTAGCGGTGTTGCCCTACGAGCAATACCTGAAAAGGTTTCCAGCCTATCTCCAGCAACTGATTATGGAGAGTAATGGCAAGCATGTCACGGTCGACGGAAAGAAAGTGGCACACGAGACATCTCCCATCTATTGGGGAGAACCGGGAACGAACGGTCAGCACTCGTTCTACCAATTGATTCATCAGGGGACCAGGCTCATCCCATGTGACTTCATCGCCTTTGAGCAACCTCTCAATCCGCTCGGCCGACACCACGACATCCTGATTGCCAACGTCTGTGCGCAGACCGAGGCGCTGGCATTCGGGAAAACTGCTGAGGAGGTCGCGGCTGAAGGCACGCCAGAGTGGCTTATTCCCCACCGGGTGTTCGAGGGAAACCGTCCGTCGAACACAATCCTAGCGGAACGATTGACACCGGAATCCTTGGGCAAACTCGTGGCGCTATACGAGCACTCCGTTTTCACTCAGGGTGCAGTTTGGAACATCGATTCGTTCGATCAGTGGGGCGTCGAGCTCGGCAAGGTCCTGGCGCAGCGCATTATCCCTGAACTGGAGGGCCAAGCAGAACCGAAGCTCTCGCACGACAGCTCAACAAACAACCTGATCAGGCATTACAGGAAATCAAAGTAGACCGTATGAAGACTCTAGGCTTTGACAAACAAGCGTACATTCTGCCATTTGACCACCGTGGTTCGTTCCAGAAGAAGATGTTCGGGTGGAAAGGGGAGTTAAGCCCGCAACAGACAGCCGAGATCGCAGCTGCCAAGCGAGTGATTTACGACGCTTTCCAGGCCGCCGTCCATGCCGGCGTGCCCAAAGAGAAGGCTGGAATCCTGGTGGACGAAGAGTTCGGCGCCGCGATTCTCCGCGACGCGGTCGCGGAAGGCTATACAACCGCTTACCCGGCAGAGAAGAGCGGCCAGGACGAGTTCGATTTTGAATACGGTGATGATTTTGGAAAGCACATTGAAGCCTTTCACCCGACCTTCTGTAAGGTCCTTGTCCGTTACAACCCGGAGGGAGATCAAAGTCTAAACCGGCGGCAGTCGGCTCGCCTGAAGCGTTTGTCCAACTATCTGCACAGCAATGAGAGTCGGAGCCGGTTCATGTTCGAACTGCTGGTCCCAGCGGAAAAGGCCCAGCTCGACCGACTCAAAGGAGCCAAAAAGGCCTACGACTTGGCGCTTCGTCCACAGCTGATGGTTCAGGCCATCCAACAACTTCAGGATGGCGAGGTCGAGCCGGACGTGTGGAAGATCGAAGGGCTCGACCGGCACGAAGATTGCGAGAAGGTTTTGGCCGCCGCTCGGCGGGGAGGCCGCAATCGAGTGGGCTGCATCATTCTCGGCCGGGGTGAGGACGACAGGAAAGTGCGCGAGTGGCTTACGACCGCGGCCGCGGTCCCCGGCTTCATCGGCTTCGCCGTCGGCCGGACATGTTTCTGGGATCCGCTGGTTGACTGGCGCGGGAAGAAAATAACGCGGGATGCCGCAGTAGCTGAGATTGCTCGTCGCTACCGGGAGTTCGTGGAAATCT
>Ga0209415_10017060_pt1 | contig 11594 bp, 10 predicted proteins | sample PeaSoiSIISIP2007_FD_187696 | JGI IMG/M metagenome (GOLD analysis project Ga0209415, IMG submission 187696) | Peat soil microbial communities from Weissenstadt, Germany - SII-SIP-2007 (SPAdes) (version 2) | ecosystem: Environmental > Terrestrial > Soil > Wetlands > Peat | place: Germany... | reverse complement strand
GCCAATCGCGGGAAAAGCTTCTTGCGGAGGTTGGACGCCTTGGGCTTGCGTGTCGCCCGCAGCCTATCGTCGAATTAAGAATGCTATGTAAGCGGTCTCAGTAAGCGGTCTACGAGTGTCGCGGCACATCTGTGGCGGCCGGTCGATAGGGGGCCGTTTGGCGACGGAATCCGACATTCGCCGACGAGCGTTTTTCGACCACTGGCCGGATATGAGAACGTCCAGGGCCAATGAGGCTTTAGGCGCTCATCTTAATTATTTGTAATCATGAGATTATTTGGTTGCGGGGGCTCGCAACCACCTTTACCGAACCAGTCTCAAATTGCCAAAGAGCTACCGACGCTGAAGGTTCTTGTCGCGAAATCGGCGCCGACCGACATGCGATGCCGGGCGAGCGTGCAGGCGCGAACTCGCGTTTCCGGTTTCGATGACGTCGCAATCATGGGTGAGCCAGTCGGACAGCGCCGTCGCCACGTCACCAAAGGATCGCGGCCTTTCAACAAATGCCAGGTTCGTCGTGACGACAATCGAGGTTTGCTCATAGAGCCGGCAAACCAGGTGAAACAGGAGTTCCCCGGCGGATTGGGCAAACGGGAGGAAGCCGAGTTCATCTAAGACGAGGAAGTCGAACCCGGAAAGTTGGTCGGCGATATCCCCCTGCCAACCGGCCCGGACTTCGACCTTGAGGCGGGTGACGAGAGCCCTCGCGTTGTGGAACCGGCCGCGAGCGCCGCATCGAATCCAGCTGCGCGCGATGGCGGCCGCAAGGTGGGTTTTCCCGGTTCCGGCTGCGCCGACGAAGATGACGTTTCGCCGATGTCGGAGGAAGTCGCCAGAAGCGATGGCACGCACAAGCTTTTCGTTGATGCCTGTACCAGTAAACTCGAAGTCGGAGAGCTCTTTATCGAGCGACAGGCCGGCGGCGGCGATCTGATGTTTAATCGAGCCGGCCCGCTTCGGCGCGATCTCGAATTGCGACGAACGGCTGACAATCTGGGCGGTTGACCGCTGTGCCCTCCGGCCAGTGGCAAATACCTCGTTCAAGTCCACTGGTCCGCGGGTGAGTTTTTGCGCGGGCATCGCTTCGGTGATGAGTTGGCGTTTCATCAAAGCGCGCTCCTCCGGTCATAATCGGTACGATCGGCTGCGGCTCGCGAGACAGCGGCGACTAGAACGAGGTCATTTTCGGGTGGTCTTACTGAGGATATGAATCGCTGCGGCGATGGCGGCAAACATGGCCGGCGGAAGGGTCAGGCTCACCCAGATCCAGGGGCCCTGGATCGCACCCGGCCAACCCTCTATCGGTACCCATACCCTGCCGATTCGGAGAAGCGTCGCGGCCGTCCAAAGCCCGCTCACCACGATCCATAGAGCCACCAGGCCCGGACCGTTGTTGCGACGTGTCTTATCGTGCCGTCCCACGATCTCCTCCGCGGGCGTCGCGAACTCTGTCGGCGGCATATCGCCGTTACCGCTGACCCGACGCGGTCTTGACGCCGTTCGGGGGGCTGCGAGTTGCCTCATCGCCCACGGCGAGTTCCTTCCGGTTCCACCAGCCGCCGCCCAGCGCCTGGAACAGCGCGGCCGTATCGCCATAGCGGCTGGCCTGCGCCTGCACGAGATTGATGAGAGCGGTCTGATAAGCCTGCTCGGCACTCAGCAAGGCCAGGTAGTTGACATAGCCGGCCTGGGACTGCTTCTGCGTAAGGTCGAGCGTCACTTTTGCGGCGTGCTCGGCTGCCACCGCCGCCTGCAACGCGTCGGCGTCCGCCAACAGCGAATGCAGCGTGTCCGCGACATTCTGAAACGCGGTGATGACGGTGCTGCGGTACTGCGTCGCGGCTTGCACCAGCGCCTCGTCCGCCGCACGCTCCTTGTGGAGCAGCGTCCCGGCATCGAACAATGTTTGGGCGACGTTGCCGGTGAGGGTCCAGAAACCGGCGCCCGGGTATGGCAATTGACCGAGAAACGCCGCGGTGTTGCCGGCCGTCGATGTCAAGGTGAACAGCGGCAGACGGGCGGCGATCGCGACGCCGACATCGGCATTCGCCGACCGCATCGCTTCTTCGGCGGCGCGAACGTCCGGGCGCTGCTCGACGATCTTTGACGGCAGGCTTACCGGCAGATCTTGCGGCAGATGCAGCGACGCCAAGGTGAACGTTTCCGCGACGTCTTCATTGGGCAAATTGCCGACCAGCGCGCGGATCAGGTCGCGCGTCACCTCCAGCTGCTTTTGCAGCGGCGGCAGCGTCTGTTCGACGGCCGCCAGGGCGGCTTCCTGGGCGGCGGCGTCGATGCCCATCGCCTGACCGTATTTCTGCTGATTGCGCAGGATCTCCAGCGCCTTTTTGTCGGCGTCGATGATCGCCTGGGTCGCGTCGATCTGGGCCCGCGTCGAAGCCTCCAGGATCGCCGCCGCAACGACATTCGAGGCCAGGGTGATGTACGCCGCTTCCAGCTCGAAGCGTTGCATGTTCGCCTGCGCTTCGAGCGACTCCACCTGCCGGCGATTGCTCCCGAACACGTCCGGTGTCCAGGCGGCATCCAGCTGCAGCGCGTAGAAATTGAAGAAGAGCGGCTTGTTGTGCGGCGGCGGGTTCGGGTTTGCGTTCTGAAATGCGGAGATCGCGGCACCGTTGCCCTGCACGCCGGGAGCGCTGGAGCCGGAGAGGTTCCCGGCGAGTTTCTGGCGCTGGGCGTTGAAGGCCGAGCCGATCGTTGGGAAAAATAAGCCCTGCTGGGCAGAGACCAGCTCCTGCGCCTGGCGCAGCGCCGCCTTGGCCGACTCGATGGTCGGGCTAGCGCGAAGTGCCCGTTCGACCAGCGTATTGAGCTGCGGGCATTGAAACGCGGTCCACCAATCGAAGGGTACGTCCTGACCCGACAGGAAGTGCTGCGCGGTTCCGGCGTTGACCGCCGCCGCGACGGTGACCGCCGGGAGGGGTTTCGGGGCAAAGCCCGCCGCGTCAGGCGCGACAGGCCGCTTGAAATCCGGCCCGACCGCGCAGCCAGACAAAAAATATAAAGAAACTGCGGCCACTACGGAAGAAAACGAGAAAGAAAGCCGCTTTGTTTCGCAAAAATATATTAAAGAGTAGGGTGCCAAATTCGCCACCAGCAACTAGATGTGGTCGAATTTTAGCTGTGCGGAAATTGCTCTGGAACTGTGACTTGTCACAGTAGACCCAAGACAGTCGAACGGGAATCGTCATGACTACCCTCGATGAGGTCTTTCATGAGATTCGGCCGAATAACTACTGCACGGATGCTGGTAGGCGCGGCGGCGGCAACTGTTGTTGCAGGCGGGACTTTCGTCGCATGGAATGGTGGTCTTTTCGCGCGTGCGGGGATTACCCCCGATGCAGCGCACGCAGCGGAAGCCGCATCACCGGTAACGCCAAATCCGGCCCCGGACGCGGCGCCGGTTCTGGAATTGAACGAAAAGCAGTTGGGCCTGATCAAGATCGCGCCGGTCGGCGAACATACGTTTCCCGTGCAGCAAGAGGCAGTTGGCAGTATCGATTTCGATGAGGATTTGTCGGTACAGGTATTCACCCAGTATCAAGGGAAAATCATCGCGGCGTTCGCGCAGATTGGCGATGAAGTCGCCAAAGGTACTCCGCTGTTCACCATTGACAGTCCCGACCTGGTCCAGGCGGAGTCGACGCTCATCGCAGCGGCAGCGACCTACGATCAGAACAACCGGGCGCTCATCCGCGCCCAGAAACTCTACGCCACGCAAGGGACCGGCGGCATCGCCCAGAAGGATCTCGAGGCAGCGGTCCAAGGCAAGCTGTCGGCCGAAGGGGCGCTGAAGGCCGCGCGGGATGCAGTCCGCGTCTTCGGCAAGACCGAGGCCGAGATCGATAGCATTGTCGCGCAGCGCCGCATCGATCCGGCATTGGTCGTGAAAAGTCCGATCGCTGGCAGGATCACCGCGCGCAACGCGCAGCCCGGGCTCTTCGTGCAGCCTGGAAACGCGCCCGCGCCCTATTCGATGGCCGATATCTCGACCATGTGGATGTTGGCGAATGTCCCGGAAATCGACACTTCGTCCCTCAAGCTCGGGCAGGCGGTGAAAGTCTCGGTCATGGCCTATCCGGGCCAGGTTTGCGACGGGAAGATCACGACCCTCGGCGCAACCGTCGACCCCAATCTGCATACGCTCTTGGTGCGGTCGGAAATTCAGGATCCACGGCATGAGTTGCGGCCGGGAATGTTCGCCCATTTCGTGATTGTCACCGGCGGTCCGGTGACCGCCACCGCGGTTCCAGTGGATGGGGTCGTGAGAGAGGGCGACGGCACGATGACGGTATGGGTTACCACCGATCACCATCATTTCGCTCAGCGCCAGGTCAAGATAGGGCTGACGCATGAGGGCTTCGATCAGATCCTCGACGGGCTAAAACCAGGCGAGTTGGTAGTCACGGAAGGCGCGGTCTTCCTAGACAACATGCTCACGCCCGAGTCAGCAAGCTGAGCTCTCTGGGTCTGATCGCCACAAGCCCGCTTAATAAGGAAGCATATCGTGTTTAAGGGCATTCTCGCGTTCGTGCTTACGCGCCGCACAATCGTTATCCTGGGCCTATTGGTATTTCTCGGCGGCGGGCTGATTGCCTTCACCAAGCTGAACATCGAGGCCTACCCAAACCCCGCGCCGGTAATTCTGGAAATTACCGCTCAGGCAGCCGGCCTATCCGCCGAGGAGATGGAGCGCTACTACACAATCCCGATGGAGATCGGCCTGTATTCAACCCCTGGCATCGCCAATATCCGTTCGACCTCATTTTACGGCCTTAGCTTCGTTCGCGTTACCTTCAAGTACGGCATCGATTATTATTTCGCTTACACCCAGGCCGCCCTCAGTCTTCAGCAGAACGTCACGCTGCCGCAGAACCAAGTCCCGCAGATCCAGCAATCGAGCTTGGTGGGCGAGGTCTACCGGTACCAGGTGGTGGGACCGCCGCATTTTGGCCTAACCAATCTCCGCACCGTCCAGGACTGGATCGTGCTGCGGAGACTGTCGACGATTCCCGGCGTCGTGGCCATCAATAGTTGGGGTGGTACGACCAAGGAATTTGAGGTGCAAGCCGACCTTAACAAGCTCCAGACCTACGGAATTACGATACCTCAGCTGCTGACGACATTGGGCAACGCCAATATCAATGTCGGTGGCCGCGAGGTGAATATCGGTCAGCAATCGGTGAACATTCGCGGGGTTGGCCTCGTCGACGATGGCGGGAACGATGATTTAACCAAGGGTTATCACGTCGATGACATCGAGAATGTCGTCCTCACCCAGACGAACGGTGTGCCCGTTCGGATAAAGGACGTCGCCAAGGTTGTTGTCAGCTACGTGCCACGGCTTGGCATCGCCGGCCGCGATCATCAGGACGACATCGTTGCTGCGATCGTTGTCATGGGGCGCACGTATCATACCAACGAGATCGTCCCGCGAATCCAGGCCGAAATCGACCGGATGAGTAACGACGGAACGCTCCCTCCGGGGGTCAAGATCGTTCCCTATTACGATCGGACAACATTGGTCTCCGTGACCACCCATACGGTTCTCCACAATCTGATCTTCGGTTGTCTTTTGGTATTTCTCATTCAGTGGATCTTTCTGGGAGATTTGCGCAGTGCGATCATCGTCGGGGTGAATATTCCCTTCGCGCTTCTCTTCGCCATCATTTTGCTGGTGTTGCAAGGCGAGGATGCGAACCTGCTATCCATCGGCGCCGTGGATTTTGGCATCATCGTCGATTCGGCCGTGATCTTGGTCGAGAACGTTTTTCGGAACTTCCAAGCGAAGCCGGAGGATCGGGGACGCCTACTGGAGGATCTGGCCGAAGGGAATTTGGGGACGGACCCGACGGCGCGGCACCACGTCGCGACGATCAGTACGTGGACCGATCGATTGCGGCTGATCTTGATCAGCGCGCTGCAAGTCGATCGGGCAGTATTATTCTCCGCCGCAGTGACCGTGGCTGCGTTCGTGCCGCTCTTCACCATGCAAGGTGTAGAAGGCCAGATCTTCAGTCCGATGGCGAAGACCTATGGTTATGCGTTGGTCGGAGCCTTGATCGCCACCTTTACGATCACTCCGGTACTCGCATCGCTGCTTCTCCCGGAGCATGTAAAGGAAGTCGAGACCTTTGTGGTTAGGGGGATTCGCGTCGTCTACACGCCGGCGCTTCGTTGGGCGCTTGACCGACGATGGATCATGGTGGGGATTGGCGCTGTCTTCCTCGTTGGAACGGCGTTGCTGGCGACCCGGCTCGGCAGCGAATTCCTGCCCGCGCTCGAGGAGGGCAATTATTGGATCCGCGCGTCGATGCCGCCAACGATGTCGTTGGACGCCGGTACCGAGGCAACCCGTAAGACGCGGGAAATTCTGCTGCGGCATCCGGAGGTCATTACGGTGGTGTCGCAGCATGGCAGGCCGGATAACGGCAGCGATGCGTCGCCGTTTTCCAATGTCGAACTGTTCGTGCCGCTGAAACCCTATGACGAATGGCCATCGGGATTGACCAAGGACAAATTGACCGATGAGTTGCAGCGGGAGTTTTCGGACGAACTTCCGGGCATCGGTTTCAATTTCTCGCAGTATATTCAGGACAATATTGAGGAGGCCATCTCGGGAGTCAAAGGCGCCAACTCGGTTAAGATTGTCGGCCCCAATCTGGAGGAGCTGGAGAGGCTTGCTACCCAAATCAAGGACCAGATGGCACAGGTTCGAGGCGTTGAGGATTTAGGAATATTTCATGTCGTGGGTCAGCCGAACCTCAACATCAAGATCGATCGGGAAAAGGCGGCCCGCTACGGCCTCAACACCGGCGACGTGAATACCGTCGTTCAAGCGGCGATGGCCGGTACGACCGCGACGACTGTGTTGGAAGGCGATCGCCAGTTCAGTCTTGTGGTTCGCCTGGCGCCGGAGTACCGCAGCAGTATCGAAGCAGTCGGCAATACTAAGGTCGGATATCAAACCGCGACGGGTAATACGGCCTATATTCCGTTACGCGAGCTCGCGACGATCACCCTCGATACCGGTGCGTCGTACATCTACCATGAAACCACGAAGCGGTTCCTTCCGATCAAGTTCAGCGTTCGTGGCCGTGACCTCGGCAGCACTGTCGCCGAAGCGCAGGATCGGATCGCCAAAAATGTGAAGTTGCCGATCGGTTACCGTCTCGTATGGGCGGGAGAATTCGAAGATCTGGAGCTCGCCCAAAAGCGTCTTGAGGTCATCGTGCCGATCAGCCTCGTCCTGATCATGGTGCTGCTCTACGGCCTATTCAATTCGCTCCGCGACAGCATGCTGGCGCTGGCCGGCATACCCTTCGCAATCGGCGGTGGCATCATTGCCCTGTACGTGTCCGGTCTCCCCTTCAGCATCTCGGCGGCGATTGGTTTCGTCTCGTTGTTCGGCGTGTCAGTCATGAACGGGATCCTGATCATCACCTACTACAACCAGGTACGGTTTAGGGGGATGCGCGGTACCGGGGCGATGTTTCACGCCGCGGAGCAGCGGATGCGGCCGATGTTGATGACGGCGCTTTCCGCCTGTATCGGCCTACTCCCCGCAGCGCTATCGACGGGCATCGGTAGCCAGGTGCAACGGCCTCTGGCGACTGTCGTTGTCGGTGGCATGCTGATCGGACCCATCTTGCTGCTCCTGGTCGTACCAGCTCTCCAGATGGTGTTTTTGCGTGACGATGGCGAAGCGCCACCCGCGACCCCGGAAGGCACAAATGGAGAGACTTACCTCTGTTAGCGGATTTAGACGCGATCCGGTGGGGCACCGTGCGGCCGGCATCGGGAGGTTGATGCACGCTGTCAGCCTCCGTGGAGGCATAGGATGAAGATCGGTCCTGTTCTCCTCGTGGTGGCCGTTCTGGGTGGATTTGCCGCAAACTCGAGCTATGCACAGCAATCTCCCCCGGCGACGCCTGCCCAGACGACGCCTGCCCAGACCGCGCTTGCCCCGGCCACGCCAAAGCCTGGTGCCAAGCCTGTGGTAAAGCCTGCGGCAAAGTCCGCGGGAACGGCGGTCGCCCCTGCGGCAACGCCGATGGCAGCTCCCCCGGCATCGCCGGTGACGGCGCCTGGGACAACGCCAGCGGCAGCGCCCGGGTCAACGTCAGTGGCAGCGCCCACGGCAAAGCCCGTGGCACCGCTCGCCAGTTCCATCGGGTTGTCGGGCTCCCGGCGCGGCTCCGTTGGCGGACCGGTCAGTAAGGGAACAAGCCTCAACGGCACGGGGATGCGACCGAAGACAGTGAGCCGATAGCGATGCTGTCGTCCGACTCGTTCGTGTCCCCCGCGGGGCCGCGCTCGCTTCCTCTGGTCAGGAGATTCTCGATGCGACCGAATAGGCATGTCTGCGGCGGTGGTACAGTCGGCTCCGATCGGAAGGAGGGACGGCGGACGCCGATATTGCGGTACGCGGCCCTGATCGTCGTTGCTGTCGCCTCGACCGGTTGTGCCGACGATGTGGTGTTAAAGAACCCCCGCACTGGAGCAACCGAGGTCTGCCGGGATAGCCTGCGCGGTCTGGACCCATGGTCGCAGACCATGGCGTGTGTCGCGAATTACGAGGCCCAGGGTTGGATCAGGACCGGTCAACAGTGACCTCTTTCCAACGATTGCAGCGGCATTCTGCGACACGCTTCGAGACGGCACTCGATGCACACTGTGTCGAACGCGTCGACTGGTGCGGCCTACGGCTCGATCAGCCGGCCGGATATGGCTTTGACAACAGCCTCAATGCGCGAGTTGGTGCCAAGTTTGGTTCGCGCGTTGTCGATGTGAAAATCGACAGTTCGTTTGCTCAGATCAAGAATCTGGGCAATTTCCGCCGAGGTCTTGCCGCGCGCCGCCCAGGTCAGCGATTCGATCTCGCGCTCGTTCAGCGCCACGTTCGTTGGCCAAATTACATTGCGAGCGACTCGGGCGAGGCGGGCTGCGATGATGGTCGTCATCACATCGAAATCGATCGGCTTGGTAATGTAGTCGTCGGCTCCGAGTTGCCAGCCCTTGAGCTCGGTGTCACGGTCTGTGAACGCCGTAAGGAAGATAAACGGCATCTGTCCGAAGCGGGGCGCAATTGCGGTCAGACGCTCCAGGACCTCGAAGCCGGACATGACGGGCATGCTGATGTCGCAAAGCACCAAATCGGGCGCCCACCTCAAGATTGCGCTGAATCCCTGCTGACCATTGTGCGCCACGCAGACCTCAAACCCTCGATCGACGAGTTCTTCGGCGAGCAACGTTGCTGTCTCGAGATCGTCTTCAATGCAGAGAATTTTCTTTTGCGCTTCGGCCATGGCAAAGTGGGGCTCGAGTGATCCACGATAGCGCCGGCCGCGATCTTCATCGGGGACGCCAGCAGTTGCGAACGAGTGTGAGGCAAAGTCGCGAGCAAGGAAAGCTGTGATGAATCCCAGTAACTCCTCCAACAGGCGGGCACGTCACCACCAAATCAATCGCCGCATTCGTTGACCTCAGTCGGGGACGGCCGCGATGAGCCGAACGCTTTCGATCAAGTATCGCTTTTCGACGGTGTTTTTGCTGGTCTTGCTGGTGGTGATTCTAGCTGGCTCTTTTAGCATTTGGAAACTGACGGATTACTATACATTTTCTGCTCAAATTCAAGACCGGTTCTTTAGAAGTACACAGTATATTGGCGATCTCAACAATTTCACTTCCGACTTCCGCGCCGCGGAGGGCGCCGCTCTTCTCTCGAACTCGAATGAAACGGTGGCAAACGACGCAGAACGGGAAGAGCTCGATCGCCGGATTACGCTGGCCCAGCATAGTTTCGAGCAAGTTTACCACGACGAGGACGAGGCCAAGCTCTATGCAAAGTTCAAGGCCCAATGGTTCACTTACAGAGATATTGCCAATCAGGTCCTGTCGCTGTCCTCAAGCGGCCGCAAACCGGTGGCGATCGCGACGTATTTGACGACGTCGCGATCGGCCTATGCTGAAGCGAGCGATACTTTAGGAGAGTTGACGGACCTCAACGTGGCAAACGCCAAGCGGGCGAGTCTGCGCGCCGATGGGGCCTACCGTGCAACACGCCAGCTAACGGTCTTTGCGGTGGGGTTTTCCGGGTTGTTCGTTGTCGGTGGTCTTCTATACATGCGGCGCTGGATCGCCGACCCGGTGCTTGACCTCGCTCAGCGCATGCGTGGCCTCGCGGCCAATGAGACGGACGCGAACATCCCCGGCATCGAGCGCGGCGACGAGATCGGCGAGATGGCGCGGTCGGTCGTGGTCTTTCGCGACAACGTTATCGACCTGGCGCTCATCCAGAGATCCTTGGCCGATCAGGCAACGCTTTTGGCGGAAAAACTGGCGGCCGAGCAACGTCTGTCGCAGTTGCAGCGCAACTTCGTGTCGATGGCGTCTCACGAATTTCGCACGCCCCTAACGGTCATCGATGCGCACGCCCAACGTCTTATCAATGCAAAGGACCGCCTCAGTCCAACTGATGTTGCCGAACGCGCGGGAAAACTTCGCAGCGCAGTTCTGCGCATCACCAGCGTCATCGATAACCTGATCGATTCTTCCCGACTGATCGAGGGTGAGACTGAACTGTTCTTTCATCCGACAGAGATCGATCTGAATACGTTACTGGGCGATGTTTGCCGGTTGCACCGAGAAATTATGCCGAGCGCACAGATTATAGAGAGTTTTGGATATTCTGCCTTGCCAGTATTTGGCGATCGGAAATTACTTTTTCAGGCATTTAGCAACCTTCTTTCCAATGCAATAAAATATTCGTCCGATGGCGGTCGGGCAAAAGTCAGCGTAACAATTGAGCCGGGCGAGATTAAAGTCACGATAGAAGATCGCGGCATTGGAATTCCGGAAAAGGATATTGGGCGGTTGTTCGAGCGGTACTTTCGCGGTAGCAATGTCTCCGGAATCGTCGGAACCGGCGTAGGGCTCTTTCTGGTCAAGACCGTGGTCGACCTCCACCACGGCGACATCGCCGTCGAGAGCCAGGAGGGCAACGGATCAAGGTTTACCGTGCGATTGCCAGCCAGTACGAGACAGAGGGTTCGAAACGAGACGTTGCGCGAGACGCAATCCGAAGCAGCCGGGCTCGGCGAAGGCGATATCAAAGTCTCCTGATTGATCTTCCGTCCCACATTTGCGGAGAGCGTTAGCGCGAGGGTACGGGTGCTGACAAGCGGGACTGGCGAGGTCGTCTTGGTAGATCCCGCGATGAACTCGAATCTCCTTAGACACGAGGCGCAGGTCTGCTTCTGGCGCCGACGCGCCCGCGGCGACGCAGATCGAGAATGGCAGTTCTCCACCCTTCTGGGACCTTCCGCGATTACCGCTCATCGTCCTAGAGCCGACTTTCGCCAAGGGCAAGGATCGACCCTTAGCCGCCATTTGGCGCTCGTCTGCGCGTGGATTTCTCGGGGCCTGCCGCACGGCCGACTCACATGAGATAAATCAATGCCACCCGCCTCTCGTAGGGCTAAATGCGGGCCGAGGTGCCACAGCATGCGCGAGCAACGACAAGGTCCCTCGAAAAATGCCCGTTTCAGCGACGGCATTTTTGAGTACGGTCA
>Ga0209415_10017059_pt1 | contig 11595 bp, 18 predicted proteins | sample PeaSoiSIISIP2007_FD_187696 | JGI IMG/M metagenome (GOLD analysis project Ga0209415, IMG submission 187696) | Peat soil microbial communities from Weissenstadt, Germany - SII-SIP-2007 (SPAdes) (version 2) | ecosystem: Environmental > Terrestrial > Soil > Wetlands > Peat | place: Germany... | reverse complement strand
AATATACCACTCGGCAGTGTCTCTCACAGGCAACCATAATCGACGCTAGGCGGCAATCATAATTGTCGCTCTACACGCTGGCATATCGACCAGCTGACGACAGCTGGAGCAGTCCTCGGAGCCTGGGTGTTCCCGGGCGGAGACGAGTGCGCACTGATCGCCAGCATGCCAAATCTCCCGATACCGATTTTGGGTTTTGGCAGCTCAGATTGCCGCGTCTGCGCCAGCCATCTGATCGCTTGGCCAGATGGAGTGAGTTTGCCGTTTGGGAACGGGCAGCGAACGATTTCTTAGTTCGAATACAGCGCGGTGATTTGGAAGATCCGCCTGTTTACCCCGGTGGTACGAACACTTCATCGATATCGTCAATCGCCTCGGCGTCGATGAGCATTTCCGATCACGACGGGCCGCCATTGTCTCCGTGACGGCTGCTGTCTTATCGAACGCTCCAAACGGCCTCTCCGATGGGTGGATCTGGCCCAAGGTCGGCTGACGCCTCGACCGCCTATGGCGCAACCGCGCCGTTGAAACTTTCTTCCCCTGCCGGCTGTGCCGTCATTCCTCGCGAGGCAAGAAAGTTCCCCCGTCTCCGTCCTCCGCTGTGCTCCGGCCCCGAAGGGGTGCGCCGTCGGTCGCTTTGGGCCGGGCGATCACCATCGAGGCCGCAATGGTGCGGGTTCGAAAAAGACATCACGGAGACTTAATCATGGCGACCATCGGCACCTTCAAGAAGTCCGGCACCAACGAATACACCGGCGAAATCGTCACCCTCGGCCTCCAGGCCAAGAACGTCCGCATCGTCCCCGATATCCGCGCCACCGGCGAAAATGCCCCCAGCCACCGCGTCTACCTGGGGCGGGTCGAGCTCGGCGCCGCCTGGTCCAAGCACTCCAACGAAGGCCGCGATTATCTGGGCCTCAAGCTGGACGATCCGAGCTTCACCGCTCCCATCTACGCCAACTTGGTCGAGGACGAGGAAGGCGACGGCTTCGGCCTCATCTGGTCCCGCCCCCAGGGCCGCCGCAACGGCAACTGAGATGCCCCAGCAACGCCCCGCTCGGCCGGTCCGGGCGGGGCATCGCCTCCCCCCTCGCACAGGAGCACGGATCATGAGCCGCCACGAACTTGCCTCCCGCGACGACGCCAACCGTCACCTCGACATCGCCATCGGCTGGGACCGCCCGCTCAACACCTATTTCGTCCAGGTCCTCAATCCCACCCGTGACGAGGAAGAGCCCGGCTTCGAGATCCTTTGGCGCGGCACCTCACTCGGCGAAATCCTCGCGGTCGACGACGCCATCGCGCTGATTGCGCCCTGGGCCGAGATTCCCGCCGACCTACGGGCTCCCCTGATCCTCGACCGCATCAGGACGGCCTGACCCGACCACCAGGCGCCTCCTCCGGGAGGTGCCAAACCCCCGCCCGCCAGGGAGTCGCTCCCGGGCCGGTCGGATCAAGACGCTCCCCAGCGTCCCGATCGGGCGATTTTCTCGGAGGGGACCGCCGGTGAAACGCCGGTCACGCCGGAACATCTCCCGGCGGGCGGGGTATCGTCCAGAACAATCGGGTTCCAAAATCGCCGCCATCCCGACACAACCAAACCCGTCTGCTCAGATCCTCCCATCCTGCCATGCGGGATCGGGACGCCCCAAGGCCGCGTGGCCCCTCCCATTTTGTTGGAGAACTTTTGTCTTCGACGGCCTCCAACAAAATCGGCTCCTCCGCGCGCCGGCTCGCGCCGGTCGCTGACGCGAACCTTGACCCGTCCCGATCCCGCCTGGCCGCGAGCGCCATCTTTCACTTCCGTCGAGGAGATGACGATGACGATCGAACAGCATATCGAGGAACTGCGCGCTGAACTCCGCTGGTGCGACCCCAAGGAACGGCGTCAGATCGAACGCGAACTCCAGGCGGCCCGCGACGAACTCGCCCGCCTTCTCGAAGGCGAGCCGCGATAGCGGCTCCAGCGTGGACCAGTCCGCTCCTCCTGGGACGGACTATTGTCGCTTCGCGATATTCTGCGCCCTCACCCCAACCCCTCCCCCAGTTCTGGGGAAGGGGCTTGGTCCTGCCAGACGCTTCCCATGCTTGCCAAAAACCGGAATGGCTCAATCGCTCCATTGAAGGGCGGGGCAGCATGCTGTAATATACAACAAATACAGCATTTGCAGGAGAATCCTATGCCGAACACCCCCGGCACCTATTCGACCAGCGACCTGTCGCGCAAGTCCGGCGACATCATCGCCGAGGCTCTGCGTCACCCCATCACCATCACTCAGCGCAGCAAGCCGCGGCTCGTCATGCTGTCCATCGAGGACTACCAACGGCTCCGCCATCGCGCCGACACGAGGGTCTCCGGCACACTGGAGACCATGCCCGACAGCCTGCTCGCCGAGGTTGAAAACGCCGTCGCCGCCTATGCGGATAGCGACGAGTCCAGCCTACCATGAGCTACGACGACATCCAGACCGCCAGCGTCATCCGCTATCCCTATCTATGGGCACGCGAAGCGCGCCGAGGCGAGACAGAAGGCCGCAAGGACCGGCCCGTCGCGGTCGGTGTCCGGGTGTCGCGGCCCAGCGGCGATTTGTTGCTGCTGTTCCCCGTCACCACCAAGGAGCCGGAGCCGACCCGTTTCGCCGCCGAAATCCCGTTGATCGAGAAGCGCCGCGCCGGGCTTGATCCCGATCTCCGCCTGTGGATCATTCTCGACGAATACAATACTGACATCGTCGGCCAGTCATTCTATCTGGAACCGGATCCGCCGATCGGTCGTTTCAGCAAGGCCTTCTTCCTGCCGCTCGTCCGCGCTTTCATCGCCCGCCGGAAGACTCTGACCGGGGTCAGCCGGACGCTATAAACGGATGCCTCCGGTTAAAGCGGAACCGGGCTCTATTCCATCCGCCGTCCCGGCCCCTTGCTGGGTCTTCGCACCCGAGACGTCACGATCAATCCGCCTCGCCAGTCGAGGAGGAGCGATCGACTGACGGCACTCGCTTCAAAAGTTCAACCGCCTCGACGTCCAGCGCAACCGCCAGCCGGTCCACTACATCGATACTGGCGGCATAGACACACCGCTCCAGGGCGCTGATATAGGTGCGATCAATCTCCGCGCGATGAGCAAGCTCCTCCTGCGACAGACCGCGCTCCTGTCGGTAAATGCGTAGATTCCGGGCCAGAACTTCTCGGATGTCCATAAAGGAGAAGGCGCCCGATTGTAGAGTATTTCACCACGGAGTATTCTCGACAAAACGCAAATCACCTCCCATTGTGATTGTATGATCCGCCTCGCGTTATTCGTATTAACAGAGAACGTGATGCACTGGATGCACCACCAATAGTCGTGTATTTGCCGTAGCATTGAGGCCTGTCCGTGGTAAAATGTGGCAAAAATATGGTTGAGGGAAAACTCGGCATGACGCAGATCAATTTTGAAGACCGCCCGCCGGACGGTCTCCGGGTTACGCCTTACGACGAGAGCCATTTGGTGACTTACCTCAGGCTGTTGGATGCCGACGCCGAGGGGGCCGACTGGCGGGAAGTGGTCGCCATCATCTTCGGTCTCGATCCTGCCGAGGACCCCGAACGGGCGAGAACCGTCCATGAGAGTCATCTGGCACGGGCGCGCTGGATGACCGAAATCGGCTATCGCTTTTTGCAGGAGCCACGCCTGCAATAAGGCATAGGGCGACCTGCGGAGCCCTGCTTCAGCGCGCGCAACATGATGCGCGGGCGTTATCTAGCGTATTGGTGGAAACTCTGAGACTTTGAACACTCCGCTTTCGGGCGTTAGCCCCCGTCACGGAGGATGTTTTTTGCCGACCCCTTTTTGGCATTCTGAAGCAGCGCAGGAGCAACTGAACCGGCTGGACCGACCCGGTCTCGCCTTCGAGTTCCTGCGGCGCAATCCCGATTACCGTGCCGACTGGCGTTATATTCGGCAACAGATCGATCTGGGACAGCTCGACGTTCAGAGCGCCCGCACGGCGCTCGCCCGCCGCTGGGGGTTGTCCTTTTGTCCATGATCCGGATCGCCCGCCCGGCATGGACCCGATCTTTTGGCGGCCGGATGTCTTTCCCGGCACTGTGATCGTCGCCCCGGGTCCTGAAAGCTTCAGCGCCGATAGCCCTTTATCTCTCGCCTGCCTGGATCAGTCCGCCGGCGATCGCGAAAGCGGTGACTATCTGGCGCTCCCCGATCCCGAAGGCTGCGTCTATCTCTCGCTGTCTCCATGCAAGAATGGCGAATATCCGGCGGTCATCCTGCCGCTTGACGATATCGCCGAGTTACGCTTCGAAGCCGCCGCACGCCTTTTCCGCCGCTTGAATGGCCGCCTCGGCGGCCCCTTGCCCAAGGGCCTGCGCCTGACCCCACAACAGCGGCTCCTCCTAATCCAGCGTTTGCACGCCCTCGACTTCCACCTCGCCGGCGCCAGTCCGCGCGAGATCGCCGCCGCCCTCATCGACGCCGAAGCGGCCAACCTGCGAGCCGTCGAATGGAAAGACTCGGCGGCCCGCACCAAGGCCAAGCGCCTGGTCAAGAAAGCCGAGGCCCTGATGACCGGCGGCTACCGCAAGCTACTGCGCGGCGGCTGATACCGCCCACCAGGGGGGGACAAAAATCTCCCCTGAATCTTCGTCCTCCTCCCCCGCCCGCTTTCTTCGCCACCGTGGTCCCGTTACGCCGACGCCTGTCGCCGGCGCCCTGGATCCCCACGGAGGCATACGATGCCGGTTGAAATCGCAACCCGTTACGTCAGAACCCATGAGGCCGCCAAGCTGCTCAGCCTGTCGGCTCGAACGCTCGAGAAATACCGCTGCCACGGCACCGGCCCGGTCTTCCGCAAGCTGGGCGGACGCGTCGTCTACGCCATCGATGACCTGGAGGCCTGGGCCGCGCAGTCGGCCTGCCGCTCTACCTCGGACCCGGGTTATGACGCCGCCAGTCAGATCGGCCGCAGGCGCTGAGGGTCTCCGATGTCCCCCCGCCTCGACCTCGCCACACGTCGGCAACTCGAATTGTTCCATGCGCTCCCCGGCGATCTCGCGCCACGGGACGCGCAGGATCTCATGGCCTATCCCTTCTTCAACCTTTCCAAATCCCACCGGATCGCGCCGATCGATTATCGGTCCGGCGATATCGTCATCCGCGTCGAGGCCGTGCCCGAGCACGGCATGGCAACCATCTGGGATGCCGATATCCTCATCTGGGCCGCCAGCCAGATCGTCGAGGCGCGCGACACCGGCCTGCGCACCTCCCGCTTGATGGCGGCAACGCCCTACGAAATCCTGACATTCATCGGCCGGGGCACCTCGTTGCGCGATTACCTGCGCCTCAAGGCAGCGCTCGACCGCCTGCAATCGACGACGGTGGCGACATCGATCCGCCAACCGTCCGAGCGGCGGATGCATCGTTTTTCCTGGATCAACGAATGGACGGAACGGGCCGACGGCAATGGCCGCCCGGCCGGTATCGAACTGATCATCCCCGACTGGTTCTATCGCGCCATTCTCGACGATGCGCTGGTGCTGACCATAGATCGGGCCTATTTCAGGCTGACCGGCGGTCTGGACCGCTGGCTCTATCGTCTGGTGCGCAAGCATGGTGGACGCCAGGAGTACGGCTGGCGGTTCGATTTTCGTTACCTGCATCTGAAATCCGGCAGCCTGTCGCCGTTCAAACGCTTCGCCTTCGAACTGCGCGACATCGTCCGCCGGCAACCGCTGCCCGGCTACAGCCTGACCCTCGAATTCGAACTGGGCGGTCGTCTGCTGCTCGCTTTCGAACCCTGTGGAAAACCGGTGGAAGCGCTCGTGCTATCGGGAACCGGCACTATCGTGCCATCGGGAACCCGACTATCGTGCTATCAGGAACCGAAACCGCCCTTAACGCGCGGAAATAAAAAGAGAAATCGCGCTCCTAACTTAGACTCTAACATTGACTCTAACTTTCTTGTTGTTGGCGCGGTGGAAAACACCGGGACGGATGCCGGTCCGCAACCTGCGTTCGACCTGCCCGCCCCGTCCAATCCGGGGAGGGCGTCATGATCGTCGCCCTGCTCAATCAGAAGGGCGGCGTCGGCAAGACGACGCTGGCCCTGCATCTCGCCGGAGCATGGGCAAGGCTCGGCAAGCGCGTCACCCTGATCGACGCCGACCCGCAAGGTTCGTCCCTCGACTGGTCCGAACAGCGGGCGCGTCAGGGCTTTCCCCGGCTGTTCGGCGTCATCGGTCTGGCCCGCGACACCCTGCACCGGGAAGCGCCGGAACTGGCCCGCGATGTCGATCATATCGTCATCGATGGACCGCCACGCGTCGCCGGTTTGATGCGCTCGGCGTTGCTGGCCGCCGACCTTGTTCTGATCCCGGCACAACCGTCGCCGTTCGACGGCTGGGCTTCGGGCGAGATCCTGAAACTGCTCGGCGAGGCGCGGATCTTCCGTCCGCAGCTCGCCGCCCGCTTCGTGCTGAACCGCTGCGGCGCCCGCACCGTCATTGCCCGAGAAACCGCCGAGGCCCTGGCCGACCACGACCCACCAGTGCTGCGGACCACCATTGGCCAGCGTGTCGTCTTCGCCGATGCAGCGCAGTCGGGACGGCTGGTGTTCGAGATCGATGAGGACAGCCTGGCATCCGATGAGGTCGCCGCGTTTGCCACCGAAGTGGCAAGGCTCGCGCCATGACGGCCGGGAGCCGGAAACGCGCTTTCGTCACTCGTCCCGGTGACGCCGAAAACTGGGTAAAGGCGCCGGACCAGTCGCTGCGCTCCGCCGCGGGATTCACCGCTCGCCTGACCATCGACATCACGCCGGCATTGCGCGGCCGCATCAAGGTCATCGCCTTCCGACGCGGCATCACCGTCGCCGACATGCTGCGCGATCTGCTGGCCCGCGAGTTTCCCGATTGCCAAGGAGAGTCCCCATGACCGGCATTGCACCGCCCGCCCGTCCGATTGTGCGTGACGTCGCGGCCAGCCTGACCCGTGTCGAACTGACCTGGGTCGAGAAGCAGATCGAGAACTGGATCCGCTTCGGCCGCGTGGTCAAAGACACTATTCTCGACCGACGGCGGCGTGTCGTCAGCTTCGCGCCGAACAGCCTCTTCGCCTTCGTTCGCTGGACGTCCAACGACTACGGCACCGTCAACTCGCGCATCGACGTCGTCCGTGCCGTCACGCCGGGCGAACGTTATCAGACGCTGCCCTTCGTGCGGCCTGGCGGCGACATCCTCCTGCATATCAACGGCTGGCCCAAAGTCGAGGCGGTGCTGCGGGCCATCGACGCGGTGGAAGGTCTCGGCATCGATCCGGCCGACGCCGCACCCGATCACTGGCGGCATGTTCACAACCGTCTGATTGTCGGCCACCAGCCGCGTCCCTACACCCGTGAACGCCACGAGGCATGGCTCCAGCGAGAGAGGATTGCCCGATGACGCGCTTCGGCTGGGTAATGAGCACCTATTTCGCGGTCCTGACCATCGGTGGTCTGGCCTTTGTCCACCCGGTACCACGACTGCTGTGGAACGCCACCGCCAGCACGCCGACCGGGCTCTATGTCCTGCAGCCGGTGCGCACTCCGCATGTCGGCGATCTGGTGGCGGTGCTGCCGCCGGAGCCGGTTGCGCGCTTCCTGGCCGACGGCGGCTATCTGCCCCAGCACGTGCCGCTGCTGAAGCATGTCGTCGCGGTGCCAGGACAAACCGTCTGCCGTTTTGGTCGCACCGTGACCGTCGAGGGCGTGGTGATCGGCATAGCGCGTGAGCACGACAGCCGGGGCCGTGATCTGCCGGTCTGGCGCGGCTGCCGCACGCTCACCAACAGCGAAATCTTCCTGCTCAACCGGCATCCCGACAGCCTGGACGGCCGCTATTTCGGCCCGCTGCCCGCCGCGTCGATCATCGGCCGTGCGGTGCCGCTGTGGCTCGACGATCGTCCGCCGGATCGCTCGGCAACGAACCGCTTTCCTTTCCACCAGTAAACGACAGGAGACGCCCCATGGCCCATATTGGCACCTTCACCCGCACCGCCGACGGCTACAACGGCCATCTGCGGACTCTCACCCTTGACCTCGAACTGACGCTTGTTCCCGCCGAGCATGCCGACGCCGAAAACGCCCCCGACTATCGCATTCATCTCGGCGCCGATGCCGATGGACCGGAGGTTGGCGTTGGCTGGAAACGCACCGGCGAGCGGGCCGGCGACTACGTCGCCCTGCTGATCGACGACCCCACTTTGATGCAGCCCTTGCGCGCCAACCTGTTCCAGTCCGACACCAAGGGCAAAGCCTTCGCCCTGCTGTGGAACCGTCCGGCCAAGCGCGAAGAGAAGCGGTGATGCGATGGCCGCGATTTTCTCCTCCATTCCTTTGTTCGATCGAAAGCCGCGCCATTCCTTCGTCCCGACCGACATCCGTTCGGCCGTCGCGCGCAGCGGCGGTCCAGGGCGGCCTCCAGGCCGGCGCGACAGCGCTTCACCCTGGACGGCTGCGAGCACGATGGCAGGCTTGACGGATATCGGGAGAACGGCGTCTTTTGCCGTCGTGATCCTGGCGGCCTTGCTGTCGTCCAACAGCAGGGTCATGGCGCAATCGATGCCGGTGATCATGGTTTCCGAGCGCGCCTCGGCGACCGAGCCCTTCGCGAATTTCGTCACCGAGGCCACGCAACGTTTCGACATTCCGGCGACGTGGATTCGCGCCGTCATGACCGTCGAAAGCGCCAGCGATCCGCACGCCCTGTCGCCCAAAGGCGCCATGGGCCTGATGCAGATCATGCCGGTCACCTGGGCAACCTGGCGCGACCGGCTCGCGCTCGGCAATGATCCATTCGATCCGCGTGCCAACATTCTGGCCGGCACGGCTTATCTGCGCGAGATGCACGACCGCTACGGGTCGTCGGGTTTTCTCGCCGCCTACAATGCCGGTCCGGCCCGCTACGAAGAGCATCTGGCGACCGGCCGACCGCTGCCCGCCGAGACCCGAACCTATGTCGCGATGTTGGCGCCGATGATCGGCAATGGACAGGCAAGTGGCATGATCAATCTCGTCGGCAAAGCGGTCAATCCACACGCCTGGACCACCGCGCCGCTGTTCATCGCTCACGCGGACGGAACCGCCCCTGCGCCATCAAAAAACCTTCGCGCCGTCGATGTTTCAGCAATGTCTCCGCAGTCGGACGGCCTGTTCGTCCGCTTTGCCGACCTGGGACGACGGCCATGACCGGCGACGCAGTCCGGCGAATCCCAGCAAAGACCGGCGAAGAGAACGCGATATTTCGGGGAAGACGGGAGCCAACGACAGCACGAGGGCGAGATAAAAGGCCCTGCCACGTTGCTCACCAAGGCCGCTGCGCGCCTTGTCTTTCTTCGGGCATGCCGGTCGGTCGGTGGCAGACAGCGGACATTTCTTCAATGATTTCAATGGCAATTCATGCACAGAGCCGCGAACCTATCCTGCCGCTGCCAAGCACGAGAATCCGATGACCAACCACGACGATGACTTTCAGGTCCGCCCAGGCCGTATCCGCCATGGCGGGAGCGGCGCTAAACCGAAAAGCTTTGTTGCCCAGGTGCTGAAGGCAGCCCGGAAGGCGGGACCTGCCGTCTCCCGTGCATCCAACGGGAAGCGCTCCCCGAACTTCGGCCGCTCGAGCTTCGGCCGGGGCCGCGCCGCCTTCAGTCGCAGCCGGCTGTTCAGCCCGGGCCGCCGTGTCGCGGTCAAGGCCCGCGTTGTCCGTCACCAAGGCCACGCTTTCCGCTCGGCGCCGCTGTCGGCTCATCTCTCCTACCTGAAACGTGAGGGCGTTACCCGGGACGGCGCGAAGGCCCGCATGTTCGATGCCACATCCGATCGCGCCGACGATGCTGCCTTCGCCGAACGCTGCCGGGACGACCGGCACCATTTCCGCTTCATCGTCTCGCCCGAGGACGCTAGCGAGATGACCAATATTAAAGCCTTCGCCCGCGATCTGGTCCGGCAGATGGAACCCGACCTTGGCACCAAGCTGGACTGGGTCGCCGTTGACCACTGGAATACCGACAACCCGCATATCCATTTACTGGTGCGCGGCGTCGATGAGACCGGCGCCGACCTGGTCATCGCTCGCGACTATATCAGCCGGGGCTTGCGCGCCCGCGCCGAGGAGCTTGTGTCAATCGAGCTTGGGCCAAAGCCGGAGCTCGCCATCCGCTCGACCCTGGAGCGGGAGGTTGAGGCTGATCGCTGGACCCGCCTCGACGTCGAGATACGCGCCCTGGCCGACGAGACCGGCTTCATCGAATTGCGTCCCACTGCTGGCGCCGATGATCTCGAGCTCCGCCGTTTGATGGTTGGCCGACTGCAGAAGCTGGAGCGCATGGGGTTGGCGACGTCCGCCGATCCCGGCCGATGGATAGTCGGCCTGGACGCCGAACGCACCCTGCGCGACCTTGGGCTTCGCGGCGACATCATCAAGACCATGCACCGCGCCTTCATCGAGCGTGGTCATGATCGGGGGATCGGCGATTATGTCGTTGAACCCACCGCGACCTCGGCTCCGATCATCGGCAGGCTGGTCGACAAGGGCCTGCATGACGAGTTAACCGGCGAGGCCTATGCTGTGATCGACGGCACCGACGGCCGCGCCCATCATATCCGTTTCCACGGCATCGAAGCCTTCGAGCATGCTCCGCCGCTCGGCGGCATCGTCGAGGTGCGTCGGTTCCGCAGTGACGATGATCGACGACCGACCTTGGTCCTGGCCACACGCTCGGACCTCGATCTCGCTCCGCAGGTCATGGCACCCGGTGCGACCTGGCTCGACCACCGCTTGGTGGGACGCGAGGTCCTGCCGCTGGCGATGGGCGGCTTCGGAGCCGAGGTCCGGACAGCGATGACGTCTCGCACGGACCATCTCATCGAGGAAGGACTGGCCCGCCGCCAGAACCAGCGTGTCATCTTCCAGCGAGATCTGTTGGTGACCTTGCGCCAGCGTGAGTTGGACGCCGCCGGCGCTAGGCTCGCCGGCGAGACCGGACTGCCCTACGTCAAAGCCGAAGCGGGCGACAACGTCGCTGGCCTTTACCGCCAGCGCCTGACTCTCAGTTCCGGGCGCTTCGCCATGATTGATAACGGGCTCGGCTTCCAGCTTGTGCCCTGGTCGTCGACGATCGAGAAACACCTCGGACGCCATCTCTCAGGCATCGCCAGGGATGGCGGCGGGATCGAATGGAGCATCGGTCGCAAACGGGGGCTGGGATTGTGATCAGCGGCTTTACCGAAGAGACAAACACAGCCTGCGCAGCCATGGAACCTTAACCAGCGCGTCTATTTATCAACTAAACGCCTTGCGTTAAGTCGTGTTGACACGATTCTCGATATCCCCTATAAACGCGAGATGGAGATCGAATTCGCAAATGAGCAGCTTGCCCTGATTGAGACTCCGGAAGCCGCAGAAACCGAGCTCCCGGTCATGGTCATCCAGTCAGCACGACAGCGGTTAAACGTCATCCGCGCGGCGCCCGATGTTCAAACACTACAGAGTTGGATGCGGATTCCGATGATCCCGACCAGGTATTCCGAGATGATGCCGACCACCTGATCCGACATGATCGCGACCAGG
>Ga0209415_10017058_pt1 | contig 11595 bp, 11 predicted proteins | sample PeaSoiSIISIP2007_FD_187696 | JGI IMG/M metagenome (GOLD analysis project Ga0209415, IMG submission 187696) | Peat soil microbial communities from Weissenstadt, Germany - SII-SIP-2007 (SPAdes) (version 2) | ecosystem: Environmental > Terrestrial > Soil > Wetlands > Peat | place: Germany... | reverse complement strand
CGGGCCGGCCTCCTCACTGAAAGCGCTCCGCCAGTAGCGTCGCGAGATTCACGTAGGCCTGGGCAGCCGGGTCCGCGGGGTCGCGGAGGACTACGGGCTGGCCAGCGGCGAACGCGTCAGCGGTTGCGGCGCTGCGCGGCACGACACACTCGAGAACCATGTCCGGCGGCAGATGCGTCCGGACGTACTGGGCGACGCGGACGCAGGCGGGGTTCGTCGCCTCGTACATCGTCAGCAGGATGCCATCGAGCGTCAGCTCGGTGTTGGTCGCCACAATGGCCTGGATCGCGCGGAGGATCTGCGGGGTCGTCTGCAGAGCCAGCGGCTCGCATTGGAGCGGCACCAGCACGTGCTGGCTCGCCTCGAGCGCGCGCCGGACCACGGCGCCGAGCCCTGGAGGCGTATCGACGATCACGATGTCGCAGCGCGAGCGGGCTTCCGTCAACAAATCGTTCAGGATATCGGTGTCGGACACGAGGGCCTGGTAGCCGGCGTGGCTCGCCTCTTCGGTCACGGTGCCGACGAGCAAGACGCGCAGCCACGGCAACTGAGTTGGCAGGATGATCTCACGCAGCCCGGTGCGTCCGACCATGTAGTCGAAGAACCCGCGGGTGGCATGGCCGCGCCGGAGCCCGGCGCCATAGCGCACGGAGCCCTGCGGGTCGACGTCGACCAGCAAGGTACGGAGTCCTCGCCGGGCGAACGCGGCCGCGAGGTTGACGGCCGTGGTCGTCTTGCCGACGCCGCCTTTCTGGCTGACGACGGACAGCACCTGGCCTAGGCGCCGGGCGGCCGGTCTAGAGGCCGGCGTCGAGGGCGGCGTCGCCGTCGCTGAGGTCGCGGTCATCGGGAATTGGTCGCCGGCCATCCGGGTCGACGGCGTCGCCGCCGGCGCGCAATTGGTCGAGCGCGAGTTGGGCGTGACGCACCCACCGATCGGCCTCGGCACTCTTGGGGGGCGCAGCGAGGAAGTGCTCGAGGTGCAGTTGGGCACCGCGCGGATCGCCGCGCTTTAGGAGGAGAAAGGCAAGTCCATAGTGGGCGCCGGCCAGTTGCGGCTGCAGATCGAGCGCCCGGCGATAGCACCGTACGGCCTCTTCGAGCCGGCCCGTCTTGGAGTAGGCGATCGCCATATTCTGTAGTACACGGTGATCGTTGGGCTGGTCCCGCAAGGCCAGCTTGTACGAAGTCAAGGCCGCGTCGTAGTCTCCCTGGCGCTCGAGCGTCAGCGCTTCGTTGAGGTAGTCAAGCCGTTGCGGCTTTACCTCACGATCGGACGAGCCGCCGAGAAAGCGGCGCAGCCAGGACATACAGCGAAAAGGTAGGGGTACGGCCACTCCCGAGCAACCGACGCTGGGCGTAGCTTTGGCCCATGTCGCCACGCCGCTACGTTGTCGACCACACGAAGGGTGTCATGCACATTGAGTGGCCGCTGTTCGGCGAGCTGTCGCGTGCCTTGGCGCTCAAGGTGGCCCGAGCCTACGATCCGGAGTTGGTGGTCGGGATCGCCACCGCCGGGGTGGTCCCGGGGGCTGTGGTTTCGGCGATTCTCGATCGCGAATTCCACTCGATCATGGTCAGCCGGCGGTTCCGCGCCGAGCGCGTGCGAGAAACCCCGGCCGTGCTGGGCTCGGCCCCGGCCGACGTGCGCGGCCGCCGGGTCCTGATCGTCGACGAAACATGCGATTCGGGGGCCACCATGCGCCTGGCGGTCGCCGCAATTGTCAACGCCGGTGCGGCCCAGGTGCGGACGGCCGTCTGCTTCAAGACCGGCACCTTCGAGCCTGACTTCTACGCGCTCGGGACCGAGAGCACGATCGTCCTTCCCTGGGACCGCGAAGTGCTCGTCGAGGGAGAACTCGTGCCGAATCCGATGTACGAGGGGGTATAAGAGCAGGTGGCGGGGAGCGGGTGGCGGGAAGCGGGAAGAAACACGAAGCCCAGTCACCGTGCCGCGTGACTGGCCTTGGAGTTTGTTCCCGCCTCCTGCCACCCGCTCCCTGCCACCTGCTCAGCTTACCGCCGCTTCGTAGCCGACGCCCTGTCCCATGGTCTCGTAGATGTGGGTCATGACCTCGGCGCTGCCGATGAGGAACCGGCAGCGAGCGTCCCCGGCTGAGCGGCACTCCACCTCGAGCACGGCGACGGGGTGGTCGGCAATCCGACCGAAGAAATCGGCCAACATGCCGGTCGTGAGATGACAGCCCGGGTGGTCGAGGGCGCTCGATGGGTCGGCTTCGCCCCAATCCTGGGAATCGAGCGTGGCCACCGCGTCGTGGAGGGTCCCGATCGCCAATGAGCCCCATCCGGCATCGCGGAAGTACTCCGAGGCCCGTTGCTCGAACGTCGGGACGTCCAACGATTCGGGTGCGTCGATACCACGCTCGTGGAGCCACGCCGCGAACGAGGCGAATAGGGCTTCTCCACCCGCGTATCCGGCTTCCTGCAGGTAGGTAGCGGCGGCCGGCCCCGCGTCACGGACGAGCGCCGCCCGCAGGGACGCCAGCGAGGCGCGGGTGAGCGCCACCATCTGATGGCTCGCCAGGTCGATCGAATGCGCCATGAAAGCTCCCACGGTCAAAGGGTCGTGAATACCGGCGCGGCTGCGTGCGTCATGCGCGTTCCGCCTTGCCGAGTCGCCGCAACAACTCCGCTTCATCCACGATCTCGGTTCCAAGTGCTCGAGCCCTCTCCAACTTCGAGCCCGGGTCCGCGCCGACCACGAGAAAGCTGGTTGCTCTTGATACCGAACTGGTGACCCGACCGCCAGCCTGCTCGATCAGCGCCGCGGCCTGCTCGCGGGACAGGGACGGAAGGCTCCCGGTGATGACGACAGTCATCCCTTCGAAGACACCACCGGCCTCGACCCGTTGGGGCTCGCTGAAGTTCACGCCGGCGCGGCGGAGCCGAGTGACGAGATGTTGCGCCGTCGGATCGGCGAAAAAGGCCACGACGGCGCGGGCGATCGTGGCCCCAATACCCCGCACATCGAGGATGTCGGCCTCGCCGGCCGCAGCGAGGGCGTCGAGCGTGCCGAACCGGCGAGCGAGCAGCTCAGCTGCCATTGAGCCCACATGACGGATGCCCAGGCCGAACAGCAGTCGCGCTAACGGACGCTGGCGGGCCTCCTCGATCGCAGCCACCAGATTGGCGGCGCTTTTCTCCCCGAGCCGATCGAGCGCTGCCAGTTGGGGGGCCGTCAATCGAAACAGGTCGGCGACGTCGTCGACCAACTTCGCGTCGACCAGCTGCGTGATCCGGGCATACGAGAGACCGCGGATGTCCATTGCCCCCCGCGACGCGAAGTGGACCAGCGCCTCCAGGCGCCGGCCGGGACACGACACGTTGGGACAATAGATCGCCACCTCCTCGGGATCACGTTCGACGTCCGTGCCGCATACTGGACACTGTGTGGGGGCTTCCGTCGCCGGTGGCGGGTGCAGCGGATCCCGGCGATCAACCAACGGTGCGATGATCTGCGGGATCACCTCGCCGGCGCGCTTGACTTGGACCCAATCCCCCACTCGAAGATCTTTTTCGGCGACCAGATCGAAATTGTGCAAGGTCGCGAGCTTGACGGTCGCGCCACTGATCTCGACCGGCTCGAGCACCGCGAACGGGTTGAGCGCGCCCGTGCGTCCGACATTCACGCCGATGTCGAGCAGTCGCGTGACGGCGATGTCGGGCGCGAACTTCCGTGCAATGGCCCATCGGGGCTCCCGGCCACCGACGACGCCGAGCTCCTCCTGCACGGCGAGCTCATCGACCTTCACGACGCCGCCGTCGATGGCGAAGTTCAGCGTCGGGCGCACCCGGTGCTCGACCGTGTTGGCCCAAGCGGTGACCTCCTCCAGCGTCGCGCACCGGGCGCGGTGGGGCGCCACCGGGATCCCCCAGGCGATGAGCGTGTCGAGGAGATCCCACTGCGTGCGAAAGGGTAGGGGCGGCCCCTCCCCTTCGGGTGGGCGGGCCACGGAGTAGCCGAAGAAGCGCAGGGGGCGTGTCGCCGTGATCCCGGGATCCAATTGGCGGAGCGCACCCGCGGCCGCGTTTCGCGGGTTGGCGAACACCGGATCGCCGGCCGCGGCGCGGGCCTCGTTCATCTGCTCGAATCGATCGAAGGGCATGTACACCTCCCCCCGAATCTCGAGCAGCGGGGGCAGCAACGGGCCACCAGGGCGGAGGCGCAGCGGAATCTCGCGGATCGTGCGGAGGTTCGGCGTCACATCTTCGCCGATCACGCCATTGCCTCGGGTCGCGCCGGTGACGAGCACCCCGTCCTGATAGGTGAGACTCACGGCCGCCCCGTCGATCTTGAGCTCGGCGGTGTAGCCCGACCGACGCACCGCAGCGCCCACGAGACGGCCCAAGCGCTCCTCCCATGCTCGGAGCTCATCGTCGCTGAACGCATTGCCCAGCGACAGCATAGGCACGAGATGGCGCTGCTTCGGGAGCTGGCTTTGCGGGGGCGCCCCGACGCGCTGCGTTGGCGAGTCGGTGGTGCGCAGTGTCGGATGTGCCTCCTCGAGGCCTTGGAGCTCGCGGAACAGCGCGTCGTACTCGTGGTCGGCGAGTGTCGGCCGGTCGAGCACGTAGTACTCGTAGGACGCCTGCTCGAGCAGGCGCCGCAGCTCGGCCGCGCGCGCGGCGCGGTGGGAAGGAGTGGACACAGCGGCCAAAGGTCGCGCAGGCGGGGCCGCGCGTGGCGGCGACAGTCGCTACCCCTTGGCCTCTTCGGCCATCACCTGCATGGCGACCGACACGAGCCGCTCGAGCTCTTCATCCGACTCTTTGGGGAGCAGCGTCTCCGCCCAGACGTGGTCCTCGGTCTTCACGTACCGGTCGAGCAGGCGTCGGACGAACGAGATCAGGGCGATGCGCTGCAGCTCGGTTCGCCGCTGGGCCTGGGTAGAGTCCTGGGTCGCGCGCACCATGGCATCGAATCGGTGGGCGTTGCGGAGTGCCTTGGCGGTCAGTGACGCGACCACCTGACAGAATCGCACGTCGCTCTCGGAGAATGGCGTCGCGTCTCGTTCCGTGCGCAGGAAGATCGCGCCGATGACGGCCCCTCGCCATCGAATGGGCGCGACCACGATCGCTCGGACGTTGCGCATGTCCAGTTGCGCGCGCACATCGCGCAGCATCGGCTCCGTGCTGGCGTCGGGAATGAAGACCGTCTCGCCGGACTCGAAGGCCCGCTGCAGCTCCGGGTACCGCGTCAGATCGACCACGACGTTGCGGATCGTCGGGTCCTCGTAGCTGGCGACGAGCCGGACATCGGCCGGCTCACCGGTCAGGAAGATCGAGCTGCGGTCGAGTCCGAACGTCTCGCCCAGCTTCCGGGCGATCGTCTGCAGGATGTCGCTGAAGTGCAGGGAGCCGGAGATCTCCTGCAGGATGTCGACCAGCGTGACCAGGTGGTCGCGCTCGCGCCGCAGCTCCTCGATCTTCGCGCGGAGCGCGGGGAGGTCCGCCGCGGAGTCGTCAGCCGACGGATCGCTGGTTGTCGGGGCGGGTGGTGGTGCCGAGACCGGGTCGCTGCTCTCCATCATCCGTTGGCAAGTCGTAGAGGGTGTGGGCGATCGGTGTCTTGGTACCCGGTAGGTCCACTGCCGACTCGGCGTCGATGCCGCGGGCCTCCCAGCGGGTCACCCGATTGCGTCCTTGCGCCTTGGCGGCGTACAACGCTTCATCCGCCGCGCACACGAGCGCGGCGACGTCGGCGATGCCGGGATGCGGCCACGACGCCACACCGCAGCTCATCGTGCGGCGGATGACCGCGCCGGCGAAGGAGAATGTACGCCCCTCGACGGCTTTGCGCACCCTTTCGGCGACGGCGACCGCGGCGTCCCCGTTGGCGCCGGGCAACACCAGCAGGAACTCGTCCCCCCCGTACCGACCCACCCGATCGATCTCGCGGGCCTGGTCCCGCAGCACTTGGGCGACCTCGCGCAGCACGGTATCACCAGCCTGATGCCCGTACGTGTCGTTGATGTCCTTGAAATTGTCCAGATCGCACATGACACAGGCGAACGGCTCGCCGAGGCGCTGCGAGTCCTCGAACGTCTCGAGCAGCTGCTCGTCGAGTCGCCGGCGATTGTCGATCCCGGTCAGGCCATCCGTCGCGGCGATCTGTTCGAGCTCTTGGTTGGTCGCCGAGAGCTCGGCTGTCTGGCGCTCGACTCGTGCCTGACGGGACTTGATGCGCAGGAGCGAGCGGATCCGCGCTTCCAGCTCAGCGAAGTTGATCGGCTTCGTGATGTAGTCGTCGGCGCCCGCATCGAGTCCGATCACCATGTCCTCGGTCGTGTTGAGGGCCGTCTGGATGATGATCGGGATGAATGGCAGCGAGCGATGAGCTCGGATACGACGAGCGACCTCGAATCCATCGATCCGTGGGAGCATGACATCCAACAGAATGAGGTCGGGCAACACGGCGTCTTGCGGCAGGGGCCCGAGGACGCCGACGGCGCGGAGTGCTGCCTCCCCGTCCCGTGCTTCGACTGCGGTATATCCCACGGCCGTCAGCCGGTCGCGCAGAATCACGAAGTTGTCGGGATTATCGTCGACGATCAAGATCCGGGCGTGGCTATCTGTCCGTCGCCGCTGCGCCAGGGCGGTCTCGTCCTTCACCCTGCGTTTGCCGACTCCCATATCGACTCCTTGATCGCGGTTGGTGTTTGCCGCGAATCACCGCGCCGACCCGAAAAATGTAGGCCCCGTGGGCGGCTTTGTGCACCCTCGGCCGCGGCGGCCGGGTTCACCGCCCCGTCAGGCGCTTGGCGCGGGCGATCCAGGCAACGAGTCCGGATCCCGGGAGTTCGACGAGGGGCCCACGAACCGCTGCACTTCGGCGACGATCGTGCGCGGCTCGCAGGGTTTGGCGAGATAGCTGTCGCACCCGACCTGCATGGCGCGTTCACGATCGGACGCCAAGGCGTGAGCCGTCAAAGCGATGATGGGGATCTGTCGCGTATCCGGGTCACGCTTCAACACCTTCGTCGCTTCCCACCCATCGATGATGGGAATGGAGATGTCCATGAGGATGAGATCCGGTTGCTCGGCCCGCGCTGTGGCGATCCCCTCCTCGCCGTTGAGGGCTTCCACGACCCGGTACCCGTAATGACGGAGGATCGTGGAGCACACGATGCGGTTGTCCTCGTTGTCCTCGATGAGCAGTACGGTCTTGGGCCGCATTGGCATACGATAGGGGTCTGGGGTCTCACCGCGGCAGCCTACAAGTGGGCTAACCGGCGCTCGGCATCCTGCTTGTAGTGCGGGTCGTTGTACTCGGCGGCCGGCGTTGCGATGACGATCTCGAACTGCTCGCGCGCCTTTGCCTTATCCCCGATGTCGGCGTAAATCTTCCCCAGGTCAAGGTGGTGTACGACCCGTTTCGGCTCGATCGCGACCGACTGTTCCATGTAGCGTACGGCGTCCTTCCAGCTCGCGGTACCGAGAATGCCGCCCCCCAGCAGATTACGCGCGATGAACCGTTCGATGCCGCTGAGCCGCATCACCTCGGCGTTCCAGACGCCCATGACGTGCAACGCGCCCGGATGGTTGGAGTCGGCCGCGAGTGCCGCCAGAGCCTCGGCCCGCACCTCCTTCGCGTACTTGATGCGCTTCTTGCCGCCAACGGCCAGCGCTTCGCGCCCCAACGCTCGGGCCACGTGAAAATGCCCGTCGGGACCCGTCGGATTCACGGCCACGGCTCGCCTCGCGAACCGGAGGGCGGTATCGAAATCCTGCTGCTTGGTCGCCGCATCGGGCTCGAACTCGCCCAAGTCGACGGCCTCGCGCGCGGCCTTGCAGAGGGCGTCGTAGTCGGTGGAGTCGAGCGCGATGGCGCGTTCGTAGTCGCCAAGGGCGGCCCGCGCCTGCATCGCCACATGATCGCGGTCGCCGTCGGCGACAAAGTCGGCGGGCGTGCCCTGAGCGACCGCTGTGCCGACGAGGGCGCAGCCGCTCGCCAGCCAGGCGACCAGGAGGCAGCAGGTTCGTGCCCGGCCCTCCCCCATGTGTCCTCCGGTATCTCTGACGAGGGGCGACAGCCCCTCCGACGCGGCTAGCGATCCGGTGCCCACACAGGAATCTATCCTCGTGCTGCGTCTGATCGAGCGCAAGCGTAACGGCGAATCGATCGCTCCGGACGAATGGCAGGCGTTGATGACGGCCTACGTCGCGGGCCGCGTCGTCGACTACCAGATGGCGGCGCTGCTGATGGCCGCGTTCTTGAACGGACTGGACCGCCGTGAGGCGAGTGCGTTGACCGACGCCATGCTGGCCAGTGGGGCGTCATTCGGCGCGACATCGACGGGCGCGCGGCGTGTCGACAAGCACTCGACCGGCGGCGTCGGTGACAAGGTCTCGCTCGTGCTCGCGCCGCTCGTCTCGGCGGTTGGTATTGCCGTCCCGATGATGTCGGGGCGTGGCCTCGGCCACACGGGCGGCACACTGGACAAGCTCGAGTCCGTGCCCGGCTTCCGGACGGATTTGTCACTCGTGCGAGCCCGCGAGCAGCTGGATCGCATCGGCTGCGTCCTGATCGGGCAGACGCCAGAGATCGCACCGGCCGATCGCAAGCTTTACGCCTTGCGGGACGCGACGGCCACCGTGGAATCGATTCCGCTCATCGCCGCCAGCATCATGAGTAAGAAGCTCGCCGAGGACCTGCACGGGCTCGTGCTCGATATCAAGCGAGGATCCGGCGCGTTCCTTCCCGACCTGCCGCGGGGGCTCGAGCTCGCGGAATTGATGGTGGCTCTCGGCGCCGAACACGGCCTGCCGGTGGTGGCATTGATGACGGCGATGGATCGGCCGTTGGGCCGGGCGTGCGGAAACGCATTGGAGGTCGAGGAGGCCATCCATGCGTTGACGGGCGACGGGCCCGACGACCTCGTCGAGCTGACGCTGGCGCTCGGCGTCGAGATGGTCCTCTTGGCGCACCCCACCACCACGCGCGCGGAGGCGCGCGCGCTGCTGACGGGGGCCCTGGCATCGGGCGCCGCAGCGCGCAAGTTCCAGGATGTGATCGAAGCGCAGGGCGGGAACCCATCGGTGGTGGACGACCCCTCCGTGCTGCCGCAGGCCGCGGAATGCGAGCTGTTCGTCGCGCCCCGTGCCGGGATCGTCACTCGCGTCGAGCCGCATCGGATTGGTCGCGGGGTGGTCGAACTCGGAGGAGGGCGGACCCGCGTCGATGATCCCATCGACCACTCGGTTGGCTATATCATCGGGGTCAGGCCCGGCGACCGGGTGGAGGCCGGTGAGCCGTTGGCGACCATCTTTGCCCGCGATGAGCCAGGAGTGACGGCCGGGCGCGCGGCGCTCCGAGCGGCCATCATCGTCGGAGAAGAGGCCGATGCGGTGCTGCCGCTCATCTCCCACCGTGTCACCGCAGCCGGCGTTGTCTCGTGGGGGACGGAGCTGGCGGGGATGGTCACTCAGCGCGGCGGAGGGGTCGGCAACCGGTAATACGATCCCGGGCGGTCGCGGGGATGCGGCGACCGATCTCGGGCGGGGCCACACACCATGGAGGGCGTATGCAGGGGCAGATTGCTCGCTTGGCGGCCTATGGGGCCTACCTCGTCGTCGCGGGGTTGATTGGCGTGTTCGCTTTTCTGGTGTGGCTCACGATGCCGGTTCCGACCGGTGGGATGAATGGCGGCATGGCCGCGCTGACGCTGATCCCGGCAGCCGTCGTCGTCGTGATTGTGGCCGCCGTGCACATCGTGCTCGCCAGGCAGCTGTCAGGCGGTGCCCGTCGGTAAGAGCGGCTCGAATGCCGCCCCTACACGCTCTGGTCGTCTCCGCTCTAGCTTTCCCGTCTCGTTTCTGCCCTGGACCCCTCCTCTAGTTTTCCAGCATGCCGTATCAAACGCTCACGCTGACCGTCGCGGATCGGATCGCGACGATCACGGTCAATCGACCGGAGAAGCTCAACGCCCTCAATGACGCGACGATCGGCGAGCTCAGTGCTGTGGCTGAGGAGGTTCGCGGCCGCGCCGACGTTGCCGGCGTCATCCTGACCGGCGCCGGGCGAGCGTTTGTCGCCGGCGCCGACATTTCGGAATTGGCTGGTCAACGGCCTCTCGATGCGCGGCGCCGGGCATTGCGCGGGCAAGCCGTCTTCCGGCAGCTCGAGACTAGCCCCAAGCCCGTTGTTGCCGCCGTGAACGGGTTTGCGCTCGGCGGAGGATGTGAGTTGGCCATGGCGTGCCATGTCCGTATTGCGAGCGAGACGGCGAAGTTCGGGCAGCCAGAGGTGAAGCTGGGGATCACGCCAGGATACGGAGGCACGCAGCGCCTCCCTCGGCTCGTCGGGCGCGGCCGGGCGTTGCAACTGCTCTTGACCGGCGAGACGATCGATGCGGCGGAGGCGCTGCGGATCGGCCTCGTCAATCGCGTGGTGCCGCCGGCGGAGTTGATGGATACGGCACGAGCGATGGTGACGGCGATCCTGGCGAACGGGCCACTCGCGGTCGCCCTCTGCATCGATGCCGTCGATCGTGGGCTGGATCTGCCGCTCTCGGACGCCCTGGCGCTGGAAGCTGGTCATTTCGGCCTCCTGGCGGCGACCGCAGACATGGCCGAGGGTACTCGGGCGTTTCTCGAGAAGCGCGCAGCGCAGTTCCGGGGAGCGTGAGGGGCGCCGCTGCTCTGACGCTCGCTCCGACCCATTGCTGGCTCCGCGCGCTCGAGGCGCGCGACTTCCGCAACCTGGCGCATGTCGTCCTGACGCTGCCGCGGGAAGGCCTCGTTGTCGTTGGTGACAACGGGCAGGGCAAGACCAACCTGCTGGAGGCGATCGCCTATCTGCATCTCCTGCGCTCAGTGCGCGGGGCGCGCGATGTCGACGTCGTGCGGTTCGGGGCGGGCGGGTTCAGTGTTCGCGGGGATGCGACGCGTCACCTCGAGGCGGTCGGACCGGACCCTGTCGCGGCGTTGACGGAGGGTGGCCGAGGGACCGAGCACACGGTCATCGTCGGATTCGAACGGGCATCGCGACGCAAGCGGGTGACCGTGGATGGCGGCATCCCCGATCGGCTGAGCGATGCGTTAGGGGCGGTGCCCTCGGTGACGTTCTCGCCCGTGGACGTGGAGCTTGTGCGTGGGGGGCCGATCGGTCGCCGGCGATACCTCGACGTCGTGCTGGCGACAACGTCTCGCCGGTACTTGTCGGCGCTGCAGCACTATCGCGGCGCCCTCATCCGTCGCAACGCGGCCCTGCGCTTGCTCGCCCGGCGTCCGGCGATCGCCAAAGCGGGGTTGGATGCCGCGCTCGCCGTGTGGGAGCCGCTCCTGGCGGAGTCCGGTGCCGTGTTGTGGGCCGAGCGAGCGGCGTGGGCCGAGCAGTGGGGGGGCGAGCTGGCCCGGGTGTGCGCAGCCATCGGCGAGCGCGACGGCGTCCGCATGCGGTACGTGGCCCGACTACCCCCGGGCGGGTCGGCTGCCGACGGTGGCTCGGTCGCCGATCTCCGGGATGCGCTGGCGATGGCCCTGGAGACTGGCCGGCAGGGTGATCTCCGCCACGGCTCGACCCGTGCCGGGCCGCATCGCGATGATCTGGCTCTCACGCTCGGCGATCGAGAA
>Ga0209415_10017057_pt1 | contig 11596 bp, 9 predicted proteins | sample PeaSoiSIISIP2007_FD_187696 | JGI IMG/M metagenome (GOLD analysis project Ga0209415, IMG submission 187696) | Peat soil microbial communities from Weissenstadt, Germany - SII-SIP-2007 (SPAdes) (version 2) | ecosystem: Environmental > Terrestrial > Soil > Wetlands > Peat | place: Germany... | reverse complement strand
CTGGCGATGTGGTTGTCATCGATGCCGCCGGTGAATATTCGCTTTACGCGTCTGACATCACTCGCACGCTGCCAGCCACGGGAAAGTTCAGCGCCCGTCAGCGCGAGATTTACGACATTGTCCTGGGAGCCCAGCGGGCCGCCATAGCCGCGTTTCAATCGGGAAAATCTTACCTGCGCCGTGATCAGCCGAACTCCATCCACAACGTGGCTTACGACTACATCAACACCCATGGCAAAGACATGCACGGCGAACCGTTGGGCAAATATTTCATTCACGGCCTCGGCCATTACGTCGGCCTTGATGTGCACGATGCCGGGGATTACGACGTTCCTCTCGCTCCGGGCATGGTCTTCACCATCGAGCCCGGCATTTATATTCCGGAGGAAAAGCTGGGAGTACGAATTGAAGACATGTATTACGTAGACGCCAGCGGCAAGTTGATCGAATTGACGGAGGAGCTTCCGCATACCGCCGACGAAGTAGAGCACGCCATGGCGGCCAGATGATAGCGGTCCTTCGGCACTCGCGCCTTGGTTTTGCTATGCTAAGGCATTGTGCGGATGATATGGTTATTCCTGATTCTCGCCTGCAGCGGCGGAGCAGTGCTGTGGGCGGGGATAGCAGCTTATCTTCGTGTGCGCCGCCACTTGAAGGTTTCGGCTGCATTGAGAAAAAGTGGCGGCCATCGCGAAATGGACAGCCTCTAGCATTCCTAGTCGATCGGAGAACAACCCATGGCCAGACCAGCTACTGAAATTCTCGGCACTCAAGATCGCGTTCTCGATGGCGCAGGACAGATTGCAATTGTGGTTGGCGCCAGCCTGTTTGTAGCTTTGTGTGCACGCGTCGCGCTGCCTTTGCCCTTCACTCCCGTGCCTTTAACGTTGCAGAATTTCGGCGTGCTGCTCGTAGGACTTTCGCTCGGCGGCCGTCGCGGTTTCGCTGCACTTGTTCTTTACCTCGCCGAAGGCCTTATGGGTATGCCCGTGTTTAGTCCCACAGGACCCGGCGGTATAGCTCAGTTGCTTGGGCCCACGGGCGGTTTTCTGCTGGCTTACCCGTTCGTCGCTGGCATCGCGGGTTGGGTTTTCGAAAAGAGTGCGGCAGGCACAAAAAAGAGTTTTGCGCGGGCCGCCGCTGCTGGCGTTCTAGCCGAGATTTGCTTATTTGTGTGCGGCCTCGGCTGGCTGGCCATGCTTACCCATTCTTTCGCTCTAGCCGTGCGTTTCGGGCTCTATTGGTTTGTCTTCGCTGAAATCATCAAGATCATGTCTGCCGCCGCCCTGGCTAGCGGCTGGCAGCGTTTCCACAAGGTTTAATCATGACTCTCAGTGCCGCTACTTCCGAACACTCGCCCACTCCCATCACCGATGGAAAACGCGAGATCACGGTCGCGCACAGCCCTGACTCCGATGATGCTTTCATGTTTTACGGGCTGGCCACCAACAAGGTTCGCGTACCGGGGCTGCGTTTTACCCACACTCTTTGCGACATCGAAACCCTGAACCGCAAGGCCATGGAAGGCGCCTACGACGTTACTGCGATTTCTTTTCACGCCTATCCCTACATTCAGGATCACTACGCTCTGCTACCCAGCGGTGGCAGCGTGGGAGATGGCTACGGTCCCATGATCGTTGCCCAGCGTGCGTACTCAGTCAGCGATATCAAGCACAAGCGAATTGCCGTTCCCGGAACGTTGACCACGGCTTACTTGGTGCTCAAGCTTTTCGCTCCGGGGATCGAAACCGACGTTGTTCCCTTCGACCAGATCATTCCGCAAGTGCTCGACGGCAGGCAGGAAGCCGGACTCATCATTCACGAAGGCCAGTTGACCTACGACAAATCCGGACTGCATCGCGTCGTCGATCTCGGCAAGTGGTGGCAGAAAGTTACCGGGCTGCCGCTGCCCTTGGGAGGCAATGCCATACGACGCAGCCTCGGACCGGAGTTGATGTCCAGCGTATCCACCGCGTTACGCGAAAGCATTCAGTACGCGCTCGATCACCGCGAGGAAGCGCTTTCCTACGCCATGCAGTTCGCGCGCGACCTCGACTCCCAACTCGCCGACAAGTTCGTCGGCATGTACGTCAACGAGCGCACCCTCGACTATGGCCCAGAAGGACGAGAAGCCGTGCGCCGTCTGCTTGACATGGGGCATAAGGCAGGAATCATTCCGCAAGAATCGCGAGTCGATTTCGCGGCGTAGGTTGATAGCTGATATCTTCTACTTCCCGGAAGGCGCCTGTTCCAGCAGCTTCACCAGACTGTAGAGTGTCTCATTGACCCGCGTGGGCACGGCCAGCTCAGCGCCCCTGCGAACCAGAAAGCCGTTCAGGGAATCAATCTCGGTGGGCTTTCCGCGAGCGATGTCTTGCGCGGTTGAAGAGACGGCCTCCGGCATCGCCTCGCTGCCAAGCTTCAATACCGCGGCGATCATCGTATCCGCGGACAACTGAACTCCGGCTGCCTTGCCCACCGCTACCGCCTCGATTACCACGCGCTTCATAATTTCCATCGCGCCATGATCTTGAGCAATGCGTCCATACTTCGTGCGCGAGAGTGCTGAGATCGCGTTGTAGGCGCAGTTCATAATGAGCTTTTCCCACAGCGCAACGGAGATGTTCTCAGAAATGCGGCAAGCGACGCCAGCCCGGGTGAAAGTCGCCGCGACCTCTACGAGTTCCGAATCAGTCGCACCGTAATTTGGCGACGGGTTGCCGATGATGAGATCGCCGCGTCCCGAGTGCTTAACTTGCCCCACTCCGGTCATCGCGACCGCGATATAGACCACCGCCGGAATTACCTGGATGCTGGCTGCAGAGGCGATCCGCTCGGCATTGTCCACTCCGTTCTGCAACGAAACTACGATGCTACCTGGCGCGAGGTGCGGCGCCAGCAGTTTCGCTGCATTTTCTGTATCCACTGTCTTCACGGCGAAAAGAACCAGCTGCGCATCGCGCGCCGCTCCGATGTCAGTAGACGCGGAAATTGAAACACGCTCCTTAAAATGAATACTCTCGATAAAGAGGCCATCCCGATTGATTGCGTCGACATGGGGAGCGCGGCCGATCAGAGTGACCGGAGCACCCGCTCGCGCCAGCATGCCACCGAAATAACATCCCACGGCGCCCGCGCCCACCACGGCAATCCGGGGCCAGTCTTTTTCCGGCATGGCATCTCCCCACGAAAATCAGCTTCTAGCTTCTAGCTCTTAGCCTCTAGCTTGAGGCCTCACGGGGCACGAACTCACCCGCGCCGCATAGTCCCGAAAACGACCGTGGTCGGTCCCTGGTTTGCGCAGGTTTTCGACGCGAGCGTCACAAGCTAGAAGCTAAGAGCTAAAAGCTAGAAGCTGTTCTTGAACGAGAACACTGGATCAATATCTACAGGCACGCTTGCTGCCAGTTTCAACGAAACCTGTAATTCTGCCGGCATGGTACCGTATTTTTTGAACCAGCTCTCGGCCCGCGCCCGGTCGCCAGTTGCTTCAATCTCCAACAATTCTTTCGTCAGATCATTTATTGCACCGGGCATGCGCCCATAATCGATCGCGTACCGGCCCGCAGATTCACGGATGATCGCGCCACGTTCGGAAAGATAATTGAACTCCATCATTTCCGCCTGTCCGTGAGCCTCGGCGACGCCAAAGCGAACCGTGCGAAAAATTCCCGCGACATAGGACGCGTAGTACTCTTCCAACTTGTTCTTCGGCAGGACATCGTGGTCGATCAGCCACTTCAAGCCGAACATTCCGACTACGTCCGCCTTAGCCTCTTCCAAGCCACTATAGATCGGGCCAATTGATTCACGAATACTCACTTTGCCCGCAGAGGTCCGCGCGAACGCCGGTCCAAGCCCGTGCGCCATCTCGTGCATAATCGTCGCCGACAGGTAGCCCTCGCTGGACGCCTTGGCGGCCTGCGATGGCAACATTACATGCTGCGCCACCGGCAAAACGACGTAAGTCACGCGCGCATCCATGAAGTTCTTGAAGAAGAGTTTCTTGCTTCCCTTCTGCTCGTGAACCCGGGGGTCGTTTGGAAGATTGTCGGCGATGGCCTGATATCCGTGAGTGAGATCGCCGGATCGGAAGGGAGTATCCATAACCTCCATCGGAGTCTCAAGACCATGCTTGGAAGGCCGGTCTTCCGGCGCAAGCGGAAGCGCATCCTGTACGTCGCCCACATACTTCTGGAACATCTCCAGCTTCCGGCTCTCTTCCTGATTGCGAATCATGACCGCCGCGCCGTAGGTCGCTTTCACGCCCAGCAGCCCGTCGTCGTAAGTTTCGTCGGGAGCAAAAGCCACATCAAACTTAGGATTTTTCAAATCCAGCCAGGCCAGGCTGCTCTTGAAATAATCGTCGGTAAGAAGAGCGTCGGCTCGCAGGCGCAGGAAATTTGCGAAAGCAGGATCATCGCTCAAACCGGCGGCCTCGCGCAGGTCTTGCGCCGATGGCTCAAGAAATGAACGATACGCAATGTGGTACGGAAGCCCTTCCAGTTGATCGCCGTGCCAACGCACCACGGTGAACGAGTGGTAAATCTCGTCTTTCTTTTCCGGATGCGCTTTCACGTACTGTTCGATCTGTTCGCGCGTTAGATTTTGCGGATAGAAACCTCGTCCTGACGACATCGGAGTCGTGCCGACAAAGGGTTTGTTATCGTCGAGGAGATCGAATCGCGAGGCATTGATCCAGAGGTAACGCCGCAATGTCTCATCTCTTGGATTCTTGCTGGCTGCCAGCGACTCATACAGCGTCAAACCGTCGGGATCAATCTGCCGCCAGTAGATTTCTTCGAGATAACGCGAAGCATCCACTAACTTGCCCACCATTTTCACCTCACGCGCAGTGAGGCCGGCGGAGTGAAACGGCATTTCCACGCGGCGAAACTTGGCGAGCCGCTGGTCCAGGTCAGGAACAACCTGCATCCCAGCCGACTCTGCGCCCGTGGCGGCGGAGCCAGTCATTGGCTTATGGCCTTTCTGTGCTGAAATAATAGTAGGAAAGAAAGAGAAAATAATCAGCAGTGAAACCCAGGGGCCCGGTGTCATGAATGTTGTATTCTAACAGAGCACTCTGCACTTAATCGTTTTACTTCCCGCGAATCAACACTGACACCACTATGATGTTTGCGTTATGACTCAGAGTTCTAACTCGAACGGTCCGCAAACGCTGCTCATCGATGCGGATGACACGCTCTGGGAAAATAATATTTACTTCGAGCGAGCCATCGCGAATTTCATTTCGTTTCTGAACCATCATGAGTACTCGGCCAAGCAAGTGCGTGAAGTTCTGAACGATGTCGAGCGCGAGTGCATTGTCAGCCACGGTTACGGGCTGCACAGCTTCAGTCACGCGCTGGTGCAAACTTTCGAGCGCCTGGCAGTCGAGCCGCTCACACCCGCACTCCACGAAACCATCAGCGGATTCGCGCATACCATCGCCGAACACCCGGTCGAAATCCTGCACGGCGTTCCCGAGACGCTTCAGTACTTATCCGAACGCCATCATCTGATGTTGCTGACCAAAGGCGCCATCACCGAACAGTCCGGCAAGGTCGAGCGTTCGGGTTTGAAGGATTATTTCTCCGTGGTAGAGATTGTGGCTGAGAAAGATCTGGCCACCTATCGCACCATAGTGTCGAAGTACGATCTGGCCAACGATTCCACCTGGATGGTGGGGAACAGTCCCAAGTCCGACATTAATCCCGCATTGGCCGCGGGACTCAATGCCGTTTTCGTTCCCCATGGCAGCACCTGGATTCTTGAACACGAAGAAGTCACGCAGGCCCAGCCGCCAAAGCGCCTGCTGATCGTGGAGACCTTCGCGGGTTTAAAGGAACACTTCTAAGAAAAAGCTGTAGAAACGTGGCTCGCCACGTCTCGCGCGCTATTTGCTTGCGGGGACGGCGCAAAACTTGTCGAAGGTTTTCTTGAGTTCCGCTGCGATGTCGGCCGCCTCCCGATGTTCAATATCGCTGCGCTGCATCATGTAAACGAACTTCCCGTCGCGAAATAACGCAATCGCAGGTGAGGACGGAGGATACCCGGTAAAGTAGCTGCGAGCGCGTTCCGTAGCTTCTGTGTCCTGTCCGGCGAAGACGGTGAACATGTTCTCGGGGCGGGCAGAATTCTGCAGGGCAATCCGAACCGCCGGCCGCATGCGTCCGGCCGCGCATCCGCAAATCGAATTGACGATCACCAGGATTGTACCCGCCTGGTTGACAATCGCGCGATCGACTTCCTCGGCGGTACGCAGTTCCCGAACTCCCATGCGGGTCAGCTCCTCGCGCATAGGAATCACCATAATGTCTGGGTACATTTGTTCTCCTTAGATGTTTCTAATAGCCTAACAGACTCTCAATCGACAGTGGACATCGAGTTAAATACCGGCACACGAACGTAATGGAGCGGTTGAAAGGCCTTTGTTTTTGTTCGTATATAGTGGTGGTAAAGGCAAATGCTCATCACGGAAAATGTGCCGCTGGCGCCACTCACTACCCTCAAAGTCGGGGGCGCGGCACGCTATTTGATTGACGCACAGACAATTTCCGACGTATCCGAAGCCGTCGAATTCTCGCGATCAAGAAACCTTCCCCTGTTTGTTCTCGGTGGCGGCAGCAACGTGGTGATTTCCGATGCAGGCTGGCCCGGCGTGGTGCTCAAGATCGGAATTACCGGAATCAATCATCGGCACGGTCATGAGGAAGTCGTATTCGAAGCTGGCGCTGGCGAAGACTGGGATAAATTCGTGGGCCTCGTTGTGGCCCACAATTGTGCCGGCATTGAATGCCTCAGCGGAATTCCTGGAAGTGTGGGAGGAACTCCGGTGCAAAACGTTGGAGCTTACGGGCAAGAGGTTGCGAACACGATTGAATCCGTGCTCGCGCTGGACCTTAGAGATGGCCAACTGCACGAACTGTGCAACCAGGCTTGTGGCTTCAGCTATCGCACCAGCATCTTCAACACCACCGCGCGCGGACGGTACATCATTCTGCAGGTCAACTATGTGTTGAAGCATGGCGGCGACGCGTACATCGTCTATGCCGAACTTAAGAAGTACTTCGCCGGATGGAGCGAGAAGCCGAGTCTGGCCAACACTCGAGATGCCGTGCGCAAGATCAGGGCCGGAAAAGGGATGCTGATTACAGCGGGCGACGATGATTGCCGTAGCGCGGGATCATTTTTCAAGAATCCAATTCTTTCTGCGGAACAGTATCAGGCGCTGACGGCGCGGGCGGCCGCCAAGAATCTGCAGATTCCCAGTTACCCCGCCCTTGATGCGCAGAAGAAAGTGTCAGCCGCGTGGCTGGTCGAACACTCCGGCTTCAGCAAAGGTTACGGCAACGGGCCCGTGGGAGTTTCCCGTAAGCACGCGCTGGCCATCGTGAATCGCGGGAATGCAACCGCGGCAGATATCCTGGCTTTCAAGGAAGATATTCAGCAGCGCGTGCACGAGATTTGGGGCATCCTGCTCGAACCCGAGCCGGTTTTCGTCGGATTCTAACTTTTTACGCGTGAGCCGTGCTTTTTTTTTGAGCGAAACGGCGGCGGCCGCCCCAGATTGCAACCCCTTTTTGATATATCCCCTGCGTTGGGGAGGATACGCGTTCCGGCCCCGGCAGCAGCCGCCTCAATTTACTCATCGGCAATTCTTGCCGCCTCTTTAAAGATTGCCACGAACATAGGGCGGGTCAGCTTTCCGGTCTGGGTGTTCTGGTTGGAGGGATGGTAGGAGGCTAGTAAAGTCTTTCCATCCGGTAGTTTGTAGTTGGCTCCGTGGCGAAAAATCCAGGTTTTTCGGCTGGCGAGTTGGCCCTGCCGCTTGAGGTAATTGAGATAGGCATCGAAGCCGATCCGGCCCAGCGCGACCACAACTTTCACATTCTTGAGACCCACCAGTTCGCGATCGAGATACGGAGCGCAATTCGCCAGTTCCTGGGGCAGCGGCTTGTTGTCAGGCGGAGCACAGCGAACTGCGGCCGTGATGTATATATCTTTCAGCTTGAGCCCGTCTTCGCGATCGGTGGCGTTGGGCTGGTTGGCAAAGCCGGTCTCGTGCAACACCGGAAACATGAATTTGCCGGACGCATCTCCGGTGAACGGGCGGCCGGTGCGATTGGAGCCGTGGGCTCCGGGAGCGAGCCCGAGGATAAGAACCCGTGCGTTGGGATCGCCAAAGCCGGGCACGGGCTTTCCCCAATACTCGCAGTCGCGATAGGCACGGCGTTTCTCGCGAGCAATCTTTTGGCGGTACGCGACCAATCGCGGGCAGCGAGTGCAGGCGACGACCTCGGCGTTTAGTTTGACCAGCCAGTTGCTGGTGGTTCGTACGACTCCCATGGTTGGTACTCTACGATGATGGCCGTCTCTGTGTGAGGCTCGTGCCTGATTCCCGAATTGGGATGGTTTAGTATTCAATACTGGGGTACCCCCCTCCCCCCTTGATCTTTTGGAATGATGGGGTTACGGCCGGACCACCCTCCAAATCTTTGCGGAATAAGGACTTATGCGTAAAATATTCCGAAATAAGGAGTTAGCTCTGTCCGAGGTCCAAAATGGTACCGGCACCCAGTCAGGAAAATTCGAAATCTAGAATTGTCAAAGATCGACCTTTTATCTTACAGATAATGTTCTCTTGTTAAGGTTATCCAATTTGAAGGGCATGGTCAACAAGAAAACTGGTGGGCATGCAGATTGGACTTGGGCGTGAGAGTCCGGCGCGTGCGTCCGGTTGTTTAGACAGTTGGCAGGGTCGGGATGGCTGCTCCCCTTAAGAGATGCGCTGCTACTGGCACCCGCGCTTTCGCACAGAACGCGAAAGAACGGGGCACCCCAAACCTAGGTTATTGGATGCTATAAAGGGTAGGCCACCCGGAGCCCCGCGAAGATGCCAGCGCGTACTAAGCGGCGATCCGTTCATGGTTAGAGCCCCGGGGTGCTGTTGATTATGTTGCCGATAGTGTTCGATAAGCTCGAAAGCGGCAACGGCGTTTGCGGAGGAAAGTCACGGGTGTTGATGACATAAGCCCAATCGATCCCGCTGCCGATTGACGCAGCCTCGGTCGAGCTTCCCGGCGTGCTTCCGGTTCGGCCGATCCACCAACTACTTCCCCACTGCTCGTTGTATGCCGATCGTGGTCCGTTGCCCCATACCTGGTTGACGTGGATGAACTGCGTCAGCGCGGTAGCGGAGGCGGCCAAGCCAGCACATCCCGCAGCTACCTCTTTGATTTCTTGATCCCCGCCATACACGGCAGGTATCTGAAGGTCCGAGAATATATTTATCGGATCCGGCCCCAAGTTCTGGTCTTCGCAAATCGCCTCGCTGGGATCACGGAGTTGTGCTTCCGTGGAGCTTAGCAGGACCTCGGTAATCCCCAAGGGGGCCAGCACGTTTGCCTGCACATATTCGAAGTAAGGCATGCCCGTGACTTTTTCGACGATTGCACTGAGCAGCAGGTACCCGTAATTCGAGTAAGACGAGTTGGTACCGGGGGTAAATTGTAACGGCTGCCCATACATATATCGGGCAACGTCCATTTTGCCCACCCCTCCAGTTAGTCCCAGGGCCAGTGCAATCGTCCGCATGTTGTAAGTCGGATCCGGTGCCGAAGGCACGGTGGTTAATCGCCCGTCGTTGTAGCCACCCTCGTGGTCCAGTAATTGCTGGATGGTGATGGTATCGCTGCGCGGGTCGGCCGGGCCCGAAAACCCCAGCAAGGGATAGGCTGCGGTTGAAGGGGTATAGCTTATCACCGCGACTGTCCCCCCCGATGAATTCATGGTTGCAGCATTGTCGCTCGCAGTAAAGGTTCCTAATACTGAATTGAGAATAAGCGTGTTGCCACTTATGGCACTTACGGATGCGGTCGCACCTGAGCTATTCCCGGTTACTTTGTCGCCGACAACAGGGACTTCACTTCCGTTCGGCTTAACCACAAGCTTTGGTGGCTGCAGAGTACCCGCGTTATACAGTGTTTGTATTGCCTGTTCGCAAAACATCTTACTGCAGCTGGCGAGCAGAAACCGGTCGGAGGGTTGGGTGAGCCTGTAACCGGGCTCAGCCCACGTGTAGGCGCGCGCTAACAGCACTTTGCCATTCGAAGAAAGAGTAAACTGTGCGGCGCGCACGGCATTGGCCTGCATAAACTGCTGAAAGGCGGTATCGAACGCAGCCAAACTTGGGACCGCAGCGCCGGTCGCCGTCCACTGGCGGGCATAAGGAATGTCTTGCTGGGCAAATATCGCCGCATAAACCGGACTGGCGGTGGTTCCTCCACCCTGCACACAAATAGGATAGAAGCCGTCAGCTAGTTCTTGATCGAACACTGTCTGGTACTCCGCCGAAGTCATGCCATGGCGCGCCAACCAGGGGCCTACCACGTCATCTTTAAAGACTGAACAGTAGGTCTGGTCGGCGGTGAGCGCAACGTATGCGGGCCGGTAGCCGTGCAGGCCGTAACCGGGCAACTGGGTTTCGGCATTGAAGGTAGTTTGGTACACAGATGCAGGATCGGCCGAGTGAACATGCCATTTCACATAGCCCGGATTGGAGTGCCAGACCGCGATGTAGTACGGGTTATTGGAGTCGCCGTAAATTGCAAAGGAGCGGATGTACAGGCCCTGCGCCGCGAATGACTGATTCAGGTTATCGAATGAACCAACTTGATTCGACAGACCTCCGGGTACGCCATGGCGTGCCTGCCACGGCCCAGCGATACCTTGTTCGAACACTGCGGCGAACACCGCATTGGTTAGCGTGCCGGTTGCCGAAACCAACACCGGCACGTAGCCCTGAGCCGTCCAGGTGTTAAAGAAAGTTTGATAAGCATTGGCATTGATTCCATGTACCGCTACCCATGCGGGCCCGCTGCGCTGAACCCAAACGGCTGCGTACAACGGAGAACTGGGATCTCCATACACGCTGAGGGAAATCATGCGGTAGCCCTCGGAGGACAGCTTGTTGAAATTGGCCTGGTGCTGAGCGGCATTAACGCCGTGATAAGCTTGAAAACTCATAAGTGAACCTATCCGATCTCCGCGATTTGGAAGGCGAGAATCTTTTGCTTGCCACTTGTTTCGGCCAGGACGTTAGCCACTAGCTCAAGCGGTATCCGCTCTTCTTCGTCATTCGAATGGTGACCTTGCCGCTGTATTCGTTACAGCGAGATCGCTGAACTCATCTAGTCCGTGCGTATTCTTTGATTTATAGGGCTGTCCCCACGTGGTTCTTGGGTAAGTCCCCGGCAACTGCAACGGTACGTCAACTCTGACGGCGGCGGACAGGAGTGTCCGCCCCACACCTGCTATCCAACATAGGCCTTGACTTGTGGGCGGAACCTTGCAATAACTATGCAGTCCCATTGGACGAGTTTGGGGGTGTAGTCCCGTTGGCAGAAGTGAGATTGCAAGAGGGTGAGTCTCTGGAAAATGCACTGCGGCGCTTCAAGCGCAAGGTGCAACAGGAAGACATTATTAAGGAGGTTAAGCGCCACTCCTTTTACTTGAAACCCGGCGAGAAGAAGCGCGTGAAGGAAGCGTTGGCGCGCAAACGCAGCCGGAAAAAAGCTCGGAAAGAGCAAGACTG